>Ga0209598_10001954_pt1 | contig 16467 bp, 6 predicted proteins | sample M_140807_EF_Meta_FD_187317 | JGI IMG/M metagenome (GOLD analysis project Ga0209598, IMG submission 187317) | Freshwater microbial communities from Lake Montjoie, Canada to study carbon cycling - M_140807_EF_MetaG (SPAdes) (version 2) | ecosystem: Environmental > Aquatic > Freshwater > Lake... | reverse complement strand
CCGCAACCACTGCGACGGTCACATGGAGTCCCGCATCGGCAAACGGCGCAACTGTGCTGTCATATCTCGCCACTGCCGCCACCGCAGATGACTCGGTCGCCGCCACCTGCACGGTTGTGGTCACTGGGTCGAGCACCACCAGTTGCACGCTCGCCGGATTGGTCGCCGGCACGACGTACTCGGTTCGTGTCGTCGCCGTGAATCTTCTTGGTCGGGGGGCAACCGCCAGCGCCTCAGTCACCCCCGAATCAGTTCCCGATGCACCTGGTTCGGTCATCGTCGAGCGTGGTGATTCGAGTGCCATCGTTCGTTGGGTCGCACCTGCCGCCAATGGTCGACCCATCACCGACTACACCGTCACGGTCGAAGGCGATGACTCGAAGTCCTGTGCGGTCGATGCCACCGCTTCGGCGGCGACCACCTGCGTGGTCAATGGTCTGACCAATGGTGTCGCTGCTCGCTTCCTCGTGTCGGCCCGCAACAGCCTCGGCGTGGGCCCGACAACGCGATCCGCTTCTGTCACGCCGGCGTCCAAGCCCGCCGCGCCGACTTCCGTGGTCGGCACCAAGGGCCGGGGTCAGGTCTCGGTGTCGTGGATCCCGGGCGCCGATAACGGCGCACCGATCGAGTCCTACACGGCCAGAGTGGTCGGGTCACCTCTGCGATCGTGCACCTCTCGAATTGGTGTTTCATCGGCCAATTCCTGCACGATCACCGGCCTGAGCAACGGAACCTCCTATGCCTTCGAGGTTGTTGCCACCAATGCCGTGGGCACCAGCGTCGCCTCGGTGGCCAGTGCGTCGGTCGTGCCCTCTTCGCCGTTCGGAACTCCGGACGCCCCACTCGATGTCACGGCAACTGCTGGTGATGCATTCATCACCGTGCGCTGGACCGCACCACCCGCCAATGGCAATCGGATCACGCAGTTCCTAGTCACCTCCACGGTTGATCCATCAATCGGTTGCTCGTATCGCACTGACACCAACTGGGGCGATTTCTGCACGGTGAGCGGACTCACGAACGCGACCGCCTATCGATTCCGAGTCACCGCCACCAACGCCATCGGAACATCCGATCCCTCGGCGGCCACGGCTTCAACCACGCCGATGCCACCGCCGGCTCAGGTCACTGGCGTGGTCGCGACTCCCGGTGACGGCAGTGTCACCGTTTCCTGGACACCTGCCGATGGTCGCGGCTCGTCCATCACCTCCTATGTCGTGACCGAGGTTGTCTCCGACGCTCTCCCGTGGTGGATGCGCCCAGCGCCGCGCACGTGCACCAGAAACATCCCCTCGAGTGGCCCGGCGATCAATTCCTGCGTGGTCACCGGGCTCGCCAACGGAACTTCCGTCCGATTCACGGTCCGAGCAGTGACAGCGGCAGGGTCCGGCCCGGAGTCGTCGCTCACCGCCTCGGTCACCCCTGCGGGAGTTCCGGGCGCATCCACCCAGCGCACCACCTTGTTCGGCCGAAGCGCCTACACCGTCTGGAATCCGCCTTCCGCTAACGGTTCGCCGCTCACCGAGGTGCAGGTTGTTGCCATCGAGGATCCGTCGCTCACCTGCGTTCGTGACCTCACGGTTGTCTTCTACTCGGCCTGCAGTATCGAGGGACTCACCTACGGCACGTCCTACACATTCGCCTCGCGGTTCCGCAACGCTGTCGGTTACGGAACATGGTCGCTGCCAACCGAGGTGTTGACCCCGGTCGATCCTCCATCGCCCGTCACATCGGCGAGCGTCCTCAAGGGCTTCGAGCAACTCACCGCAGTGTGGTCAGCGCCGGAAGCGAACGGTTCGCCGATCATCTCCTACACCGCAACCGCGGTGAAACGCGGTCGGTACTTCCCGTCATGGTCCACCCGTCCGTGGGACAGCCAGTGCATTTCGGTCATTGCCACCGGAGGTTCAACCTCCTGTGTGCTCACCGGCCTGCGTAATGGCGACACCTATGACGTGAGCATCGTGGCGACCAATGCACTTGGTCCGAGCTATCCGGTCGTTGTCACCGGCGTACCCGCCGCTGTGCCTTCCGTTGTCACCGCTGTGCCGGTAGCAGCCGATTCGTCCATCACGGTCGGGTGGAACCCGCCAAGCGGGAACGGATCGGCGGTCACCTCGTACACGGCAACCGTGGTTGGCGATGTCGAACGTTCGTGCTCGTATTTCGTGGGTACGAACCCATGGATGGTCGAGACCAATCACTGCACCATCTCCGGTCTGACCAACGGCACCTCCTATGCCGTCACAGTTGTGGCCCGCAACGCCAATGGTGCGAGCGCCCCGGCCACTGCCGTTGCTGCTGTTCCTGCCCGCAACCCGGATTCACCGACCTCGGTGATGGCCGTCTCCGGCACCAACTCGGCCACGGTGTCGTGGACCACGCCGTCGAGCAATGGCGGAGCAGCGATCACCTCATATACGGCGATGGCCACACGCGTCGGTGACGTCAACTCTTCCGATGTCAGGTTCTCGTGGATCGCACCAGTCGCCACCTGCACGGTGGTGGTGGCCACCGCCGGAACTGACACGAACACCTGTCGAATCACTGGTCTCACCAATGGCCAGGGCTATCGCTTCAGCGTGACCGCCACGAACCGCGCGGGTACGTCGGTCGAGTCGGGGCTTTCGACCGCAGTTGTGCCGGTCGCTCGTCCGAGTGCGCCCCAACTTCTGGTGTTCCCGGCCACCAACGGCTCGGTCACCGCCATCCTCACCGTCAACTACGACGAAGCAATTCTCTCCACCACCGCATCAGCGATTGGTCAGCCCTCCTCGTTCTGCACAGTGGTGTCGGGGTACTGCACCATCTCAGGGTTGGAGTACGGCCGCGAGTACCGATTCTCCGCCGTGTCCACGAACAGTGCCGGTGAGGGTGCAGTCACCATCGCTGGTCCCATCACCCTCACAGCTCCGCCGGCTGCTCCGGCCGCCGCGGTCGCCATTCCCGGTTCGACCTCGGCTTCGGTCGTATTCAGCAATCCGCCGTTCGAGGCCGACGAGGTCGTGGCCTCCGTGGTGGGCGATGCATCGAAATCCTGCTCCTGGTCATCGCGCTCCGGTGGAGCCCGCCTCTGCACGATCAACGGGCTCACGTCACCCGGGTCGCTGAGCTATCAGGTCCAGTCCTACAGCTATCGGCTCGGACGCAGCACAGCGCGCATCGCTACCAACACGACTGCTCCCAACGCCGTGACAGTGAGTGGATTCACCGCCGGCGCGTCACCCACGGCATCGAACTCGATGTCCATCGCCTCCTCACCGGTGCTGCGCGGTCTCGCGGCCATGCCGAGCATCCCGGGTACCGACACCGACGTGGTCCTCAACTGGACGCCGACAGGTACTCCTTCGTGGTTCACGGGAACACCTGGTTCGGTGGCTCATTCGGTCACGGCTCCGGTCGCGGCCGACGGCTCGTGGAGCTACACCCTTCCGGCGAACTTCCCCGAGGGCACGTTCTCGGTGGCCGCCAGCCAGCGCACTCCGTTCGGCGTCATCACCAACTCTGCCGACCCCACGCTGTTCACCGTCGAGTCGAGTCCCGTGGTTCCCACTGAGGTGTTCCTTCGTTCCACCGGTTCGGTTTCCGACGTCGTTCTCTCCGGAGCGCTCCCGGTCAACCGCACGTTGACCTCGCTGGTCGGTTCGGTGCGCGGGGGAGCGCAGGCCCCGTGCATCGCAGTGATCAGTGGCGGCACATGGACCTGCACACTTCTCGATGTTCCGACAACCGGCTCGGTGCAGTTCGACATGGCGGCAACGTCACAGGTGTGGTCGTCCACGGTCTGCACCCGATACGTCTGGGGTTGTCACTGGACCTACCCCACGCGCCCGCAGATCTCGACCACGACCACCACCCGTTCGCTGGTTGTCGACGCCGTTCGACCCACAATCTCCTCGCCGTCCTCGGCCACCTTCGGTGCGTCTGGTGCGATCACGGCGGCAACAGCACCATTGCTCACCGGTTTCACCCTGACGGGCGCGGCCAGCACCTCTGCGTCGATGCAGGCGTCTGTTGCTATCCGGGCGTACAGCGGTTCGGCTGTCGGAACGATTCCGGCTGCCACGTTCACCACCTCGGTTTCCGGATCGGGTTCCTACAGCACCGCCGTTTCACTCGCCGACGGGGTTTGGACCCTCGAGGTGGTTCAGAGCACCGCCACCGGCGTGTCTATGGCCAGTTCCCCGATCACCGTGCTGGTCGACTCCGCTGCTCCTGGTATTTCTTTCGCGGTACCGGCCGCCGGTGCTTCGATGCCAAGTGGGTTCGTGGGCGGAACCATCACCCGTGGTTGGGGTGGGTCCTCTGTCGCTGATCCCTCTGGTCGTGCTGCGCTCACAGTTGCGTATTACCGGGGAGCCTCAGCCGTCGGTACACCGACGGTCACCTCCGAGCTCGTCACGTGTTCGAGTTGTGCCGGTCAATTCTCCGATTCGCCCAATCTCGCTGATGGTCAGTGGACTGCACTGATCACGGCCGCTTCGCGCACTGGTGTTGTGGCCACTGCTTCTCGCACGTTCACTGTCGACAGTGCATCGACGGCCAACTTCGCCAGCAAGGTCACGCTGCTCGACTCCGACGGGGTCGAACTCACCAGTGCTGGTCAGATCCTCAACACCTCCCAGTGCGGTCGGAGTTACCAGCTGACCTGCGACTACCAGTTGCCCGTTGCCGGCACACACTTCATCGGGGTGCGCGTTGGCAGCGCTGCGGGTCGTTACATCGGTCCGATCGCCTCCGGAAGCGTGACCCTCTATGACGGGTCCACCGTCCTTGGCACGAAGACGCTCGTTGACGGTGCCACGGAATTTCCCGTCGAGCTTCTCGTGCAGTCCAGCGCTCATCAGCTGCGGGCCACGTTCACGGGCAACAACTGGTATTCCAGCGGCGTCTCTGACACCGCTCCGTTCCGGGTGAAGGGCGCCCGCCCGACTGCTTCGATCGTGCCGGTGTATCCCGACGGGATCTACAACCCCGGGTCACTCAAAGTTTCGCTCACCTACACCGGGCCCCGCGGCGTCATCCAGTACTGCAACTACCCGAACGTCGACGTCTACTCCTCCTACAAGCGCACGAGCGCTGGTGGAATGTGGACGGGCGGCGTCTGGGTGCCACGGACCCTCATCGAGAACTTCATCCAGAACCAGGGTCGTCAGCGCATTGCGTCCGGTCAACTTCTCGGGGGAACTCCGGGCGTGAAACCGACGGGACCGGGCACGATCGCCTCGTCGAGCGCAGCGGCGTGGGGCTTCACCGAGACCCTCTTCACCTTCTGGGTGGCATCGGCCGGCGACGACCGTTGTGCCCCGACGAACGGCACCGACTACTTCGATACCGAACAGATGCCGCACGACATCTACACGCCGGTCAACACCGATGTGTCGATGCTGTCGGTTGCCTACGCAGCTCGCGCGATCGTTCCCGCCACGATCGCCCGGGGCGCCTCCGTCGGAACCGCATCCTCGTACTCGGCTGGCGTTGCCATCCCCACTCGCATTGATGTGTGCCCGGCCACGGCATCGGCAAGCAACATCCGTCATGATCTCAACGACTACTCGGGCGCGTGTGTCCAAGCGCAGTGGGCGGGACTACCGGCAGCCTCTGGTGTCCCGGTGTACCTGCTCGATGAAGCTGGCAACACCGTCGGCGCTCCGGTGCTGACTGACGGTTCGGGCCGGGCGACTGTGCCGTGGACTCCGACACAGTCGGGTTGGATCACGCAGCGGTTCCAGATCGGGGAGAGTGCACCCGACGGTGTCTTCCGGGGCACCCGGAACACATCGGTGACCGTGCCGGTCGAGCCCGGACCCGTCAATCTCGCCTGGAGCCAGAACCCAAGTCCGTTCGAGATCGGTGCCCCAGCGTCATCCACGCTTGTTCTCGGTTCGTCGAATCTTGTCGGCACTCTCACGTATCGCGACCACAGCCCCTCGTTGCGTGCGCTCGAGAACCCGCAGGCCGCTCCGAACACGGCGCCGGCGCCATGGTCGAACGCGACCATCTCCTGTGTGCTCACGTGTCGCGCCACCGTCGACATGCCCTCCACCCTGCGTAACGGTTCGACGGTGCTGGCCAACTGGTTACTGCGTGACCCGGCCGATACGTCGACACTCATCAATTGGTGGGTTCCGAAGTACGGCGGCCGGACCACCCGGGTGCTGAGTCTCGATCATGAGTTCACCTCGTCGGCCACGGGATTGAAGTACTCGCTCAACACGCCGATCAACCGGAGTGCACCGAAGCCGCTCGCAATGAGTTTGGCGTTGGTTCCGGCGGCGGGAGATGTCGCACTCGGCCTCCCCGCTGGTCAGGTGCCCCGCGACAAGATGCAGAAGATCCACATGACCGTGGCCAACTCCATCCCGAATCAGTGGATGGGTGTGAATGACGAAGGACTGGCCATGGGAACGGTCGAACTGACCGCGACCCCCAACTGCACCGGGGCGACCTACTGCACCGCTGCGGTCACGACATCCCGTTTCGATCTTGCGTACGCCAATGGAAACCCGACTGTCGTGCGCTCCTATGGCGACTCCCGGATTCCGACGCTGAGCGCGTCGATGAGCTACTCCGGTCAGAACGCATCTCTCGTCGTGGACGCGGATGTCTTCATCGGTGGCATGGCCTTCACCATCACCGCGACCTACACGCCGCCATTCAATCCCGCGGTCGCTGGTTGGTTCCCGGTCGCGGCTTCCTCGACGTCGATGACACTGACCGGCGTCGGGCCGGCACCGATCTCGCTGTTCCAGGGTTCGGCCACCATGTCGGGTGGTGTGTGTACCCCTGCTGCGTACGCAACCGGCAACTACGGCTATTGCAATGCGTCGAGTATTTCGCCGATGGTCCCGATCGCCGAGGCCGTTGATCCAAAGCCCGGCCAGACCGTGTACATCAAGGTGCAGTGCGATCTTGAGCTGTGCACCCCGGCGGATATGGCCATCAAGTACGAACTGGCCGAATCACAGGCCGGCTTCGCCCCATCGTTCTTCACCGACCCCAACGCGCAGCGACCCTTCGAGACCCAGTATCCGAACACCGCAGGTGGCGTTTGGACCTCCACTGCCAGCCCCCGGACGTTGCACAGCGTCAATTATCGCCGCCAGTGCTCCGGCTCCTACGGGTGCTGGAACGTCTGGACAGGTCGGGGGCAGGGGCCGTTCACCTGCGAGATGTGCGATATCTATCCGATCGCGTCACTCAGTGACACCGACGCCAACGCCAGTGGAGGACTGCAGGTCGGCACCGCGATGATGGGTCTCATCGCGTACTCGCCGGACGCGCCGGCCACGCTCACCTCGGGCTCGACCGAGGAACTCGCTGCACGTGCGGGTCGAATGATCACCTTCCCCATTACGGTGGCGCCGCTGGAGACCCAGACCAGCACTCGTGTCAGTCGCAGTGGCGAGAACGTCAACATCATGACGGCAGCTCGCTGGCCGGGAATGGCGCCGCTGGTCCAGGCTTCCCCGTCGGGAGTCACCGTCGATGTCATCCTGCGAGATTCGTTTGGTGTTGAGACCCAGATCGCCTATTGCTATCTCGACGGTTTCTGTGCCTCGAAGCGCATGGATGGCACCGCGCTTCCCACCGTCGAAGCCGGCACCGTCGGTGGCGGACTCACGTTGCAGATTCCGTTGGCCGGAATCGGTTGGGCGATTCGTCTCGCCGGTGCATCGATCGAGGTCGAGACCTCAGCAGGCTGGGGAACCACAGTTTCAAGTGGCTATCTTCCACTGGCGGCAGGTGCCCCGGCGCGAACCACCTCGGGAGCGCTCAGCGTCACCGCCGCCGGCGAGTGGCAGGGCGCGGTCATCGGCGATCCCGACATCAGTGCACCGATCTTCGGATGGGAGTTCTCCGACGGTGTGACCTCGTTCTTCTCCTCGCTGTTCGGCGAGTCAGCGGCGAAAGTGCTGACCATGATCACCACCGAACTCATCATGATGGCCATCGAGACCGCCATCATGGGGCCGTTCATGGCGCAGATGGCCGTTGCCCGTCTCGCCACTCGGGCAGCAGCGACCATCGCTCAGAAGGCTGCGGCGGCGGCCAAGGCGGTCCGGGCCACGTTGGGCTTCGCCAAAACCGCCCGGGTCGTGAATCGCGGTCGTGTCGCCGGCGCGCTCATCAAGGGCGCCACGAAGGCCTCGGAGTTCGCGTACAACCGTCTCGTTCGATCCATGGTCGAGAAGGGCGTCACGGTGCCGGTCAAGTACTTCGCTGAACTCGTCGACTCCCAAGGTCCCGGCGAGATCTTCACGACCATCACCCCGGTGGCGGCGCCGCTGTTCCGGGCATCGCCCGCGCTGCAGGCTGCGCAGGCCGAAGTGGCACAGGCCGCCGCCGCCGACGCAGACATCGTGCAGATGAATGCGTATCTCGACAGCCTCTCCGCCGAGCGCCTCAAGCGCGCTGCTGAAGCTCCCGAGCCGACGCCGTGCGCTGGGCCTTGGGGAACCTGCGGCGTGACCCATGCCCTCGAGGACGACATCGGCTATGGATACGGCCGATCCATACAGTTCACGCAGTTCTTCTCGACCATCGTGCAGACCGAGGTTCCGGGATTCGCCACGATGTCCGCTGCACAGAAAGCCGGTTCGTCGGTCACTGTGGACATCATGAGCCGCAGGTCCTCGGAAACCTCGGGCGCCGGCTACCGGGTGCTGGGACAGCTTGCGTCATGCAAGCTCGACAACACCTGCACCTCCGACGATGCCGTCAAGGTGCAGACCATCAATGGCGCGATGGTCGTCGCTGGTGCATTCCCACAGTGGATCGCGTGGACACCGCCCGGCGCGTGGTTGCGGGTCACCGTTCGGCTTCACGACGGGCGCAGTGCGGTCACCTACGTCGACATCCCCTTCCGCGGTGATTCCCTTCCCTGCAGTGACTATCGGATCCTCACGAACGTGGCGAAGAACGCGTGCGAAGGTGTGTACGACGCCATGCGCTACGGCGCCGACCTCGAATGGTCAGAGACCTATCAGTGGGGATACTCGATGTCTGGCAACGGCGCTCTGCCGTGGATCTCCTCAAACCCCGCCGCCTTCGACGGTCGCACCGCCTACCCCAATCAGTACGGACTCACCGGCGGGCTTCCGTTCGTCGGGGCCGCGGCTTCGCCGGGCTGATCGGGCTCCGCCGGTCGAGGGTGACACTGCCGAGCTGCTGGGGCATTGCGTCGAACCGATGCCGGTGCACCGATTCCTGCGGTGACTCAGGACTGCCAGGCCGGCGTGCCGTCGATGTAGGTCTCGCTCACGGTGATATCGGCCCAACTCGCAGCATCGGTCGACCATGGGTCCGCCGACACCACAGCCCAGTCGGCCCGCTTGCCCACCTCGAGCGAACCACGGTCATCGGCATGGATCTGCCAGGCCGCGTTCGTGGTGATGGCCGCCAGCGCCTGCGCCGGGGTGGCGCATTCCGCAGCGTTGAGCACCGATCCATCAGCTTCGAGATTGCGCAACACCGCAGTGCGCGCACTCAGCAACGGATTGATCTCGCTCACGTTGTAATCCGAATGCAGCGACGGCAACATCCCTGCGGCGTAGGCCGATGCAACCCGGTCGAGTCGCTCAGCGCGGGACGGGCCGAGGATCGAATCGCGGAACGCGGCACCCCAGTAGTACACGTGGTTCATCAGGAAACTGGGGGAGATGCCAGCGGCGGCCATGCGGGTGAGTTGATCATCGGTGGTGAACGACGCGTGCTCGAATCGATGGCGCAGATCCGCTCCGCCGTATGACGGCAGCAGTTCCTCCATCGCCGTGAGCGCGAACTCCACAGCGGCGTCGCCGTTGGTGTGCACCATCAACTGCCAGCCCGCATCGAGCCCGACACTGAACACCTCGCGCAGTTGCTCGGGGGTGAGGTTCGCCTTCCCGCCGCTGACTTCGCCGAGGTACGGCTGCATGAAGTACCCACTGCGTCCCTGGTTCGAACCGTCGGTGACGACCTTCCAGGCATCGGCCCGCACCATTTCGTCGCCACTGAAGGGCGTGACACCGGCCTCGGCCCATGCAGCGGCAACCTGGCCCGGAGTCTTGCCCGGCACGAGGGAGAACTGGGCGGTCGACACCCGCACGGGCAGTCGAGCGGCGCCGTTGAGTTGGTGCAGCAGTGCCACCTCGCCCACGCCAGCGAGCGTTCCCGTGGCTGCTTCCCGTAACGAGGTGACACCCCGGCGGGCAGCGGCGTTCAGGATCTGTGTGATGCCATTGGCGATGTCCTGTTGCGTGGGTTTGGGCAGCGCACCGAAAACCATGAGCATCGCCGGGGCCTCACCGATGACGCCGTTCAACTTTCCGTCAACCCGACCGAACGTGCCTCCCGGAGGATCGAGCGTCGCATCATCAACACCGGCGGCGGCGAGCGCCGCGGAGTTCGCGTAGAGGTAATGCATCGACGCGTTCATCACGAGAACGGGGTTATCTGGTGACACCTGATCGAGGATCGCCCGGGTGAGTACCGGTTCGCCGGGGTACAGGCTGGGATCGAACAACTTGCCGAGCACGAACTGACCATTCGGAGTTTTCGCCGCAGTGTCCTTCACGACCTGCACGGCGGCATCGAAGGTAGGGCATGCCTCATGCGAGAGATCGGGCCAGCTCAGATTCAGCAGCGAGGTCCAGATGTGCATATGCGGTTCGACGAGACCCGGGATGATGACGCCATCGGGTTTGATGGTGGTGGTCGACGCGTCGGTCAGCCCCTCGAGTTCAGCAATCGATCCGATGCCGATGATCGACCCGCCCGATATCGCCATGGCCTCTGCGGTCGGGTTCCAAGGATCGTTGGTCGAGATCTGCCCGACAACGAGCAGTTCCGCACGTGACGGGGCAACCGAAAGCCGGTCCCGCCCGTGATGCGCCGGTTCGATGGCGGTGGTCGATCGGGCTGCCGACGCGGTGATCGTGGCGCCCAGATGGGCCCGGGTGATCGGGTGGGCGGAGCAGTTGCAGGTGGTTGTTTGCGTCACGGATTACCTCGCGTCGACGGGCGCATATGCGACCTTCGTCACAGTCTCCCCGAAATGTCATCCGGATGGTTGATCAGCTTCGGAGATGTTCTGGATCACAGTGAGTGGTCCAGTTCCCCCCCCTCAAGGAGTTTTCAATGTCTGCACGTCCCCTGAAGATCGCCGGCGGCCTCGTCGTCGCTGTCTCGCTCATGTTCGGCGCTGTCGCCTGCAGCAGCGATTCCGACACCGCTTCCACCGACACCACCGTCAAGAAGGAAACCTCGACCACGGTGGCCAAGCCGACCGAGAACATCGTCGTGATCGCCTCCGGCAATAGCGACTTCTCCACCCTGGTCGGTGCTGTGAAGACCGCCGGCCTCGCCGAGACGCTGTCGGGCCCCGGTCCGTTCACCGTGTTCGCCCCCAACAATGCGGCCTTCGCCAAGCTTCCGGCCGGAACCCTGGCTTCGCTCACCCCGGCACAGCTCACCCCGATCTTGACCTACCACGTGGTGCCCGGTCTGGTGCTCGCCAAGGACGTCAAGGCCGGCAAGGTCAAGACCGTCAATGGTGCTGAGCTGACCATCAACGTCGACGGTGGCAAGGTCACCATCACTGACGCCAAGGGCGGAACCGTCAATGTCATCAAGACCGACATCGTTGGCACCAATGGCGTGATCCACGTCATCGATGGTGTGTTGATGCCCTGATCCGGGTCCAAACCTGGAAGTCATGCTGCGGGCCCGGGTGCTTGAACCCCGGGCCCGTTCGCGTTGTCGTGCCGTGCGTGGCGGTCTCCCGCCGAGGCTCTACTCGCCGGTGAAGACCGGGTCGCGCTTCTCGAGGAACGCACGCGGACCGTCGCCAGTGTTGTCGTGTCCGTCGGAGTGCTCATCTACGGATTGATGAGCTTCGGTCGCTGGTCTCTAGATGACGATGAGAGCGATCCCGGCAAGCAGGATGGCAAGGGCGCGAATCTCAGATCTGACCAGTTTCTCCTTCAGGAACACGTATGCGAGCACTGCGGTGGCTACCGGGTTGATGGAGGAGATGACTGAAGCGATTCCGAGGTCGCCGTGGTCGGCAGCGGTATAGAAAGCGACTCCGGCCAAGCCGAGCGCAAGGCCTGTAGCCGCCAGTGGCCCGATGTCTCGAGCCTTCAGCCCTCCGAAAGATCTGGCCGATACCAACATCACCAGAGAAACTGCGATTCCCGGCAACTGGCCCACGAACAACGTGCCATAGAGGTTGTCCCTCGTTCCGATGTCCAGCACGACAACGGCTGCGCCGAAGAAGACCGCCGAAGCGGAAGCGAGAGCAACTGAGAGCAGCGGTCTGGTTGCCGGTCCTGAATTGCCTTGCTTCGGAAGGAAGAACAGGACCATGGCGAAGATGATGACGAGACCACCTGCGATGTCCTTGGTTGAAATCGCTTCTCCGATGACGAATGAATAGCCGAGTGGTACGAGCACATACGCCGCACTTACGCCAGATACGACCCCGATCTTCCCCATCGTGACAGCCCTCAACAACATCACAGAACCAAGAAGATTCAGGAGCCCGCCGAACAGCCCGTCACTGACGTCGACCATGTCGATCACGATGTCGTGCCCAATGAGCCCGGCGGTGAGGTACACAAGAGCTGCGCCGCATGCGCTTATCAGAATCACGCTGTAGCGAGACATCATGCGCCCGTATCGGCCGTATCCGAATCCCCACACGCCCCATAACAGACCACTGGCCAGCGCCATGAATAGATACAAGAGAATCGCTCCGGGAGGATTAGAGAAATGGAAAGCTAACTCCAGATGCACCGGCGAGAGTGATTCCCCAATGCACCCAGCATCGGTGCTCTGCGAAACCTCACTGCTTGTCTGGCTGCGGAAGTTATCCCGGAGATCCTCATGGCGAGGTGCGCACTAACGTTTCCCCGTGTCGTTCAATTACGAAGATGCCTATCTGCTTTCGACCAGCGAAGAGCAACGGGACTTCTACAACCGTTGGGCCCAAGCCTATGACGATGGCGTGATTGCCGAGGGCTACGACTACCCCTCGAGAGTTGCCGCAGTTCTGGTTGCGCTGGCCCTGAATGCTGACTCTCCCGTGGTTGATGTCGGCTGCGGTACGGGTCTTGTCGGAAGAGCACTCAATCGACTGAATCCTGCACTGGTGATCGACGGGTTGGATGTGTCGTCCGGCATGCTCGCGGTTGCAGGTGAGACGGGTGTGTATCGACAGGTGCATGAGGCTGACATGTTTGTTGGTGCGCCAACTTGGGCGGGTCGATTCGGATCTGTGATCAGTGCTGGTGCGTTCACGATGGGTCATCTGGATCCGCGTGCTCTGCGTTCAACACTCGATCTGGGATGGCCGGGAGCCCTCTTCGTTCTGGGGGTGAACCGGCACCACTTCAATGCTCAGGACTTTGGATCTGCACTTGATGCACTGCAAGCCGAAGGTCTGATGGAGGAGTGGACGGCGCTACCCATGCCCATCTGGGAGCGTGGCGATGGTCTGACGCAGGGCGATATCGATGCCGCGTCAGTTGTGGTCTTTCGCCGTTCCAGATAGTGGTGACTACTCGCCGGTGAAGACCGGGTCGCGCTTCTCGAGGAAGGCACGCGGACCCTCGGCTGCATCCTTCGAGGACATCACCTTGCCGCCATGGGCCATCTCGATGTTGAAGGCTTCGGCCTCGGGCATGGCCTCGGTTTCGCGCAGCGTGGCGAGGATGCCCTGCACGGCGAGCGGGCCGTTGCGGGCGATGCGAGCGGCGATCTCCTTGGCCTTGGTCAGCGCCTGACCGTCGGGGACCACGTGATTGACGAGCCCGAGCTCATGGGCACGCTGGGCAGTGAGATCATCGCCGCACAGCAGCATCTCGGCGGCCACCGCGTAGCCGATCTGACGGCGCAGACGCACTGCGGAGCCAGCCATGGGGAACAATCCGCGCTGCACCTCGGTGACGCCGAACACGGCACTCTCGCCGGCAACACGGATGTCGGTGCCCTGCAGGATCTCGGTGCCGCCGGCGCGGGCGAACCCTTCAGCCGCCAGGATCACCGGCTTGGTGGGGCGGTAAGTCTTGAGCCAACCCCCGAGGATGACCTCCGGCTGATCACGGAACCGCTGCAGCCACTCGTTGTCGACCACGCCCTCGCGCAGCCGACCGATTTCTTTCAGGTCCATACCGGCGCAGAACGTGTCGCCCTTGCCGGTGAGAATGGCCACTCGCAATGAGTCATCGGTGTCGAGTCGCACCCACGCGTCATAGAGCCGGCAGAGCACCTCGGCATTGGCCGCGTTCTTCTTCTCGGGACGGTTGATCGTGACGATGAGAACGGGCCCTTCGGCCTCGACGAGAACAAGCGGTTCGGACATTGGGAGCTCCTGTGCGTTAGATGGTCTCCGAAGCGGTCATTGCGGCCGTAGACGGAGGGAGATCGGTGGTGTGGCCTCTGAGGTTTACTACGCCCGCAACCTGCCTCGCACTGTGGGGTCAAGAGAGGTAGGTATCACTCGCCAAGGTTGAGCGGTAATCGTGCACTGAGTAATATTGGGGCGGTGGATGAGCATTCAACAAAAGTAAAAATTCTTTCGGCGGCGGTGCAAATCATCGATGAGAAAGGTGAGGCGGCACTGCGCATTCAGGACATCGAGGGGTTGAGCGATGTCACTGCGCCGTCGATCTATTACTTCTTCGGTAGTCGTGAGGGGCTCGTAGTGGAGGCGCAGACCGAGCGTCTCCTGAGTGCCCTTGACCAGTTCGACCCACTCATCGACGCGAAATTCGCTGCCGTGACTTCCAGCGATGAACTCCGCGCGGTAATGCGCGAGTTCTTTGGCCTGTTCTGGCGCCCGGAGCGGACCCCGGTGCGCATGCAGCGTCTGTCGGCATTGGGTTCTTCTGTCGGAAGGCCTGATCTGACCGTCCGCTTCGAGAAGGAAATCCGGGAGTACACCGAGTCGCTGAGTGCGCGTCTCGGAGAGTTTCAGGACCGGGGCTGGCTCCTTCCTGATCTGGATCTTCGGGCCTTCAGTTACTGGCTGATGGGCGTCCTCCTGGGTCGGGTGTATGTCGAGTTCGGCGCTATCCCAGGGCCCCACCCCGAATGGGATGCCATCGCTGAGAAGGCGATCGAGTTCATCATGTTTGGTCCGGAATAAGTAGAACCGGTCTCCCTCCAGCCTCGAGCCCGACTGGTCTCAGGCCACCACGCCACCGGCCCGCAGCGTGTCGATGCGATCACCAAGTCCCAGTTCGGTGAGCACCTCGTCGGTGTGCTGGCCGAGCGCTGGTGCACCTCCGGCCAGGTTGGCCGGTGTGCCGTGGAAGTTGGTGGGGTGCCGTGGCAGACGGGCCCGACCCACGACCGGATGATCGAACTCCTCGAACATGTCGATGGCCACAGCATGCGGGTCGTCGACCATCTCGGCAGCTGACAGCACCATGGCGAACGCGACTCGCTCACGTTCGAATCGTTCGATCACCTCGACCTGCGTGAAGTTCGAGGCCATGGCGTAACACATGTCCATGATGGGTTCGAGGACATCACGGTGCTTGCGGCGCTCAGCCACGGTGCGCACCCGTGGGTCGTCCCAACCGGGCACATCGAGGGCCTTGCACATGCCGGCGAAATCAGCATCGGTGGTGGGAACCACGATGCCCCATCCATCGGCGAATCGCATCGGTGCGAAGCCGGCGTTGAAACTCGATGGCATGGTGCCATCGGATTCCAGAAGGACCTCGTTGCCGGCGGCCTCGGCCCACAGGAACGACACGCACGCATCGTTCATACCCAACTCGAGATGCTGGCCACCACGACCCATCGCTCGTGCATACAGCGCAGCAGTGATGGCCTGCGACGCGAAGAGCGCACTCACCTTGTCCGCTGCGTTCTGCTTGATGAACGTGGGCGGACCATCGGGTTCGGCCTGGGTGGCAGCGAACCCCGCGTAGGCCTGGATCGAAGTGTCGTACGCGCTGCGATCGCGGTATGGGCCGACGGGTCCGTACCCGGAGATCGAGGCATAGACGACATCGGGATTCACTGCCGAGACTGCGTCGTAACCCAGACCGAGTCGGTCGATGACACCCGGGCGGAAATTCTGCAGCACGACGTCGGCTCCGGCTGCCAGTTTCATGACGATCGCTTGGCCTTCTTCGCTGCCGAGATCCACGGCGATGCAACGCTTGCCGCGATTGCAGGCCAGATAGAACGCGCTCATGTTGTTGACGGCCACGCCGACCCAGCGGGCGATATCGCCGATGCCGGGACGCTCCACTTTCACGACCTGGGCCCCCTGATCAGCGAGGAGAGCTGCGGCGAACGGGCCCGTGAGCGCGATCGAGAGATCGAGCACCTTCACGCCTGAGAGCGGTCCGGTGTGTGCCGCGCCCGCCTGCGGTTGCTTCGTGTGGTCGGTGTTCGTGGCCATGATGTCCCCCGTATCGGCTGATGAAGTTATGCCGATTCCGCACAGTGGCGGACCCCCTCGGC
>Ga0209598_10001952_pt1 | contig 16514 bp, 13 predicted proteins | sample M_140807_EF_Meta_FD_187317 | JGI IMG/M metagenome (GOLD analysis project Ga0209598, IMG submission 187317) | Freshwater microbial communities from Lake Montjoie, Canada to study carbon cycling - M_140807_EF_MetaG (SPAdes) (version 2) | ecosystem: Environmental > Aquatic > Freshwater > Lake... | reverse complement strand
GGCCTATCGAATCGTGCAACGCCACGCCCATGCCGCCTGGAACCAGGAGGGTGGGAACTTCCGCGCCAACCTCGAGGCGGATGCCGAGGTCACCGATCGACTTTCAGCCCAGCAGATCGATGCCTGCTTCTCCTGTGAACTGCACCAATCCCAGCTGGCGGTGATTTGGCAGCGGCTGGGGATCTGAGCACCTTTTAACCCTTCCGCGTGACAATCCAATAGCAAGCACCCGGCCTTCACCAGCAAGCGGGTCTACTGAAATGCGCCTGGCGATGGCTCGCGAGCTGGAGCCAGTAGATCATTCTGCATAATAATGCTAATGCAAACCAAAACAAAACATTGAGTTGGAAGAGAAAGTTAAAAACCAAAATAAAAAATAAAAATAAAATCTAAGCCTGGTATTTAGGTTTTACCAAACCGGACCTTGGGTGGGGATAATAAGCGAGCCAAGGCACAGATCTTAAGCAGATCTATTTATTCGCCTTCAAACTTGCAGGTGATACTGACACTGCTTCCTGCCATGGCTAGCTTCAAAAATGAAGACCTTTAATTCATCGGCCCACTAAAACCATGCGTCAATCCATCGCTAAGTTGGCATCTAGGGCGGGACTAGCCGCTCTTGTCTTGGGTGCAGCCCAAGCCGCTGGAGCCATCACTATCACCTATTCGACAACGAGAGCAACCTGGATTCCCAACCCAAACTCCTTTCTCAACACTCGTCCACTGCAGTACTCAGCACCTGGCACTGCACTCGCTTCGGGAACAAGAAATTTTATCTACCAAGATTTGCTCGGTGACTATGCACCTGCTGGCAACTGGATTCCAGTCTCGCAAACAGGAGCCACAGCCCCTGGGGAGCAACGATTTGATTATGCGTTTGGGACTGCTACCACGATTAATCCTGGTCCTCCTCAAAATAACTTTTGGGATAACAATTCAACTCTTTCCTTTGGGTCTTTCTATCTTGATGGCAGCTGCGCATTTTGCGGTCCAACCAATGCCGTCAGCGTACTTAGTTCTTCCTTGACAGGACAAGCGGAATACCTCGGTGAAGCCCCTGGCGGATCCGCTGGAAATCAAAACAAACTAACCAGTAGTCTCTACAATATTGTCTTTGGCGCATCGGGCAAGACAGCTACGCTCGAATATACGGCATTCACAGATATCACCAATGGTGTACCAGGTACTGACCGGAAGGAAAGCAGTGGTGGCAGCATCATCATCCGATTCAACGACCCCGTTACCGCAGTGCCCGCCCCCCTATCCATTTTGGGTGCTGGTGCCGCCTTTGGATTTAGTCGGCGCCTACGCCGCCGGATCCAAGATGCGGCCAGCTGAAGGCCAAATGTCGAATCCAGTCAAGATCAGCTCATATTGAATCAAGATCTAGTTTATGAATGAAGGTTGGTCCTTGGCCAGCCTTTTTTTGTGGCGGAACCGAGGACGGGCAACAACCAACATGCGACCTGGCAAGACCTAGCTGGCAGTGCCACGGCCGAACAAATATGAATCAAATATTAAATGTAAAGCCGTCATTTAAGTTCAGACCTTCCATTCCATGCTTCGCCATCATAGCGAGTTCCAGCTAAAAAATCTTAAGAAGATCTGTTGTTAGGCGAATCAGGGCTGACAACAAATTTGCCCTTGGCTAGGTTTGAAAGTGAAGCCTCTGCTTTCCACCCCGCTCTCAAAATCATGGGTCAATCCATCATTAAACTCCTGACCAAAACTGGCTTTTCTGCCCTTGTTCTGGCCTCGGCACAAGCGGCTGGAGCCATTACGCTGACTTATACCGCAACGCAAGGGACCTACGATCCCGTTCCAAACTCCTTAGTCAACACTCGTCCACTGCAGCTATCAGTGGGTGGCAATGCACTGATGTCAGGAACGAGAAACTTCATCTACCAAGGCTTAAGCGGTGATAATGCTATCGCTGGTGCCTGGACTCCCGTGGGCCAATCGGGCCCATTGGGTAGCCTCGGCGTCAATGAGCAACGTTTTGATTATCTTTTTCCTGCTGCGACTACGACATCTCTCAATCCAAACACAAATAACTGGGTGGATAATGTCACCACTGACTTTGGTTCATTCTTTCTTGCTGGTACCTGCAGTTTCTGCGGTGCCACCAATGCAGTCCAGCTTTTGAGCACAACAAACAGTGATGCGGAATACATTGGTTTGTCACCTACGGGTGCGGCGGGCAATCAAAACACTTTGAATAGCGATATTTACAACATTGTCTTTGGAGCATCTGGAATCACGGGCACAATCCAATTCGACGCCAACACAAAAATCACCAGTGGTAATCCGATTATACAAACGAATGGCGGCAAAATCGTCATCAACATCAATCCAACCTCCCTACCTGTCCCTGGCCCCCTCCCCCTCTTGGGTGCTGGAGCTGCCTTCGGCTTCAGCCGCCGGCTGCGTCGCCAACTCAAGTCGAAACAGGTTGTGAAGGCTGGGTGAAGCCAAGCCAAAATGATCAAATCATGATCGTGGCAAGCAATTAATACAAAAAAAGCTGGTCATCGACCAGCTTTTTTTATCGAAACTAGATCAGGTCAATGCTTTAAAAGCTGGCGGATTTTGGCCTAAAAAAGTGGATTGTCGTTCGCTGACCACCATTGCAAGGTTCCATCACAGCTCACTGTCCTGCAGTCGGTCCATCAGCACCTCCATCTGCAGCACAAAAGGTAAGCTCCATTCCAGCCCTGGCGGCACCCTGTGCCAGCGGCGGTAGAGGCGCCGATAGGCCCGGCAGCGACGGCGCAGCTGGGCCGGTGAGATTGAAGGCTTGCCGAAATTGAGGGAGGTGATGGAGGCGAGGGAGCGGTTGTGAAGGCTCAAGCGCTGTGGCACCGAACGAATCCGATCGGGATTTTGCTGGAACCAACTACTGGCGGCCACATGGCGTAAGAAAAAGCTCGGATCGACGCTGCCCTTGCGGATCACATAGCTGTTGGTGGCGCAGAACCAACGGGGCCCGAGGCCAGGGAACAGACGTCGAAGCAGCAGGCCCCGGCGGTGCTGGTTGCTGATCGGCAGCTCAACCGCGCTCTGTGGCCAATGCAGCCCCCATACCTCGGGATTGGCGACGGCCTGGATGGCCTCCACCAATTGGGGTGCGAACCAGTCGTCATCATCCACGGGTGCCACCAGGGCCCCGTCGGGTACGTCTTCCCACCTGGAGAGCACAGCTCCTTTCACCTGTTCGAGGTTGGCCTGGGCGATCTGGCGCATCTCCCGGCGAAAGGCGTGATAAGGCAGGCGGAAAGTGCTATTGAAGGCTTCCACCTTCGGGGAAAAGGCTGGATTGAGCTGGGCCCAGAAGGCAGCCTCATCGCCCCAGTCGACCGTTCTGCGTACACAGATGTGGAGCGCTGGGGTCAATCCCGATGTCATTGGTCGCGTCCCGTGGAGTGGTGTAAGTCCCGAGGCCTTGGGATTGATCTGTATCTCATCATCACGCAGCAACCCTGCAACGACCACTGCTCTTGCTGCTTGAGTGGCAAGAACCTCCCAGCCTCCGCTGCGATCCAGCAACCACGCCGGTACGCCCCCCAGGCGTGATTCCTAGAGCGGTGAATGACCGTCCGCCAACCAACGTTGAAAGGATGCCTCGTAATCAGGTCGTGCTGGAATCCCTAGCGGGGGCTCTTCGCCCATCTGCCGGTAAAGACCTGGCTTGCCGCAGCGATAGAAGATCGAGGGTTCATCCACATGCTGACATTTGACTCCCGAATTTCGGACATGGTGCAACATGATTCGATCGCCGATGAGATGGCCGTAATCGGGCATCAAGACCCAATGGTGCAAAAGCGAGAATGCTTCCTTAGCGAAAAGCATGCAATTGGTATCGATAAACCGCTTTGGATCAATCAGCGGACATGGACCCATCACACTGCCATCCAAGCGACACAACATCCGGCTGGAAGACAAAAAGGCCGCTCCAGTTTCAGCTCGCGCCTGCATCAGACGACTGATGTGGCCAGGGTGTAACCAATTATCGGCATCCAGAAACGCCACGGCCTCCACCCCAAGTCCAATGGCGTGAAAACTACCGACCAGCCTTGGGGTTGAACCGATATCGCCATGGGCTTTCGGCAATACAACATGGTGGGCCTGCCAGGCATCCAGGGCGGCCTGGGGCTCGCCATCTGCCACTAGCACATGCAGACACGGATAGTCCTGGGCCAGCACCGAACGATGGCACTGCCACAGCAGATCGAGGGACTCTTTGAAATAGGGAGTAATCACAGCCACAAGGGGCTGCGAATCGTCTGGAGTGATCTCCCAGGCTGGCCGAGAGGAGGACGAGGGGCCAGCCAACCATTGGTGCAAACGGGAATCGTGGAGCAAGCGACCCTCCTGGAGCTGGCGCTCTCGATCGAGGGGCGTCAGGCAGAGGCTGTCGTAATAGGTATCCATGGTGCCGCCCAGCACATGCTCGCGATAGACCCGCCGCCAGGTGGCACCCACTTCGGGAGGTAAGCGGGGATTGCTGGCCAGGGCCTGGGCACCGTGGCTGATTTTGGCGCTGAACTGGGCCAGGCTGCGCACCGGAAAATGCAGGATTTCAATCGCCGTCGTCTCAGGAGCCCCCAAGGCCTGGCCATCCAGAACTGCACCATGATTGCCGTCATTGATACTGATGCCGGGCAAGGCCCGATGACAAATCTTGCCGGGTAAGGGCTGGCCCAAACTGTTGAGTGAGCATCGCTCCCGCAGGAGCTGACGCTGATGGAAACATCCGGTGTCCGAACCCTCCGGGACGTCATCCCGGGGGGGTGGCAGAAAATTAGTGCGCCCCACGGTAAGGGCCTGAATCCCTTCTGGCACAGCCTGAAGGGTGGTTTTCAAATCGCCCCTAAGGGGCCACCAAAACTCATCGGCATCACTGTGAATCAACCAGTCAGCCGCCAATTGCTCTGTTGCCATCCGGGCCATTACGCTCACCCAGACGGCTTGATCATGGGTCGATTCAGGCTGGTCAATTAACAGCAGTTTTCCAGACTGAACATGGTGCTGCAAGCAATCTCTCGTACCATCATTTGAACCATTATCCGTAGCCACAATGCAATCAACTCCTTGGCCCAGATGAAATCGAATCATACTTTCGATGATGTCGATCTCATTGCGACACAATAGTGTGAGGATTAGGCGCATGATTCCTGCAGCATCCAGCCATGGACCGTGGGAGCCAGGAGGGAATGCAGCTCCTCAAAATTAACGATTAGAGCTTCTAGGGGATAGGGATTAGTGCGCTGCAGTCCTACATTGACACTGACTACGGGCAAGCCAAGATCTTCGCAAATCAGACGATAACCCACAAGGGGATCGCTCTGAAGATGCTTCTCGTAAATCACATCCAAATAGCCACCCCGCTTGGCCAATCCCTGTCGCAACTGGTGATAGCCAGCCGACATAATATTCAACCAATCCAGCAGGGAGCGGGTCTCCAGGCCCACCGTGATCGCCTCCAGGGGCAGGGTGATGGCCTGGGGCTCTGGCTTGGCTTCGCAAACGCTCAGATGGAAACGCTGGGTTTGCTGGCCAATGCAATGGGACACCATGCGGCGCAACAAATTAGCGCGCTCCAGCACCACATGGCGCTGCCAGCCGTAGGGGCTGAGGCGATCAGCAAGGGCCAGGGAATCGAGACCAAAAAGGCCAGGATGCTGGGCCGCCAGAAACTTGATTTCCACAATCTGAACCGGCTTGCGGCGACCTCTATAAACCGACTCCAAGGCCGCCTCCAACTCCGGTAGAGGTTGGTCGCCGCGGTGTTGAGGCATCCAACGATTCAAGATCTCATTGTCCTCTTGGATGGCGGGATGCTGGTTTAGACATTGGCCCAACACGCTGCTGCCGCAGCGACCCACATGCCAAATCACAACACCGCTTTCCGTGCCAACGGAAGCTCCTGAAAATGGAATTCCAGCTCCTGATCCCTGGCTGCGTTCGAGCAATTGCTGGTAGATGGCCTCAGCCTCTGGTGGGGCTGTCTGTTCGGCGCGGCTGCGGTTGAGGGCCGGATCGACCAATTCCCGATCTAAGCGATGGCCGCTAAAGGCTTCGATACGATCGAGGGTCGCGGTTTCAAAGAGGCTTTCATAAGCAACAAACAGCCATTCTCCGCTTTGAGCATGCTTTTCCAACACATGGCGATACAATAAACACCAATTGGCGAAAATTAATTCTGGACTGATGGCCAAATTGGCCAGATAGGGAGCGCTGCGGCATTCGAGAAAAATACTGGCAGCCACAACACTGGGGTGCCGAAAAACGCAGAGATGGCGTACCCGCTCCCCTGGTTCCAGGGCCGCCCACCAGGCCGGCAGCGTGTAACAGAAGCGGGGATCCTTCAAACAAGTCGCCCCCTTGGCCAGCATGGCGCTGATACGGCTGGACAGGTCGGCTGTCGCTAGGGGGGTGATCTCCGCAGGCAAGCGCGCCAACCAGCGTTGACCCTCCCCAGGTACGTCATGACCATGGCCGCAGGGCCCTGCGTTGATCCGTTGGGGCAGGCAGCGGGCCAACAAGCCCTCATTGATGGAATTGACCTCCCGATCCTCAAAGAACCCATGGGGATTGGCCTGTCGTGGCAGGTAAGCCGAATCTCCCATGTGCAATCCACTGCGACGGAAGAGACCCGTCACAAGACTGGTGCCGCTACGGCCGGCCCCCAGAACGAACAGTCGATCCGAGGGGCCAGAAGCGGGTTGCAACGATGGAGGGGTAGTGCGCATTGCAGGACCACGAATCACCGGCTGGTGGTGACCGATCAAGGCTAAGGAAGGTCTGATCTCGGTTCAAGACGGATCAACAGGGAACCCCAGCGACAAAATCCGCAACGGCTGCGACCCATTCCTCGGCCCGGCGCTGTCAAAGTGACCCTTTGGAGACGAGTGTCTTGGCCTGTCGCCGCTGCGGCTGTCGCATGGTCACCAAGGTGGGACGCGGGGGCAACCTACTGATCTGCAGCGATTGCGGAGTGCCGGTTGAGAAGCGTCAGGGTCGACTGGACACCCGTCAACGACTCTTCGGCGCCTTGGCTTTGATCGGCCTCACTCTGGTGGGCGGCATGATCTTCTTTCTGGCGGCCATGGAAGAACGGCTGACACGGAAGATCAACCAAAGTGGCCTGCAGGAAAGCGGCGCCGTGAAAGGGGAGGAAGACCGGCGCTTGCCAGATCCAGCCTTGATGGCCCCCGATCCCAAACCCATCCCTTCCATCATCAGCCCAGACATCAGGCCAATGGTTCCGTCCAAGCCTGTAAGCGCAGCACCAGCCAGGGGAGATGGCCATGGCAAGCCCGATCACTCAAGTCTGCCGCTGCCGTTGAAGCTTCGAAATCAGCCAGGGAACGGTCATTCTGAGCCCTAACAGCAGCAGCACCAAGGCACCGAGCCAGCTGCTGATCGGTCCCAGGAAAGCGAAAAATTCAGGGGCCCTGGAGCCCAAGACCATCCCCACCAGGGTGAGGGCCAGCACCCAGATGAGGCTGCCGGCAGTGGTCCAAAGCAAAAAGGGCAATTGGGGCATCGACTCGATCCCCGCCGGAACGGAAACCAGGGTGCGAATCGCCGGCAGTAGTCGACCCCAAAAGACAACGGCGGCCCCATGGCGCCCAAACCAGCCCTGGCTGGAAACCAGGGCCTCCGGTCCAAGGCCAAGCAACCGGCCCCGGTGCCCTAGCCATGACGCCATCCGTTCGGCCCTCATGAGCCTGCCGACCCCGTACCAGAACCAGGCCCCCAACACCGTACCCAAGAGACCGGCCAACACCACCGGCAGAAATCCCAGGCGCCCCTCCTGAACCAGCACTCCCCCCAGGGGCATGATCAATTCCGAGGGAATGGGAGGGATGAGATTTTCCAGCAACATGGCCATGGCAATCAAGCCGTAGCCCAAAAGGGGGTTGCGAGTGACACCGTCAAGAATGATGCCGGGAAGGCCCTCGGCCAGGGCACCCAAATCCGGCGGCAGCCAATCCATGCCAACCATCCTGGCGGATCATGGCTGCCTTAGGCATCGGCATGGCGATGGCGACGCCAGAGCCGAACGACCTTCTCGAGCTCGAGGTAGACGAAGAACAACAGACTGACCCCAAAGCAAATGGCCAGATCGCGCAGCGATAACGGCACGGTGCCGAAAAAGCCAGCCAGGGGTCGGCAATAGAGCAACAGCAACTGCAGCAACGTGGTACTGCCCACGGCCGCCAGTAACCAGGGATTGGAGAAAGCCGGCACCTGCAGCAAGGGACGATCGCTGCGTGCCGCCAGAGCATGGCCCATCTGGGCCAGACAGAGGGTGGTGAACACCATGGTTTGCCAGGGAGCTCCGCTACGGGCGGCATAGAGCATCAACACAATGGTGAAGGCCGCAAAAACCAGGCCAATCCGTATAATGTAGGCACCAACTCCCCTGGCAAAAATAGATTCTCCGGGTTCGGCGGGGGGACGGGCCATCAGATCCTTCTCACCGGGCTCTAGGGCTAGCGCCAGGGCCGGCAAACCATCGGTGACCAGATTCATCCAGAGAATCTGTAAAGGAGTCAAGGGGACACCGCTGAGCCCCAGCAGGGGAGTGGCGGCGATGGTGAGCAATTCACCAACATTGCTGCCGAGGATGTATTTGACGAAGCGACGGATATTGGCATACACCAAGCGTCCCTGTTCCACCGCATTGACGATCGTGGCGAAGTTGTCATCAAGCAGGACCATGTCGGCGGCCTCCTTGCTCACCTCGGTGCCGGTCAGACCCATGGCCACACCAATGTGAGCCTGCTTCAGGGCCGGGGCATCGTTGACGCCATCTCCGGTCATGGCCACCACCTGGCCGTTCGCCTGGAGAGCCCGGACAATGCGCAACTTCTGTTCGGGTGGCACGCGGGCAAAGACACTGCAACGGCGCACTAACTGGCGCATTTGGTTCTCGTCACTGGCCTCCAGCACCTGACCCAACACCACGTCGTCGGCTGCGGAACCTCGGTCAGGGCCGCTACTGGCGGGCAGCAGCCCGATGCCCATGGCAATGGCATGGGCCGTCAGGGGATGGTCGCCGGTGATCATCACGGGCCGGATGCCGGCCTGGCGACAACGGGCCACCGCCTCAGCCACCTCAGGACGGGCTGGATCCAGCTGGGCCATCAGGCCCAGGAACACCTGCTGTTCTACTGGCTGCTCCGGGCCCGGGTGGTGCGGGGCAGCGGCAAACGCCATAACCCGCAGGCCCTTGGCGGCCAGCTCGCGGGCCTGGCCAAGCCACCATTGGCGCTCGGGATCGTTAAGAACCTCCAGCCCGGAGGCGGCAAGCCAGCGGTCACAGGTGCCCAGAAGCACTTCCGGCGCCCCTTTGGTCAGCATCACCGTGCCCGAACCTTCGGCGCCGGGGCCCAAAGGGGCCTGCAGTTCCCCCTGGGGATCGCTCACCCAGACGGCCATCCACTGGCGCTCGGAACTGAAGGGAATCTCCCCCTGGCGCCGGTAACGACGGCGCAGGGCCACGGCCTCCTGTCCGGCCTTCGCCGCCACCACCACCAGGGCGCCCTCGGTGGGATCGCCCAACACATCCCAACTGCCATCAGGCTGGCTGGTGAGTTCGGCATCACTGCAGAGCACCCCCGCCTGAAGCAACAGGTCCACGGCGCCTGGGGCCGTCCCCTGCCGCTGGCCGAAGGGGTTGGGGAGGTCCGAAGGGCTCAAAGTGCCCCTGGGGTCGTAGCCCTGGCCACTGACGGCGATGGCCTCCGTGCCACAACGCAGTTCCTGAACCACCTGGCGGTTCTGGGTGAGGGTGCCCGTCTTGTCCGAACAAATCACAGTGACCGAACCCAGGGCCTCCACGGCCGGCAGGCGCCGGATCAAGGCGGCCCGCTGCACCATGCGCTGGGTGCCGATGGCGAGGGTGACGGTGATCACGGCCGGCAATCCTTCCGGCACGATCGCCACCGCCATCGACAGCGCCACCTCGAGCAAATCAAGCAAGGGCTGGCCTAACAGCCAGCCGCCCAGCACCACTAAGGCCACCAAGACCAGGGCGCTGCCCACGAGCACATTGGCCAGGCCATCCAGGCGCTGCTGCAGGGGGGTGGCTTCACCGCCAGCCGTATTAATCAGCTGGGCGATCTGGCCCAGTTCCGTGCCCATGCCGGTTTGGGTGACCAGAACTGTGCCTCGGCCGCGGGCCACCTCGGTGCCCTGAAAGACGCAGTTGAGGCGATCGAGCACCGGCGTGGCCTCAGCGAGCACCAGCTGGGCCCGTTTCTCCACCAACTCCGCTTCGCCGGTGAGGGCCGCCTCGCGCAGACCCAGATCGGCGCCCTCGAGGAGGCGCCCATCGGCGGGCACCCGGTCCCCCGCCTCCAGCCGGATGAGATCGCCGGGGACCAGCTGTTCGCTCGAGATCCGATCCCAGCGGCCGTCCCGGCAGACCGTGACCAGGGGCTGGGCCATGCGGCGCAGGGATTGAAGGGCCTGCTGGGCTCGGGATTCCTGCAGATACCCCAGCAGGGCATTGAGCCCGACGATCAACAGGATCGCTAGGGCATCTTTGGGAAAGCGTTGATTCAGGTGGGCCACCAGCGCCGACACGGCGGCCACCGCCAACAGCATCAGCAACATGATGTTGCTGAGTTGGTCCCAGAGGATTCGCCAAGGACTGCGCCCAGCCGCCAACTCGATGCGATTGGGCCCATGGACCGCCAGTCGTTCGGCACTCTGGGCCGAGGCAAGGCCGTTTTCACCACTGGCGAGCAGGCTTTGGCAAGCCTGAGCTTCAAGGGCATGCCAGGCTGCCGACCAGCAGAAAGCGTCAAGTGAGAGGTGGCAGAGCGCAGAAACGGTAAGGACAATAAAGAGACCTTGCAGGCAAGGGATTTAGGTTTGCGGCAATTCGCCTACTGAAGCGACCTGCTCATGGAGCGTCAAACAGTTTTTGACCGGTTGCGCCGAACGGTCATTGGCAGTCCCCTGCCGACCAGCGCCAGCCACGAAGAGCGCTACAGCAATGCGGAAGCCCTAGCGATTCTCAGCTCCGATGCCCTTTCCTCCGTGGCCTATGCCACCCAGGAGATCGTGCTGACCCTGGGCATGGCTGGGGCCGCCGCCCTGAGTTTCACCCTGCCGATCACGGGCCTGATCGTGGTGCTGATGTTGATCGTCGGCACCAGCTATCGCCAGACCATCAAGGCCTACCCCCATGGCGGCGGCTCCTACCGGGTTTCCCAGGAGAACATCGGCCCCTTGGCGGGCCTCATCGCCGGTGCCTCCCTATCGATCGATTACGTGCTCACGGTGGCGGTTAGTACGGCGGCGGGCATTGCCGCCCTCACCTCCTATTTCCCCGGCCTGGAGTCCCAGAGGGTGTCGCTGTGTCTGCTGGCGGTGTTTGTGGTCATGCTGGCCAACCTGCGGGGCGTCAGTTCGAGCGCCAAATTGTTGAGCTTGCCCACCTATCTGTTCATGGGCATGATCTTTGTCTTGCTCGTGGCGGGGGCCGTCAAGACTGGGCAGGGGCTGCTGCCCGCCACACCCCTGGCCAGCCAACAAGCCTTGTTGACCAAGGCCCATGAAGGGGGCCTCATGGTGTTTGGTCCCCTGCTCTTGATGCGGGCCTTCAGTTCTGGCTGTGCAGCCCTCACGGGCATTGAAGCCATCAGCGACAGCGTGGCCGCGTTCCGGCCTGTGGAATGGCGCAACGCCCGCAACGTTCTGGCGGTCATGGTGCTGCTGCTGGCGGTGATGTTCACCGGCATCAGCGCCTTAGCCCACCAGACGGGCCTGGTTTATGTGGAGAACGGGCCCACCCTGCTCTACCAACTCGGTGAGCGCATTTTCGGTAATGGCCCCCTATTGGCTCTCCTGCAGTTCGCCACCCTATTGATTTTATTACTGGCGGCCAATACCGCCTATGCCGATTTCCCCAGGCTGGCCGCCTTTTTGGCCCGCGATGGCTACCTCCCCCGCCAGCTCGCCTCCCTCGGGGATCGGCTGGTCTTCAGCAACGGCATCTATGCCCTCAGCGGCTTCGCCGCTCTGCTGCTCATCATCTTCAAGGGCAGTGTCAGCCAACTGATCCCCCTGTACGCCGTGGGGGTCTTCCTGAGCTTCAGCCTTTCCCAGGCCGGCATGGTGGTGCACTGGTGGAAAGAACAGGGAAGGGGCTGGCTGGGCAAGGCCCTCGTCAACGGCCTCGGGGCCGCCATCACCAGCGTGGTGACGATGGTGTTGCTGTTCAGCAAGTTCACCCAGGGGGCCTGGGTTGTGGTGATTGCCATTCCCCTGCTGGTTGCCCTTTTCCTACGGATTCGCACCCATTACTCCGCCGTCAGCCGGCGGCTGCGGCTGGCCTCTGACAAGCTGCTCAAGCTGCCCGATCCGCCGCCGAGCGGCGGCTCTCCGACGGTGGTGCTGGTGGGCCAGCTGCATCGCGGCAGTTTCGAAGCCATCCGCTTTGCCCGCACCATCGCCAGCGATTTGGTGGCGGTCCATGTGGACCTGGGCGTCGGCAATGTGGAGGCTTTTAAGGAGCAATGGGCCCGCCAGGTGCCCGAAGTGCGCCTTGAGGTCCTGGATTCCCAGTACCGCTCCCTGGTGGATCCGGTCGTCGACTTTGTCAAAGACTTTGAGGTGGAACACCGCAAGGACCGCAACCGCTTCTGTGTGGTGGTTCTGCCGGTCTTCGTGACCCGGCACCGCTGGGAGAACCTGCTCCACAACCAATCGACGATCCTGCTGCGCAGCGCCCTGCGGGCCCAGGGAACCAGGGTGGTGACGACGGTCGGGTTCTACCTCTGAATCGCCCCTCAAGGGGAAATTCAGCAGGTTGGGATTCAGGTCTCTGAATGGCCCCTGGTTCGCCGTTGGCGCAGGGAATCGGCCAGGGACAAGGCCAACAGCACCACACCAATGAAGCCCGTGACCCACTCCGGCAGGTGCACCCCTTGATGGGCCAGCCAGATGCCGGCCAGCATCAACAAACCAAGGGCACCGATGGCGTAGTGGGCACCATGTTCCAAGTACACCAATTGGTCAAGGGCCCGTTCCCGGCTCAGCATCAAGGTGAGGGCACGGATGAAAAGGGCACCGAGACCCAAGCCCACCATGATCAGGGCGAGGTTGCTGGTGATCGCGAAGGCGCCGATGGTGCCATCAAGGCTGAAGGAGGCATCAAGAAGCTCGAGATAGATCAGGCTCATCAATCCCCCCCCGGCCGCCAGACGGGCACCGGCCTGCTCCTCGTCGCCAAAGGCCTCGGCCAGGGAAGTGCTGAGCAGCTGCAGCACCAGGCCAATGACACCGGCGATCATGACGTCACCCCGCAAGGTCCCCGGCAGGCTCGCCACCAGCAGGAGCAGTACAACGAGGGCGAGAGCAATTTCAAGGGCCTCAATGCGACCAGCGGCACTGAGGCGACGCTCCAGGGGACCAAGCCAATGCAGGGTCTTGGCCTCATCCAGGAAGTAGCGCAGAAAGACCATCAGCAAAAACATGCCGCCGAACGCCAGGATGCGCGGCTCGGCCAGTTCCAGCAGTTCGCGATAGTGGTCTGGATGGTGAATGGCGGCATCAAAGGCCTGGCCAAGGCCAACGCCGCCAGCCAGGGCCACCATCAGCAGGGGTCCGAGCAGGCGGACTCCAAAAACTGGAATGATCAGGCCCCAGGTGAGGAAGAAGCGCTGCTGGGCCGGGTTCAACTTTTCCAAAACACGGGCGTTGACCACCGCGTTGTCAAAGGAAAGGGAGATCTCCAGCACCAACAACACCAGGGTGACCCAGGCGGCGCTAGGACCCAACCAGCCCATCACCATCACCAGACCTGCGGCACAGCAGGTAATGGGGAAGATGAGATAGCGCCAATAGCGCTTGGACATCGGTTCAGGCATAAAACGACGAGGGCATCATCCCTCGCCGCCTATCAGCCCTGGGTCGCTGTCAAAGCTCAGGCGGCGGCGGTTCGCCATCGAGCTCCCGTTGTTCGAAGCGGCTGAGAAGGCGGGGCAGCAGCACGATCAGGGCCACCAGAACCAAGGCGCCCAGACCAAATTCGACGACCCCCTTCACCATCCGTTCGACGGGAATCCAGCGGCCCCCAAGCCAGGCCAGGCTCACCATGGTGATGGCCCAAAGGGTGGCCCCCACAACGTTGCAGAGGAAAAACTTGGGGTAGGGCATGCCCACGGCCCCAGCCATCGGGCCCGCCACCACCCGCAGCACGGCCACAAAGCGACCCAAGAGGACAGATTTGCCGGCATGGCGCAGGAACTGCTCTCGCAATTTCTCCAGCTGGGCCGGCGATTGGCCGAGCCAGCGACCCACCTTCAAGATCAAATCCCAGCCCAGGCGCCTTCCCACCCAATATCCAATGTTGTCGCCCAATACCGCCCCACCAATGGCCGCTCCCATCACCCCCAACACATTCAACTGGCCACTGCCAGCCGCATAACCGCCCATCAGGGTGACCGTTTCCCCGGGCAAGGGCACGCCGGCGTTTTCGAGCAACATGGCCGCGAAAATCACCAGATAGCCCCAGCGCCCCAGAACGTCTTGGAGGGTGGCCATATCAAAGCCGCCATCAAGAAAAGCAAGGGGGAGGGTCATGGAAAAGCCACAGGCCCATGAACCCTATCGCCAGTCCAGCGCGGGCCCAGGCGTGAAACCGCCCTTGCTGGAATCAACCGAGCACTCCCCTACCCTCTTGGCATGGCTATTCGCCCCGTCCTGCAGCTCGGCGATCCCCGCCTGCGCCAGCCCAGCGCTGCCGTGGCGAAGGAACTATTGGGAACGGCCCGACTCGCTTGCCTCATCGAAGACCTGCGGGACACCATGGCGTGCCGCGATGGGGCTGGCCTGGCGGCTCCCCAGATCGCAGTCCCCCTGCGGGTGGTGATCTACGGCATCACCAGCAACCCTCGCTATCCAGACGCCCCACCCATCCCCGAAACCGTGCTGATCAACCCGGCATGGACCCCGGTGGGAATCGAGACCGCCGAGGGAATGGAAGGCTGCCTGAGTGTGCCGGGGATGCGGGTGCCGGTGTGGCGCGCCTCCAGGGTGCACCTGAAAGCCCTCTCAGCCTGCGGCCAAAGGATCGACAGGGAGGTGGAGGGGTTTGAAGCGCGCATCATTCAACATGAATGCGACCACCTCAATGGCGTGCTGCTTCCGGATCGGCTGGCTTCCCCTTGAACGCCCCTTGAACGCCACCGTCGCTTTGCTGCTCGCAATCGCCGCTGAGGTGTTAGCCACCTCCAGTTTGAAGGCCAGCCATGGCTTCAGTCGCCCCCTCCCCAGCCTGGTGGTGGTGCTGGGCTACGCCAGCGCTTTCTATTTGATGTCGATCAGCCTCCAACGCCTGCCCCTCGCCCTCGTTTATGCGGTCTGGTCCGGTGTGGGGTTGGTGGGCATCAGCCTGGTGGGCTGGCTGATCTACGGCCAGCGCCTCACCGTTGGCGCCTTGATGGGCATTGGCTTGATCGCGGCCGGCGTGGTGGTGCTGCAGCTCTATGGACGCAGCGGCCACTGAAAAGACCTGCCCAGCACTTACTTTGGCCGCCAACTCTCCCCCACCCCGGTCCATGGCCGATGATCCCCACCCATCCCCCACCGGCCCCCGCTGGTGGGTGCGGGGCGACCTGGATGGCTTCCTGGGGCTGGGACTGGACAACCTGATCCAGCTGCTGCTGATCGTCTCGTTGTGTCGCGCCGTCCTGGGCTATCCAGACAGCTTGATCTTTGGTGTGATCCTGCCGGCAACGGGGGTGTCCCTGGTGGCCGGCAACCTGGCCTACGCCCTCCAGGCCCGGCGCCTGGCCCTCCAAGAGGGCCGCAACGACCGAACGGCCCTGCCCTTCGGCATCAACACGGTGAGCCTGTTTGCCTTCGTGTTTTTGGTGATGCTGCCCGTCAAGCTGGCGGCCCTGGGCCAGGGACTGCCGCCAGCCGAGGCGGTGCGCCTCTCCTGGCAGGCCGGCCTGATGGCCTGCCTGGCTTCGGGTCTGATTGAGGCCGGTGGATCGTTTGTGGTGGGGGCCCTGCGCCGCTGGCTGCCCCGCGCGGCCCTGCTCTCCACCCTGGCGGGCATCGCCCTGGGCTACATCAGCCTCGGCTTCTTGTTGCGCACCTATGCGGTTCCGGTGGTGGGACTGGCGGTGCTGGCGGTGGTGCTGCTGGCCTATTACGGCGACGTGCCACTGCCCCTGCCAGGGGGCTTGCTGGCGGTACTGGTGGGGGTGGCCCTGGCGGGGGCCACCGGCCTGATCCACATTGATGGCCCCACCTGGCAGGCCAACCAGGCGGCGGTTGGCTTGCACCTGCCCCAGCTCCGGCTGGGCGACCTATGGGCGGCTCGCAACCAGCTGCTGCCCTGGATTGGGGTCACGGTACCCATGGGGCTGTTTACGGTGCTGGGCTCGCTGCAGAACCTGGAGAGCGCCGATGCGGCCGGCGACCGCTATCCCGTGCGCAGTTCGCTCCTGATCAATGGCCTGGCGACGATCGCCGTGGCC
>Ga0209598_10001951_pt1 | contig 16520 bp, 15 predicted proteins | sample M_140807_EF_Meta_FD_187317 | JGI IMG/M metagenome (GOLD analysis project Ga0209598, IMG submission 187317) | Freshwater microbial communities from Lake Montjoie, Canada to study carbon cycling - M_140807_EF_MetaG (SPAdes) (version 2) | ecosystem: Environmental > Aquatic > Freshwater > Lake... | reverse complement strand
TCCAACACAAGGATCAATACAAGAAATAGTTGCGTTCCAGCCTGTACTTTGAATAATATTATCTGATCTGAATACAAATGTTAAAGATCCTGTTGGATCTGTTGAGGTTATGGTGCCAGGTGAAGTTGTTCCATGAAAAGAACCTGCAGGTGCTGTTGTTGGATCTATTCCAACTGGCAATCCTGAACTTATTAAATTCGCAGGATTTACATCTCTACCATTATAAATCATCAAACCATCATATCTACTTTCTGTATTAAAACTATTAAATACCACTTTTACATTTGCGCCTGGTGTAGATGGATTTATGGTTAATTGTCTTACTTCAAAAGCGCTATAATTTGCTGTTGGTCCTCCAGCATCGTAAAATGTAGCCGAACAAGTAGTAATATCTCCATTTACAGGCATTACGATACAAGTATTATCATAAATAACTGTAGTAGGAGTTGAAATTCCAGAAGCTCCACTTGAAGTACAAGTTACTCTACAACGATATTGTGTAGTAGCAGTTGGTGTTGCTACATAAGTAGCGGTGGTAGCAGTCCCTGATACAGTTTGCCAAGTGGCACCACCATCAGTAGATTGTTGCCATAGATAAGTTGTTCCTAATGCAAATGTTTCAAATGATAAATTTACGGTTGCGCCCGATGAAGCACAAACGGAGTTTACAGATGCAAACGTTCTTCCTGGAGCTGGTGTTCCTGAACATAGCGGTGGAGGATTAAACGTATACGTTTGTCCTCTCGCAGGAAGTGTTGATAAACTATTTGTGCTTGTTGTTGAACTTGCAGTTGGCGCAGTACCTGTTCCATTTACTGATAAATAAACACCACTAGCAGTTGCAATTCCTATTGATGCTGATGGAGAAACCAAAGTTCCACCAGAAATTGGATCATAGACAAATTCAATTACTCCGGTTGATTCGTATAATTTTATTTGAAAATTAATAGATGCTTGCGGAACAGTTGCTTGATAACCCCATTGAACATTAGTAAATTGAATTGTAAGAACACCCCCTGAAGATTTGAAAGTAATGTCTCTTCCAATATCTGATATTTCTATATCATCCCACAGAGCTGCAATTAATGGCGATTTCGGAATAGCTGCAAAATTATTGGTAAGACCTGAATTTGTAATGTTGTTGTCTCCATTATTTGCAAGTGTAATCCATCCATTGGTGCTCACATTAAACTCGTTATATGTGTTTCCTCCGAAATTAAAATCAAATCCTATAGGAAGACCGTTTTCATATCCATCATCACTGTTACCGTTACCAATCAAAATCGGATCGCCAAATATATCTTGATATGTACCAGCACTTGCACTAAAGCTGTATTGAGCAGCCGTTTGGGCATTTAAGTTTGTTGTAAAAGCAATCGCTACAAAAAACAACAACGGCATCAATAAAAAGCTAAGACGCTTTTTTACTGAATTTTTGTTGTTAACATTAATTTCCCTTGCAGTAGTAAGGTAGATTTTACGCATAAATCAAACTTTAAGTTTATTAAATTCATTTGAGAAATCTGAAGCAAATGCACGTTTTATTGTTACGGATTATCAACAATTTTGCAATACGTACGTATAATTTAGCAGCGTTTCAGAACGGTTTTTTAGGGTTTGGTTTTATTTTTATTTTTATAGGGGGCCGGAATTTCTAAATAAACAACTTTATACAGCGATAAAAATACTATTAATTCATTGAATTATAACAACTATTTTATAACATTTTTCTGTTAATGTGGACATTATTTCTATATCATTTTTTTTAAACAATTGAAATATTTTAGCTTTTTGAAGCTTCTAATTTATTAATTTGAATGAAGATTTATAATTCTTTGAGATTGTATAGCAATAAAATGAATTTACCGTGACAATTTTGAATAAGACAACCGAAAACGAAAATTTGGGGAAAAGTAATAAAAAGGGAATGATGTTTGGAGATTGATTTTAATAATTAAAATGTTTTTTGAATAAATTTACATGCGATCATTTTTAGCCATATTCCATAGCTTGTCTAATGATTCCAAATCCATATCGTGTAAATGCTTCTGTTCTTTGGCAGCATATGCTTCCATTTTGGAAAACCTAAGCATGAATTTTTTATTGGTTCTTTCGAGCGCGTTTTCAGCATCTACGTTTAAGAACCTAGCATAGTTAACCATTGAGAATAATACATCACCCATTTCATCTTCAATGTCAGAAATATTTTTAGACACAATGGCCAATTTCAACTCTTCGATTTCTTCTGTAACTTTTTCCCATACCTGATCAGCATTCTCCCATTCGAAACCTACTTGCTTGGATTTCTCTTGAATACGAATGGCTTTAACAAGAGCAGGCAATGATTTTGGCACACCCGACAAAACAGATTTTTTTCCTTCTCTAAGTTTTATTTTCTCCCAATTTTGTTTGACATCTTCTTCGTTTTCCACTTTTACATCTCCATAAATATGTGGGTGCCTAGTTATTAATTTTTCGCATACGCCATCTATTACTTCTCCTAAAGTAAACTCGTTTTTTTCATTTGCTATTTTTGCATAAAATACAAGATGCAACATCAAATCACCCAACTCCTCTTTTAAGTTTTTCCAATCATTTTCAGTAATCGCATCCACCAACTCATAGGTTTCTTCAATAGTTAATTGCCTCAACGATTCAATAGTTTGTTTTTTATCCCAAGGACATTTCTCCCTAAGCTCATCCATTATTTTCACCAACCGAATAAATTTGTCGCCAATTAAGTTGTCCATATTTTACATTAAAATTGAAAAATAAAAATTCAAAAAAAGAGAATTAACGATTCTTACTTTTTACTTTTTACTTTTTACTTTTTACTTTTTACTTTTTACTTTTTACTTTTTACTTTTTACTTTTTACTTTTTACTTTTTTATTATACCAAAAACAATTTTCAAAAACATTACTGCTATTCAATTGCTTTCGTATTTTTGATAAAATTAAGGAAGTTCAACAATTAACTCCCAATCATATTAAAATCACTTTTTTTCAAAAAATCTAACATGTATAAGTTTACGTTCAGTTTAATGATTGCTTTGTTCATTTCAAACCTTCTTTTTGCTCAATTTTATTTTAAAGACATCATCAACTGCAAACAAACTGCTGAAGAAATGCGTGGATACCAATCGGCTAAAGTGAAAAACATTAAAGTGAATAGTTTTGAACCTGATGGCGAGATTAGTAAAGATTTTTATTGTGAAAAAAAAATATCAAAAGACTTTAAAAAGTACAGTTTATATACCAAGAATAGACAAACTGGAAGGTCATTAATGGTAAGCAATTTTGATGAAAAAGGCAGAATAGTTCGGACTTACGACAGCTCCGAAAATGTAGTAACTACTACGAAATTCATCTATAACGATTTTGACGAATTAATCAACACAATATCTAAATCTATTTCAAAAGATGATGATTTTCTTAGTGAAATTACAGAAGCACATTTTTATCAATATCAAAACCATATACCAACACAATTGTTACGTATTAAAAACAACAATGACACTACTTTAATAATTTTTTCTTCGGATGAAAAAAATAATTTAGGCATTGAAAAAAATACTAAAACGGGTGAAAAATACTATTACTATTATGACGAGGCAAATCAATTGACAGACATTGTACATCTCAATGAATTTAAAAACTCAATGATTCCGGATTACATTTTCGAGTATAATGAGAATCACCAAATTATACAAATGAATACTACAGAAGACAATAATGGCAATTATTACATTTGGAAATACGACTATGAAAATGGCTTAAAAAAATCAGAAAAAATATTTTCAAACAAAGGAGAAATGGCAGGAATGTTTGATTATGAGTATGAGAGAAGGTGAGGTTTGTGAGGTTTATGAGGTTTGTGAGGTTTGTGAGGTTTATGAGGTTTATGAGGTTTATGAGGTTTATGAAGTTTGTGAGGTTTATGAGGTTTATGAGGTTTATGAGGTGAGGTTTAATGGGTTCAAAAGGTTTAATAAGTTCAATTAGTTCAATGCGTTAAAAAGGTTGAGGATTTTCTTCTGCTGATGTGGGTGTTTTCTACAGTCAACAAAGTATAGTCAAATTTCGCTCTCGTTTTCATTCTCTTTCTGACTTATTCCACCACCTCCACCTTAACCCTTGTCACTCCTGCAGTAGTTAATCCAATTTTTTTTGCAGCGGCTTTTGAAAGGTCCACAACCCTTTTCATTTTTGGATGTAATCGATCATTTACTTTTACAATTACCGAATCGCCATTTTTAATATTGGTTACTTTTATTCGCGTCCCTAATGGCAATTGATTACAAGCAGCTGTTAGATTTTTTTGATTGAATATTTCCCCTGAAGCAGTTTTACGGCCATTAAATTTATCACTATAAAAACTCGCTTGCCCATATAAAACTCGTGCTTGAATGGCTTGTTTAGCTGAACTTTTGGGATTCTTATGTTTTGTATTATGCTTTTGTGCATTTACATTCAAACACAACAGCATCATCAACCCCATTAATGTTGTTTTGATTAAAATCGAAAATCGATATGGCCTATTTTTGTACAATGGTTTTAAAATTATATTTCAAAAAAATCGAATTGAAAATTTTCTCCTTCAATGACAGTAAATCTTTTTTACTTTTTATTTTTCACTTTTAAAAGATCTAGTTGAGTTTAATGTAATTGGTTTTGAATTTTAAAACCCCTACTACTTTTTATTAAAATACAACTCAATCAGTTTTTTATCAGACTCATAAATATCTTCATGAAAAACAATTTTGCCATTAACTGCTTCACAAGTTATATAATTTATAATAAGTGGCATCTCATTTTTAACTGCAATCCGTTTTCTTTGTTTTGCAGCAAGCCAATTATTAATGGAATCGCTTGTGTAAGTTAATGTATCTGAAATTTGATAACGACAGCTATCAATTTGAGCAACAAATTTTGCCAGTAAATCAAAACGCTCAACACGCACACAACCATGACTTAGTGCGCGTGAACTATTTTTAAACAAACTTCGCATATTGGTATCATGTAAATACACATCAAATGAATTTTTAAAATTGAATTTCATTACGCCAAGTGCATTCCTATCGCCACTCGATTGTTGAACGCTGAATGGAAAACCTTTAGAATATTTATGCCAGTTTACATTGGAAGGATTAACTCTGTTGCCATTATAATCGTAAAGATTCAACCCTTTTCGTGCCAAGTATCCACTGTTTCTTTTTAAACCTGGTAAGATTTCATTCCTTATTATTCCACTAGGAACAGTCCACGTTGGATATAATACAATTTCGTTTATTTTACTTTTCAAAACTGGTGTTGGTGTATAAGGTCTACCGCAAACAATATTTGATGTCATTACAATACTATCTCTATTCCATGCATCCAATTTATAAGCAGGTAAATTCACCCAAACAAAAGCTTCAGGCAACGAGTCAGTTTCCAGTTTATATCTATCTAGAGACAACATGATGCGTTTTAGTTTAAACTTGTCCGTTAGGTTTAAATGTCCAATAATTTGAGGGCCAATTTTACCGTCTACAAATAAATTATTTGCTTGTTGATATGTTGAAACAATGGAGGCTAATCCCAATGAATCTATTCGCTTTACAGTATCTAATAACAATAAATTTGCTTCTGAGAATCGTTTAATCAGTTGTTTAATAAAGTATGCAGAATCCAGGGGCACTGTTTTATTATACGGATAATTGAGATAAGTAAAATGCTGTGTATCCATATTGTTAACAAAGCCGTGCAACTCATTAACCAAATCCGTATAAGGTTTCCACTTTGGCTGAATGGATTTGAAAAACAAATTTGTGTTTTTCGAAACAAAATACGATTCAAAGTTTGGTATGAAAAAATCATTATGCTTTTTTATATTCTCTTTCCAAGAAAGACTATCTGCCATAATTCTACCTTGTTTAAGATCTTTAATTACATGCATAAATGCATTTGTAAATAAGATATCTGCTTTTGCAAAAAATGCAGCATCAGGATTTATAAATTTATGTTTGTATGATGAAACGACGCTTTTTAAGGCATCAAATTGATAATCATTTTTATTTAAACCAACATAAATCGCAGTATCCAGAAATTGAACAAATTCAATTGTCTTGGGATGAAGCGAATCCGAGTCAATCCAAACAGAATGAAAATTATTGTGTTGATATGCAGATTTTGTAACTGAAAAATAAGCTAAAAAAACAGCTTTGCTTAAAAACACCATTGAGGTAGAATCGTCTTTAAATTGTAATTCAATAGAACGAGCCAATTCCTTTTGAAATCCAGACAAATCGGATTTTGAATTAGAATTCTTTTTACTATCTATACCATTACATCCACTAAAAATTATGATTACCCAAAATAATTTGAAACAAGGATTTGATTTTGAAAACATAGCAGAATGAAAAACATTGAATAATATGAGTTTCAATAACAAATTACGATAATTTATTTTTTAAAGATAAAAAAAGATAAAATATTTTTTTCATATAAAATATAGTTCAAAGATTTAAATTAAAAATGCAATGTTATTAGACAAATCAAATGGGTTTAAAAGATTAATTTGCAATGCACTTACCAAAATAAAGGTTCAAATATGAAATATTATATTATTGCTGGAGAAGCAAGTGGTGATTTACATGGAAGTAATTTAATAAAATCATTTAAAAAATTAGATGACAAAACTGAAGTGCGTGCTTGGGGTGGAGATTTGATGCAAAATGCAGGAGCAAAAATTATAAAGCATTATAGAGAGTTGGCTTTCATGGGATTTGTAGAAGTGATAAAAAACCTTGGAACGATTTTAAAAAACATTTCATTTTGTAAAAAAGACATTATAGAATTTAGGCCTGATGTTTTGATATTGATTGATTATCCTGGTTTTAATTTACGAATTGCAAAATGGGCAAAATTAAAAGGCATAAAAGTGGTCTATTATATTTCTCCACAAATATGGGCATGGAAAGAAAGCCGAATAAAAACCATCAAATCTAGTGTTGATAAGATGTTGGTGATACTACCATTTGAATCTGCGTTTTATAAAAAATGGAATTACGATGTAGATTATGTTGGGCATCCACTTGTAGAAGTGGTTGACTCATTTTTACAAAATCAAACAACACCGAGGAAAAGCTGGGGTGATAGAAATGTAATTGGCATCTTACCAGGAAGCCGAAAACAAGAAATAAATATCAAATTGCCCATCATGTTGGAAGTGGCAAAGCTGATGCCCAACCTTCAATTTATTGTAGCTAAAGCACCTGGAATTGAAGATGCATTTTATGATAATTTATTAAAAGATTTAAAAAACGTAAGTACTTTAAAAAACCAAACTTACAACTTACTTTATGAAGCTAAAGCAGCTTTGGTAACCAGTGGAACGGCTACATTGGAAACGGCACTATTTGGTGTACCTCAAATTATATGTTATAAAGGCAGCTCCATTTCTTATGAAATTGCAAAAAGGATTATCAAAATAAAATACATAGGTCTGGTAAATTTAATCATGGACAAGCCAGTTGTAAAGGAGTTGATACAAAATGATTTAACTACCGAAAATATCATTACTGAACTAAATGCTATTTTGAATAACACGTCAAAACAGGGTCAAATTTTTGATGATTATGTTACATTAAAAAACCTTTTGGCAACAGGGGGGGATGCTTCAAAGAATGCAGCAGATATTATATTTAGCTATATAAAATAATAGGCTATTTTTTCAAAAACAGTTTCACAACAATAACTACAATAGCGAATAAGAATAAAAAAATAGACAACCGATTTATTCCATGCATGTATTTCATCCATTGGGTATCTTTTGAATTCGGGTCTTTCTTTTTTAAAAATAGATATTCAGCCAATTGATTTTTTATTTTCATAAAATGTAATTTTTACGATAACAATATTGAGGTTAAATTGTTTGTGTTTATTTTTTTTCAAAAAGCCACCATCTGGCTTTTCTCGATTTTTTGTATTTCAAATCAAATTTTTCGATGGCATTTTTTTTAAGGTGATTGATGGCATCTTCAACAGAATCGGTAAACAAACAAAGCGATAAATCGTCTGTAGAAATGGTTCCTTTTGCTTTCATTAAATCAATATGGCCAATCAATTCTTTGTGGTATTCTGTATCAAAAACAATAATAGGAAATGCTTTAAGTATGTGTGTTTGTATAAGCGTTAGTGCTTCAAAATATTCATCCATTGTACCAAATCCACCGGGCATTACAATAAAAGCATAAGAGTATTTTATGAGCAAAGTTTTGCGTACAAAAAAGTATCGAATATTTACAAATGTATCTAGATAATCATTTTCTTTTTGTTCAAAAGGAAGTACAATGTTGCAACCCACGCTTCTTCCACCTACTTGCTTTGCGCCTTTATTTGCCGCCTCCATAATGCCAGGACCTCCACCAGTCATAACTGTAAAACCAAGTTTGGCAACTTGTGCCGCCAACTCTTCTGTTTTTTTATAATAAGGATGATTTTCATTGAAGCGTGCTGAGCCGAAAATCGTAACGCAAGGCCCTACAAAATGAAGTTTTCGAAATCCCCTTATAAATTCAACAAGCACTTTAAATGCAAAGAAAAACTCTTGACTCCTACTTTGCGGACCATCTAGAGATTGAATATCGTTTTTGTTCATATTAATTAATGTTGTTTGACATTTTTAAAATTACGATGATTTTATTAGGAATATGAAGTTGAAAATTTTAATGATTATATTTTTTAATTATTACATATTTTATAACCATTTTTTCATACCTTAACTGAAATTAATCTTCATGGTATTTTTAATTTCTTCTATTACCCCTGTAGTTATTTTCATGTTTTTGATATACAACAAAGACAGCATCAAGGAGCCAATTGGGCTGTTGATGAAATGTTTTTTTGGTGGTTTTCTATCTATAATAATAACATTAATCATTGTTAGATTTACCACCCCTATTGGAGCTGGGTTTAGTTCACCTTTTGCCCGTTCGTTTTTTGATGCATTTTTTCAAGCCGCTTTTCCTGAAGAAATTTCCAAATTAATGATCCTTTATTGGATTGTATGGAAGCACAAAGATTTTGATCAACACTTTGATGGAATTATTTATGCTGTTTTTGTGTCAATGGGTTTTGCATTGGTTGAAAACTTAATGTATGTATATGAAGGAGGATTAAACGTAGCATTAATGCGTGCTGTACTTGCAGTACCCGGACATGGATTTTTTGCTGTCGCTATGGGTTATTATTTTTCATTAGCAAAATTTCATAATGGACCTAAAAAAACAGAATTCTTAGCAAAATGTTTATTGGTTCCTGCCATCCTTCATGGCTTGTATGATTTTGCTTTAATGTATGCGGGAAACTCTGCCGACAATCCATTATTGGTACTCTTATTGATGATATTTTTTACAGTTGTTGTGATAGCCATTTGGAAACGGGGATTAAAAAAAGTTGAATTGCATTATCAGAAGGACAGGTTGGATGCGGAATAGAAATAGGTTAAAGTCGTTTCCCTGGTTAAAGTCGCTTCGCTGGTTTGAGATAATTCACAATTTGAAACATGAAACAAACTTTCATAACTTTTGATAGTTTCAACCTTTTGAACGTCTTAAACCTCCCTTATCGCCTGTTCTATGATTTCCTCCATTGATATTGCAGAGTGGGTTTCTTCGTAAATACATTCACCGTTTTTAATGAGTAAAACTTGTGGAGATTGGTGATATACGCTAAACTGTTCAGCTATTTTATTGGAAATTTCTCGGTACTGAAGTAAATCGAGATAATGGAATTGAATGTGTTCTGGAAGACCACTTCGTTCTAATCTGGATTGAGCCATTAGACTAATTGAGCAACGTGTACTATGTTTGAATATAGCTTGAGGTTTTATATGCGACGCCTCAATCAATTGTTGCAATTGATTGATATCATTTAATGTTGTCCAATTCATAAAAAAAATTAACGAGATAGCATTTGTTGTGCAGGACACCCTACTCTTCTACTTCCGCAAGATGTAAGAACAATTGTGAAAGCTGATAGCAATAATGCGAATAAAATGATTTTTTTCATATTGTATGATTTTTCAAGTTCAAATATAAGATTTATTTGTAAGAACGAAATTCATTTGTATTTATTACATTTGATTGAAATTATTTTTTAACTCAATAATATTAAAATATGTTATCGTTAATCCGTCCAATTGCTTTTCTTGATTTAGAAACAACAGGTGTGAATTTATCTTCAGATAGAATTGTGGAAATTGCCATTGTAAAAATAATGCCAGATCACACACGTCAATTAAAGCGCAAACTGCTAAATCCCGAAATGCAAATCCCGGTTGCTTCAAGTGACATTCATGGCATAACTAATGAAATGGTAAAAGATGCACCCACATTCAAACAAGCAGGGAACGAAATCAAACAATTTTTACAAGATTGCGATCTTGGGGGATACAACAGCAATCGCTTCGATATTCCAATTCTAATGGAAGAGTTTTTACGTGCTGGAATGGATGTAGATTTGAGCAACAGAAGAATGATTGACGTACAGCATATTTTTTATTCAATGGAACCTCGTACACTTTCAGCTGCATATAAATTTTATTGTCAAAAAGAATTGATTAACGCACATAGTGCTGAAGTAGATATTAACGCAACTATCGAAGTATTTATGTCGCAATTGGAAAAATACAATCAACTTGGAAATAACGTAGATTCAATACTTTCTGTAATTGGGGAAGATAAAATCGTAGATTATGCACGTCGTTTTTCATTTGATGAAAAAGGGGTTGAGGTTTTTAATTTTGGAAAGTACAAGGGCAAATCGGTAAGTGAAGTACTTAAAAGCGAACCACATTATTATGATTGGATGATGCGTGGTGATTTTCCATTACATACGAAGCAAAAATTAACCGAAATAATGAATCGGTCAATATTAAAATCAAATTAATTTTTGTTAAAATTTATATTGCTCAAATTATCTTGTTATTTTAGCAACCAAAACTCAATCGTTGGATAAAATCGTTATCATACCAACCTATAATGAAAAAGAAAACATCGAAGCAATAATTGCTGCTGTTATAGATTTACATCAAAATTTCCATATACTTATTATAGATGATGGCTCTCCAGATGGTACAGCTAACATTGTTAGAAGTCTTTTTCCTAAATACCCAGGTCAATTGTTTTTAGAAGAACGAAAGGGAAAGCTTGGTTTAGGAACGGCTTACATACATGGTTTCAAATGGAGTTTACAAAAAGGCTATCAATTTATTTTTGAAATGGATGCCGATTTCTCTCACAATCCAGTTGATTTGATACGATTGCATCAAGCTTGTTTGGATGGTGCTGATGTATCAGTTGGCTCGAGATATGTAAAAGGTGGTGCTTTAAAAAACTGGCCAGCTGATCGTATTTTTATTTCAAAAGGAGCCTCACTATACACGAGGATTATTACATGGATGCCCATTATGGATCCTACAGCAGGTTTTGTTTGTTATAAAAGGTCTGTTTTAGAAAAAATAAACTTAGATGCTATTCGTTTTATCGGCTATGCTTTTCAAATTTATATGAAGTTTACTTCGTGGAAACTAGGATTTAAAGTAACTGAAGTGCCCATCACTTTTACAGATAGGAAACTGGGTGCAAGCAAAATGAGCAAGGGCATTATTCAGGAAGGCATTTTTGGTGTTTTAAAATTACGCCAAATGAGTATGAAGTCTGATTATAAAAAACAAGTTAGTAACCCTTAGAATACTACTCCCATCTGAATAGTTTAACTGCTAGTGCATATACTATTATCCCCCAAATCATTAATATTCCGATTTCAAATTTCACATCCCACAAGGATTGACCTTCGAATGCAATCTTACGCATTGCAGCATTGATATGGGTTAAAGGCAATGCTTGAGAAATGGGTTGAAGCCATTTTGGAAAATTATCTACTGAAAAAAATGTACCGCCTAGCAAAAATTGTGGCAATGTAATTAAATTGGCAAATGGAGGAATCGTACTATCTGATGTAGCAACCCCACTTACCACAAACCCAAAACCCATAAAAACCACCAATCCAAAAAAGCTCAATACCATCATATTTAAAAATGTTTCAACACCATGTATCAATGTAAATCCAAAAGCAAAATATCCAACTAAAATGATAACAACAGCCGTAATCAATTGAAAAATAACCCTACTCAACCCTTCACCTAAAATGATATAACTCCGTTGGATAGGTGTAGCAAAAAATCTTTTTAAAACCATTGTGTTTCTGAGGTTGTAAAACATAAAAGCGACGCCAAAAACACCTGCACTCAACAATGAAAATCCAAGTTGTCCAGGTAAAATAAAGTCGATTGTTTTGAACTCCCTAACCTGTGCCACATCTGTAATTGGATTAAATTCAAATGAGGTGTATTTATTCCTATCAACATACATTTTGTCACTGATTTTATTTAGCATATCATCCAGCATTGATTTTACTTGTGGCCATTGGTCATTGCTTGAAGTAGTGGTTTTTAAAGTCAATCGAAAGGGTTGCTTTACATTGGTTTCCGATTTCTCAATTTTTACAATCCCCGCAAAGCGTCCTTTATTTAGATCTGTTTTCATTGAAGCATCATCAGCAAAACTTATGATTTTGAAACCCTCCATTTGGGTTAATGATTCATAAACAATATTTGATGTGTCTGATGCTTTATCTATAACTATTTTATACGATTGCTTTGCCCCATTTTTACCAATAAAACCAAATACCAGAATAAAAATAAATGGAAAAACAAAACTAAAAACCACTGCAGATGGGTTTCGAGTAATAGATCTAAAACTAGCTCTAGTTATAGCCCACATGGCAACAAATTGATTATACTTCATAAGTAGTACTTTTTATAAAGTGCAAATCTAATTAAAAGAGATGAGGTTTGAGAGGTTTGAGTGGTTTGAGTGGTTTGTGAAGTAAAAAAGTTCAATTTGTTCAATGCGTTCAAAAGGTTGGAAGTGTTTTCCATAAATTCTCTACTTTGTGTCTTTGCGTCTTCGTGACTTCGTGGCAAAAACCTTTTTGTGTAACAAAAATACTCGTGATTTCGTTTCAAAAAAAAGAGGCTGTCAATCGACAGCCTCAGACTTATTAACCCAGAATTAATTATTGAATAACTATTTTTTCGTTGATGAATATTTGATTATTGGCATCTAATACCCTAACAAAATAAATACCTTTAGCCATGTTTGCATCGGTATTTACTTTTTCAACTTGAGTACCTTTTCCAAGTCTTACAGTTTTGCTTAACAAGTTGCGTCCTGTTAAATCAGTCAATACAATTCTATATCTACCTGCATTTGCATTTTCAAATAAAACATTGAAAGATGAAGTAGTTACAGGATTTGGGAACACTTTTGCATCAACTGGAATATTAGAAGTTGTAACTACTTTACTGTTTAATAAATTATCAGCTTCTTTTTGTAATAATAAATTTGAATTTGCGAAATCAGATACATTGTACTTAACATTAGACCCTACCATTTTAACTGCTTTCAAATCATTGATTTGCATTTTGTAATAACCATCAAATAAATTCGCACTCGCTAAAACGATATCTCCTTCATCGTTAACAGCAGCTGCATTAGTTGTGTAACCAGCAGGTAATCCTTGAATGTTACCTTTGTAAGTAGCAATACGTGTGTTGATATCGATTACAAATACAGTGTGACTTGCAGAAATTACATATAATTTTCCAAAAGCATCAGCGATCATATCTCCGCCCCAGCTAGAGCATTTGTTATGGATAGACATTCCGCCGTTTGTAGATGCATCGATAATGTTTCCTAAATCAGTGATCACTGGTCTTTTCCCTGTTGTAAAGCTTAAAAAATGGTTACCATCGTTGCTCATTGCGTATCCATTTCCATCAGCACCAATAACCATACGAGTGATATTAGCAGCTTCATCATTTGGATCTAAAGATCTTTTTCCTTCAAAATTCATTGTATAAAATTCTGGAGTTTCAGATCCTAGATCTAACCAACGCAATTCGTTTTTGCGCATTGGTGTGAAAAATAATTTGTTGCTTCTTTTATCGTAAGCTGCTGCTGCTACTAATGTTCCTGTTGGATATGAAGCAGAAGTGAAAATATTTTCGTTTGGAAATGCATTTTGATTGTTTGTAATTTTTGAATTTACATCAGTAATTGTAAATGTAGATTTACTGCGTTCAAATAAAGTTTTAATCACTTCACCACTATTGATATCCACTTGACGAATATTCATCCAAACGAAATCGTTGTTGCCATCTCCTGTAATCGCAAAAGTAGTTTTATTGTGTTGAGCATTTGCAAATAAGCTAGATGCAATCAACGAAGCTGTAAGTAAAATTTTGTTGTTCATAAGTGAAGGTTTGTTTTAAATATTTATCTTATTTGATTATAAAATGAAAATACGAATAACTTAAATATATTCCAAGATTTTTTTTCTTTTTTTTCCCATATTCAAATCATAGGTTTTGAAAACCACCTTATTGATTGAATACTAGAGGTTATCTAATTATTTTGGGTGATGTTTTAAATGAAAATTAATCTTTGTGATATTGAATTAACCCATCCATTGGCGTTTTAATAATTTTACCCAGTTGTAATTCGTAAGTATTACAAATTTCTTTTAGCACATCTTTAAACCCAAATGCCACACTGCCTACAAAATGTATTGGCAACGTCCAACTTTCTCGATACTTATATAAATGATTAAAAAAGAACTCATTAAATCCGTCTTCAATAATATTCTCAATCATAAAATGACCACGATTTTCTATTAGAAATGAAACAAATGAAGCTAAGTATTTATTAGCTAATGGCTTTCTATACACATTTTCCAAAATTTCGGTTGAGTTGGTTTGATATTTTGATGTAAACCTATCCATCATATCTGGATCAAATGTTCCATATAAATAATGTTGCAGGACTTTTTTACCCAAATATGCCCCACCCCCTTCATCTCCCAACACATATCCCAGACCTGGACTATTTTTAATCACCTTTTTTCCGTTATAATAACAAGAATTTGAACCTGTCCCCAAAATACATGCAATTCCTTTATCGTTTCCACACAAAGCCTTGGAAGCACCTATTAAATCAGTGTCCACAAATATTTTGGATTTATTAAAGACCGATCTCAAGGCAGATTTAATTAATAGTACGTTTTCTGGATTGCTACACCCCGTTCCATAATAATAAATTATTTCAGGTACTTTCTTTTTTAATTTGGGCAACAATTCATTTTGAAAAATTTCAACCATTTGATCCTGAGAAAGAAAATAAGGACTAATCCCTTGTGTTGAAACATGTATTTTTTTCTTCCCATCCAACAAACACCAATCTGTTTTTGAAGAACCACTATCTGCAATTAGTTTTATAGACATACTTTTGATTTTTTTAAAAATTCAAATTAACCAATTCTATTCAATTGTTATAAATATTATTGAGTTGGAAACAAAAAATTAACTTTGATCTTTTACAAATATTCAAATCGCTTACTTTATTATTCATGAGCAACAAAAAAACACAGGTTTGGCTTCCTTTACTTTTTAGTATTTCAATGGCCATTGGCATTTTCATAGGCTTTAAAATGCGCGATCAATTTTCATCTAGTTCTTTTTTTTCTATTGAAAAATCTTCTCCATTTAATGAAATAATGGGATTGATCAAAGATCGATATGTAGACGATGTAAAAATGAGTCAGATTTCAGATACTGCTATTGAAGCATTGTTGACTAAGCTAGACCCTCATTCCGTATATATCCCTGCGTCAGAGTTGGAAGACATCAATAACGACATTGAAGGTAATTTTTATGGCATAGGAATAGAATTTGATTTTTATCACGATACGCTAAATGTATCTCAAATTTTTAAGGATGGCCCTGCACAAAAAGCAGGTGTTTTATCCGGAGACCAATTTATAAAGGCAAACAACATATTAATTGCTGGCGCTAAAATGGATGTTGATTCCATACGAAATATATTGAGAGGTGCTAGAGAAAGTAAGTTAACCCTTACCATTTTAAGGGATAAAAAACTGCTTTCAATTCCAATAAAAAGGAATTTAATTCCAATAAACAGCATTGATGCTTCGTATATGCTTGACCGTGAAACGGGATTTATTAAAATCAATAAATTTTCAACACATACTTATAAAGAATTCATGACGGCATTAACCGATTTGAATAAAAAAGGAATGCATAAATTAATTTTAGACCTTAGAGATAATGGTGGTGGCGTTTTGGACGAAGCAGTTGAAATTGCTGATGAATTTTTATCTGAAGATAAATTAATTACTTACACTGAAGGAAAGCACAGAAAGAAGAAAGAATATCGTTGTAGGAGATTGGGTCAATTTGAAAAAGGCGGTTTAGTTGTACTATGTGATGAAGGATCGGCAAGTGCAAGTGAAGTGTTGATGGGCGCTTTGCAAGATTGGGATCGCGCTACAATAATCGGCAGAAGAAGTTTTGGAAAAGGATTGGTTCAAGAGCAATACGATTTAACCAATGGCG
>Ga0209598_10001948_pt1 | contig 16534 bp, 13 predicted proteins | sample M_140807_EF_Meta_FD_187317 | JGI IMG/M metagenome (GOLD analysis project Ga0209598, IMG submission 187317) | Freshwater microbial communities from Lake Montjoie, Canada to study carbon cycling - M_140807_EF_MetaG (SPAdes) (version 2) | ecosystem: Environmental > Aquatic > Freshwater > Lake... | reverse complement strand
AGCAAACAGTGGAATTTGTAATCCAAAGTTCGTCACAATTGCTTTGTCTTTATTTATAATCCCAGCACAAGTCCATCCCACAACCCCAATACCATGAGAAAAGATATTCAGTGGATAAATGTTTAAATTTGTTAGCAATATCCCAGTTAAAACAAAAGCTGTGCTAATCCATTTTAGATATTTTTTTGCAAAGTTCATCCTGTCTCCTAAAGTTAAGTTATTAAATTTTATCTACCAATGCCTAATAACGTTTGCGATAATAAACACGCAGGTAATGATATGAATCACAATCCAAAATGTTTTAAGGTACAAAGCAACTCGTGCTTCTCGTAAAGTTAAAATGGGTACATCCGGTCTTTCATCGTCAGTATTTCCCATCAAATGCCCGGTGGCTCTAGCCCATATTTTTTCCATAGATCTTAACATTTATTCCGTCCTTTCATTGCCGATTTGTCTTTAAATCTTCTAAAATATAATTTTTATAAATGCTACAAATTTTTAGCAAATCTCAAACAGACTTATTGTCATAACTAAAATACTCGAGGAATTAAAAGTGACAATTAAAATTTTATATTAATAGGATATTTTTTATTAAAATATATCTCGTCTACTCCAACATTATCAATATAACAAAAGCCTTTTTCAGAAAGATATTTTTCATAATTAATTTCATTTGGGTAATTATTCTCAATAGAAAGAACTTTAATTTTATAAAGATCAAAATCTATAGACTCTAAAATATCCATCTCTCCACCCTCAACATCAATTGACAAGTAATCTATTAAATAATTGTATTCTACAATTTCTGAAAAGGTAGCGGCTTCAATGATTTTTTTATCAATAACAGTTCGTAAATCTTTATTAATTATTTCCAAGGTTTTTTGGTAAGAGGAATTATTTATACCGCTCATTTGCGTATACCCTTTTACCACATCTATAAATTCAATCTTCTCGCTTTTTTTTGCAACTGCTTTATTAACGCACTTACATTTTCTATTTTTTTGTAATGCTAAAAATTGGGTCGGCGATGGTTCAATTGCTATACCACTCCAATTTAAAAATTTTTCAAAGAAATAACAATTACTTCCATCAATTCCATTGTAAGCGCCTATTTCTACAAAAAATCCATTATTCATGCTGCGAAAATATGAATCATTAACAAACTTATCTTGACCAGCTTGTGAGAAAAAATGTCCATTTAAATTTAATAATTTTTCTAGCTCATAAATTTTTTGATGAACAATCCCTCTGTGGTAAGTATTTGGGAATTGGTAAATATTAGGTACTTGATTAATTTGAATTATTGACTGATAAATTTTATAAGCATTTAGCTTATTTTCTAAATCTTGCTTAGATAATTTTTCTGCAATACTTAATACTTCATTAATATTTTTATTATCAAGGGAGGTAAAATCGAACTTACTCATAAAATTAAATATACTCTATAAAAAGATCATAGCCAGTTGTCTGACTAAAAAATATGCAGTTAATTAAAATAATTTAGTTTTTTTAATATCAATCCCAACAAGTAGATACAAATCCAGTAACAATATTTTTGTTATCAATTGTAAATTTTCTCTGGCAATTAAATAATTTACCTTTTACTTCGTAAACGTGAATAGCTTGATCATTTTCATTAATAATTTGAGTAGGTGTTCCAAAATTGTTAATCAGAACAGATGAAGGTTTTTTTAAAAAACCTGAAAGATATTTGTTTTCTTTCTCGGCTATCTCTGTAACTTTTTCAGAAATTGAAGAGCAAGAGTAAACGCTTAACAAAACTATCAAAAAAAATATTTTATTTTTCATATTTTTAATTTTTATTATTTAATCAATATTTATAGCAATTACTCTAAGCAAAAACTGATTTTTTATAAGTTTTTTTTCATAATTTATTAAAATAACAATTCGCTTTACACGGGAAAATTGGTATACATATGCGATGAAAATGAAGCCAATATTTATAGTCTTATTAACAGTTTCACTACATTCATGCGGTGGCGCATTAACAAGTGCAGCTTTAATAGAATCCTTTCTTACTCCGGCATCAATAACAATGACATTAGTAGATTATGGAATTGAAAAAGAAACTGGAAAAAAAATATCAGAACACGCACTTTCAGCAGTAACAGAAAAAGACTGTAAATTAACTATTGATGTAAAGAATATTTGTAAAGATGACAATTATTTCGAGAACATCACTATGCAAGTTGCATCTAATGTAAAAAACTTTTACGCTAAAAAAATAGACTAATCTGCTGATTAGTTATCTTAAATTTCTTTAATTATAATTTAAGATTTGTTTATTTTAAAAAATTACCGTCTTTAAAAGTTCCAACTAACTTTCTTCCGTCTTTAAAGTAGTATTTTCCTTCTCCATCTCGTTTATTATTCTTATGATCACCTACGTATTTATCACCATTAATCCAAGTTGAAGTTCCTTTGCCACTCTTGTTTCCATTTTCATATAAGCCAACATATTTATCTCCATTAGCCCAAGTATAAGTTCCTTTGCCATGAAACTTTCCAGCTTTATGGTACCCTACATATTTATCTCCCCCATTAAATTTTGCAGATCCTTTTCCATGTCGTTCACCATTGATAAAACCCCCTACATATTTGCTTCCGTCTTTAGAAATATAAGTTCCCTTTCCATGCATTTTGCCATTTTTATGTTTACCGTCGTATGAATCCCCATTTGCAAAAGTGATTGTTCCTTTGCCATTTGGCTTATCATCCTTGTAATCGCCTATATATTTATCTCCATTGGCCCAGGTATAAGTTCCTTGTCCTTCTCTTTTACTATTTTCAAATTCACCGACATATTTATCCCCGCTTACAAAACCAATAGTTCCTTTTCCGTGTCTTGCACCTTCTTTAAATTCGCCAATATATTTATCACCATTGGCCCAGGTATAACTTCCTTTACCATGGGATAAACCATCTTTATGTTCGCCTACATATTTATCTCCACTAGTCCAAACCACTGTTCCTTGTCCATGCGGTTTACCTTTTTTAAATTCTCCTACGTAAGTACCCTTTGGTGTTTTTGCTTCCCCAACACATTTATTATATTTTGCAATATCAGCTCCTTTACACTTTTTTGCATTTGATAAAGATCCTTGTGCTTGTGCTGTTGATACTAAAATTGAATCTGCTACAGACTTTTCTTCTTTAGATTTTGCAACGACTGACTTGCTATCTTCTTTGGCTTTTTCTTTAGCTCTTTTTTTATCTTCTTTAGCTTTTGCGGCTAGAGCTTTTTTTTCTTCTTTAGCTTTTTGTTTGGCTATTTTTTTATCTTCTTCTGCTTTTTCTTCAGCTTTTTTCTTGTCTTCTTTAAATTTTTTTTCAGCTTTTTTTATCTCTTCTTTAGATTTTGCAGTTACAGACTTTTTATCTTCTTTAGGTTTTTCAAGTGCTAACTTTTTTTCTTCTTTCGGTTTTTCAGCTAAAGATATAGCTTCTTTAGACCTTGCAACTTCTTTGGCTGGAATTATTTTTCCTCGTTGACGCTTACCATCTTTAAATTCACCAACAAATCTATCTAGATTTGGATATATTAAAGTGCCTTTGCCATTAGGTTTGTCGTCTTTAAATTCACCAACGTACTTTTCTCCATCAGGCCAAGTTAAGCTTCCTTGACCATTTTTTTTATCATCTTTCCAATCACCAACGTATTCTTCTTTGTTTGCAAATGTATATTTGCCAAGTCCATTTCTTTTATTATCTTTAAAAAAACCTACATATTTTTCACCCTCAGCCCAAGTAAAAGTTCCGTGTCCGTTTTGTTTATTTTCTTTATATTCGCCAATATATTTATCTCCATTTGGCCAAGTAAATGTTCCATTACCATGAAAATTTTGATCTTTAAATTCACCAACATAAGTTCCGCCCGTAGTAAGAAATAAAGTTCCCTTTCCATTTGGAGCGCCTTTTCTAAATTCACCTACATACCGATGTCCACTTTTTAATGTAATCTCCGCCATACAATCGTTAAATTTTGTTGGACTTGTGTCTGGACATTTTGGCAAAGCTGAACTCTGAGCAAATCCATCTAAAGTAGAGAGAAAAAAAAATACTAAAATAAACTTACACAATTTATTTTTTTTATTTATATTTTGGAGTAAGTGACGTTTTACTTCCATGACTTTTATTTTTTATAAGGAACTTCAAAGTCGCCGAAGGAGGATTTAATAATAAGCGTATCAGATTTATTTGCAGGCGTGTTAAATCTAAACTCTTTCCAACTGTTAGATAATATTGTTCCATTAACATTTGCATCCACATTGTTTAGTGGTTTGCTGTCTGGAGATTTAAAAGAAATATTATTTAACAGCGCTCTAACATTTTCAGAGTTATCAATTCTAACGCATGTTTGTTTAGAGTCGGCTGAACAAAAACTAACCTTTAATGAATTTTTTGGATTAGCTTTTCCTGTGTAATAATACACTGGCAAATTTTGATTAAATTTAAAAAAAATTCCTGGATCTGTTTTTTTAGGATCTACAAAAGCTGGTGTGATATCTTCTAAGTATAATCTATAAGACTGTTCAACATCTGCTCCATCCAAAACTCGCTTGGTTACTCTAAAATTTTGAGATTTGCCTCCAGGAATTGTAACTATTGCTGGAACGACTATTAAATCATTTGTAGGAGAGTAAGTGTCTTTGCCGTTCACTTGTTTCCATAAAAGTGCTGAAGACTGGATGTTAATCTCTCTACCTGTGTCATTTATAAAGGTAAGCGTTACAATTTTCTGTGCAGAATTTATGTCGATAACAGTTGGCGATATGGTCACCGCAAATAAAGGTGAAGACAAAAATATGAATACTAAGAAAGTAAGGATTTTTGATGTGAATGTTTTCATATTTTAGAATGTGGCTTAGTTATTACGATTCAATAATAAAGGAAAGCTGTTGTTTATAAGCGCTTTGTTAATAAACGACGTTTAATGTCATTATTTTAATGTAAGAACCTGCTAATTTTCCAGTTTGAAGAGCTGCCATTGTTCCTGTAATTGTTCCAGCTACCGCACGTGAACCTATTCCTCTTCCTCTAAATGCAGCAGTACCTTGCGTTAAAACTGAAGATCCGTTAGTGAAAGTTACCTCTAATCGATTTGAGTCAACTGCTGCGCTTCCGCCTGTCTTAACTAAATAATATATTGAACCAGAATTTGGAGCGTCATTAAAAGAAACTGCGTAATCAGTTCCGCTTGTACAATCGACGCTTACAGCTGAAGTTGCTGTAATTTGGGATCCGCTATAAGGAGCAAAAGCCATTGTATCTGCTGAAATAGAACAAGAATCTGAAACACCAAAACTTACAAGAAAAGTTCCTGAAGTAGTTGTTTGTGCCTTAACAAAATCACTTTTGCAAAAAATTAACAAGCCAACTAAACATGTAAGCTTAGTTGTTGATTTCATTAATAACATTTTTGATTTTTTTTTACTGCTAATCATAAAAATAGCCTTTATTGATTATTATGATTCGTAAAAAATAGGCTTAAAAATTAAGACTACAGTCAGTTATATGCTGACGGGTAATTTATTATTAGATTTTTTAAAAAGGTAAGAGAATTAAATTTTAGTAATTAATATACTATATTTAATGTCATTGTTTTAGAGTACGAACCAGCTGTTTTTCCAGTTTGAGAAGCAGCCATTGATCCTGTGATAGTTCCAGCAGTTGCGCTTGAACCTGTTCCCGTTCCACTGATGGTAGCAGCACCGTTTGTCATAGTCGCACCAGCAGTATTCGTAAAAATAACATTTAATCGATCTGAAAGAGTTGAACTACTTCCGCCACTTCTAACTAAGTAATATGCTGGAGCAGCATCTGCAGTATCGTTAAAAGAAATTGCGTAAGTCGTACCATTTGTACAGTTTGCAGTTATAATAGAAGTTGCTGTAATTAGTGATCCATCATAAGCAGCAAAAGCCATTGTAGCTCCAGAAACAGTACAAGTAGAAGAAACGCTTCCGCTTGCTATCATTGAACCAGTAGTTGTTGCTGCCAGTCCTAAGTCTGAAGAAATAATTAATGAACCAATCAAGCACGTAAGTGCTGTTGTTGATTTAGCTAATGACATTTTTGATTTTTTTACAAAAACACTTTTAGTTTTATTTAACTCTTTTTTCATTAATGATCCCTTAAATTTATTCTTACTTAAAATCTCTTGTTATATTTTTGTTTCTCACATTTCTTCCTAAAATATGTAGCCAAAAGTTGGATATATACTTTTATAGGTTGTAAAACCTAAAGTTGTTTTACAGACTTAAACCTTTAATGTCAAAGATAGAAGCCTAATTATTAAAAATTAAAATTAGCCAATATCCAATATCTTGTATTGTCACTTCTTCCGTCGGAGTCATTACCTTGTGTTGAAGCTCCTGGGTTACCACCATTAGTATGGGCAGCTATAAATTTTAATGAAAAGTTGTTTGAGTTTACAGCCTCAAGCCCTAAGCCGTAGCCTGAAAGTGAATATTCATTGTTTGCAACGACTGTAGTGCTTACATCTTTGTTTTTAAATTGCTTAATTCTTCCGTAATCATAAAAAATTAAAGGGGTTATATCTCCAAAATAAGGGAAATTTCCTAAGCCATATCTTAGATCTAAGCTGTATCTATAACCTTCATCACCAGAGGCTTCACCCGTTGGATAAGCTCTAACTCCAGAAGGTCCGCCTAAAGACATCTTCTCAGATGTGTCTAAATTTTTAGATGAAAATTGTGCATCCGCTACAAAATTTAAAGTAAATTTTTCAGGCAATTGCTGAATTCTGCTTAATTGAATATTTTGTTTGTTAAAAGATCCATTCGTTTTGTAACCAGATGTGGTTTGGTCACCACTTAAACTACTTGGAACTTTTGAAAGATCTAAATCACCACGTGTAAAATTAATATTTGCTTGAGTGTAACCACCGCCGAACAATTGATCTATTTTTTGATAAGTAAATCCTAAGTTATAATTATCAAGTTCCTTATCTGAAGTTACGGAACCTGTGCTAGTATTATATAAATATTTTTTATCATAATTAAAATTAGTTAATAAAGACTCTGCTGAGGAACGATATATTGGATACTTTAAATTAAAGTTTGCATTTTCAGCTTTTCCTGTGCTGATGGGATTAGTCTTTAATTCTTTTCCTATTTTAAAATCAACAACACTGTAAAAAGCTCCACCTCTTAAACCGTCAGAGCCGATTGGAAAATTATAAAATATCTTTTTTAACTCTAGATCACCCTCAATAGCTTTAGTTCCTAAAATTCCAATTTGGTCACCAATACCTGTTGGATTATTAAAATCAAACGCAGCAGTTGCTCGAAGATCTCCAGTATAACGGTTACCATAATTATCAAGTGAAAAAGAACCTTGAACCAAAGGTCCTTCATTAACATCTAAAATCATTTTAGTGCTACCAGGATCAATGCCAGGTTCTAAGGTTAAGCTAGTTCTTACTCCTGGATTGTCATTAATATTTAACAATCCTCTTTCTACAGATTCTTTTAAAAAATTATCTTTTAACGCTTCGTCCATATAAGCTTTGACACGCTGCTCAGATATTCTTAGATCTTTCTTATTTATCTTGTAGGGTTCTTTTGAATCTAATTTTCCTTCATTGATTAAAATAATTAAAACTCCATCTTTAATTTCTTGTTTTGGAATTATTGCTTGAGCTAAGAAGAAACCTTTTGCATTATAAAAATCTTTGATTCGATCTGCTGCTAATTGCATCTGATCAAAAGTAAGTGATTTACCGTTAAGATCTAACAATAAATTCTGTAAGTCAGAAGCTGAGAACGCTTTTATATCTCCTTCAAATTTGAAAGACTTGATAAGTGTTTTTTCTTCAGATGACTTGATGTCTTTTTTTTTACTTTTCTCTAATAAACTTTTAGGTATTTGCTTAGGTATTTCTTTGCTTTTTTGACGGTCATTTTCTTGATTTAAAATTCGACCAGCATCCGGTGTAACTTGCGCATATCCAGCTGATGAAGCTAAAAATATGAAAAATATTAAAATGATTTTTTTCATAAAATGACGGTTATATATGCATTGCTTCGAACTATTTATCAAATATTTAAAATTATCTAACAAAGTTATAAGAATATTATGATCAAATTAGCAATTTTTCACGAATAATTTTAATAATAAGCGATGACAGATATTGAAATTGCAAAACAGCTATTTTCGGATGGTTTAGATTTAATTCAAAATAATGAATTTGAACAAGCAGAAAAGAAATTTTTAAAATCACTAGAGTTAATACCCGATAGAGAATCTGTACTAAACAATTTATCCTCTGCGCAAATAAAGTTAAAAAAATATCAAGATGCAAAAAAAACATCAGCAAGAGTTATTGAATTAAATAAAAATAATGCTGTAGCCTGGATGAATCTTGGCGTTATTGAACAAGACCTAAATAATTATGAATCCTCAATAAATTATTTTAACAAAGCAATTGAAATAGATCCTCTGTACTTTCACGCTTATAATAACAAAGGAATTCTTCTATGCGAAATAGGACAATATCAAGGTGCAATTATAAATTTTGATAAAGCACTAGAACTTCAACCAGATTTATTGGAGGCCACTCTTAATAAGGCTGATGCTTTTAAAGAATTAAAAAATTTTAATGAAGCGCTTAAATGTATAGAGACAGCTCTTAAAATTAAAAATCTTGCTCCAGAAATATGGGCTAAGAAAGGAGATATCTTGCATAATATGAAACGCTACGATGAGGCAATACAGGCATATGACCAAGCAATAAAATTAAATAAAAATTATGCCGAAGCATTTTGCAACAAAGGTTTTACTCTTTTTACTATTGAGCAATATGAGGAATCTATTGCTGCGTGCAATAAAGCTCTTGAAATTAAAAAAGTATTTCCCGAGGCATGGGTTAATATTGCCGTATCTTATATTGGACTAAAAAAATATGAGTTAGCCCTAGATTACTGTGAAAAAGCATTAGCTGCTTCAGAAAATTTTATAGAAGCATTAAATAGCAAAGGACTTTGTTTGTTTAATTTAAAACGATATGACGAAGCGAATAAACTCTTTGATAAAATTTTAAAAATTAGAAAAAATTTTCCAGAAGCGATGGAAAATAAAGCAAACACTCTACACGCATTAAAAGAATATGATGAAGCTTTAACATTGTATGAGGCGATAGGAACTAAAAAAGATTACCATAAAGTTTTAAATAATAAAGGGTTGTTGCTGCATGCTCTAGGTCATATCAAAGATATAAAATATTTTAATTTAGCAAAAGATTGTTATGACCAAGCAATAAAAATAAAATCAGACTTTGCTGATGCCTATTGGAATAAATCTTTAACCCAATTAACTCTTGGAGAATTTGTGGGGGGTTGGGAAAATTATGAATATCGGTTTAAATTAGAAAACGCTAAGTCCCAATTTATAATTATTCCAAGATTAGAAAGTTTAAAAAATATAGCTAATAAAAGAGTATTAATTTGGTCTGAACAAGGTCTAGGAGATAGCATTCAGTTTTGCAGATATATTTACAAAATCATAGATCTTGGAGCAAAAGTAACCTTTGATATATCCAAAACACTAACTGCTCTTATGTCCAGACAATTTAATTGCACCATTAACGAAACGGGACAAGGACTAGTTCAAAAGGATTTTGATTTTCAAATACCTTTATTAAGTTTGCCGATGTTATTTAATACAGATTTAAATGACATTCCTTTTAGCAATTCTTATTTAAAAACTTCAAAAAATAAAGATGTCGAGTGGTCTGATAAATTAAAATTAACAAAAAAAAAATTAAATATTGCAATCACTTTTGCTGGTAATCCAAATTATGTTGCTGACAGTGAAAGGTCGGCTAATCTAGAAATTTTTCTTCCTTTAGTAGATAAAGCAAATTTGTTTTTAATTCAAAAAGAAATAAAGGCAGAAGACGAGCTATTTTTAAAAAAATATCCTCAAATAAATTTTATTGGGAAAGATATTGATAATTTCGATGATCTTGCTTCAGTAATGCAGAATATGGATTTAGTTATAAGTACCGACACTTCAATTCCACATTTGGCTGCAGCAATTGGAAAAAGGGTTTTTATACTACTTGGTAGAATAACAGACTGGAGATGGTTGTTAAATTCTGAAACGAGTCCTTGGTATAGATCTGCAACTTTATTAAGAAAGAAATTCAATCCTAAAAGTAAAACAGAAGATTGGTCCCACGCTTTTGAAGCGATTATGAAAGAGTTTAAAATTTAATTAACTTAAATTCACCTAATAATTGAAAACATTAAAAATGTTATCAACATATAATTTGGCTTATTATCTATAATAAATTTCATAGTTAATACGAATCTAACTATCGCTACGTTGATGGTTAGACAAACTATCAAAAAAGTTAAAAAATACTCATTATTTCTAATATTATCATTATTTCTTTCTTCCTTTTTTATTAAAAGTAGTTTTGCACAAACAAAAGTGGCTTTTGGTACTTTTTTGGTTACGGCAACGATTACGAGTAAATGCGAAACTAATGCAACCGAACCTGAGTTTTTAGATGATAGTTTTCAATCAATTAAAATAGTTTCTGATGTGACAGTAGTTTGTAATAACGATAGCAAACCTGTCATTAAAATCATCAGCAGAAATATCAAAGAACTTTTCGATAATAATTATGCACTGTTGTTCAAAAAAAATAATGGAGATCTGATTGGATTTATTCCTGATACCTTATTAGCAAGACTTAAAACTAGTTCATCTTCTATGCTAGATTTTGAAGAAGAAAGCTTTACCTTGAAAAATACTTTTTCTGGAAAAATAAAAAAAGCAAATCTTGATGCACCTAAATTTTCAAATGGAAAAATTGATAATGCGAAATATCCAAATCTTCAAAACAATCCCATTATCTTCGAAATAAGCTATTAAAAGAGTCTGATTTAATAAATTACTGACTATTTAACGTCAAAATATCCTCATATTTAAGTTCCCTTTTTACGCGAAGTAAAATAATTAGCCCTCAAAATGCTAGATTTTATAAACGTACTTCTTCTGATGTCATCTCCCGTGGCCGCGGCAGAACCCGTGGAAGCCAAAAAACTTCTCCTCAAAGAAGAAAGGTATGAAATTACTAGAAATGTAGATGAATTAAAGAATAATTTAGCAGAGGATGAAAAGAAAACTATTAAAGAAAATGAAAAAATCAAAATTGCACAAAAAAATCCTGAAACAGAAACTCCTAAAGTAACAGAACCCCCTAAAGTAAGATCAACAGCAGCGGGCTGTGTAACCGACGCTGAAATATTACTTGTAGACGTTTCTATTAATCTTTTGCAAGTAACCGAACCTATCCGAGTTGAAAAATTATCTAATGGCATGCTTGTATTACCGGAATCAGTTTTTAAGGAATTAAAACTTATACCCAAAGATGGAAAAATTAAAATGTCAGACTGTTCATACGGATATCAACTCAACACCAGCTCGGGTATTACCTACGATTTCAATTCTGAAAAATTTACTTTAGATATTAGAGTTCCTATTGATGCATTTGAATTAAGTGTTTTTGCAAAAAGAGAGTCTTATAAACTGAAACCTGAAGTCAGCAGCAAAGGATTTTTTAGCAATTATCAATTATATGCAACCCAAACCAAAACCGATGATAATTTTTCTGGTGTATTAGATGTTACAGGGTTTAATAAATTAGGCTCATTAACAGCTGGCGCTATAGTTAATAAAGACTCTCGAGAAACTAATATAATAAGAACCTCAACTTATTATCAAAAAGATCTTCCTGATAAGATGCAGTCGTTTGTAGTAGGAGATACTGTAAATAGTGATGGAAACTGGAGTCGATCAGCAAATTACTTTGGGGTTAGATGGTCTAGGAATTTCACAACCCAACCTGGCTACATTTATACTCCAAATCCAATCATTTCTGGTTCTGCAGCATTACCCTCGGTTGTAGATGTTTATGTTAACAATCAAAAAACATTTTCTCAAAAGATAAATCCTGGGCCCTTTGATATCACTCATCTTCCGGTACCTGGAAACGGAGCGGGTCAAGTTAACTTAGTAGTCAAAGATATTTTAGGAAATGAACAAATCATAAGTAAAAATTTTTACCAATCGCCAATATTATTAGCCAAAGGTGAAAATGATTTTTCACTAGAGTCTGGTTTTTTAAGAAAAAATTATGGAACAAAAAGCAATGATTACCAAGATGGGTTTGCTGCCGGAACATATGTTCATGGTATTACAAACTCTATTACCGCTCGTGGACGCTTTGAATTGCAGGCTGACAGACAAGCGGCGGGTGGTGATATTGCTTTAACATTAGGTAATTTTGCTCTTATTCAGGCATCGGCGGCTTCATCAAATGATGGTGTAAGAGGAACTGGCAATCAGTATGGAGCAAATATTGAGAATATAGGCCAATTTTTAAAAACCAGCATAGGTGTTAAAAGATTTGATAAAGAATTTTCTCAATTTGCTTCAACCTCAGATGAAACAAAACCAAAAACTAGAACTAACGCATTTGTATCGTTTCCAATTCCATTTATTAATAACAACATTGCTTTAGGTTACATAAGTCAAACTAATTGGGATTCTGATCCGTTTAAGAATGCCTACATAAGTTCAGGTTTTGCATTGCCTTATGGAGCTAACCTTGCGCTTTCTTATAATAAAAGATTAGACACAATGAATAACTGGGGAGCTTCTGTAGTTTTTACTGTACCGCTTGGGGACTACAATACAAGACTTGATCACACGATCGATCCTAGTGGAAAAATAACTGATAGTTACTCTGTATCAACAAATCTTCCTGCAGGACCGGGGGTGGGTTGGAGTGTAATGAATGAAGATCTTAAAAAGAATGTAAAAACTAATGTGACTTTAAATTCAAATACAGCTCAATACACTGGTCAAATTAATGTTCAAGATGGGATAACAACCGGAAAACGTTTAGGAGTTAGTGGTACGGCTGGATTATTAGATGGAGAAGTTTTTACATCAAGACAAGTTAACAGTTCAAGTTTTGCAGTTGTAAAAACAGAAGGTCTGAAAGATATAAAAATTTATAACCAAAATAATATGGTTGCAATTACGAATAAAAACGGAACGGCAGCTTTTCCTATAAGGCCTTATGAAAAAACAAAAATTGAAATTAAAGATAACGAAATACCTCTTGAGGCCACTGCAGAAGTTCTAGAAATGAATCCAGTTGCTTATGCAAGGAGCGGTATATTAGTCAAATTCCCAATTCAAATGTCAAAAAATGCTCTTGTGAAAATTCACTTGCCTAATGATAATCCTGTACCAGCAGGTGCAAATGTCAGAATGGCTTCTAGTAAAGAAAATTATATAGTTGGACGAAATGGTGAAGTTTATCTTACTAATCTAAGTCAAAAAAATCAGTTAACTGTAAGTTGGTTAGAAAATAAATGCGAACTAAATCTTGAAATTGATATGACGCAACAACAAGAACAAATAATTGGCCCTATTAAATGCGTGCTAATAAATTAAATTTAGTAAATTAATTTTACCATCGGCGGGTTTGAGTTACTTGTGTATTCTCCCGCTGTCATATTATTCTTGTTCATTAAAATCACCTCGCCGTACATAGGTTTAACATCCGTTCCATTACCGTTTACATTTTTCACCGTTCCAGTGATTAAATTATTTTCATTCCACAAAGCTGTGTAGTTGGGTGAGGTATATAAGTTGTAATAAAGCAATCCTCCCTTGCCATTGGCTATACTTAGTTTGTTATTGGTTAAAGCTAAACTGTATTTAACATCACCCGTCATATTAGAACAAATAACTGTTATTTCTCCAACCGTTTTTGCAGAAGCATCTGCTCCTAGATTGTCATATTTACCAAAATTTAATCTTCCATCTGCTACACGACAGGAAGAGGCTATTGCATTAGATGCTGAAATTAACCCTAGCATAAACGTGAACATAAATAGTTTTTTAAAGTAATTTAATCTCATAAAGCTTAATTTATTCCTCCTGCATTTGTTGTTTCTAAAGCACCTCGTGCACCAGATAAAGTTATTGTACCAGATCCACTTTTTACAAAGCTAAACGCTCCCACTAGATCACCGTAAAAAGTAGTGCTGCCAGATTGATTTAAATTGAAAATATTAGTTTTGTAACCAAATATACTTATTCCGCTCTGTCCTGATGTAGATGTTAAAGAGCTAAATTGTTGACTAATATTTTGCTCAAGCATTAATAATCTTGAAGCACCTGAAAAAGAAAGTGCTGAAGTTGTAGGAAGAGCGTTTGACACTCCAATAATTATTTCGCCCCCAGCTAAAACTGTTTGTTGGGTATAAGTGCTTACATTATTTAATTTTAAAACTCCAACTCCTGATTTTGTAATCCAACCATTCCCGCCAATAACCCCTGAATAATTACTAAAAGTTCTTTGATTAATTGTTATGCCTGCATCAAGTGATAAGTTAATATTTCCGCTGCCTGATAATGTTCCAAAAATTTGATATGATCCTTCAACGTCCACATTAGCTCCTGAAGCTATATAAAGTGCAATTGAATTTTGAATGGTATTTTGTCCTTGTCCCAAAAGCAATGTGCCCTGACTTATAGTTGTTGTACCTTTATAAATATTGCTTCCTGATAAAGTTAAAGTTCCACTTCCAGTCTTAGTAACTGCTCCAGAAGTATTGTCTTTAATTATTCCAGCAAATGTTGCATTGCTTGCTTGATCGATAGTTAGAGTTGAATTTGGATATAACCAAGCTAAAGCACCTGCATCACCAGATAACGTTCCGACATTTATTGATAAGCCATCTTTTAATAATAATAATCTAGAAGTTCCAGTTAACGATAAAGCAGTGTTAGGAATTCCACCATTAATCATAATGATTAAATCTCCACCTGTAACCGCAGTCGCACCAGTATAAGTGTTAACCGATGATAATTTCAATACCCCGTAACTTGATTTTGTAAATGATCCATCACCGCTAATTACTCCTGCAAAATCTCCAAATGTAAATTGATTTACTGTTAAAGCTCCACTTGTTCCTAAAGTAATATTACCACCCGTTGCGCCACCTCCAGATAATGATCCGATTGTGTCAGTTTTTCCATTAACATTTAAAGCAACTCCAGCTGTATTTGCCATAACAACTTCACTTGTATCTGGCATAACATCATTTGCTCCAAGTGTAATAATACCTGCATTAATTGTTGTTTTGCCTGTGTAAGTATTAGAACCAGCTAATGTTAATGTTGAAGATCCAGCTTTAGTTAAAGCTCCTGTGCCAATAATAGTTCCAGAATAAGTAGCATCTGTTGTCTGTGTAACTGTTAAAACGTTAGATCTATTTACTAAATTTATTTGAGCGCCCGTTACTCCATCAGCAGACAATGTTCCAATTTGTTGAGTAACATCACCAAATATAAGTAATACTTTGCTAGCGCCTGTAAATGTTAATGCAGTATTAGGTAAAGCATTAGTAACTCCTACAATAATTTCTCCCGCTGTAATTGTTGTTCCACCGCTATAAGTGTTAGCTTGATCTAACCATAAAGTTCCATAACTTGATTTTGTAAATGAACCTGCTCCACTAATAACTCCTCCATAAATTCCAAATGTAAATTGATTTACTGTTAAAGCTCCACCTGTTCCTAAAGTAATATTACCACCTGATGCTCCGCCGCCAGATAATGATCCAATAGTATCGGTCTTACCATTAACATCTAAAATAGCTCCAGACGTATTTGCCATAACCACTTCACTTGTATCTGGCATAACATTGTTAGCGCCTATTTTTAAAGTTCCGCCGTTAATTGTTGTTTTACCCGTGTAAGAATTAGAGCCATTCAATGTAACAACAGTTCCGCTTGATCCAGACATAGTAAGTGTCGAACGAGACATATCACCTAAATCTGCATCAATAGTATGTGTTGTTCCAGTTGTTGGATTTAATAAATAAGTACGAGCAGTTATAGCGTTGCCAGATGAACTAACTGTGATTGATCCGCTAGTTAATGTTAATGCATTAAAAACCTCTACTCGATCTTTCAATTGTAAAGTTCCACCATTAACAGTTAAATCTGCGCTGTCGTCAATAACTGTTCCTACATCAGTAACTCCAGCTTGATCTAAAATTAAAGTTCCACCAAGAACTGTTGTTAAACCTGTGTAAGTATTTGTTCCTGTTAAAGTTACATTTCCAGCGTCAGCTTTAGTAACCGCTCCCGCGCCGTTTCCAATAACTCCGCTAACAACTATATCTCCCGCACCGCCAAGTGTAAGAAGTTGTGAGCCATTATTAATATTTCCGCTTAACGTTAAAATAAATGTATCAGAGTTAATTCTTGATTCAGAAGCTAAAGTTATTTCTCCTTGATATGTGTTATTGCCGCTTATATTTCTTAAAGCTCCACCATTACTAATTCCAGTTCCATTCAATGTTAATGCTTCAGCGCCAATTGTAATTGCGCCTGTTAATTCTAATGCAGCACCACTAGCAACTGTTATGCCACCAGCTGTTGTTCCAAAAGC
>Ga0209598_10001947_pt1 | contig 16537 bp, 17 predicted proteins | sample M_140807_EF_Meta_FD_187317 | JGI IMG/M metagenome (GOLD analysis project Ga0209598, IMG submission 187317) | Freshwater microbial communities from Lake Montjoie, Canada to study carbon cycling - M_140807_EF_MetaG (SPAdes) (version 2) | ecosystem: Environmental > Aquatic > Freshwater > Lake... | reverse complement strand
TTTAAGAATTTATTAATTTTTAATTATAATTACAAGACAGGCTAAATAGACGATATTCTTGAGCTAGATTAACTTTTTCGTATATAACTCGTTTGTTGAATTCGCTATAGCAAGTTTCTATAAATCCAGTTACAGGAAAATCTTTACGTAGAGGATGCCCCTTAAACCCATAATCAGTAAGTATACGACGAAGATCTGGATGATTATAGAAGTGCACTCCAAATATATCTCAAGTTTCACGTTCATATCATCCAGCAGATGGGTAAAGAGATGTAACAGATTCCAGTGAACTTCCCTCAGGAACAGAAGTAGAAATGCAAATTCGATTATTATATTTAATTGATATATATTGATAGACTACTTCGAAACGATTTTTACGTTGAGGAAAATCAATTGCCGTAATGTCAAGTAGTTGATCTACTTTAATAGTTGTATGTTTTTTTATAAAAAAAACAACTTTGAGCATATCTGAAGAGTTTACATAAATCGTAATCTCATTATTATTAACATTAAAAATAATCGAAGGGGTTATTTGTTTTAGATATTTAGCAAAATTAATTGATTTGTTAGAATCCATATTTAAAATTATTCTTCAGAAAAAAGTACATTACCGTATACACGAAAGTATACTGTAATTAGAGCAAGAGCAAGTGCTGATTCAGCAGCGGCAAGTGTAAGAACAAAAAGAGCAAATAGTTCGCCCCTAATATCATCTAGGTATACTGAAATAGCTACAAGAAAAAAGTTAACTCCGTAAAACATTATTTCAATACAAATAACTGATAGTAGAATATGACGTTTATTAGTAAAAATACCAAAAGCTCCTATAAAAGCAATAAAAAGACCAAGATCTATAAATGAATGAAAATATGATAGCATTAATGACTTGAAATAAAATAAGTTCTGCATATGCGTTGAATGCGCAAAGAAAACCAGCATAAATAACAATAAACCCAAGAGTTAGTGGTAGAAACACTTTTCAACCAAGGCGCATCAGTTGATCATAACGATAACGTGGAAGTGTAGCTCGAGCGAGAACAAAAAGTGTAATAAAAAACCTAATTTTAAGTGCAAATCAAAAAGCTCCAGGAAGAAAGTTTATTCCAAATGGATCGAGTCAACCACCTAGAAAAAATAGCGCACTAAGTCCTGACCTAAGAATAATGTTGCTATATTCAGCAAGAAAAAATAGTGCAAACCCTATTGCAGAGTATTCAACATTATAACCAGATACGAGTTCCGCTTCAGCTTCTGGTAGATCAAAAGGGTGTCGATTTGTTTCCGCTAGTGATGTCACAAAAAAAATAAGAAAGATAGGAAATAGAGGAAATACAAGTCATTGGTTAATTTGATTTGTTACAATATCTGAAAAATTAAGAGATCCAGAGAATAGTAGAATACAAACAATAGATGATCCCAGTGCAACTTCATATGAAATTATTTGAGCAGCTGAACGAAGACCTCCAAGAAAAGCATATTTTGAATTACTAGATCAACCCGCCATAATTACAGAGTGTACACTTAGAGATGAAACAGCAAATACATACAGTACACCTAGACGAAAATCTGAAAGTCTAGAACCTTCGGACCTAGGAAACACAGCTCATCCAGCAAGAGCAAGTGCAAAAGTAAATACGGGAGATAGTAGATAAATATAGGCATTAGCACTTTTTGGCCTAATTGATTCTTTGATAAAAAGTTTTAGACCATCAGCAAGCGCTTGGAACATTCCATAAAATCCAACAATATTAGGACCTTGACGACGTTGAGTCGCCGCTAGAATATGACGTTCATAAACAGTAAAAAATGCAACAGCTAGTAGTAGAGGAAGAACTATAGCTAGATATGACAGTAGAATTTCTAGAAAAAAAAACATTTAAGATTAAATAGAATTTAAATTAAATAATATAACAGTAACTTTTTTACTTTTTTAGTACCATATTTAGAACGACCTTGTTTTCGATCTGGATGCCCTGAAAAATCGTTAATTCCACGAATTATTTTATATTTTACTCCTGGTAGATCTTTTACTCGACCTGCTCGAACTAGAACAACAGAATGTTCTTGTAGAGAATGTTTACCTTCTCCTATAAGATAAGCATAAATACGATTATTATTACTAAGTCGAATATAAGCAAGTTTACGTTGTGCTGAATTAGGTTTTTTAGGTGTACGACGAACAAGTTTAATACAAACTCCTTTTTTTTGAGGACAATTATCGAGAGCAAGTAGCTTTTCTGCACGTTTTTTTGTTGGACGTTTAGTATTGTTATATTTAGAAAGTTGAGAAAATGTAGGCATTAAATTGAAAAAATGTTCGTGCTCGGCAAGAGTTGAACTCACAACCTTCGGATCCGTAGTCCGACGCTCTATCCATTAAGCTACGGGCACTGAAAATTATAATTATTTTATTAATTAATTATAATTTTGTTATAACGTATTATAAACAGTTGCTCTTCTTTTGAAAAAGTAGAAAATACGAAAGCAACTCGTATTGACTTCAGACTTGGATGGTTTCCAAGTGTCAGTTCTATTGATGAAAAATACATAAGTTCTTTTAGATTTAGATTAAAGCTTATTTTTTTTTCTACTTTAGAATATTCTTGTATAAAAGTAATGTAGGGTTTATACTTCTCTATGTTTGAAACAGCAACAGCCCTATTATTTATAAAATTATATAGCTTATTATTACGTAGAGTAGCTTTACATCCAACAAGCATACCTTTACGAATTTTTCATGCCTGCACGTTGCGACTTGAAAGACTAGCGACACCTTTTTGTTTTGTAAGCAGTTTTATTGCTAGAAAAAAAGGAAGTATTTTTTTCTTATTGAACGAAATCGATTTAAAATTAAACGATACAATAACACAATTAATTATGCTTTTAGTACATTTATTAAGCGTAGGAATTGCTGTTATATAATGAAGCTTTTTGTTATAATTTGCATGTTCTTTTATAGAACATAGTTTATGAACGTAATTTTCCATTTGAGTAGGTGCCATGGTTTTTAATAAATTTGTCGACCACAAAGAAGGAGAAGACGTAGAAATTTTTTACGGCGTAGATTTCGAGATATTCAACCAAAAAAACGTGTGCCTAGAACACGTTTTTTTCGGTTTATTAGAAGTACAATATTGTTTTCACAAGAACTAGAGGTTCCATCTTGAAATGTTGTCGATTTACGAGATCGCGTAATAAGTGCCAGATGAATCTCTCCTGCGCTAACTTTACGTTTACGACGTAGGACTTTAATTGAAACAAGAATATAATCACCAGGATATGCATATTTACGATTAAATCCACCAAGTGTTTTAATACATTTTACAAAACGGGCTCCTGAATTATCTATTGTTTTTAGATAGGATTGAACTTGAATCATTTAAAAATATAAATTGATCTTAAAAATTTTCAATAAAGAAATTATTTTTATTGATTTCGGGTTTTAGAAATAGTGCACATTCGGCTATTGTTGATGAATTCGCCGCAATTTGTTCTTGCCTGTAAAAATCATTAATAGGCTGTACAAAAAGAATAAGTTTACCGGAGTTTACAAAAAATGGTTTAAGAAAAAAAGGATTGAAACTGAATGAGGTTGAATTTGGATTTAGATCATTAGTACATACTTCTTTATAAAAAAAGCTAAGATTAACCCCTCATTTATAATACTTAAGTGCTCATTTTGATAGAATACAACTCCTTATGGTATCTACTGTAACAATATTAGCATTGTTATTGTTGGATGCAATTGGTGTAACAACTTTGTTATGAGTACGTACAGAGCTATCAATTGAGATAACATGCCCATTTGATTCATAGAAACTAGGGATCAGTTGACTAAAGGTAGCTTTATCATCATAGTGGGTCGAAAATGTAAGTACTTTAGAAGTGTTATAATAATAATTATTATTACTAGAACTTGATTTGTTGATATAACAAAATTCTTCAGGTTTACTCTCATTTTTATTATTGGTTGCATACCTATTTATGTGTGCGAATGCAAGCGAACCTACAGAATCATGAATGTAACCTAGTCGAGTATTATAGCTATTTTTAATGAAATAATATTTACCTAGGCGTACTAGCAGTTTTTGAATAAAACGAGAATTTTTATTACGAAATGCATTAATACTTCTATAAATTCCAGAGGTATTTGATGTTTTCATAAATTCTTTAATTCAAAAACTTCGATTTTCTACTAGACTAAAAATAGCACGAATACTTGTACCTACGTGTATTTGTGAAAAAGCAAGAGGACTAAAAGCACCAATAGTTAGATACTGGGCCCCGTGTAGTTTTGATTGACGACGTATTATAGTATTTAGTAGCGAAACTTCGTAACGAGTATTTGTTCCCACTAGAATTGTATTTGTTAGCGAAGTTGTATAGAATTTATCAAATGGCTGATTTAGTGAATAAAAAAAAGGATGGTCTAGTATTAGATCAGCTGAATAAGTATCTTGTGAATTAATCGTATTTTTTTTAAATAGTTTATTAAATACATTTACACTAAAAATGGTTTCAAGGTTTGTTTGAGAACCAAAATTGATCATTATTATATTTTTTTTTATTGCAAAAAAGCTGTAAATATCATTAACTACATTAGATTTAATTGAATCTAGATATCCTTTATTAACTGTTGATTTTCGATTTATTGAATATAGACCATCGAATGCAAAACGAGTTCGATCTGAAATTCAATTTTCTACGTATTTTCCATTTTTTATAGGAAGAACTGTTATAATTTTTTCGGAAGATACGCCATTATTAGTTTGATTTCGAGTATAAACTACAATATCCGATGCAACAGAATCAAATAGGTCTACAGTGGCTATGCGAGTAACTTCTCAACTACGTGCTTTGTATGCGTATGGTTTTGAGGTAAGAGCTCCTACAGGACACAGGTCTACTAGATTTCCTGACAGTTCTGTTTTAATAAAAGATTGGATATATGTACCGATTTCAGTTTCTTCTCCACGTCCAAATGACCCCCTAACTTCGTTTCCGGCAATTTCGCTAGAAAAACGAACACATCGAGTACAATGAATACAACGTGTCCTTACAGTTTTTACAATAGGGCCACATTCTTTGTCTTCTACTGATCGTTTAAAATCAAAAAAATAACGACTACGATCCGAACCATAAGTAAGCGATTCATCTTGTAGATCACATTCACCTCCTTGATCACAAATAGGACAGTCGAGCGGGTGATTTACAAGTAGAAATTCTAGAACAGATTCACGTGCTTTACGAACAAGAGGAGTGTCTGTAAAGATTACTCTTCCTTTAGCTACAGGCCTGGCACACGAAACCACTGGTTTTGGTGATTTAAGTACCTCTACAAGACATCTACGACAATTACCTGCAACTGAAAGTTTTTCATGATAACAAAAACGGGGAACATCGACATTAGCTGCTTCACAAGCTTGAAGAACTGTTGCATGCGGTTGAACAAAGATTGATTTATTATTAATAGTTAGTTGAATTAGTTCCATAGATTAAAACAAATAAATTAAGTTTAATTATTGAATATTTAGAGCTCCTTTCACCACCTCATAAATAAAGCCAATTGTAAGAAGAATAAGAAAAAAAATTATTACATTATAACTAGTGTAACCGGTGATTCATAGGGAAGTTGCTCAAGGGAATAGGTAAACAACTTCAAGATCAAAAATTAGAAATAGAATAGCTACAATATAAAAACGAACATCAAAACGATTACGTGCATCTTCAAATGGTTCAAAACCACATTCATAAGCTGATGTCTTTTCTGAATCTGGTATTTGAAGAGCAAGATTATATGATGCAAAAAGAATAATTCCAGAAAGAAGAAAACTACAAATAAGACAAATAAAAAGAGTAAAATAAGTATTATTTTCTAGAAGGTTAATAATTGACATTAAAAAATAAAAATAAAGATAATTCATGGGAAAAAAGGAATCGAACCTTTGCATTGCGGAATCAAAATCCGCCGCCTTACCACTTGGCTATATCCCAATTCCGAGAAAGACGGGATTCGAACCCGCGACCTTTAGCGCGACAGGCTAACACTCTAACCAACTAAGCTACTTTCCCTCAAAAAGGGTTGTTATAAATTTATGAAATTACCGGGCGAAAGGTGAGACTTGAACTTACAACTTCTAGAACCACAATCTAGCACTCTACCAATTGAGTTACATCCGCCAAAATACAATTTATTAGGCCCACGTCGAGTTGAACGACGGACCTTACGCGTATCAAGCGTATGCTCTAACCAACTGAGCTATAGGCCTTAAAATCAGATGAAATGGGATTCGAACCCATGGTGTCGTAAACGACACTCCGGTTTTCAAGACCGGTGCCTTAAACCACTCGGCCATCCATCTTATAATTTATTGTTTTCGAAAATATAGATGCTTACGGGCTGTTTTTCCATTTGAGTGAGTTCGCTGTCCATTTACAGGTAGTCCATTACGAAGTCGATATCCTCGACGACTTCCATTAGATTTGTACTTTTGGATAATTAGTTTATTTTCTTCTTCAAGACCACCTTCCACGAGAAACTCTTTTTTAATTTTATTTTTGATACGTCTTTTTTGTACTTTAGTCAGTTCGTAAATTTTTACCGTTGGTAGAATTCCGAGGTCACGAAGAATTTCTTTCGAACAAAAAAGACCAAGCCCATATAGGGTTTTTAGAGCATAAGCCGTTTGTTTATTTTCTTGTATAACATGTCCAAAAAGAATAAAAGTCATATATTTAAGTAATTCAATTTTAAAAAAAGTAGAAACGCAAGCACAGCTAGTATAAATGTAGGATCAACAACATAAGAAATGCTAATTCAACCTCCAGCAAATAGAAGGATACAAAACAGGCAAGTTAGTATGATAAATAGATGGCGAAATACAAAGCCAATTGAAATACTATTCATATTGTATGAAGTTGAATAAATGTATGTAGCAAAACCATAAGGCCCAAACCTTTCGACTAGTCCACGATCTATTGTTTGGTATGTATGTGCGTATGCACTTCGAAGTAGTGGATTAGCTACTCATTCATTATAAACTTTATCAAAAAATCATTTTCGATTTAGAAAAGTGTAAAGTACGCGTCCTACATAAAATTCTTTGATATTAAAAAGAATTGAAAACCCTTGTGTATAAAGAATACTGGCTAGAATAGCTCCACCGAAAGAAAAAAAAAGTGGAATCATTTTTACATCAGTATTTAGTCATTCAGCTTCTACAAAATATTGGTTTTTCGGAAGAGTAAATAGTGAATTCGATCAAAAATCCGTACCTAGTCCAATCATTATATCACGACTAATATAACCAACAAATAGGCTTGCAAAAGAAAGTAGAATAAGCGGTAGTGTTATAGGAAGAGGTGATTCGTGTGCATGTTCATAATTTGCGCGAAAACCATTAGCTGGACGCAGAAATGTTATTGCAAGAAGACGTGTTGAATAATATGCAGTAAAAAAAGCTGCAAATGATCCTAGAGTATGCACAAAACGACCTTCTACGATAAAGCTACCATAGGCAAGTTCTAGAATAACATCTTTAGAATAAAATCCAGTTAGAAAAGGAAATCCTATTAGAGCAAGAGATCCTACCATAATAATAGTGTAGGTTAGTGGTAGAATTTTAATAAGTCCACCTCTTTTGCGCCTATCTTGTTCATCGGCCCTTGCATGAATAACTGACCCGGCTCCTAGAAAAAGAAGAGCTTTAAAAAAAGCGTGATTTGATAGGTGGAACATAGATACAGCATAACCTGATAGTCCTGCAGCAAATACCATGTAACCTAGTTGACTACAAGTTGAATAAGCAATAACTCGTTTTAGATCATTTTGTAGTAGGCCAGTGGTTGCAGCAAGAAATGCTGTTATACCTCCAAGAATAGTAATGATAAAAGATATATTATGTGAATACTCTAGAAGAGGTGAGCAACGACAAATCAGAAAAACTCCAGCAGTAACCATTGTAGCTGCATGAATTAGAGCTGATACGGGTGTAGGTCCTTCCATAGCATCTGGAAGTCATGTATGAAGACCAACTTGGGCTGATTTACCGACTGCCCCTACAAAAAGGAAGAAACAAATAAAATCTAGAAGATACCTTTTGTATTCAAAGAAAGGTACATAGTAATCCGTCATTAGTGGGGCTAGAGAAAAAATAACAGAATAATCAACAGAACCAAAAGTTGAATAAATTGCAAAAATCGCAATTGAAAGACCAAAGTCTCCAATACGATTTAGAATTATAGCTTTAACTGCTGATTTGTTTGCTTGGATTCGAGCAAACCAAAAATTAATAAGCAGATAAGAACAAAGACCTACACCTTCTCAACCTACAAACATTTGTACAAGATTTTCAGCTGTTACAAGAATAAGCATAAAAAAAGTAAAAAATGATAGATATGACATAAATCGAGGTAGATGAGGATCTTCCCCCATATATTCGGTAGAATACAGATGAACAAGACTGGAAATAGAAGAAACTACTACAAGCCTTACACAAGTTAGACTATCAAAAAGAAATCCTCAATAGATCGAACTGATTTCGGTTGTTATTCAAAAAGATACTCGGATCAGAACTGGTGATTGACATAGAGCTACTTCGTAAAAAGCATAGCATGAACAAAAAAAAGTAAGTGCAACACACGATGTTGAAATAAGCTTAGAACCAAAGTTACCAATTCAACGACCACCAAATGCGCACGTAATAGTACTTAGTAGAGGCAGAAAAATAAGAGTTAGATACATTTTTTATAGAATTTTAAATTATTAAACGTGTAATTATTTGAACTTTTATTGGCAGTTTTGTCACCGCATGTTTAAATATAGGATGAATTAGTTGATTGAATTTAGGGTTTACAGCAATTTCAAAAAGAATTCGGCCACTTTTTACATTACAAAATCAAAAATCAACATTACCTTTTCCACGACCCATACGAACTTCCTTTGGTTTTGATGTATGTGTCGAATCTGGATAAGCGCGAATCCATACTTTTCCTTTACGTTTAAGCTGGCTAGAAAGTGTACGACGTACAGCTTCAATTTGTTGTGCTGTTAGAACACCATGTTCAATAGCTTGAAGTCCATGCGTACCAAAACAAAGAGATGAGCTTTTATTTTCATATGTAGTGCGAAAACGATGCCGATTTATTTTTCGAAAATGACTAAGTTTAGGTTGAAACATTTAAATAAGTATAAATTATTTTTGTTTTATTGAGTTTAGTATTCTATAATTAAAAATAGCTTTTTTTAGAATTACACTAAATTTTTGATTATAACAAATTCAAATACGAATTCCTTGAGTACCTTTACGTGTAATCGCTTGAGCCCTCCCAAATTCAATTCGACTATTATATGAATAAAGATCAAGGTAACCTTTTTGACCAGTAATGTTTTTAGTTCGACGTCAACGATTTAGACGTCCTTGTACACGGAAGCGCACTCCTAGAATTTCAGGACGTTGAGTTGAAAACCTTTTTAGAACTGTTATAATGAAGTAAATTAGTTTAGTTTCTTTTCGTTTTCGTGGAAGTTTATTAAGCCTAAATGCATAAAAATTTGCAAGAAATTTTGCTTTTTTCAGAAATAGACAACAAAATGTGATACGTACAAGATCTTTAATATATTTAGCTACATATCGATAGCGTATTTCAAGTTTTATTTGAAGTTGTTTTAGAAAATTTGAAGATTTTTTTTTATTTACAATTAGTGGGTTTGCTTTTATTTCTGCTCGTCGTTCGAGCTCAAAGTTAAATCGCGTTAGAGATAGTGCGTTTACTTTATAAATTATAAAAGTTGAATTTGACAGAAGGGAAATCCTATTCTTAATCTGATTTGTGTTAGACCCATAAATGAAACTTTCATTATATTGTGTTGAACACAGTTTATATGAAAAGGATTTTTTATATGTTATAGTTGGTTTTGTTATATATTTTTTTTTACTAAAACGAGTAATCGGTAGGTTCGTTTTAAATTTGTTTTTTTTGTATTTATTCTTTTTATACTTATTTTTTTTTATATGTTTTTTCTGTATACCTGTAAACTTAACTGTTTTTATCTTAAAAACAGTTGAAGGTATTGGATACAGAAAACGGTTATCTTTGTTTATGTTTTGTTTGATAGCTTTAACTTTTACTCGATTTAGAGTAACAAGAAGATGAAAATTTGGATTAATGTGTGAAAAGTGTGTCTTTTTAATTAGTTTTGAAAATACTTGAGATACTAGTTTTACTCGTTTGTATTTATTTTTTTTGTTATTTGCCTTTTTATACGTTTTTTTTAGAGTTGAGAACAGTGAATTAGGTACAAGATCCGTTTGATTAATTTGATCGATAATATTTAGATAAGCAAAACGCCCTCGAATCGAAACGATGTTAGTTTTATTAAAATAATTTGGTTGTTTCGCTATAAAATACACATAATTAGCCCTTGTTGTATAATTATGTCATAGATGATTATTTCCTACCTTTTGGAGTTGAATTATAAGCGCAAAAAGATTTATAAAATAGTAAAGAATAGGATCTATCTTTATTTTATCAATTTGAACTTTAACATTATTTACACATATAAGCGTAGATCAAGTAGTTCATATAATAAAAAAGTTTTTATGTTTATTATTTGATAGACTATTTGAATAAATTAGTTTTTCTATGTTTATATAAGAAACTACAAGATATTGAGGATTATTAATTTGAGATTTACACTTAATGCGTGTGTTTGTGGGTTTTTTTATTAGAGTAATATAAGGTTGATAAGAAGCGCGCATTTATATTATTTTCGAGAAATCATTTTTATATAAATAAAAAAACCATATGTAGTTCCAGCAATTCCTTTATACCTACAAAAATCTATTGGTATAAATTTTGAATTTTTTTTAAAGTTTGTTGAAATTTTACGTTTTATAATTTTTTCAATAAATTCTTCTATAGCATGAGTATAATTACCACCACAGGAATGAATAAATCCTTTCGAAATAAACGATTCTTTTTTATTAATAAAATAACTATTTTCTTTATTATATCAACATGAAGCTCATTTACGATGAGTTCCGAGACGAAGCCCTACTGGATTTGTTTTTTGTCCCATTTATATTTTATTTTTTTGTTTTAATGTTAGGTCGTTTACGAGAAAGACGTATACGTGTTGGCGCAAACTGACCAAATGATTGAGCTTTTATTTCGTCTGTTACTTGTACTGAATACCAAATAATACCATTATAAATATTAAAAGTTTTTCCAACTATTTTTTTAGTAATTGTTGTTGCTCGATTTTGAAGTGTAATTGAAGAAGACATTAGGTTTTCGTGAATAAGTGGATGAATAAAAAGAGGTTTCCAAGCAGAACGTGACATATGTTATAATTATTTTATATTAAGAATGAAATTATTTTTACGTTTTTTATTTCGAGTTGGTTGCCCTTTAGTAGGTCATGATTTAAAAGTAACTGATGGTCGTCCTCCCGAAGTTTTACCTTGTCCTCCTCCATGTGGATGATCTACTGGATTTATAGCTACTCCACGAACAGATGGACGATGACCTAGTCATCGTATACGTCCTGCTTTTTGTATATTCTCTTTAAATTTATTTATAAGTGAAACTATACCTAGTGTAGCTTTTACTTTTATATTAATATAGCGTTGAGCTCCAGATGGAAGGCGAACAATAGCATAACTATTTTTTTTGCTTATTTGAATATAATCATTTTTTATTTGATTTGTTGATATAATTTGGCAAAAAGTACCTGATGAACGTCCAAAAATAGAACCCTGCCCAGGAAATGCTTCGACTGCATGAATAAAATCGCCAACTTCAAAGAATGAAATAGGGGCAGAATCACCTGGTTTAAATATATGGGTCACAGAAGTATCTGAATTATTTGTATAATTATTCACTTTTTGGAAAAGGGTTGCCCCTTCAGTTGCTAGAATGTAAGAATATGCATGTGATTTATTCTGAATATTTGATGAATAATTTAGTGCTGAAGTTGTATTACATAGTTTTATTAGTGGAACATTACGTATAGGATCATACTCAATTCCAATAATTGTAGATTGTGAAGATGACCAGTTATCACGTTTTCAATCAATAACTCGGTTAGATTTTTTATGACCACCACCTTGATGACGTGTTGTAATTTTACCATGATTATTACGTCCAGCTTTTTTACGAAAACCCGAAGTAAGTGATGGTACACTTTTAAATTTTTTGATATATTGCATATTTAAGATTAATAAATTAAAAAAGAGTTGAAAGAATTTGACTTTCAATTATAAAGATAGGTTTATGCATAAAAAGCATATAACATCCTAGAAAAATGATAAGAAGTGCTATAGTTCAGAGACGATAAACATTATATGGGGCTTCATTTGTAAAAATAGAATAAAAAGCAATATTAGTCATAACTGATTCATTTTTTTGATCAAAAAACATAATTTTGATAAGACGAAGATAATAAAAGAAACTAATAACAGTACATAGAAACCTAAAATATGTTACAAAAAAATGAGACGAATCAATTACAGATGTTAGAATGTCTAGTTTAATAAAAAAACCAGCAAAAGGAGGGATTCCACTTATAGAAAAAATTAGAAATGCAAAAATAAGTGCAAGCATTGGATTCCTTGTTTTTAGTTCCGCTAGTTGAACTAGTTTTTGCTTGTTTCGTCCGATAGATAGTAGTCTAAATCATATAATAAATGAGCTTAGAATGTATACAAATAGATAATGAAAAGATGCGATAGACCCTTCTATAGTTATAACACCAAATCCAATAAGTATAAAACCTACATGTCCCCTTGAACTATATACAAAAAAGCGTTTAATTGTTTTTTCTGAAAAAGCACCAATAATTCCTGTTACGATGCTTAGAAGTCCAATAAAGATTAGACTAATTAGTATAATGAATGAAAAGATATGTAGAAAACTATTTATTAGTTTATACCTAAGAAATAGAATCCTTGTTTTAGAATAAATTGACAGAAATGCTACTGATGCAATTGGGCCTTTTCCATAAACACTAGGAGCTCAAACATGGAAAGGTGCTGCAGTTAGTTTAAAAAAAAAGTTAAATAGTAGAAAAAAAAGAGAAACAATCCTTATTGAATTAAGTGGATTAATTGTATCAATTGTATTATTAATAAACTCATTTGAAAAAAAATTAATAGGATTTCTATTTTGATGTCAAAAAGTTGAGATAAGCTCAGTAGTGTTTAGATTCCTTTCAGGCGAAATTATTTCAACAGCATCATTAAAAGTGTCTGCAATAAAAAAAGTGTTACTATTTCAAACAGAAGGTATAACAACATTACTAAAAAGTAGATCAAGATCTTGAAAAACAACCGACCCTCCTTGTAGATAAAAAAGACCAAAGGCAATAAGAAGTCTAGCACTTGGTAGACTACCAAGAATAAAATATTGAATACCAGCATATGTACTAAAACGATTTTGACGTTCAAAAGTAATTAGTACATATGAAGTAAGAGTTGCTAGTTCAAGAGCTAGAAAAATATCTATAAAATTATTTATATATAGTGCAAATAGCCCCCCAAAATGCAGAAAAATAATAAGAAAAGGAAATTCAAATACTGCATTTTTTGACCTGAAAAAACGATCACAAATTCCAAAAAAAAACACGATAATAATAATATTTGTATAAAAAGCAAAAAAACGAAAAAAAAGCGTATCTTCTTGTATAAATTCAAAAGAATTTAGGAAACTCGAGGCTTCCTCATTGTTGTAAAGCATCCCAGAACTATCTAGTCATAGATAATAAGAGAAGTAAATTACAATAAGAAAATTAATAAATTGAGTAAGTTTACCTGACTGAGAAATAAATACTCCAAAAAAAAGAAGTCCAACGGCAATGATTGTTAGTGAAATAAATGAAAAAATGGATAGCATAATAACAAACTAATTTGTATAAAAGTTTTGTTTTTTATTTAAGTTTAAAGTAGAATTATCCTCTACGGGAATTGAACCCGCGTTTTTACCGTGAAAGGGTAATGTCCTAACCACTAGACGAAAAGGACTATTGTATAAAAACTACATGTCTGTAGTTTTATTACAAACTGAGGCGAGCATAACGTATTGTTTGATTATTTGGATCTTGAATTTTAAGGGAAGTGTGAGATCCTTTATAAAAAAATTTTGATGGAAAAAATAGAGTAAGCGAAAGTGCGCCTACTATAGATAGAAAAAGAAGAAGACTTGCAAGAATAACAGATGTTTTATATTCTGTATAGAGGATTCCACCAATTGCACGAATTTGGTCTGTTCGTTGAATCAGAGATGCTCAATTTAGATGCGCATTTGATTCGGTAAATACAGCATTTGTTTGTGCAAAATTAAGTACATCATCAGTTACGAAAGAACGAAGGTTAAAAAAAACTTCATTAATTATCAGTAGAGTAGTAAAAAAAAAAAACCTAACAACTGAATAATGGATAAACGTAGAATTATAAAAAGCTTGACTAATATTTACAAGTTTAAGTTCTAGTATCCTGATAATAAAAAGAAATAGAACAACAATAGCACCTACATAAACAATGAGAAATAGCCTTGCGTAGTATTCTATTTGAATAAAGAAAAGTAGACACGTTCCAAGAAAAAAAACACCAATTAGGCTTAGAATTGAATGAATTGGGTTTATTACAAGAAAAACAAGAGTAGACCTTCCAAGTATAAAAGCAATAGTAATATTAATAAAGAATGAAAAAGATAGATTTAGAGAAAACATTCAAAAATTTTAAATATAAATTATTATAATTTAGCCTAGTTTTGATTAGAGTTGTTTCAAGGAAACCAATAAATGGAAGAATAACCCTAAAATAACCAAAATAAAAAACGGACACAAAAATTCCTATTTCCATAAAAGGGGTTTCAACAGGCCTTTGCCCGATTCAACCAAGAATTAGTCCATTAAATACAAAAAATCAGAAAAAAGTACGATGAAACGGTTTAAAAAACATACTACGAAATACTGAAGTATCTACCCTAGGTAGAGCTGCTAGAATAAGAATAGATGCAAGCATACCAATAACTCCTCCCAGTTTATCCGGAATAGTACGAAGAACAGCATAATATGGAAGAAAGTATCATTCAGGTACAATATGGGCTGGGGTCACAAGTGGATTTGCCTCAATATAATTATCAGGATGTCCTAGATAATTAGGTGCATAAATAACGAAATATGAAAAGAAAGTAACGAATAGAAAAAAAGCAAACAGATCTTTGGTATAAAAATATGGATAAAATGAGACACGATCATTTAGTACTTTAATTCCTAGCGGATTAGTAGATCCATTTTCATGTAGAAGTGCTAGATGTAGTAGTACAGCACCCGCAATACCAAAAGGTAGAAGATAGTGAAATGAAAAAAAACGATTTAGGGTAGGGTTATCTACTGAAAACCCTCCTCAAAGAGTTTGTACAATCGTAGGACCTGCAATAGGAACAACAGATACTAGATTAGTAATTACTGTGGCACCTCAAAAGCTTATTTGACCTCAAGGTAGAACATAACCTATAAAACCAGTACCCATTATTAGAAAAAAAATAAGAAGACCAGAATATCATAGGTTTGCTCGTGGTTGAAAATATGAACCATAATAAAGGCCACGAAACCTATGAGTATAAACAACAATAAAAAACATTGAAGCCCCATTTGCATGAATGTAACGTAGAACAGCTCCTCCACGAACATCACGCATAATATGTTCTACGCTAGCAAATGCAATCGATGTTTCAGGTGCGTAATGCATAGCAAGAAATACTCCACTAATAATTTGTACAACAAGAGCAAGACCAGATAGAGATCCAAAACTCCACATGTATGAAAGATTAGCTGGAGTTGGATACATATCTAGATGATTAGTTACAAAAGCAATAAACGGATTACGTACTAGAGTTGATTGAATACTCATTATTTTTAATCAAGAAAGAAAGGACTCGAACCCTCAACTAACGGTTTTGAAGACCGTTGTTCTACCAATTGAACTACTTTCTCAGTTTTTTAGCAGAAGTCAGATTCGAACTAACACTTATGGGGCATGAGCCCATCGAGATACCATTACTCCATCCTGCCTTTATTATATAATTAACTCATTAGTATGTATTAGCTTATTTTTTTTCAAAAATTGCACATTACACCTATTATATGTGAGAGTCTTTCACATAAAAATATATAACTTATCTTAGAATCAATTTCTCGCTTAATATGCTTTCAGCGATTCTTTCGATGAAACGTAGCTACATGACGATGCTTTTTTAAAAACAATCATAACACCAGAGGTTTCCCCTTCCCGGTCCTCTCGTACTAGGGTTGGCTTTCTTCAGTTATATTACGTTTGTGGTAGATAGGGACCGAACTGTCTCACGACGTTCTAAACCCAGCTCGCGTACCGCTTTAATGGGCGAACAGCCCAACCCTTGAAACCTTTTTCAGCTTCAGGATGCGATGAGCCGACATCGAGGTGCCAAACGATCCCGTCGATAAGGACTCTCAAGGATCATCAGCCTGTTATCCCCGGCGTACCTTTTATCTGTT
>Ga0209598_10001941_pt1 | contig 16563 bp, 14 predicted proteins | sample M_140807_EF_Meta_FD_187317 | JGI IMG/M metagenome (GOLD analysis project Ga0209598, IMG submission 187317) | Freshwater microbial communities from Lake Montjoie, Canada to study carbon cycling - M_140807_EF_MetaG (SPAdes) (version 2) | ecosystem: Environmental > Aquatic > Freshwater > Lake... | reverse complement strand
GATCGAGGTGCGCCTCCTCCATCGCGCTCAACCGCCGAACAGGCCGCCGAACAGACCGCTCTTGTGGGGAGGCTTCTGATCCTTGCGACTGTGATGGCCAGCGAGCTGCTCCAGCAACTGGCGTTCCTCACCGCTGAGCCGGGTGGGCAGCTGCACCTTCACGGTGAACTGGTGGTTGCCGCGGGCCACCGGGTTGCCGAGGCGGGGCACCCCCTTGCCCTTGAGGGTGAGCACGGCACCGGGCTGGGTGCCGGCCGGAATCTCGAGGGATTCCATGCCATCCACGGTCTCCGCCTCGATGGTGTCGCCCAGAATGGCCTGCAGGTAGCTGATCGGCAGCTCCGAGAGGATGGTGGTGCCCTCCCGCCGCAGGTCCGGGTGGGCCCGCACGCCGAGGAACACGTAGAGGTCGCCGGGGGGGCCGCCCCGCTGACCGGCGTTGCCCTCGTTGGCCACCCGCAGCCGCGTGCCGGTATCAACCCCGCCGGGGATATTGATCCGCAGCTTCTTGGTCACCTGCTGCAGCCCCTGGCCCTGGCAGGCGGTGCAGGGGTCGGCGATGGTCTGGCCGGTGCCATCGCAGGTGGGACAGGGGGCCACCTGGGTGAAGCTGCCAAAGGGGGTGCGGGTGGCGCGTCGCACCTGGCCGGCGCCAGAACAGGTGCCGCAGGTGGTCGGACCGCTGCCGGCCTTGGCACCGGAACCCGCGCAGGTGCCGCAGGTTTCCAGGTGGCGCAGCTGCACCTCCTTCTCCGCCCCGAACACGGCCTCACTGAAATCGATCGTCAGATCCAGGCGCAGGTCATCGCCCTGGCGGGGACCCCGGCGGCGAGGCCCCCCCCCGGCGGCAGCACCGCCGAAACCGCTGAAGAAAGTTTCGAAGAGGTCGGCGAAGCCGCCCATGTCGCCCATGTCGGGCATGCCGCCCCCACCGCCCAGACCGGCCTCACCGAACTGGTCGTAGCGGGCCTTGACCTGGGGGTCGCTGAGCACCTCGTAGGCCCGGCCGATCTCCTTGAAGCGGTCCTCCGCCCCCGGATCCTTGTTCACATCCGGGTGGTACTGGCGTGCCAGTCGGCGGTAGGCCCGCTTGATGGTGTCGGCATCGGCATCCCGGCCGACCCCCAGCTGGGCGTAGTAGTCGGCCATCAGCCGGCCTGCTCCCCGCCGGAAGCGACCGCGCCATCAGGACCCGGACCCATCGACACCTTCACCAGGGCGTGCCGCAGGACGCGGCCGTTGAGGTGATAGCCCCGCTGCAGCTCCTCGATCACCACATCCTCGGGATGGTGCTCGCTGGGTTCACGCAACACGGCCTCATGGAGGGTCGGATCGAACGGTTCGCCCTCGACCCGCATCGGCGACACCCCCAGCTGCTTGAACACATCCACGAGCTGTCTGTAGAGGCCCTGATAGCTGCGATGGAGGCCCTGGGCCTCCTCACTCTGGGGATTGAGCTGCTGGCGGGCCCGGTCGAAGTTATCGACCACCGGCAGAATCTCGCTGAGGGTGCTGCAGGCGATCTGAAGGCGCAGATCGTCCTGGTCGCGGCTTTGGCGCTTGCGGAAGTTGTCGAAATCCGCGGCGATCCGCATGTACTGGTCCCGCAGGGTCTGGTGCTCGAGCCGCAGGGAAGCGAGCTCGGCCTCGAGCTCCTGCTCCCGGGAGGGCTGGGCCGTGGTGGCAACGGCGGGATCAGCCGCCTCGACTTGGGAGGGGGGCGGTGCAACCGCCGGATCGGCAGGGGCGAACCCGCCCGCCGCCGCCTGAACCTCGGCCGCCGGGGCCTGCCCGGAAGGCTCCTGGGCTTCGCCGCCGGCACCGCCGGCCTGGGTGGGGTCGCCGCTCATGCTTGCAGGGACATGCGTTTCAATCCATTCATGTTGCTGCGCCGGGCCGCCCCCCCACAAGCGGCGGAAGCCCGCACCTCAGCAACGCGCCGCGGCCGCAGGATTTTCGCCGTGGCTGCCAGCGGCAACGGCGGCATCCAAGGCAAAATGACGCACAATGGTGCTTCAAAACACGTTGATCTCCCGCGAGATCTCACCCGATGCAGGCCCGCGCCAACGATCGAGACTCCTCCCTCTTCGCGGGCATCGATCTGAGCGGAGCCGCCACCACACCGGCTGAGGATCCGATCGGCAACGAGGATCTCGAAGCCAGCGGCCGCCAGGAAACCCTCTCCCCGGTTCTCAGCCTGGTGGACCGGATTCTGATCGAAGCGCTCACGAACGGCGTGAGCGATATCCACGTTGAACCGCAGGAGAACGGCCTGCTGATCCGGTTCCGCCAGGACGGCGTGCTGCGTTCGGTGGAGACCTTACCAAAAACGCTCACCCCGGCGGTGACCTCCCGGTTCAAGATCATGGCGGATCTCGACATCGCCGAACGCCGCCTGCCCCAGGACGGCCGGATCCGCCGGGCCTTCCGGGGCCGCACCATGGATTTCCGGGTGAGCACCCTGCCAAGCCGCCACGGTGAAAAGGTGGTGCTCCGGCTGCTGGACAGCGGCGCCACCCAGCTCGGGCTCGACACCCTGATCACCGATCCCCTGGCCCGGGCAGGCCTGCGCGATATCGGCGGCAAGCCCTTCGGGATGATTCTGGTTACGGGTCCAACCGGATCGGGCAAATCCACCACCCTCTACGCCCTGCTGGCGGAGCGCAACGACCCGGCGATCAACATCTCCACGGTGGAAGATCCGATCGAATACACCCTCAAAGGCATCACCCAGACCCAGGTGAACCGGGACAAGGGTTTGGACTTCAGCACCGCCCTGCGGGCCTTCATGCGGCAGGATCCCGATGTGCTGCTGGTGGGTGAGACCCGCGACCTGGAGACGGCCCGAACCGCCATTGAGGCGGCCCTCACCGGCCACCTGGTGCTCACCACCCTCCACTGCAACGACGCCGTGAGCGCCTTCGCCCGCCTCGACGAGATGGGGGTGGAACCGTTCCTGGTCAGTGCCTCCCTGCTTGGGGTGGTCTCCCAGCGCCTGGTGCGGCGGCTCTGCCCGGATTGCCGCCTTGAGCACCACCCGAGCGCCGAGGAACTGGCGCGCTTCGGCCTGGTGGCCACCAACGAGTCCAAGATCACCTTCTACCGGCCCCGCATCGTTGCCCCTGGCACCGAAGGGGCCTGCCCCTCCTGCCAGGGCCGGGGCTACTCCGGACGGGTGGGGGTGTACGAAATCCTCACCATGACCGAAAGTCTTTCTTCGTCTGTGGCGAAGAGGGCCAGCACCCAGGAACTGCGCCGCCTGGCCCTAGAGGGAGGCATGAAGACCCTGCTTGGCTACGGCCTCGATCTGGTGCGCCAGGGACTCACCAGCCTCGACGAGGTGGAACGGATGCTCCTCACTGACAGCGGCCTGGAATCCGAGCGGCGGGCCCGTGCGCTCAGCACCCTCACCTGCAAAGGATGCGGAGCAGGTTTGCAGGACGAATGGCTCGAATGCCCTTACTGTCTGCAGGTGCGCATGTAGACCATGGATTTCACCATTGAAGACCTGATGACCGATCTGGTGAACGATGGCGGCAGCGACCTGCACCTCGCCACCGGACACCCGCCCTACGGCCGCTTCAATGGCCAGCTGCTTCCGATCCGCAAGGAACACATCCTCACGGAAGACAGCTGCAACCGCCTGATCTTCTCCTTGCTGAACAACGCCCAACGCAAACAGTTGGAACAGACCTGGGAGCTCGACTGTTCCTACGGACTTCGGGGAGTGTCACGGTTCCGCGTGAATGTGTATCGCCAGAAGGGAAGCTATGCCGCCTGCTTGCGGGCCCTCGGCAATACGATCCCTCCCCTCTACAAACTGGGGCTTCCGCCGGTGGTGGAGGAGATGAGCCGCAAGCCCAAAGGCCTGGTGCTGGTCACCGGTCCAACCGGTTCCGGCAAAACCACCACTTTGGCCTCCCTGCTCGACAACATCAATCACACCCGATCCGAGCACATCCTCACCATCGAAGATCCGATCGAGTTCACCTATCAAAACGACAGGTGTCTCATCCACCAACGAGAAGTGAATGAAGACACCCGCAGTTTTTCGAATGCTTTGCGTGCGGCGCTGCGGGAGGATCCCGATGTGATCCTTGTTGGAGAGCTTCGGGATCTGGAAACCATCCAGCTCGCCATCACCGCCGCTGAAACGGGCCACCTGGTGTTCGGCACCCTGCACACGAGTTCCGCCTCCCAGACCGTGGACCGCATGGTGGATGTGTTCCCCGCCGCCCAGCAGACCCAGGTCCGCGTCCAGCTCAGCTCCAGCCTTCTGGCCGTGTTCTCCCAGACCCTCTGCAAGATGACCCGACCGGTTGCCGGATCCCTGGGCCGGGTGCTGGCCATGGAGATCATGGTGAACACGCCCGCCTGCTCCAACCTGATTCGCGAAGGGAAAACGGCCCAGATCTATTCCTTGATCCAGACCGGAGCCCAGTACGGCATGCAGACCCTGGAACGCTGCCTGGCCAACTTGGTGCAGGAGGACAAAATCTCCGCCGAAGAAGCCATGCGGAAGACTGTCCGACCCGAGGAATTGACCAGGCTGCTGGAGCAGCTCTGATCACCCTGAACCCCATCCCCGTCCCCGACCCCTGAAGCGATGACCACCTTCCTGGTGACCTACGCCACCCGCAGCGGCCGCAAGCGGGAGATGACACTGGAAGCATCCAGTCCCGCAGAAGCGCGCAGGGATCTCCGCAGCCGAGGCATCCTCCCCACCACCCTGATCCGCAAGGAAATCACCAAGCCGGAGGCCCCCAACAAATTGGTCACGGCCGTTGACTGGAACGCCCTGTTCGAGGCCAAGATCAGCGTGAAGGAAAAGGCCTTGTTCGCCAACAAGCTTTCGGCGATGGTGGATGCCGGCGTGCCGATCATGCGCAGCCTCGACCTGATGCGCCGCCAGCAAAAATCCCCCCTGTTCCGCCGCGCCCTCACGGCCATGACCGATGAGGTGAATCAGGGCGGCAGCCTGGGTTCCGCCATGCGGCGCTGGCCCAAGGTGTTTGACAACCTCAGCATCGCCATGGTGGAAGCGGGTGAGGCTGGCGGCGTGCTCGACGAAACCCTCAAACGGCTGGCCAGGCTTTTGGAGGAAAATGCACGGCTGCAGAATCAGATCAGGGCTGCCATGGGCTATCCCCTGACCGTGTTGGCGCTTGCTGTTCTGGTGTTTCTGGGGATGACGATCTTTCTGATCCCCACCTTTGCCGATATTTTTGATCAGCTCGGTGCTGAATTGCCCGTGTTCACACAGATGATGCTGAATCTGAGCAAACTTCTCCGCTCCTCATTCTCCATCTTTCTTGTTGGCGCTATCGCCCTTGGCATTTATGCCTTTAGCCGTTATTACGCCACACCGGTTGGGCGGCGGCAGGTGGATGGCTTGCTGCTGAAGCTGCCCCTATTCGGAGATCTGCTCCAGAAAACGGCCTCGGCCCAGTTCTGCCGCACCATGAGCTCTCTCTCCAAGGCCGGTGTTCCCATTTTGATGTCGCTGGAAATTCTGCATGACACCACCACCAATTCCGTGGTGGGCGATGCGATCAGCAGCTCCCGCAATGACATCAGTGAAGGGGTGCCGCTGAGCACGGCTCTTGCCCTCAAACGTGTCTTTCCGGACATGATGGTGAGTATGTTGGCCATCGGCGAGGAAACCGGCGAAATGGATGCCATGCTTTCCAAGGTGGCTGATTTCTATGAAGACGAAGTGAGCACTGCGGTAAAAACCCTCACCTCCCTGATTGAGCCGGTCATGATTGTGCTGGTGGGTGGAATCGTGGGTTCGATTCTGCTGGCCATGTACATGCCGATGTTCTCGGTGTTTGAAAAGATCCGTTGATCGCTTGCCGCACCCAATCATTCGCTCCCTTGGCTTCAGGTAACAGCCCCTGAGGCCTCGGCCAAGGCCTGGCCCGCCAGCCAGCCGGAACTCCAGCAATGCTGGAAGTTGAAGCCACCGGTCACCCCGTCCACATCGAGGATCTCGCCGGCCAGATACAAGCCCTGTTGCCTGCGGCTCTCCATCGTCGCCAGGTTCACCTCACCCAGGGGGATGCCTCCGGCCGTCACGAACTCCTCACCGAACGGTCCCCGGCCCGTGATCGCATAACGGCTCTCCCGCAGGGCCTCGATCAGAAGCCGCTGCTGGTGGCGCCCCAGATCAGCCCATCGCTGCGATCCATCCACCCCGCTCACCTCGAGCAGGTGAAGCCAGAGCCGCCTTCCCAGGGAGGCCCAGGGACGGGCCGTTCCCAGTTGCCGACGGGCCTGCTCCACTCGGGCGGCACGGAAGCGCGCCTCCAGCTCCGCGGGATCGACACCGCCGGTCCAGTCGATCCGGAGCTGGGCCCGATACCCCCAGTGGCGCAGGTCGCGGGCGGCGAAGGCAGTGAGACGCAGGGTGGCCGGTCCACTGAAGCCCCAATGGGTCACCAGCAGCGGTCCACGCTGCCGGTGGCGCTCCCCCCGGCGGCGCGCCTCGCTGGTCTCCTGGATGGCTGGAGGCGCCTCCAGCTCCAGCACCACCGGATCAGCCACCACCCCGGCCAGGGCAGCCAGCGGATGGGGCTCGAGGGCCAGGGTGAACAGCGACGGCACCGGGGGAACCCGGCCATGGCCCAGCGTCTCCGCGATCCGCAGCCCGCTGGGATGGCTGCCGCTGGCCAGCACCAGATGATCGGCCTCGAGCGCCACGCCACTCCGCAGGCGCAGAAGGAAGCCGCCACCCGCCCGGGGTTCGGCGGCCTGTAGAGCCTGCCCCTCCACGGCGCGTACGCCGGCCCGACGGGCTGCGCGCCGCAGGGTGTACACCACCGAACTGGAGCGGTTGGAGCGGGGAAACAGGCGTCCATCGGCCTCCTCCACCAGCTCCAGCCCATGGTCCGCGAACCAGGACACCGCATCGCCGGTGGCAAAGCGGGCGAAGGGCCCGCGCAGGGCCTGGCCACCGCGGGGGTAGTGCCCCACCAGGGCGCGGGGATCCCAGCAGGCATGGGTCACATTGCAACGGCCACCGCCGCTGATCCGCACCTTGTGGAGCGGCTCCGGGGTGGCTTCGAGAATGAGGAGGTCGGTGGCACCCGCCTCCGCCGCGGTGATCGCCGCCATGTAACCGGCTGGCCCACCACCAGCCACCACCACGGACGCTTGGCTGGGCAGCATGGGGGGATGGAGCACGCCTACCGCTTCAGTGTGGCGCCGATGCTGGACTGCACCGACCGCCACTTCCGCCTGTTGATGCGGCAGGTGAGCCGGCGCTGCCTGCTCACCAGCGAGATGGTGGTGGCCCGCGCCCTGCACCACATCCGCGCCGAACTCAGCACCACCCGGGCGCCTGAGGCCCGGACTCGGCTGGAGCGGCTTCTGGGCTTTGATCCCGAGGAGCACCCCCTGGCCCTGCAGCTGGGCGGGGATGACCCCGCTCTGCTGGCGGAGGCGGCCCGGCTGGGGGCCGACTGGGGCTACGACGAGATCAACCTCAACGTGGGATGCCCGAGCGAGAAGGTGCAGCAGGGGCGTTTCGGCGCCTGTCTGATGGCCGAACCGGATCGGGTGGCCCGCTGCGTGGAGGCCATGGCGGCAGCCACCCCCCTACCGGTGACGGTGAAACATCGCATCGGCATCGACCAGCTCGATTCCTTCGACCACCTGCTGCACTTCGTGGACACGGTGGCCAGCGGCGGTGCCCGGCGCTTCGCCGTGCACGCCCGCAAGGCCTGGCTGGAGGGGCTGGACCCCAAACAGAACCGCACCATCCCACCGCTGCGCTGGGACCTGGTGTATCGGCTCAAGGCGGAACGCCCCCATCTGCTGATCGAACTCAATGGCGGCCTGGAGGACCCGGCCAGCTGCCGCGCCCAACTGGACCACGTGGATGGGGTAATGGTGGGTCGGGCCGCCTATGGCCACCCCCTGCGATGGGCGGGGGTGGACGCCGATCTCTTCGCTGACCGCAGCCATGCACCGGCACGGGCATCGACTGTGGTGCGCGGCCTGATTCCCCACGCCGAACGCTGGCAGGCAGGCGGAGGACGCCTCTGGGCGATTGCCCGCCACCTGGTGCATGTGGTGGAAGGGGTGCCAGGAGCCCGCCCGTGGCGCAACGCGCTCACCAGGGAGGCAGGCGCACCGGGATCCGGGCCCGAGGTGCTGGAGGCCGCAGCCCGTCAGCTGGAGGAACGGGGCCTCTAGCCCTGGCGGTGGTGCAAGGCAACCGGGGGGACCAGCCCCCCCGATTCCTCAGACTTCCGCGCCGCCGTAGCCGCCGTAGTCGCCACCACCGCCGCCGCCATAGCCGCCGCCCTCGCCACCACCACTGCGGCGGCGCCGGGCACGGCCGGCATCGAACCCATCGCTGGATCGTTCACCGCCACTGCGGTCTTCCCAACCGCGGGCGCCGGAGCCATAGCCCCCGCCCTCGCCGCCGGAACGGGCGTAACCGCCACCACCACCACCGCCGTAGCCGCCACCGCCGCCATAGCCACCGCGGCGGGGACCGCCGCCACCACCACCACCGCCGCCGCCACTGCGGGGCTCGGCTTTGTTGATGCGGAGGGGCCGGCCCATCAGCTCGGCGCCCTGGAGGCCATCGATGGCCTTGGTTTCGAGCTCGGGGTCGGCCATCTCCACGAAGGCGAAACCACGCTTGCGACCCGTGTCCCGCTCAAGGGGAAGGGAACAGTTGACCACTTCGCCGTAGGGGGCGAACAGTTCGATCACGTCTTCCTGCTCAGCGCGGAAGGGAAGATTGCCGACAAAGATGCTCACGGAACGTCCAGGGGGGACCGGAGGGGAAGGCGCGGAGGCGCCACTGACCGCTCCAGGTTAGACCGGGGAATCGAGGCTTCCATCAGTCTGTAGAGCGTCGTCACGGTCGCCGCGACCAGCCCGAGACGCCTACCCCGCCTCAAGCCGCTTTCGGCTGCGCTCGAGCTCGAGCCGGACCAGCTCGAAGGCGGTGCCCCCCTCGCTACGGCGGGCGGCCACCACCTGCCGGGGCTCGATGGCGGCATGGATGTCGGCCGTGAAGGCCGGATGGAGCCCCTGCCAGCGCTCCAGGGGCAGATCCCGCAACAGCAGCCCCTCCCGCAGACAGGTCTTCACCAGCGAGCCCACCAGCTGATACGCCTCACGGAAGGGCACACCCCGGGCCACCAGGTAATCGGCCACATCGGTGGCGTTGGAATAATCGGCGCCCACCGCCCGCTCCAGCCGGGCCGGACGGAACTCCAGACCCTCCTCGAACAGGATCGCCATCGCCTCAAGGCAATCCAGGCAGGTGGCCACGCCATCGAAGAGCGCCTCCTTGTCCTCCTGGAAGTCCTTGTTGTAGGCGAGGGGCAGGCCCTTGATCATCGTGAGCAGCCCCATCAGATGGCCGAAAACCCGGCCGCTCTTGCCCCGCACCAGCTCGGGCACATCCGGATTCTTCTTCTGAGGCATCAGGCTGCTGCCGGTGGCGCAGCGGTCGGTGAGGGCCACAAAACCGAATTCCTCGCTGGCCCAGAGGATCACCTCTTCGCTGAGCCGGCTCAGGTGCACCATCACCAGGCTGGCGGCGGCCATGAACTCCACCGCGAAATCCCGGTCGGACACGGCATCGAGGCTGTTGGCATAGATGGCATCGAAACCCAGGCTGGCGGCGGTGTGGCGGCGGTCGATCGGCACCGGCGTGCCGGCCAGGGCGGCCGCCCCAAGCGGCGAGATATTGACGCGGCGGCGCACATCGGCGAGGCGCTGGCGATCCCGCTCGGCCATCTCGATGTAGGCGAGCAGGTGGTGGGCCAGGGCCAGGGGCTGGGCCCGCTGCAGATGGGTGTAACCGGGGATCAGGGTGTCGGCATGGGCCTCGGCCTGGGCCAGCAGGGCGCGCTCAAAACGCAGCAGGGCCGCATCGATGGCATCGATCCGATCCCGGAGCCAGAGGCGCACATCAGTGCCCACCTGATCGTTGCGGCTGCGTCCGGTGTGGAGTTTCTTGCCGAGCGGACCCAGCAGCTCGATCAGGCGCCGTTCCACGGCGAAGTGCACGTCCTCGGCCTCGATGCCGGGCTGGAAGCGGCCCGCCGCCGCCTCGGAGCGCACCTGCTCGAGCCCCTCCTCCAGGCGGGCGGCCTCCTCGGGGCTGATCACCCCGCAGACCCCGAGCATGCGGGCATGGGCGATGGACCCATCCAGATCCTGCTGCAGCAGGGCGATGTCGAAGCCGATCGAGGCATTGAACCGCTCGATCGCCGGATGAAGCCCCTCCTCGAAGCGATCACTCCAGCTAGCCGCCGAACCACCGGTCACGCCGGCACTGCCGCCGGCAGCGGGGCCCGGGGAGGCGGGGGTTTCTGCAGCCATGGAGAGGGAGTGGGGCAAGGCCTCAGCTTGCCACCGGGACACCGGTCGACAGATCAGCACAGCCCTGACACCCCTCAGCCGATCGGCAGGGGCGGCAGCATCACCTCCTCGCGCACCTTGAGCACCACCATCGAGGCATCGTCCTCCAGCTGCCGATCCGTGCCCACGAAGCGATCGAGCCGGGCGAAGAGCTGATCGAGAATCACCTGGGCGCCAAAGCCGGAGCGGGCGGCGGCCTGAAAAGCCCCCACCAACCGCTCCTCATCGAAGCGCTCTCCGCCGAGGCCGGTGGCCTCGGTGACGCCATCGGTGTAATAGAGCAGGGCATCGCCGGGCTCCAGCACGACCTGGCCACAGCCATACTCCGCCTCACTCTGAAGGCCGATCAACAGACCCGGCGCATCGAGGCGCTCGACCGAGCCGGCCTGGCGGCGCCAGATCAACGGGGGATTGTGGGCGGCATTGGCGAAACGCAGCAGGCGGGTGCGGGGGTCGTAATCGGAATAAAAGAGCGTCACGAACCGGTGGGAATGGGCCAGATCCTCCTGGGCCAGCTGGTTGAGGTCATGGAGAATCCGATCCGGCGGCAGACCGCTGAGCACCTCGGCCCGCAGCATGCCCCGCAGCAGGGTCATCAGCAGGCCGGCGGGCACCCCCTTGCCCATCACGTCCCCCATCACCAGCGCCCAGCGTCCCTGCTCGCGGCGGCGGCCGATTGCCTGGGGTCGGGTGGGGATGAAGTCGTAGTAGTCGCCACCCACCTGGAAGGCGGGACGACAGCGGGCGGCCAGGTCCACCCCCTCGATCGTGGGGCAGTGGTCGGGGAGGAGCTGGGCCTGGATCTCGGCACCGATGCTCAGCTGGCGATCCAGGCGCTCGTGGCGCCGCATGTCCTCCTGGAGGAGTTCATTCTCGAGGGCCACGCCGGTGAGATCGGCCACCAGCTGCAGATGGCGGCGGTGCACCTCGCTCCAGCTGAAGCCACGGCGAGCGCTGAACACATAGAGGCGGCCCCGCATGCGGCTGCGGGCCACCACCGAGGTGGCGATCACCCGGGCCGGGCCCAGCAGGCGATGCAGCAGGGGATCCAGGAGCGCCACCACCGCCTCATCGCCCGACTGGGCCTGGAGCAGGTTGTCGCTGAGGGCGGCCAGCTGACGCAGCGCCTCGGCGCAGCCCGCACCGGGGGAACCCTGCAGCTGCTCCCGCCAGAGGCGGCCGTCGGGGTGAAAGACCACCAGCACGGCCCCCTCGGCCTCCACGAGCCGTGAGGCGACCACCGGCACCAGCTCAAGGAACCGGCTGAGGTTGGTGAAGCTGCGCAGGGCGAAGGCCAGGGAAGCCAGCAGTTCCTGGTTGCGGCGCTGTTCCCGGTTGAGGCTGTCCAGCAGTTGACGCACCGAAGCGCCGGCCGAAAGACCCTGGGCAGAGGTCGGGGAGGAAAGGGAAGCGTCCCTGGGGGCAGGAACCGCCGCCGGGGGGTCGCCAGGAGCGGCGGGCCGAACCGCGGCAGGCATCGCGGTGCCTGGGGTGGGGTCGAGAGCGCCGCCCTCAGCCAGGGGAGCGTTGCCCACGCCAGGGCCGGAGGGAGCCGCCTCGGTTCCAGCGGCCGCTGGCGCTTCGCCGGCGGAAAGGGAACCAGCGGGTGCGGCGGCCGCCGAAGAGGCCGGGGAACGATGGGGCGGCTGGCTGCCCAAGGAGCGGCCGCGAAGGACCCGAAAGGTAGCAGCGTTCCCGACGTGCGGCGGTTGGTTGGCCAGGGGAACCGCCCTAGCCTGCGGCAGCCGGCCCAGAACCTCCATGGCGTTCACCATCGCGGCGGCCGAGGAGGTGCTGCTGCCCCTGGCCCAGGCCACCTCCTTGCTGCTGGAAGGTCTCTCGGTGCTCACCGTGCTGAGCGGCCTGCTGGCCATCAGCCGCGATGCCCTGCCCCGGCTGGGGCGGCGGCTGCCCCAGCGGCCTTCCAACCGGGCCCGCCTCACCTTCGGCAGCTGGCTGGCCCTGGCACTGGAGTTCCAGCTCGGCGCCGACATCGTGGCGACCACGGTCAGTCCATCGCCGACGCACCTGATCCAGCTGGGGGTGGTGGCCCTGATCCGCACCTTCCTCAACCTCTTCCTGGGCCGCGAGATTGAGGCGGAACAGCGGCTGGAAGAGCAGGAAGAACGGCGGCAGACCCGGTTGGAGGACCTCCGATGAGCGCCGCGACAACCCCAGGCGGGCCGACGAGCGGCGGGGTGCTGGCCTCAGGGCGGCCAGCGGGCCGCCCACCGGCCCGGGACATGGTGTGGATCCCTGGCGGCCGCTCTCCGATGGGCTCCGACCACCACTACCCCGAGGAGGCGCCGGCCCACCGGGTGGAAGTGGATGGCTTCTGGATCGACCGCACCACGGTGACCAACGCCCAGTTCCAGAAGTTCGTGAAGGCCACGGGCCACATCACCCTGGCGGAACAAGCCGCCGATCCCAACCTTTACCCCGATGCCCGGCCGGAGCTGCTGCAGCCCGCCTCGATCGTGTTCGTGCCGCCGCCACGGCCGATCGGAAAGGGCGATCCCTACCAGTGGTGGCGCTACGTGGCGGGGGCGAACTGGCGCCATCCGGAGGGACCGGGAAGCTCGATCAAGGGCCGTGAACACCACCCGGTGGTGCACCTCGCCCACGCCGATGCCCTGGCCTACGCGGCGTGGGTCGGCAAGGCCCTGCCCACGGAAGCGGAATGGGAGCGGGCGGCCCGGGGCGGCCTGGAGGAAGCGGAATACGCCTGGGGAAACGAGCTCCATCCCGGCGGCCGCATGCTGGCCAACACCTGGCAGGGCGATTTCCCACACCACAACACGCGCGCCGACGGCTGGGAACGCACCGCGCCGGTGGGCAGCTATCCGCCCAATGGCTACGGGCTGCTCGACATGATCGGCAACGTGTGGGAATGGACCGACGACTGGTACCAGGAGCACGGGGCTCGGCTCATCGCACGGGGCTCGAGCCGCGAACCGACCGAACAACGAACGGCCGACGGGAGCCAGGCCCCCGCGGATCCCCTTCCCCAGGGCTGTTGTGCCGTCCTGCGCAACCCCCGCGGCGCCGCCGACGCCGACGCCAGCATCGATCCGACCTCCCAGCACGGCCCGATCCCCCGCAAGGTGGTGAAGGGCGGCTCCTTCCTGTGCGCCCCCAGCTATTGCCGCCGCTACCGGCCGGCGGCACGCATGGCCCAGGGCATCGACACCTCCACCTGCCACCTGGGATTCCGCTGCGTGGTGCGGCCGGCGGCGGGCTGAAGCGGCCAGCGGCACGACCTCAGGGGCGCGCCGCTCTGGGGGCTGGAAACAGAACTTTCCAGTCCCGGGCCATGTCCACCACCAGCCAACCGCGGCCGGGAGCTTCCCTCAGGGCCTCCACCAAACGGCCGCTGCTGGGCGGTGCGGCGTCATAGGCGTATTCGCGCTCGCCATCGGTGTGGTGCACCAGCAGGCCGAGGCTGAGGCGGGGGTTGGCGATGGTGGTGTACTGCAGCATCGCCAGATCGCCATCGGAGTTGCCGAAGGCCGCGATCGGCCGGCGGCCGAAAGCGCGCGCAATCCCCACCGGTTTGGCCGCCTTGTCGTTCACCACAATGGCGCCAGCGGTCTTCACCAGCACGGGGCGACCGTCCCGCAGCTCGAAGCGGGTGGCCGCCGTGGATCCCACCACCTGCTCCGGCGGGATGCCGTAAACGCTCTGGCTCCAGGCCCGCATGAAATCGGTACCACCGCCGGACACGATCGCCGTGCGAAAGCCATGGGCCCTCAGGTGGCGCAGCAGCTCCAGCATGGGCTGATAAGCCAGCTGGTCGTAGGGAACGCCATAGCGGGGGTGGCGGGCCGTGGCGAGCCAACGGAGCACCGCCGTGCGGAAGGCCTCAGCGCTGACTTCGCCCTGGCTCAACTCCAGCAAATGCAGCAACCCGGCCGAACCCTCCGCCTTGAGGGCGGCAAGATCGCCCGCCAGGGCGGCCTTCACGAGCGGATCGGCCGCCACGGCCGGCTCCCGGGCAGACCGCTGGCGCAGGGCATCGAGCACAAAAGCCAGCTGGAAGGGGATCGGGTTCTCCGGCCAGAGGGTGCCGTCGTTGTCGAACACGGCCAAACGCTCCTCAACGGGCACCCAGTCAGGCGAGCCGCTCTGGCTGACCCGCTGTACAAACCGCAACAGGGTCTGCTTGAGGGGGCCCTCCTGCCAGGAGGGAAGGGGATCGGGCGCGCCACCTGGCGCCTGGACAGGGATGGCTCCGGCACGGGCGGGGATGCTCGCCGTGGCGAGCAGAAGGACGACGAGCAGGAAGCGGACCTGCCTGAGCAGTCCATCCGGGGCGGCAACGGCAGGGACCGACCGCGGTGGGGGGCTCTGGGGGTGCTGCCTCCGCTGCCGCATCACCATCCCTGCGCACCTCCCTTGCCGCGGTCCTCCAGAGAGCCCTGGGGATGCAGCCGCTCGAGCAGGGTGCGATCGCGAAAACGACGCAACACCCGTGAAGGGGGCTCGCCGTAGCGGGCTACGAAATCGCGGCTGAAGGAGGATTGACAGACATAGCCACAGGCTTGGGCAACCTCAAGAAGGCCACCACGGAAGCCGGGCTGCTCCAGCAAGCTCTTCGCCCGGCTCAGGCGCTGTTGGCGCAGCCACTGCATCGGCCCACAGCCGAAGCGCTGCTTGAAGGCGTACTGGAGAGAGCGCCGGCTGTAGCTGCTGAGCGATTCCATGTCCGAGAGGCTGACCGGTTGATGGAGGTGAGCCAGCAACCAATCCACCAGCTGCTGATGCACAAAGGGCTCGGACACCAGCGGCGACGCCGCGGCCGACTCGAGAAGATCGGGCAGCAGCAGCATCACGATCAGACGACGAATGAGATCGTCCAGGCAGATCATCGGATTGATACCGCCTGCGATGGCCAGACAACGCTCCGCATAGGCCATGGTCTGCATCAGCAGCTCGTGCAGCCGATCCCGCCGGAGATCCTCCGAGCGGCCGAGGATGGCGGGCTGCTCCAGCGCCGCCCACAGGGGCACCGGATCAAAACCCGGACCTGCGATGGCATGGGCCACCGGCAGGAGGGTGTCCGGGGAAAAACTGATGATCACCCCTGAACACTGGCTGCAATCGAGCCGGATGCGGCTGCGGGCGGCCGGAATCAAGAAACAGGAGGAACGAAAGGTGTGGGTCTGCCGCTCGAGCGTGAAGGCGTTGATGCCGGCTGGATAGGGCAGCACCAGCTGGGCCTCACATTTCTGTTCCACCTCGCCATGAATGGCGGACCCCCAGGTGGCGAGCAAGGTGAGATCGCGCAGGCGCACACAGCCGGACTGGTTGAGAAAAGACTGATCGCGTTGGGGATGGTCCCATTGATGAACATTGAGCGGCAAAAATGTTCCAACAACCTCGCCAAATGCATCGGGACTCGATGACGCGAGCGAAGCGCCCGGCAATGTGATGAAGGGTGGTGAAACCTGACTCGCCATTATTGAATCGGCATCATCCGTGCAGCGCGCTCCACCTGATCACAGGGCAGATGCGAGGCCACTGAAAAGGGGAAACTGCCAAATCAATCACCGGATCTTGTCACCTGGCGTAATCAAGGTTCAATGGACACGAATTGCGACGAGTTCATGCGACGAGTTCATGCGAAGCGATCGAGGGAGAACCGCCAAAAGGCCAAAGAGCCGAGCTGATTAAGTGAAATTGTGGGGCAAAAAGAGTGCTTTGTCAAATCAAGAAACAAAAAACGCAACCACTGATCAAAAACGCTGCAACAACTCTCACTCGGCTTCATTTGCGCCGCGCCGGGTGTCATGAAACCCTCGCCTATGGCGGCATGGGCAGGGCCGTTGGCGATGGCTAGGGTCCCGCCAGAGCCCGCTCCCCGCTCCGATGCCGCTCAACGAATACAAGCCCGGCACCGCCTTTCCCGGCGTGATCGGCCGCACCGCCGATGTGTCGACCCCGGCCTGGCCGATGCCGAACCGGGCCAGGGAAGGCGCCCCGAACGTGCTGTATGTCGTGCTCGATGACACGGGATTCGGCCAGCTGGGTTGCTACGGAAGCCCGATCGCCACGCCCAACCTCGATGCCCTCGCGGCCGACGGCCTGCGCTTCAACAACATGCACACCACGGCGCTCTGCTCGCCGTCGCGCTCCTGCATGCTCAACGGCCGCAACCACCACTCCAACGGC
>Ga0209598_10001939_pt1 | contig 16578 bp, 15 predicted proteins | sample M_140807_EF_Meta_FD_187317 | JGI IMG/M metagenome (GOLD analysis project Ga0209598, IMG submission 187317) | Freshwater microbial communities from Lake Montjoie, Canada to study carbon cycling - M_140807_EF_MetaG (SPAdes) (version 2) | ecosystem: Environmental > Aquatic > Freshwater > Lake... | reverse complement strand
AGCCTTCGCAACGACGGGTTTGGCAGCGGTCGATTTGGCAACGGAAGCCTGAACCGCTTCAGCCTTGGCAGCTGGCTGTTTAGTCGCAGCGGCCTTCTTGGACCCCTGCTCAGCACGCGCAATAATCTGTGTTGTTTCTGCGCCAGCGAGCTTAACGGCTGGAGCACTTGGCGCCGATCTGCCAGTGCTTTTGGTCGAAGCCGGCGCTGGCTTCGCGGCCGTTGCTGGCTTCGTCGCCTTCGACGGGGTTGCCGGAGTAGCGACCTTAGCCGACGCGGCGGCCTTGGGGACGGCAGACGCCTTAGCCGTCTTGGCCGTCTTAGCCGTCTTGGCAATCGCAGCCGCCTTGGTTGCTGCGTCAGTTTTAACGACCGTAGCCGATATAGCGGCAGGCACAGACTTCGGGGCCGACGCAGCCTTGTCGACCTTAGTCACCTTGGTCTCGGCCGAGACCTTAGCTAGCTTAGCGACCGGAGTGGAAGCTTGCGTCGCAGCCACTTGCGCGACCTTCGCCGGGAGCGCCTTGGCAACTTTAGAACCCTTTACACCTTTGGACTCGCGCGCGGGCTGTTTGGTGGCCGCGTTCACTACCGAACTGGCTGCCGAGGGCTTGGGTTTTGCCGCAGTGGACGCAGGATTGGCCTGATCGGCCAAATTCTTCGAGGCAGTCTTCATTTCGCTCCTGTCGGAAAGCGCCGGATGGGCTGATCGAATCATGGCCGCAAAACTTACCAGAACGGCAAACTCACGGCGGGAAACCTGACATTATAACGCGGATGACCATCGGAGATCTGCGATCATTGTTGCCGTTGTCAATATCCTAGCGTCGAACGCGCCCGTAGGCCGCCTTGAGGGCAAGCATTCGACGCTGTAGGCCCTGATAACGCGCGCTATCCCCTGGACCTGCAAGCCCGATTTCAACCAACTGGGCAATCTCTTCCTGAAGCCGCCCCAAAACCAGTTCAGCCAACGAGCGATGGAACTCAGGCCGGGCCTCATCAATCGAAAGGCTTGCCCAAGGAGATGCGTCATGAGCGCTCAGGCGGGTGAGCAGTTCCGGCGAGTCATTCAGTAGTGCAAGCACCGAAGCGAGAGCGGCCCCCTCAGGCAAGGTCCGCAGCCGTCGCAACCAGGACTGAACTTCGACCGGCAGTTCCGCTGGGGTGAGGCACGCCGAATCGGCGACGCTCCCTGCGTAGGCCCATCGGACTCCTGGGTCAACCGTCGGCGTAAGGTCGCTTGGGTCCAGCGGAATCTCAAATGCAAGGGACGGATGACGGGCTGCCAACCCAAAAACGCGCTCGACCGCTGGCACGGCAGTAGCCCGCTGCGGCGCGACTCGGCGCAATGGCGGCCTTGACCGAGGTCCGCTCGGTCCGCTGATCCCATAAAAGCGCTCAAGGTCCTCCGCCCCGACCTGAACGCTATCCGCCACCCGGCGAATTAACTGTTGACGCAGCGCGGCCGCTGGAAGCGCCAAGATGTACTCGCGGGACTGTGACTGAAGCTGTGCACGTCCCTCGGGCTGACTTAAATTGACGCGGGAGGACAGTTCGCGCAGCAAGAACTCCGACAGCGGCATCGCCTCGGCCAACGCTGCGACCCAACCCTCGGCCCCCATTTCACGCACGAAACTATCCGGATCTTGCGTGGCAGGTAAAAACAAGAATTCGATCCGCCGCGTATCGGTTGCATGCGGAAGACTCGCCTCAAGTGCTCGCCAAGCCGCTTTTCGACCAGCCCGATCACCATCAAATGCAAAGGTGATTCGATCCACCTGACGGGCCAACACCCGCACATGATCCGGCGTCGTTGCGGTGCCGAGGGTCGCCACCACGTTCTCGATACCGTGCTGAGCCAGCATCACCACGTCCATATAGCCCTCAACCACGACAGCTGCATTCAGCTGGCGCAACGCGTCGCGGGCTTCGTAGAGTCCGTAGAGCTCTCGACCCTTACTGAAAAGTGGCGTCTCGGGACTATTCAGGTACTTGGGCTCCCCCTGGTCGATCACGCGGCCGCCAAAACCAATGACCTGCCCGCGGGCGTTGCGGATCGGGAACATGATTCGATCGCGGAACCGATCGTAACGCTTGCGCCGAACGGCCCGCGCCTCTGATGCCGGTTCTGATGCCGGTTCTGATGCCGCACTTAGCGAGGGATCCGACACCGCTTCAGGCGAGATCACCAATCCTGACTCAACCAGATTCGGGTCCCCATAATCTCCAAATTCCGCCTCCAGAGCTTGCCAACCAGCCGGGGCGTAGCCGATCCTAAATCTCGCTGCGGTTTGCCCGGAAAGCCCGCGGCGCTTGAGATACTCGATCGCGTGCGGCGCATCACGCAGGCGAGCCCCATAAAATTTTGCCGCCCGCTCAACCGTCTCGATGAGATCGGGCGCGCGTGCCCGGGCAGCCACGGCCTTGGGGTCCCGGTCATCCTGTTCGTTAGGCACTTTAAGCCCTAGGTCTTGAGCCAGATCCTTGACCGCGTCGACGAAACCGTAACCTGAAAACGCCATCAAAAAATCAATGGCGGTTCCGTGCTGGCCGCAACCGAAGCAGTGATAAAACTGTTTGACTGGACTGACCGAAAAAGAAGGTGATTTTTCACCATGGAAAGGGCACAAGCCCATCCAGTTGGCGCCGCCCTTGCGCAACTTCACATGGCGACCGACGACATCGACAATGTCAACGCGGGCCAACAATTCCTGAATGAATGACTGCGGGATCACAGCGCATCAGGGCCGCAGCAGGTCAAAACGCCTGCTCGCCACCTGCTGAAGGCGGCCTATTTGACCGCCGAAAGACGACCCTTGACCAAGCTGGATGCCTTCGAGACATCCGCTCGGCCCGCGAGACGGGGCTTCAAAATGCCCATCACCCGACCCATGTCCGCCGCCGACAGGACGACAGAGCCGTCGCTCTTCGATGCAAGAACTTCACCCAATGCCGCATCGATGACCGCATCGAGTTCAGCATCCGAAAATGGCTGGGGCAGATACGCACTGAGCACATCCACCTCGGACCGCTCTTGGACCGCCAAATCTTCACGCCCGGCCGCTTCGAACTGCGCGATGGAGTCACGCCGCTGCTTGAGCATGCGGTCGATGACCGCGGTTACGCCCAGATCGTCGAGTTCGGTCTGGTCATCGATTTCACGCTGGCGAAACGCCGCAATCAATAGGCGAATAGTGCCCAGCCGAGCAGCATCCTTGGCCCGCATGGCCGCTTTCATGTCGTCCTGAATCTGTTCCTTCAGTGTCATCCTGAATCACTCCCTGAGAGCAAACCCACGACTTGCCAGTGGGCTCATGAATTCAAGAGGCTGAGAACGTGCGATCAGTACATGCGCTTGGGCAACTGCTGGCTACGAATGCGCTTGTAATGACGCTTGACTGCGGCCGCCTTTTTGCGCTTTCGCTCGGCGGTGGGCTTCTCATAGAACTCGCGCGCACGCAGTTCTGTGATGATTCCCGCTTTCTCGATCGTGCGCTTGAATCGCCGCAGGGCGACATCAAAGGGCTCGTTTTCCTTGATCCTGACGTTTGACATAAAACTCTCGTTAACTGCTCGTATTAAACGATAACTTTCGAGAATACCACAGACGTATCGTCGTCAGTCAGAGGGCCGTTGAATTGGCGAGTGCCGCCCGACGACTCAATAGCGCTTTACCTACCCCCAGGACCAAGGCGGCGCCGACCGCTCCGGCAAGCAACTCGAGGCGATGATCTCCAAGGCCCCAGGCGGCTTCCTGCTCGGCAAACCATCCAGCCACAGCCGGATCGCTCACCGAAATCTCGCCAGCAATGAACCCCAGCAAGGCAGCGCCAGCCCAGACGATCGCCGGGAAACGCTCGATGACCTTCAGCAGAAGGGTGGAACCAAAAATCACCAAGGGGATTGATGTCGCTAGCCCGATGATCAGTAACGGCACATTACCGTTTGCAGCGGCTGCGACAGCGATCACGTTGTCCAGACTCATGACCAGATCCGCAATCAGAATTGTGCGAACCGCCGTAGCCATCGAAGAGGTTACCCCAGACCCTCCGTCATCCGATTCTTCTTCCGGTAGCAGCAGCGTGACGCCAATGTACAGAAGGAGTAGCGCGCCAACGAGTTTCAGGTACGGCAGCAGCAGTAACTGCGCTGCAACGAGCGTGAGCACGATTCGCATCGCGATCGCAGCCCCCGATCCGATCATGATCGCCTGTTTCTGCTGCTGAGGCGGCAGAGATCTGGCCGCGAGCGCGATCACAACGGCATTATCACCGGACAACAAGATGTTGACCCAGATGATCTTTCCAAGCGCTAACCAAAAGTCAGGGGAGGCGAGATCAACCATTGGAACTGCTATTTAATAAACGGGGTGTGTTCGAATTAGTTGCCTAGTCAAAGCGCTGCGAGCAGTAACTTGCCCATCTCGGAAGGATTCTTGGTCACTCGAATCCCGCAACTGCTCATCACATCGAGTTTTTCTTGGGCCGTTCCCTTGCCACCCGAGACAATCGCGCCAGCATGGCCCATTCGCTTGCCTTCGGGTGCGGTCACTCCCGCGATGAAGCCCACGATTGGCTTCTTCATGTGCTCTTTGGCCCACCGCGCAGCGTCTTCTTCGTCGGATCCGCCGATCTCACCAATCATGACGACCGCGTCGGTATCAGGGTCGTCATTGAATAAGCGCAACACATCAATGTGTTTCAGGCCATTGACCGGGTCGCCGCCGATTCCCACTGCCGAGGACTGACCCAGACCGAGTTCAGTCAGTTGACCGACCGCCTCGTAGGTCAGCGTGCCCGAGCGCGACACCACTCCAATCCGACCCTTGCGATGAATGTGGCCTGGCATGATCCCGATCTTTAACTCTTCTGGGGTGATGACGCCCGGGCAATTTGGGCCCAACAGTAAGGTGTGGCGATTTTCGCGACGCATCCGCTCGCGTACCTCGACCATGTCCCGAACCGGAATTCCCTCAGTGATACAGATCACGAGATCGAGGCCCGCCTCTGCAGCCTCCCAAATCGCGGCCGCAGCACCGGCCGGCGGCACATAGATCACAGAAACCGTGGCCCCGGTGGATGCCTTCGCTTCGCGAACACTCGCAAAAATCGGGATACCTTCGAAATCTTCACCCGCTTTTTTCGGGTTGACGCCGGCGACAAAGCCCGCGCGGCCGTTGGCATAGTCCCGGCACATCCGCGTATGGAACTGACCGGTCTTACCGGTGATTCCCTGCGTGATGACCTTGGTGTCCTTGTTGATCAGGATCGACATCGTTGACCGTCCGGAGATACTGCGAAGATTGTAAAGGCTGGAGAGCGTTCGGTGTGGACGGTCAGCCGCGGGCAGCGAGCACAACGCGCTCGGCGGCTTCGGCCATCGTCTCGGCCGAAATAATAGGAAGACCCGATTCCGCAATCATTTTGCGGCCCAGTTCTTCATTAGTGCCTTTCATTCGAACAACTAAAGGCACCGTGAGCCCGACGACTTTGCTGGCATTGATCAAGCCTTCGGCGATCACATCGCAGCGCATGATCCCGCCAAAAATATTGACCAGGATTGCCCGCAAGTTTGGGTTGTTCCCCATGATCTTGAAGGCCTCGGTCACCTTTTCAGTCGTCGCCCCACCACCGACGTCCAGAAAGTTGGCGGGCTCGCCGCCGAACAGTTTGATCGTGTCCATGGTGGCCATTGCGAGCCCAGCCCCGTTGACAAGACAACCGATATTCCCATCGAGGGAAATATACGAGAGATCAAAACGGGAGGCCTCGATCTCAGCCGGGTCTTCCTCATCCAAATCACGCAATTCGACGATTTCAGGATGCCGGAACAAGGCGTTTGAATCGAAATTGAGCTTCGCATCCAGCGCAATGATGTCACCAGAGCCTGCAAGGATCAGCGGGTTGATTTCGGCCAACGCGGAGTCGGTTTCCCAAAACGCTTTGTAGAGCCCCTGCAACGCGACTCGGGCCCGGGCCACGGAGGCGGCTGGGATACCAATTTTGTGCGAGAGGTCGTCTGCCTGCTCGTCGGTCAGACCGATGGTCGGGTTGATCTCCGCCTTGAAGATCTTCTCAGGCGTGTGCGCCGCGACCTCCTCAATATCCATGCCGCCTTCGCTCGAGGCCATCATGACCGGTCGCTGACAACCTCGGTCAATCACCAGGCCAACGTAGTACTCGTGACGGATGTCAGCACCCTCTTCAATTAAGAGGCGCCGAACTTGTTGGCCGTGGGGTCCGGTTTGATGTGTAACCAGCTGCATCCCAAGAATTTCGCTGGCGCGGGCACGAACGTCTTCAACCGTTTTGGCTACCTTGACCCCGCCGCCCTTGCCACGTCCGCCGGCGTGAATCTGCGCTTTAACGACCCAGACTGGGCCTCCAAGCGACTCTGCGGCATGGACCGCTTCATCAACGGTATGGCAGGCGATGCTTCGGGGCACCTGGACGCCATAGCGCTTGAGAATTTCTTTGCCTTGGTATTCGTGGATTTTCATCGTTCAGACCTTTGCCGACAACCAGGAGCACGAGCGCCCATGTTGAGCGCGCCGAATCGTAACATGGGGCGAACACCGCAAGCAGGGCCAGGCATCGAACGCCAGCCACGCATTAGCGCGGCGCTTGCCCGCGAACAATCCGGGATACAACCTCGCCCGAAAAGCCCCGCTGCATCAGAAAACGGGTCTGGCGCGCCCGCTCATTGAGATCCACCGCAGCCTCCCCACCATATCGGCGTTGCCAGAGTTCGAACGCCCTTGCATGTTCGCTGTTCTCAAGCGCATTCGCCTTTAAGGGCGACGATGCCTTGTCGGCGTCAATGCCACGGGCTCGCAACTCCTGCCGGATTCGGGCATCGCCGAACCGGTTTGAGCGGCTCGCCACCCAATGTTCGGCAAACCGTTGGTCCGAGAGCCAGCCGTCGCGCTCGAGTTCGTCTAAAAGGACTTCCAGTGCATCCGTAGCCTCGGCCTCACCCAGATAACGGCTGAGCTTTCGGGAAAGTTCGAGGCGACTGTGCTCACGGATGGCCAGAAAGCGAAGCGCCCTGGCCCGCAACGACAGTGTGAATGCCATTTGGCGAGACTCGGCGAGCCCCGGTTATTACGCCGCCTCGACTGCTGGTGCGCCGCCTTCAATCACGCCTAGTCGCGAACGGACGCCGTAATGGAGACGAACCTTATTCTCGAGCTCCATCGCCAGCGTGGGATTTTCCCGCAGGGTTTGCCGAGAATTATCCTTACCCTGGCCAATGCGGCTACCCGCGTAGCTATACCAGGCGCCGGACTTCTCAATGACCCCAGCCTCAGCCCCCAGATCGAGGATTTCACCCTCGCGAGAGGTACCTTCGCCATACAGGATGTCGAATTCCGCTTGTCGGAACGGTGGGGCAACCTTGTTCTTGACGACCTTGACCCTGGTCTCGGAACCAATCACCTCGTCCCCCTGCTTGATCGAGCCCGTCCGGCGGATGTCGAGGCGTACCGACGCGTAAAACTTGAGTGCATTGCCGCCGGTGGTTGTCTCTGGATTTCCAAACATCACACCAATCTTCATGCGGATCTGGTTGATGAAGATCACCAAGGTATTGGTCCGCTTGATGGCCGCGGTCAATTTACGGAGCGCCTGGCTCATCAACCGCGCCTGCAACCCGGGGAGCGAATCGCCCATTTCACCCTCAATCTCGGCCTTTGGAACGAGCGCGGCGACCGAGTCGATCACAATCAGGTCAACCGAGCCGGACCGGACCAGGGCATCAGCGATCTCGAGCGCTTGCTCCCCGGTGTCGGGCTGGCTGATCAGGAGCTCTTCAAGCCGGACGCCCAACTTGGCAGCATACTGAGTGTCCAGTGCATGTTCTGCGTCGATAAACGCACAAGTCCCATTGATCTTTTGCATCTCGGCGATGCATTGCAAGGTTAGCGTCGTCTTTCCAGAGGACTCAGGTCCGTAAATTTCAACGACCCGACCGCGGGGCAATCCCCCGACACCGAGCGCAATATCCAGGCCCAACGAGCCAGTTGAGACGACCTGGATATCTTGCGCGAGAATCTCGGCGTCCGAGAGGCGCATGATGGAGCCCTTACCGAACTGCTTTTCGATCTGCGCCAGTGCGGCCGCCAGTGCCTTGGCGCGATCGCCTTCTTTGCCCCGTTGCTTGATGTCTTCCATGAGTGCCTCAGTTGGATTGGGGATGAATATGGATGGTTGGAAATGGATGCGGGTGGAGATTCGACTCGTGGAAGTATCCCACGGAACTACTGTATAAACAACCAGACCTTTAGGCTAGGACGTTTGGTTGCGTAACCAGTGCTCGAGACCCGTACTTAGCGCGTAGTGGGCGGCAGCGCGCCGAACGGCAGCGCGATCGCCCTCCCAGTGGGCCGTCGCAGTGGCCGCCCACACTGGCCCTGATTCGATCGGGCGACCGGCCCAACCAAAACAAACGGTTCCAACCGGTTTGCCCGCTACAGCCCCACCTGGGCCGGCAATTCCGGTTACCGACAACGCCAAGGCAGCCTGCGAGGGCCCCAGACTCCGCAGGGCACCCACGGCCATCGCGTGCGCCACCGATTCACTCACTGCACCATGGGCATTGAGTAGCTCGTCTGACACGCCCAACTGGTCCTGTTTGGCTTGGTTCGAGTAAGTCACGAAACCTCGATCGAACCAGACACTCGCCCCGCCGCGTTCGGTTAGCGCACGTGCGATTTCACCTCCTGTGCACGATTCGGCGGTCACGATCCGCGCGCCCATTGAGGCAAGACGCTGGCCCACAAAGAAGGCCAGGTCGTCGAGCGCAGACTCTCTTCCGGGGAGACGGTGCAACGCGGGGTCAAGATCAGCCAATTGTTTGTTCACCCCAGCGACCGCCCAATGGCCAGCACCAACAACGTCATCATGGCGGCCGCCAGATCATCCGCCATGACGCCCCAACCCCCACCGACGGTCCGATCAATCCACCGAATCGGCGGCGGTTTGACGATGTCGAAAAACCGAAACAATAGAAAGGCAGTTACCTGTTGGGAAAATGAGCCATTCAGGACCCAAAGCACCAGCCAGAATGCAACGACTTCATCCCAAACAATTGCACCGTGGTCCTGAACGCCCAGTGCTTCGCCAGTGCGGCGGCACGCGATGGTCCCAAGAACCGTTCCGAACGAGATCAACAACGCCCAATCGATATCCCCAAGCCAGGGATCGATCCATAGAAAGGCCGCCCAGGCCCAGAGCGTGCCTACCGTTCCGGGCGCAACCGGCGACAGCCCTGCGCCGAACCCCAACGCGATCCATCTGGAGGCCTTGGCACGCATGAAGTGAAAATCGGGTCTGACAGTTGCCTTAACCGGGACCCGATTGGCATTGGATTCGATAACCTCAATCACATGCGCCCCGCTCAATCAAAGTCGGTCCGCCTCGGACCGAAAATGCTGGTATGCCCGATTGGGCAAGACACGTTCATCGCCAGAGCCATCCCTCAACCGCAACGCCGGTCCGGTGTCCAGAGTGCCGATACGGCGCAGATCCCCCAGGCGCTCCAGTGCTCTGCGCCCCGTCGTCGGCGCAGTCAACAACAGTTCGTAATCATCTCCGCCAAACAGCATTAAATCATGCTGATCCTCGGCGATGAGTCCGTTCAGGCATTCGTGGTTAGGTAACGCGTCAGCCCACAGGACGGCACCGACCGACGTACCCAGTGCCGCGCCCGAGCGCGCCAGAATATGGCTTAAATCCCCGGCGAGACCATCGGACAGATCGATCGCCGCATGGACTAAACCCTGGGCGGACAATTTCGCAAGTTCAAGCCCCAATTCGACTCGGGGCACCGGTTGCTCGAGTCGCGCTCGCGCGGGATGCGAAGCGGCCAAGGGGTGTCCGCGAACGCGTTCCCGCACTGCGAATGCGGCCGCACCCAAGCAACCTGAAACCCAAATGTCATCGCCGAGGCGAGCCCGGTCTCTGCGCAAAGCGGCCGCTGGATCGACCTCGCCCAGAGCTGTGATCGCAATCGTCAAGGGGCCGCGCGTAGTGTCACCCCCAACCAGTTCAATCCCGTAGACGTCGGCCAATGCATGGAGACCGCGTGCAAAGCCCTCTAACCAGTCGATATCGGCGCGGGGTAACGCCAAGGCCAGAAGGTAGGCGACTGGGCGCGCACCCATCGCGGCGAGGTCAGAGAGGTTGACCGCAAGCGCCTTGTGCCCGAGCGTCTGCGGATCGACATCTGAAAAAAAATGCACTCCTTCAACCAGCAAATCGGTCGTTACCGCGAACCGTGCCGCTGCTGTCGTGGTCGCGCCCAGTAACGCACAATCATCACCCGGGCCGAGAAGCGCCCCAGCGAACGATCCTGGTTTTAGGGGCACTCTAGGCGCCCCCCCCTCTCGGACGAAAAACTGTCGAATCAGGTCAAACTCGTCCATTTGGGCGCTCGGTCGGCCGCAAGCGAGCGGCCACCTTGTCCAGCACGCCATTGACATAGCGATAGCCGTCAGTCCCTCCAAACGACTTCGCGATTTCAACAGCCTCGTTGATCACGACACGATAAGGGGTCTCCGGTGCATGGGAGAACTCCCACGCACCAATCAAAATCGCCGCATGCTCCACGGGACTCAACTGGATCAAGGGCCGGTCAATCAGCGGCACGATTGTTTTGTGCAGGGTGGCCGCTTCGAGAATCACGCCCCGCAGAATCGATCTGAAAAGGTCGGTATCCGAGCGCTCAAACTCGGGCAAAACCACGATCTGCGCCTCGATCATGGCGACGTCGGTTTGCGCAACCAACCATTGATAAAGCCCTTGCAGCGCGAACTCCCGCGCACGCCGACGAGCGCTTCGCGTGGGCGAACGATCGTCGGGTTCGGGCCCGTCATTCACGGATTTGAGACGGCCTTCGCCGCGCCGCCTGAATCGGCGTCGGCGTCGGCGTCGGCGTCGGCGTCCAGTTCGTCCGGCGAGATCCCGAGCAGGGTCAGGGTTGCGCAAACATGCGCCATTTCAATGGCCACGCGTGCGCAGTCCGCACCCTTGCCAATGATCCGAACTTCGGCCTGCGCGTCAGTGTCGCAAGTCAGAATGCCGTTGGCAATTGGAATCGACTCGTCCAGCGAGACCCGCTGGATCGCGGCGGCGCTTTCATTGGACACCACCTCAAAGTGGTAGGTGTCGCCCCGAATCACGGCGCCGAGCGCGATCAGCGAATCAAACTCCCCGGTCCGGGCGAGGCGCTGCAGCGCGATACCCATTTCGAGAGCCCCCGGCACCGAGCACAGGAAGATGTCCTCTGCCAATACGCCGAGTCGGAGCAACTCACTGACACAAGCCTGCCTCAGCCCATCACAGACCGTATCGTTAAATCGAGCCTGGACAATACCAATCCGAACTCCATCGCCTTCAAGCGACCCACGTTCAATATCAAGATTCATTCTGAAATCCAGTCACTTCAAGGCCATAACCTGCCATGCTCGGCATTTTGCGCGGACGCGAGAGCAGGCGCATTCTGCGCACACCGAGCGAGCGCAGAATCTGCGCTCCCACCCCGTAGTTACGAAGATCCTGACCTGCAGTGCGCTCCGCTGAACTGACGCCAACCGCGACTCCCCGCTCCGTTGATGCCTTAGTGGAAGCCGAGGGAGACGCCGCAGGGGCCATACGATGGATCTGGTCGAACAAGACCTCGGCAGAGGGGGCGCAATGAATCATGACCAACACACCGGATGGGGCCGCTGCAATCGCCGCCATCGCCCGCGCAATCGGCCACGAGTGTCCACCCGCGTCTGCTGTGAGCAGGTCCAACACTGACAGCGGTTCATGGACACGAACCAGTGTTTCGATATCTGCACCGATCGAGCCCTTGACCAGCGAAAGGTGCGGTTCGCCCCCGGGCTGATCACGCCACGCAGCGAGCCGGAACGGCCCCCACGGCGTCTCGATATCGCGCTCGGTGATCCGCTCGACCAGACTTTCGGTCGCACTTCGGTACTGGATCAGGTCGGCAATCGCGCCGATCTTGAGTCCGTGCTCGTGTGCAAACTGAGTCAAATCAGGCAAACGGGCCATCGTCCCGTCTTCATTCAAAATCTCGCAGATCACCGCGGCGGGCTCGAACCCCGCGGCCTGCGCCAAATCACAGCCTGCCTCGGTATGGCCGGCACGCATCAGGACGCCCCCTGGACGCGCCATTAAGGGAAATATATGTCCGGGCTGAACCAAATCCGAGGGCCGCGCATGCCGGTTGACCGCAGCCTGAACGGTGCGCGCTCGATCGCCCGCCGAAATACCGGTCGTCACGCCTTCGGCCGCCTCGATCGATAGCGTGAAATTGGTCCCGTATCGGGTTCCATTACCTCGCGCCTGCACCATCAGCGGAAGGTTCAGTTGCTGGCATCGAGCCTCGGTGAGGGTGAGACAAATCAGCCCCCGGCCGTACTTGGCCATAAAGTTGATGGCCTCCGCAGTGGCATGCTGAGCGACCATCACCAAATCGCCTTCGTTCTCGCGATCTTCTTCGTCGACCAGAACCACCATGCGGCCGGCGCGCAACTCGGCCAGGATTTCGGGAATAGCTGCAAGGGTCATGGCGCGGATTGTAGGCGATTGCCCTCCCGCCACTGCGTAAGCAAGTCTCGCCAATCCCCCCGAACCCTCTGCAGATTGGCCTCTTTGACTAAGCCAAATCCTCGAATATGCTCGGGAATTCGAGCCAATTTGACTGCGAGGGCGTGAGTTTGCGGGCTAAGACCACGAAGCAGTTCCTCGATCAATACCTCATATTCAACGATCAACGCCCGCTCCTGACGCCGCTCCTCCGTCATGCCAAACGGATCAAAGACCGTACCGCGCAAGAATTTCAGCCGCGCCAATCCCCGAAAGACCGGCAACATCCAGGGCCCGAAGGCGATTTTGCGGGGCCGACCCGTCAGGGGATCCACCCTGGCCAAGCCCGGGGGCGCAAGGTGAAATCGCAAGGACCAGTCGCCCTCAAATTGTTGACGTAGTCGATCCAGAAATCTTGGATCCGAGTGCAGACGCGCAATCTCGTACTCGTCCTTGTAGGACAGCAGGCGGAAATACTGCTGAGCCACAGCTTCGGATAAGCGCATACCGGCGCCATCCCCGATGCCCCCATCGAGGCCTTCAACAACGCGGGCCCTCGCGCCTAGCACCCCAAGCTCCGCCTGCCGCACGCGATCGACCAGATCCTTGTAGCGTTGGGCCAATGTCTGGTTCTGATAATCGGTGAGGTGCCGTGCGCGCAGTTCGACGATTGCGTCGAGTGGCGCAACCGTTGAGGTCGATAATTCGACTTGAGATGCCCCAAACGCCTCCGTCGAGACGGCGGCAAAATCATGTGCGGCACGCCGTCCCCACAAAAATGCGGCCAGGTTGGCTGGCACTGCCGCGCCATTGAGTTCAATTGCCCGCTCCAGCGCCGCCCGGGTCACCGGTAACCAACCCCGCTGACAGGCCCAACCGAGCATGAATGGATTCGCAAAAAGCGTATCTCCACACAGGGCTACAGCCAGTCGCTGAGCGGCAACCCAATCGACCGAATCCGACCCCACGGTTGCCAACAAATCCGCACGCAGTTGCGCTTCGGGAAAACGCCAGTCTGGATTGCGCAGAGCCTCTACCGTGGGCGCCACATCGGCGTTCAGGATGACTCGGGTGACACCTGGCCGCATCCGGGCCAGTGAGTCGGCACCAGCCGTCACCACGAGATCGCCGCCAATGACCAATTGCGCTTCGCCAATCGCGACCCGGGTCGCGAAGAGTTGGTCCTGCGTCTGCGCGATCTGAATATGCGAAGTCACCGCACCGCCCTTCTGCGCAAGGCCCGCCATGTCAAGCACAGCAACGCCTCGCCCGTCGAGATGAGCCGCCATCCCCAATAACTGCCCAATGGTGACGACTCCGGTCCCGCCAACTCCGGTCACCAGAATGCTGTAGGGGCGGGCTAGGACCCCACTTGATGCGCTTGAATCAACAGAAGCGACCGCGGGCTCCGGCAGCTCTGGCCATTCCAAAGAGGGGCTCGCGACCTGGTTTCGGTTTTGCACAACAGCCTGGGACCGACCGCGCCACTTCCCGCCCTCGACTGTCACAAAGCTTGGGCAGAATCCCTTCAGACAGGAAAAATCCTTGTTGCACGACGACTGGTTGATTTTGCGTTTGCGGCCGAGCGGTGTTTCGAAGGGCTCGACGGAGACACAAGACGACTGAACAGTGCAGTCACCACAGCCCTCGCAAACCGATTCGTTAATCACGACGCGACGGGCGGGGTCGGGGAACCCTGGTTGTCCGTCGGGGCCCTTGCGTTTGCGCCTGCGGCGCTTCTCCGACGCACAGGTCTGGTCGTACACAATCACTGTCACGCCAGCCACCTCGCGCAGACGACGCTGCACGGCGTCAAGGTGGTCCCGGTGTTCGACCCGCACATCATCCAAGGCGTGCGCCATCATGGTGTCACCGTCGGGCCCAGCCGCATGGGCGGACCTGGTGGAGCCAGAAGCGCCCGCGCCGCGCCGATATTTCTCGGGCTCGTCGGTCACGATCACGACTTCGCGGACGCCCTCGGCACGCAATTGCGCCACGACTTGGGGCACGGTGAGACTGCCGTCCAGCGGTTGCCCGCCGGTCATGGCCACCGCGTCGTTGTAGAGCAGCTTGTAGGTCATTGTCGCGCGGGCGGCGACGGCAGCACGAATGGCCAAAACCCCGGAATGAAAGTAGGTCCCATCGCCCATGTTGGCGAACACGTGCGGCGTCTCGCAGAAGGGTGCCTGACCGATCCAGGCCGCCCCCTCCCCGCCCATTTGAGAAAAGGTATCGGTGCGGCGCGCAGGATCCCACTGCGCCATAAAATGACACCCGATCCCGGCCAGCGCCCTCGAGCCCTCCGGGACATGTGTCGACGTGTTGTGCGGACAACCCGAACAGAATGTCGGCGTGCGCTGCAATTCGACCGCTTGAACCGGTTCGGTCGACCTGACCGACTCGACTGACTCAACCGACTCGACCGACTCAACCCGCAACAGGATCGGTTTGCGTTCCTTGGCCTCAAGAATCGCCAGGCGCGCTTGAATTCGGGCACGGATATCGGACGGAAGCGTCCGCCCCTCTTGCTCGGCGGCGATCAGACGGCGACCAATCGCCCGCGCAATCATGGCCGGCGAATGCTCGCCGTAGGGCGCCAGGAGCCAATCACGGCGGGAACCAGCCCCGAATTCGGCAGTATGGCGACCGTCAGGACCCGACTTCCCAAAGATCCGCGGGCGAAGATCATCGCGCCAGTCGTAGAGCGCCTCCTTGACGGCGGATTCGACGAGCGAGCGTTTTTCTTCGATGACGAAGATTTCCCGAAGTCCGGTCGCGAACGCCCGCATGGAGCTGGGCTCCAGTGGCCAGACCACACCACACTTGAACAAGCGGATACCCACGACCGAGCAGGTCGCGGGGTCGAGACCGAGATCGTCGAGGGCTTGGCGGGTGTCGAGATACGACTTCCCAGCGGCCACCAGGCCAAGCCAGGCACTGGGCGAATCGATGGCGGTGAAATTCAGCCGGTTGGCGCGAATGTAAGCGAGCGCTGCATCGCCCTTGTAGTCCAACAGGCGCTGCTCCTGCGCAATTGGACTGTCGGGCCAGCGGATGTTGAGCCCCCCCGGCGGCAACTCATCTGTATTGGGCAAATGGATGGTGACGTGATCGGGGTCGATGACGACGGCGGCTGAGGATTCCGCCACATCGGTCACCGCCTTCATCGCAACCCAAAGCCCCGACCAGCGCGACATCGCCCAACCGTGCAGGCCAAAGTCCAAAAACTCCTGAACCCCGGCCGGATAGAACACCGGCATGCCGCAGGCCTTGAAAATAAACTCACTCTGATGCGGCAAGGTCGAGCTCTTGGCGCCGTGATCGTCGCCAGCGACGGCAATCACGCCGCCATGTGGCGCCGATCCGGCCGCGTTGGCATGTTTGAACACATCGCTGCAGCGATCGACTCCGGGGCCTTTGCCGTACCAGAGACCAAACACGCCATCGGCATTGGCACCGGGAAACAAGCCAATCTGCTGGGTTCCCCAAATGGCGTTGGCCGCCAACTCTTCATTGACGCCAGGTCGAAAAACAATCTGCTGGCGGTCCAGATGCTCGCGGGCTTTCCAGAGTGCCTGATCGAGCGCGCCGAGGGGCGAACCGCGATAACCCGAAATGAAGCCAGCGGTGCGCAAGCCTGCGATGCGGTCACGCTCTCGCTGCAGCATCGGCAACCGCACCAGGGCTTGATTACCGTTCATGAAGGCACGCCCATGTTCGAGGGCGTACTTGTCATCCAGCGTCACACGACGCAGCGCGCGGGCTAGTTCAGCGTCAAGCGGAGCGTTCATTTCGAGGCCATGAGCCTTTCGCAGTAACGGGCAATCTGATCGACTTCGATGTTTACGAAATCACCGACTTTCAGGCGACCCAGCGTGGTAACTGCCATCGTATGCGGAATCACATTGATTTCAATCCGGGTAACCCCTTTCGCCGCGGAATCTTCCACCCGATTGACCGTGAGCGACACCCCATCCACCGTG
>Ga0209598_10001938_pt1 | contig 16580 bp, 17 predicted proteins | sample M_140807_EF_Meta_FD_187317 | JGI IMG/M metagenome (GOLD analysis project Ga0209598, IMG submission 187317) | Freshwater microbial communities from Lake Montjoie, Canada to study carbon cycling - M_140807_EF_MetaG (SPAdes) (version 2) | ecosystem: Environmental > Aquatic > Freshwater > Lake... | reverse complement strand
ATGCCTCGCGCGCGCCCTCACCAAAGCGGTAATGGGTCCCGTCGAGCATGCGCTGTGCAATTTCGAGCAGCTCGCCTGCGCTGTAGTCGGGGAAGTCCAGGTGATGGGCGATGCGCGAACTCATGCCCGGATTGGACTGGAAGAAGGTGTCCATCCGGTCTGTGTAGCCGGCCAGGATCACCACCAGGTCGTCGCGCTGGTTTTCCATGACCTGCAGCAGGATCTCGATGGCTTCCTGGCCGTAATCACGCTCGTTTTCCGGCCGATACAGGTAGTAAGCCTCGTCGATGAACAGCACGCCGCCCATCGCCTTCTTGAGCACTTCTTTCGTCTTGGGCGCGGTGTGGCCGATGTACTGGCCCACCAGGTCGTCGCGGGTGACGCTCACGACATGGCCTTTGCGCACATAGCCCAGGCTGTGCAGGATCTGAGCCATGCGCAACGCGACCGTGGTCTTGCCGGTGCCCGGATTGCCTGTGAAGCACATGTGCAGTGAAGGTGCCTGCGCAGCCAGCCCGTGCAAGGCGCGCAGCCGATCGATCACCAGCAGGGCTGCGATGTCGCGAATGCGCGCTTTTACTGGCGCCAGGCCGATCAGGTCGGCATCCAGTGCATCCATGACCGACTCGACCTGGCTGTCCTGCAGCACCTGCGCGACGGTGCGCGGGGCGCTGTCGGGGGCGGCAGCACTGCCCGCCTGCGGCAGCGCCGGCGCATCCGCTGCAGCCGACGAACTGCCCGCCGGGCGCGGGTTCGAGGCGGCGGCGGCCGGCACCGACGCAGGGATCGGTGCGCCCGGGATCGAATAAAGCGGGTTGGCCATGGGGCGCTCTGTGCAGGTCAGTGTGTCGGTACGAGGCGATCAGCCGCCGTAGCGCTTGCCTTCGGGGCGATCAGCGCCGTAGCCCTGGATGGTGTAGCGCATCGTGCGTCCGTTGACTTCCTGGCGCTGCAAGCGGAACCCGGGTTCATCGGCCGGCCGGTTCACGATGAAGCTCATCGCGATGCTCTCGATGCCGCGGGTCGAATCGAAGGCCATCAGCCGGATGTAGTGGTTCGGAAACGTCTTGCGGCAGGCGTTCAGTTCCATCAGCACGCCGGCTGCGTCCTGAAGGTCGAACATCGGCATGCCGTACATCTCCCAGTAGGTGTTGCGCGGATGCGGATCGTCGGTGTACTCGATGCTCCAGGCATAGCCGTGCTTGAGCCCGTATTCGATCTGCAACGTGATTTCCGCGTCGGTGAGATCGGGCAGAAAACTGAACTGGCCTTGGGTGATGCGGCCGGTGGGGTTGGTCATCATGAGGGTGATCTCCGGGTGACAGGGTCAGTTCGAAGCAGTCGGTGAGACCGCGTAGTCGCTGGTGTCGGTCGAGGTGTAGTTGAAGCTGATGTCGCCCCAGGTATCGAGCGCCTGCTTCAGGGGCGTGCAGAACTGGGCGGCCTTGCGCAGGACGTCCGGGCCCTCGGTCTTGATGTCGACGCCTTCGTTGCGCGCCTTGACCATCGCCTCCAGCGCCACCCGGTTGGCCACCGCGCCCGCCTGAATGCCTGCCGGATGGCCGATGGTGCCGCCGCCGAACTGCAGAATCACATCGTCACCGAACAGGTCGATGAGCTGGTGCATCTGGCCGGCATGGATGCCGCCCGAAGCCACCGGCATCACCTTCTTGGTGTCGGCCCAGTCCTGGTCGAAGAACAGACCGCGCGGCAGGTCGGTCCGGGTGTAGCTGTCGCGGCAGACGTTGTAGTAGCCCTGCACGGTCATCGGGTCGCCTTCGAGCTTGCCCACGGCCGTGCCGGTGTGCAGGTGGTCGCAGCCGGCCAGGCGCAGCCACTTGGCCATGACGCGGAAACTCACACCATGGTTTTTCTGACGGGTGTAGGTGCCGTGGCCAGCGCGGTGCATGTGCATCACCATGTCGTGCTTGCGGCACCAGTTGGCCATGCTCTGGATGGCGGTCCAGCCGATCACCAGGTCGACCATGACCACGACCGAGCCCAGTTCCTTGGCGAACTCGGCGCGCTCGTACATGTCTTCCATCGTGGCGCCGGTGATGTTCAGGTAGCTGCCCTTGACCTCGCCGGTGGCGGCGGCCGCCTTGTTCACGCCGTCCATGACGTAGAGGAAGCGGTCACGCCAGTGCATGAAGGGCTGCGAGTTGATGTTCTCGTCGTCCTTCATGAAGTCCAGGCCGCCCTTGAGTCCTTCGTAGATCACCCGGCCGTAATTGCGTCCCGACAGACCGAGCTTGGGTTTGGTGGTGGCGCCCAGCAGCGGGCGGCCGAATTTGTCCAGGCGCTCGCGCTCGACGATCAGGCCGGTGGGCGGGCCTTTGAAGGTTTTCACATAGGCCACCGGAATCCGGATGTCTTCCAGGCGGGCCGCCTTGAGCGGCTTGAAGCTGAAGACATTGCCGATCAGGCTGGCGGTCATGTTGGCGATCGAACCCTCTTCGAAGAGGATCAGGTCGTAGGCCACCCAGGCGAAGAACTGGCCGGGGGTGTTGGGCACCGGCTCGACCTTGTAGGCCTTGGCACGGTAGCTGTCGCAGGCGGTCAGTCGATCCGTCCAGACCACGGTCCAGGTGGCGGTGCTGGACTCGCCGGCCACGGCGGCAGCGGCTTCGATCGGGTCGACGCCGTCTTGCGGCGTGATCCGGAACAGGCACAGCACGTCAGTTTCTTTGGGCTGGTAGTCGGGCTCCCAGTAGCCCATCTGGCGGTACTTCAGCACGCCAGCGGAGTAGCGCTGCTTTTTGTCCCGAATTTGTGCGTCGGCCGAGAGGCCAGATTCGACGGGTGAGTTCACGGAGGATCCAGTCAGCAAATGAGGGGTGCCGTGACTGTATTGACCTGGACAGATAAGATAAAGTCAGACTTTTATTCGTTTTAATTAAGTAAAACTTAACAAAGATGGGCGAAGCCCGATGAACATCACCTTTCGTCAATTGCGAGTGTTTACCGAGGTGGCTCGGCAGGGGAGCGTTCAACGTGCTGCCGAGGCCCTGCATCTGAGTGCGCCTGCAGTGTCGATGCAGATCCGCGAGCTCGAGTCGCAGGTCGGGCTGATGCTGTTCGATCGGCCCGGTCGCAGATTGGAGCTTTCGGGTGCGGGTGAGTACTTCCTTACCTATGCACGACGCCTTTTGGCCACGCTCAAGGAAGCCGAGGATGCAATGGCCCGACTGACTCGGGTCGAGTCAGGGCTGCTGACCCTGGGGATGGTCAGCTCGGCGAAGTACTTCCTGCCAGGGTTTCTGGCCCGGTTCCATGCCGAGCATCCGAGCATCGAGGTGCGGCTGAAGCTCGGCAATCGCGAGCAGCTGGTGGCGCTGATGAAGACCGGCGAGGTCGACCTGGCGGTGATGGGGCGTCCGCCGCGCGACTGGCCGCACCGGGCCGAGCCCTTCGCCTTGCATCCGCACGTTCTGGTCACCGCACCAGACCATGCCTTTGCCCGCGCTGAAAGCGTGCCGGCTGCGGCACTGGCGCGAGAGCCCTTCATCGTACGCGAGCAAGGCTCGGGCACCCGGGCCGCGCTCGATGCCTACCTCGCCCGTCATCATCTGCAGCCAACCTTCCTGATGGAGATGGACAGCACCGAGGCGATCAAGCAGGCGGTGATGGCCGGGCTGGGCGTGAGCCTGGTGTCGCAGCACACGATCGGCCTGGAGTGGCGCCACGGTCTGATTGCGGCGCCGGCGGTCGAGGGTTTGCCGCTGATGCGGCGCTGGCATCTGGTGAATGCGGCGGGTCGCTTGTTGTCACCCGCGGCCGAGGCGTTTCGCTATGTCCTGCTTGAGCAGGGCGAGGCCCATCTGGCGGGAATGTTCGGGCAGATGGACTAGGCTGCGAACGGCCCCACTCAGATCTGGCGCAGCCAGACTTCGCCGATCAGGTGGTCGGCCCGCTTGCGCAGCACCACGTTGGCGCGCTCGCGGCTGGGCAGGATGTTCTCGTTGAGGTTGGCCAGGTTGATGTCGCGCCAGATGCCCAGCGCCACCTCCCGAGCCTGCTCGACGCTCAGGTCCTTGTAGTGATGGAAATACGACGACGGGTTCTGGAACACGCTGCGTTGCAGCTTCAGGAAGCGCTCGAGGTACCACTCCTGGATGTGAGCCTCCTCAGCATCCAGATACAGCGAGGTGTCGAAGAAATCCGAGACGATGATCGACGGCGCGCGTCCGCCCTCGAGGGTCGCGGTCTGCAGCACATTCAGCCCTTCGAAGATCAGGATATCGGGGCTTGAGATGGTCTGCGCCTGGCCCGGCACGATGTCGTAGCCCTGGTGCGAATAGACCGGCGCGCTCACTTCGGACTTGCCGGCCTTCAGATCAGCCAGGAAGCTGATCATGCGGCGCCGGTCGTAGCTTTCCGGAAAGCCCTTGCGATGCATCAGCCCGCGCTCAAGCAGGGTGGCGTTCGGATACAGAAAGCCATCTGTCGTGACCAGTGCCACTGAAGGATGGTCCGGCCAGCGTGCCAGCAGGGCCTGCAGCGTGCGCGCAAAAGTGCTCTTGCCGACCGCAACGCTGCCGGCGATTCCGATCACGTAGGGCCTGCGTCCGACTGGTTTGCCCAGAAACTCATCGCGCACACCGGAGAGTGTGCGGGCCGACCGGACCTGCAGATTGAGCAGTCGCGACAGCGGCAGATAGATTTTCACCACGTCTTCGAGCGAGACCTGTTCGAGCACGCCCTGCAGGGCGGCGAGTTCCTCGGCCGAGAGAGTGAGCGGCGTGCTCAAACGAAGGGATGCCCATTCGTCGCGTTCGAAGACGACGTAGGCGGAGAATTCCGTGCCGGTTTCCGCGTTCATCGGCGCGAGCTTACCGCAGTGCAGCAGGCGCCGGGGCCCCACAAGCCGCCTGGCCCCCTGGCGTACACTGGCCGCTCGTGACTGAATGCCGCTGCGCACCGATATTCATGCCTTCAACCCGGGTCGATTCATGAAGTTCGTTCTGATCGCGCTGGCCGCCGCCAACCTGGCGCTGTTGGCCTGGTTTCAAGGCTGGATGGCGCCTTATGGCGGCGACGGTCGAGAGCCGCAGCGGCTTGAGCGCCAGATCGGCGCCGATCGGATCAAGGTGGTGGCCGTCGATGAAACGCAAAGGCCGGACCCGTCGAAGGAAGTGACTGCGCCGGTGGCACCTGCCGTGCCACCTGAGGCCGTGCAAGAGCCGGCTGCATCGCCTGAACCCGCCCCGCGCGCTCCACAAGCTGCGAGGCGCCCCCGCAACCCTGACTGAGGCGGCCGGATTCAGGCGCTTGCGTTGAGCTCGCGCCGGTAGCGGTTGAGCGACTGCACGTTGGGCAAATCGCGTCCGAAGAGCAGCGACAGGTTGTGCAGGATGCGTTCGACGACCTTGCGCTCCCAGTCGGCATCGAAGCGAATCTGACCGTCAAGCCAGTGCTCGAGCCAGCCCGGTTCGGGCAGACGGCTTTGCACGGTGTCGTTGGGAAAGAGCGCCTTGTTCACATGCAGATTGGTCGGGTGCAGCGCCTGTGTCGTGCGCCGTGCGCTGGCCATCAGCAAGCCGATCTTGGCAAACGCGGCCCGGGCGGTGTCACCGGCTTCGGTGATCGCCTTTTTCATGTATTGCAGGTAGGCGCCGCCGTGACGCGCTTCGTCGCGCGAGATGGTGTCGTAGATCTGCTTGATCACCGGCTCGGTGTGCCACTCCGAGGCGCAGCGATACCAGTGGTTCAGCCGGATCTCGCCGCAAAAGTGCAGCATCAGCGTCTCAAGGGGCGGCGCCTCGTCGAATTCGAAGCGCACCGCGTGCAGCTCCTCTTCGGTCGGCATCAGATCGGGACGGAAACGGCGCAGGTATTCAATCAGCACCAGCGCGTGTTTCTGCTCCTCGTAGAACCACACCGACATGAAGGCACTGAAATCGGAGTCGTGCCGATGGTCGCGCAGAAACATCTCGGTGGCCGGCAGTGCCGCCCACTCGGTGATCGCATTCATCTTGATAGTCCGGGCCTGTTCGTCGCTGAGCAGGCTCGGGTCGAAGCGGTCCCAGGGAATGTCGTCCAGACTCCAGCGCACGCGCTCCAGGGACTTGAACAATTCGGGATAGAGCATGGCGTTTGTCGTGGGGCAAAGGGATTGACCGGGCGCGCGCCGCGCAACCGGGCGCACGATTCTATCAGCGCGACCGACTGATCGCGCACCACCGAGATCAGTTCAGGCCGGCGGCAGCGCCGCGCGCCGCCTGAGCCAGCGCATCAACCCGCCGATGACCGGCATTTTCTCGTAGAGCTCCTGCGCCGCATCCCAATAGTCGCGGTGCCGGATCACCCGGCCGTCTGGCGCAAAGTGCAGAAGCGAGCATCCATGAATGCGCTGAACGCCAGCGCGCATCGGCGCACGAAACCCGAATTCGAAATCCCAGGTCAGCAACGCGGTTTCGCCTTGAGCCAGAACCTCGCGCACGATGAACCGCGGCGAGTCGACCTGCTCGAACATGTGGGCAAAGATCCGCGCAATCTCAGCCACACCACGGACCTCGTTGAAAGGGTCCTTGAACCAGGCGTCTTCGGTATAGAACTCGGCCATGCGGGCGGCGTCTTGAGGCGAGATCGACTCGAAGAACAGCACCAGCCGGGCCACATGGGGCGGGACCGCCTGCATCGGGATTGGCGTGGGATTCATTGCAAGGGTTGCAGGATCAGCTTCCGGTGACCCGCCGAACCAGCGCAAAGTACAGGCGGTAGGGCAGCAGGCGGGCGAACTTCAGCCACAGGGTGAAGCGCTTCGGATAGTGGACTTCGAAGTGTCCCGCCTCGATGCCGGCGAGCGTGAAATCGGCCGCCTCGCGCGCGCTGATCAGCCCGGGCATGGCGTAGTCGTTGCCCGCGGTGGCCGGCGTGTCGACATAGCCCGGATTGACCAGATACACGCCGATGCCGGCCGGTCGCAGATCCAGATAGAGCGATTCGGCCAGGTTGATCATGGCCGCCTTGGTCGGGCCGTAAACAAGCGCCTGCGGCAGTCCGCTGTAGCCGGCCACGCTCGAGACCAGCGCGATGCCGCCGCTGCCCTGCGCGATGAGCACCGGCAAAATGGCCGACAGCCCCGAGAACACCGAGACCAGGTTGGTGTCGAGCATGCGACGAGCGGCGGCGAGTTCGAAATTCTGCGCGCGCATCGGCTGATAGACCCCAGCCACCCACAACACCAGGTCGATGCCGCCCCAGTGCTCGAGCACGGTCGTACAGGCCCGGGCGACCGCCTCGGCATCATTGACATCAAGTGCCAGAAAGAGCGGCGGATGCGTCGGATCCTCGGCGTCCAGCGGGGCGGCGGGGCCCTGCGCCATGACGTCGCGCAAGGCCTGCTCGCGCCGCGCCGACACCGCCACCCGCGCGCCGCGCCGGTGCAGGCCGCGCGCCAGCTCGGCACCGATGCCGCTGGAGGCACCGACCACCCAGACGCGCCGGCCCGCCCAGCTCTCGACGCCGGGATTCAGCGGACCGAAGAACGAGCGCGTAGGCCTGGGCGCGGCATCCGGCATCAGCGAGTGAACAGGGGCTGGATTCATGCGGCCCGCTTGGTGAATGACAGCAGCACCTCGCCCAGGCGCACGCCGAACTTGCTCATCGTGGCGCGGTTGAGCATGACCCGATCATCGACCAGGTACATCCAGTCGTCGAAGTCGACCTGCCAGGTGCTGCCGTCGACCTTGAGGGCGAGGGTGTAGCGCCAGTTCAGCGCATTGCCGGCCGAGCGGCCCTGGGCCTCGCCGATCACATCGCCCGCGGTGCCGACATAACGGCCTTCGGGCAGCTTGCGGATCGTCCAGACGCGCTTTTCCTTCGTGCCGTCGGAATAGATGAAGTCTTCGTCGAGCACGCCGGTGTCGCCCTCCCAGCGGCAGTTCATGACCACGGTGAAGCGGCGAACCACCTTCCCCGAGCGGTCCTGGAAGACGCCCCAGGCATCGATCACGCCATTGAAGTAGGTCTTCAGATCGAGCGTCGGCTTCTCGGCTGCGTACTGGCTCGGCTCGACGCCGGCGCAGCCGGTGGCCACCAGCGCACTGGCGGCCAGGCCACCGAGCATCGATCGGCGCATCAGAAAGCTGTCTGGATTCCGGGTCTGCAGATTCGTCGGGTTCATGGTGTGGGCTCGGGATAAGGTCTGAGGGCGGATGGCGGCAGGGGCGCGCGCAGCAGCACGACGCCAGCCAGAATCTTCAGGGCACAGGGCAGCAGGGCGTAGATGACCGAGAGCGCCTGGGTGTTGCCGCCGGCCTCGCCGGGCCGGTAGGCCAGCAGCCCCAGCAGCGGCAGCGCAAGACCGGCCGCAGCCGCCAGGTTGATCTTCGTGGCCAGGTTCCAGACGCCGAAGAAGGCGCCCTCGCGTGCCGGCTGCGATGCGTCGCTGGCCAGCACGGTCGCCAGCAGGGCGGGCGGGACCGCCAGATCGGCGCCCAGCGCAAAGCCGGTGGCGATGCACACGGCCAGAAACGCCGCGGTGTCACCCTCGCCCAGCGCGAAGGCCCAGCAAAAGGCCAGCACCGACAGCCCCATGCCCGCCAGCCAGGCATTGCGAAGGCCGAGTCGCCGCGCAATCCGCACCCAGGCCGGCATGCCGATGGCGGCCGCCACGAAGTAGGCGATCAGAAATCCGGGCGCGCGGTCGGCCGCGCCCAGCACATCGGCCACGAAGAACAGCACCAGGGTGGCCGGTATGGCGCTGGCGATCCCGTTGCACAGGAAGGCCGCCAGAAGCCAGCCAAATGAAGGTGAGCTGCGCATGGCCTGCCCGGCTTGAGCCAGACCTGACATTAGTGAGCGCTCGCTTTGATTGTCATTGCGCTCGCGTGGACCGGGCAGGGGTGCCCGGAAAATGGCCATCGCGGCGAGCCCGGCGGTCAGGATGAACAGGGCCACCAGCCAGTTGGCGCGCTCGGGCACGAGCAAGGCTGCCGACAGCAGCACACCCGCCAGACCGGCCGCCTCGCGCCAGGCGGTGACCCGCATCCGCTCGACCGGCGTGTTGCCCAGCCGCGCCCCCCAGGCCTGATAGGCGATCGACACCGCCGAGTAGGCCAGGTAAGTCAGGATCGACATCACCGTCAGCCAGGCGGCACGGTTCATCCCGGCGGGCGGGTGAAACAGGGCCAGGTAGCCAAGCGCCAGCAGCGGCAGCGCCCCCAGGATCCAGCGTCGGTAGGCATCGGCGCGTTCGCTGCGATCGATCATCACGCCGATCGCCGGATCGGCCAGGGCATCGATGAGCCGGGCGCCAAACAGCACCGTGCCGATCAGGGCGAGCTCCATACCGAGCTGGGTGGCGTAGTAGGCCGGCAGCAACACGAACAACGGCAGCTCAAGCAGGGCAAGGGGCGCGCGCAGCAGGCCATAAGCAAGCAGCGCGGCGCTGCCGGTCGGGTTCAAGGCTTGGTGCCGGACAGGCTCGCCGAGCGTCGCATCAGCGACTCGCGCAGTGACGGCGCCCGGGTCCGCGCATCGAGCCAGATGGCGAAGAATGCGTTGCTGAATTCGGCGTCTTCGATCAGGCCCAGCGGCTTGTCATTGAGAAAGAAGCGGGTGCCCCGACCGGGCTCGACCACGCCGGTCAGGCGATCACCCCGCTGGACATTCGGGAAGACCTGTCGCATCTCGGCCAGCCAGCGGGTACGGCGCGTGGCATCGCCAAAGCCCATGCGCTCGATTTCCTGGGCGCTGCTCTCGGCGATCGTCTCGGATTTGAGGCTGGTCAGGTAGCGCAACTCGAGCGCCATCGGCTGGTCGGAAATCCGGTCGAATTTCAAGCCGGCCGGCCCGCTGAACAGCTGCGCGGTGTAGACCTTCAGGCCGAGCCAGCGCAACTCGCCCTCACCGGCCAGCTGAGCCTGCGAAATCAGCGCGGCGACCCGGGACGGCACGGCGTCGGCACGGACCACTTCGCCAGCGGTGCAAAGCGCGAGGGCGACGACGGCACGACTCAGCCACCGGGCGCTTGGACTCGGACGCGAGACGGGGTTCAGCAAGGCTGGCATGGTGGTTCGGTCCTTATGCAGGCGCACGCAGCGTGAATTGCATGACATCGGTGCTGCCCTGGGCAAAGCCGGCTTCGCAATAGGCCAGATAGAACTCCCAGATCCGGGCAAAGCGCAGGTCGAATCCCTGCTGCGAAATGCGTGGCCACTCCCTCATGAAGGCTTCGCGCCAGATCGCCAGCGTGCGGGCGTAGTCGGCACCGAAGGCGAAGCGGTCGATGCTGGTGAGTCCCTCACGCCGGGCGTGGCGATCGAAGATTTCAGGCGACGGCAGCATGCCGCCTGGAAAGATGTACTGCTGGATAAAATCGGTGCCACGACGGTAGCGCTCGAACAGGGGGTCGTCGATGGTGATCGTCTGGACCACGGCGTGGCCTCCCGGTTTCAGGCAGCGGCGCAGGGTCTGGAAGTAGGCCGGCCAATAGCGTTCGCCCACCGCCTCGAACATCTCGATCGAGACGATCCCGTCATAGCGGTTTCGTTCATCACGATAGTCCTGCAGCACGAAGCGGGCCCGATCGGCCAGACCGGCGTCGGCAAGCCGCTTGTGCGCCCAGGCATGCTGTTCGGTCGACAGGGTCAGGCCGGTGACATGCAGCCCGTCGCGGGCGGCCAGCTCTGCAAAGCCGCCCCAGCCGCACCCGATCTCCAGCACAGTCGATCCAGGGGGCAGCGCCAGCTGATCCAGGATGCGACGGTATTTCGCAGTCTGGGCATCGTGCAGCGAGCGCGCCGGATCGGCGCCGAACAGCGCGCTCGAGTAGGTCATGCTCGGGTCTAGCCAGGTGGCGTAGAACGGATTGCCCAGGTCGTAGTGGGCGTGGATGTTGCGCTTGGAGCCGCTGCGGCTGTTGCGATTGAGCAGGTGCTTGATGCGATACAGCGCCTGACCCCACCAGCTGCCATACAAGGCGCTTTCGATCACGTCGCGGTTGGCCACCAGCACCTGCAGCAGCGTCGCCAGCGAATCGGTCTGCCAATCACCGGCGATCCAGGTCTGGGCAAATCCGATGTCGCCGCGCGACAGCGATGCACCGAAGACATTCCAGTTCATCAGCCGGATCTGGGCATGGGGCTCGCCACTGCCGAAGTGCAGGGCATCGCCTGCAGGGGTGATCACGCTCAGGCGTCCGATGCGCATGCGTTCGAGCAGCGCGAACACCGCGCGTGCGGCTGCCGGCATGGGTTCACGCGTCGTCGCGGTGCCGGACGCCGGATTGATCAGTGCTTCGTTCTGGGGATCCGGAAGGCTGGGCGCGGATCGGTTCATCAGAGGCCTCGAGAAACGAGCGCTTCGGGCGGCTCGGGTTTGCGATGGAATGGAACCCGGGCGCGCCACAGCTGCAGGGCCTGCAAATGGATGCGGGCGATCACGCCCAGAGTAAACAGAGGTTGACCGATCAGTGCGTGTCTGACCAGCGCCGGGGTGGCCGGCTTGAGCTGGCCGCTCAGGCTGGTCAGCAGCAAGGGGCCGGATGCATCGTGGTAATCGATGCGGGCCAGCGCCCGGTCGGCTCGATTCATGAATCGAAAGGCATAGTCGCCCTCGACCTCACAAAAGGGTGAGACATGAAAGACCTTGCGCGCCCGCAGTTCGCGGCCCTGGACCAGCGGCTGGGAATCGGGTTGCGACAGCAGGTAGCAATGGCGCTCGCCGAAGGTGTTATTGACCTCGGCGAGGACCGCCACCAGTTCGCCGTCGCCACGATGGCAAAACCAGAAACTCACCGGCTTGAAGGCATAGCCCAGCATGCGCGGAAAGGTGTGCAGCCAGATCGGCCCGTCGGTTTCGATGCCGTCTTGTCGGCACAGCGAACGCACCCAGGGTTCGAGCGGGGTGGTGCCATCGCCGTGGTCTGCACTGCGAAAGGACACCGGCGCAGCATGGTCGTAAGCGAAGAGGCGACCGAGTGCGGGCGCCGCCAGGCGGGCGGCCTCGCCGTCGATGCGCAGGCGCAGGAAGCAGCCCGCGTAGCTGAAATCGTGCCGGACCGGCCGCAGGCGCGAATGTCGGATCGGGCCGAATCCGAACTGGATCGGTGCGCCATCGAGCGCCGTGCTGCGCAGGCCTGCCGAGGCGGTCATCGCGTCAGGCGGCCGCACGGCTGGCGGCCTCGCGCTGCAGGCCCGGGGCGATGGCCAGCAGTGCATCGGCAGCCGAATAGCCGGATTTCAAGCCGTCTTCATGGAATCCATAGCCGGCCCAGGCGCCGGCGAACCAGGTGTTGTGTGTGCCCTGGATCGAGGGCAGCCGGGCCTGCGCGGCAACAGCGGCCTGATCAAAGACCGGATGGGCATAGTCGATGACCTTGAGTGTGAGGTCTTCGCGTGGCGCGCGGCGCGGGTTCAGGGTGACCAGCACCGGTTGCTCAAAGGGCAGGGGCTGCAGGCGGTTGAGCCAGTAGGTGACTGCAACCGAGGTGCCGTCTCCCGGCGCGTTCACGGCCGGTGCGCCGAATCGCCCTTCGCTCAGGTAATTCCAGGCTGCCCAGGCCCGGCGGCGCTTTGGCATGAGGGCGAGGTCGGTGTGCAGATAGGCTCTGTTCGGCTGGTAGCCGATGCTGCCCAGCACCGAGCGTTCAGCCTCGCTGGCATCGGTGAGCAGCGCCAGAGACTGATCACTGTGGCAGGCGAGGATCACATGGTCGAAGGTTTCGCGTCCGGCGTCGGTGATGACCGCCACCCCATGGCGCCCGATGCGGGTGGTGTCGAGCGGATCGCGCAGCACGGCGCGCACCGGTGTCGAGATCCGGACATCGGCAAGGCCTGAGACGATCTTCTCGACATACTGGCGGGCTCCGCCGCGCACGGTGAACCAGCGCGGCCGGTCGGCGACCTGCAGCAGGCCGTGGTTGTCGCAAAAGCGCACGAAACTGCCGACCGGAAACGCGAGCATCGATTCGGTCGGACACGACCAGATCGCAGCCGCCATCGGCAGCAGGTAACCGTCCTGGAAGGGCCGCCGGTAACCGTGCTGCGCCAGCCAGGTTCCGAGCGGAATCGCTGCCTGCGCGCTTTGACGGCCTTCGCGGGCCAGCGCGGTGGCCTGTCGGTTGAAGCGCAGGATGTCGGACAGCATCGACCAGAACCGGGGCGACAAGGCGTTGGTCGGTTGTGCAAACAGGGAAGCAAGGTCGCTGCCGCACCATTCGAAGGCATGCGGACCGACCGACACCGAAAACGACATGTCTGAGGCGGCCGTGGGCACCTGCAGTGAGTCGAACAGGGCGATCAGATTGGGATAGGTGCGCTCGTTAAAGACGAGAAAGCCGGTATCAACCGGATAGGTGACGCCACCGACGGTCGCGTCGACGGTGTGGGTATGACCGCCGACATAGTCGCCCGCCTCGAAGAGGGTGACCTGATGGTGAGGCGCCAGCCGGTGTGCGGCGCCCAGGCCCGAGATGCCGCCGCCGATGATGGCGATTCGAAGCGGTGTGGTGCTGGCAACGGTCATGAACAGAACCTGGTCGGGACGTGAATCAATCTAAATAGGCGAAGACAGTGTGATCGAAAATGACTCACCAGTCAACGAGTGACCAGTTGGTCAAAAATCATCGGCCCAAGGCGTTCTCGATGTCGCGCGTGATTTTCTCGCTGGTCGGTTCGACCAGGCTGGAATAGGCCGACAGGGGTTTGCCGTCGCGCCCGATCAGGTACTTGTGGAAGTTCCATTTCGGAGATGAGCCGGTCGCGCTGGCCAGGGAAGCGAACAGCGGGTCGGCTTTGGAGCCGGAGACGACGATCTTGGCGAACATCGGGAATGCCACGCCGTAGGTGTTGAAACACAGATCGGCGATCTGTTTGGCGTCCCCGGGCTCCTGGCGTCCGAAGTCATTGGACGGAAAGCCCAGCACCACCAGGCCGCGATCCTTGTAGCGCTTGTAGAGGGCTTCAAGGCCCTCGTACTGCCGGGTGAAGCCGCAATAGCTGGCTGTATTGACCACCAGCAGGACCTTGCCGGAATACTGGCACAGCTGCTGCGGCGCATCATCCTGAAGCCTGGGCAGGCTTCGATCGAGCAGGGCGGGGCAGGCCTGTTGAGCAGTGGCAGGCTGGGCCGCATGCGGCTTGTCCACGCCAAATGCCAGCATGGCGATCGCGATGAAGACCCCGCGACGCAAGGGGAGAACCGCAAAAAAGCGGCTAATTACAGAGGGAAAAAGCATACTAATCAGTCTCCAGGCCGCGGTTGGCCTATACTATTTGTCCAGATGAGTTTGGTCAACGAATGTCCTGGACAGTTTCCCGGATTCGCTTGGACAAACGATCGATCCCCTTCAGCGGATGTGCTGTACCGATGAATGACCGCAATTTCGCCGCTCCGCTGACCCGCAACATTGCTGCGGTCGAACGGGACACCGGGCTCACCAAGGACACCTTGCGGGTCTGGGAGAGGCGTTATGGGTTCCCGAACCCAGGGCGTGACGCCTTCGGCGAACGCATCTACCCGATCGAACAGGTCGAGAAGCTGCGCACCCTGCGCCGGCTGATGGACGCCGGCCACCGGCCGGGCAAAGTCATCAGGTTGTCGATTGAGGAACTGATGGCGTTGTCGGCGCAAACCGCGAGCGCAAGCGATGCGCCCCGCTCGCTGTCCGATGCCATGGCCGAGCACGACGATCTCGATCGATACCTGTCGATGGTGCGCGGGCATCGCATCGATGAGTTCCGCCGTGCCTTGAGCCAGGCGCAGTTGCGCGTCGGCATGGAGCGCTTTGTTCTCGAGATCGTCGCACCGATGACCCGTCTGGTCGGCGACCTCTGGGCGCGAGGCGAATTCGAAGTCTTCGAAGAGCATCTCTACACCGAGTCGCTTCAGGTGGTCATGCGCAGCACGATTGCCAACATCCCGCAGCCGGCAGAACACCCGCGCGTCATGCTCACCACCGTGCCGCAGGAGTCGCATGGGCTGGGGCTGCTCATGGCCGAGGCGCTACTGGCGCTGGACGGTTGCCGCTGCATGTCTCTGGGTGTGCAGACGCCGGTCTGGGACATCCTTCGGGCGGCTGAGGCCCACAAGGCCGATGTCGTCGCGCTGTCGTTCTCCTCGGTTCTCAACCCCAATCATGTCCTGGATGCTCTCAACGAGCTGCGCGGCAAGCTGCCTGCGGACATCGAGATCTGGGCGGGTGGCAATTCCCCCATTCTGCGGCGGCGCCCGCCTGCCGACATCCGGATCCTCTCGGATCTGCGCGACATCCAGGGCGAGATTCGCCGCTGGCGGACGGCGCACCCACCGGCCTGATCAGACTGGTTCGGTGAACAGCGTCAGCACGCCGGTATAGCCATACAGCTGCTGGCCGGCGATCTCGCCGTTGGCAAAAAATCCCACCAGGGGGAAATCGCCCAGCTGGCTTTGCAGGAGCCCGACTTCCGCCGAGGCCGATCCGAATAGCGCCTTGCCGCGGGCCAGACACGACACATAAATCCCGCCCCGGATGCTGCGGCCCTCGGTTTCGAGCTCCTCGCGCAACTCGGTGCAGATGCGCATCAGGTCGGCATGCGCCGCCTGAGCATCGCGGGTGCAGAACACCGCCCGATCGCCTTCCCGAGGCAGGGCCGAGACCGCCACCAGCCGATTGTGCGGGTCGATTCCAACCAGATTGCGCACGATGTAATCGCCAAAGCCCGGCCGCCGGGCCGTTCGGGGAGCTTCGCCGCTGGCCAGTCCCACCAGAATGCCGGAGCGCATCCGAGCAGCCGGCATCGCCCGCAACAGGGTCTCGCCATCGCGGCTCGATCGGGCCGACTCGGTCACGCCGAGGTCGCTGAGCAGGACATCCAGTGCCGGTTGTCCGTCCAGCGACTTGATCAGATTGGACTGGCATGACGAGATCACATGCTCGCCGGCCAGCGGTGAACAGCCCTGCGTCACCCGCATCAGCAGCTCGACTTGCGCAGAGAACACAACGCCCGACAGCCCGCCCGACAGCACCCGCCCGGCGACCTGCGGGATCGGATCCGCCCGGCCACTTGAGATGCCACCGAACAGCATGGCGCCAGCGACCTTGCCGGCCAGGTCCTCGACCAGCTCCGCCAGATCCGGGGTGGCCGGATCGGCGTGGACCAGCGCGGCGCTTGCCGCGACCGAGCCATCGGCGGTCAGCGTGCCTGCCGGCGGCGGTGGATGGGCTCCCGAAAACACCCTGAAGCCCTCGGCGGGCAGCTCGGCGAGCATCAGCGCAATCGCGGGTTCGTCGTCGTACTCAACGCCGGTGGCGATGATCGAGTCACCACAGGTTCCGACCCAGTCCGACACACCGGTGCGCGTCTGAAGCAATGCCACGATCTGCTCGGTGTGTGGCGCAAGCCCTGGGGTGACATAGACGAATCCGAGGTTGCCGCCTGCGGTCCAGCCCGGCTTGCCCTGGCGGCCTTCGATCTGGGCCAGCGCCAGCTCGGTGGCCATGCGCCAGTCCGGATGGGTCGCGTGACCGTGGCGAAAACGGCTCATGTCTGGGACCGGGGCTTGGAGCGCGAGGACGATTTGTCGCCGTTCTGGGCCGTAGTGTCCGCCGCTTTGCGACTCGACGGATCGGACATGGCGGCGCCCGCCACTGC
>Ga0209598_10001936_pt1 | contig 16582 bp, 28 predicted proteins | sample M_140807_EF_Meta_FD_187317 | JGI IMG/M metagenome (GOLD analysis project Ga0209598, IMG submission 187317) | Freshwater microbial communities from Lake Montjoie, Canada to study carbon cycling - M_140807_EF_MetaG (SPAdes) (version 2) | ecosystem: Environmental > Aquatic > Freshwater > Lake... | reverse complement strand
CGCAGTTAGCCTTGCCCCTGAAAGCAAACAGGCAGGACAACTGATTTGCAGGGCAACTCCACCACAAAGTGCTGCAATACCAATCCAAACCCAACAAGGCATGTCAATCCAAGTCATGACCTTATGGCCAATCGTAACTGCTGCTGACATTTGTGGCGGTTATGAATCACAAGACGAATCTAAAATATCTAAACCATCTTGATTTAGATAAATTTAGATCAAAATAGAGGGCAACCTATTTAGGTTGCCCTTTTTATTGGAGAAATTATGGCTAGAACAACACGCAAAATCATTGAAGAAGACTTAGATTCAATTGAAGAAACCCCGCAATTGCAATCAATACCTATTGATTCAGAACTACCAACTGAAGAAACCAGTTCAGATCGAGTAGCAACATTGCTTGACTTGGCAGCTGGTGATGATCGCGCATACGTTGCGGTTTATCGCATTAACAAAGGTCAGCGCGAATATTGCCGTCGTTATCAACCAACTGAATTTGAGGATGGATCATTTGACATGATCCGCGAAACATTTGGTGCGGGAGAGTATGAGCTTCGCTTATATGGAACTAATCCTGGCAGCGGTAAGTTTGTTGTCCGTCGATTAACCAGGATCAGCATGGCAGACATGAAAAACAATCCTGAACCAAATGGTATTCCATCTGGTTTGTCGCAAATGGTACAAACAATTTCGCAAGGTCAGCAGCAAATGCTAGATGCTATTGTTCAAATGAAGCAGCAGCCACAGCGTGATCCTATGGAAGAAATGACCAAAATGTTATCAATGATGACAATGATGCGCGAGGCTATGGGAATGAATCATATGCAGCACCAAAAATCAAGCATTGGCGAAGTAGTTGATGCAATAAAGGAATTGCGTGGCGCAGCTGCCGAAGTTTTACCTGAAAAAGAAGCTGAACCTGAAAGTTTGATGGGTATGCTGCCAAAAGTGCTTGAAATTGTTTCACAATCGCAAAATCAAAATACTGCTTCAGGGGCAATGCAAATGCAACCAAGCATGACTATGCAACCAGGCCAATCAGGAATTTTGTCAACAGTGACGTTACCACCAACATTTGCAGCCACAGCTGATAACCAAACAACTCAGGATGATGATGATATGAACCCTTTTGGTGCAATAAAACTGCGCGGATATGCGAAAAATCTATGTGAATTTGCTGAAAAAAATGCACCCATAGATGAAGCTGCGCTGTATGTTTACGAGAATATTCCTGACGATCTTATTGATATTATGGAAACAGATGCTTGGTTTGCAGTCTTTGCAGCGGTTTATTCTGCTGTCAAACCGCATCGTGAATACTTACAAAAAGTGCGCGATGCAGCATTAAAAATGTTTGAAGACTCTGAAGGTGAAGCACAAGCTGCTTGATTTTTAAACAAAGGGCAGTATCATCCCAAGAATGATGCTTGCCCCGACTCCAAATTTGACAGGCGTGGTCATTGGGATACCCAATGGTCGCGCAGGCGTTGTTGCCACTGTCAATAAAATGCGCGAACTTGTAAATCAAGGCAAGGTCGATCCTCAAATTCGGCAAGCTGCACAATCTATTATTTTTCTTCAACCTGAAAAAGATTATTACGCTGAAGCGGAAGCACTATTTAATTTTGTGCGTGACACGATACGTTATACCCGCGATGTTCACATGGTGGAAACACTGCAAACTCCCGCGATCACGTTAGCCACTCGAATGGGGGACTGCGACGATCAATCAACTTTGCTTGCTGCAATGTTGGAATCGGTTGGTATTCCAACCAGGTTTGTTGTTGCGGGTTACAGCGGAAATGATTTTGAACACGTTTACTTGCAAGCATGGTGCAATCATTGGATTGGCATGGATGCAACTGAACCCAATGAAATGGGTTGGGAGGGTGAAAATCCCAAAATAATAGGGTATGAAGATGGCTTTGGCGGCATTGCTTCAGGCTGACCCTCGCGTCACAAAGGTAGCATCACAAATTAGGTCGCAGCAAAAAATTGTTGCACCTAGAGGCATTGTCATCCCTGATGAATACATCGATGACATGGCGCGTGCATTTGTGCAAAATTTTGGCATAGCAGATGTACTTGATATTTCCTCAACTTGGGTAATTCAAACCAAATATGAGGCGAATGAAACTGGTAATACTTATGAAGAACCAAATTATTTTTTCACTCGAAAGGGACAAATACTAGCAGCTGATTTTTCAAATGCTATAGGTTATGCAATTACGGCAGGCCAAGATGGATCGGATAGCACCGCAACTATTGATGTAAGCAATGATGGTCGATTTCTATATATTTTTCATTGGAATCCTAAAATTGGTGCACCAATATTTGCAATTATTCCTAATAAAGTGGAAAGTTTTTGGACAGGATTTAAACCATTTTTACCAATTATTGCTGCATTTGTTGGTATACCAGGCTTAATTGGAGAGGCTGTATTAGGTGCTGAATTTGCAGCTGCTAATCCATTAGTGACAGATGCTTTTGGTAAGGCATCATTTCAATTGGCTATGACAGGCGGAGATTTGGAAAAATCACTAATTGGTGCTATTTCTTCGGTTGGCGGTGCTGAAGTTGGTGATTTTGTAAATTCTTCGTTAGACTCAGTAGTAATTGGCAATGTTGCAAAGGCAGCAACCAGTGCAGCAATTCAAGGCAAAGATGTAAATAAAGCAGCAATTCGAGCTGCATTTTTGGGGGGTTCAAAAATGGATACTGAAGTTTTGCCAGAGACTTTTGGTCTTACTTATGAAGATTTATTATCAGCATGGAACAGAATTGAAGATGAAAATTTATTTGAAACGATAGGCTATACAGGTGATGCTTTGTTTGCGACTAAAGATGGCGACGTTTACAGCGTTATTGGCGAACTTGCAGCACCATCCGATGTTACATACGCTTCAGGTTACTATCCTGATGATTACGGCAATATTCGAGACATAAATAATCGAATTGTTGTTTCTGCAACTGATGCTGCAAATGCGACTTCAGATCAAATTTTTCAACAAATTACAGATGATTTGCAATTGAATAGTGACAAAGTTGTAAATAGTGAAGATGCACCTAGTGGCAGACCCGCATCATTACCACCAGTTACTAAACAAACAAAAGTTCCATCAATTACAGATCAAGTAAAAACTGCTGACCAACTGCTTAAAACTGCAACTAGCATCAAAAATTCTTTGAAAATTTTAACAACTGGTAAAGCATTGCCATACGCCACAAATCCTTATGGAACAATTCGGCCACCAATACCAGGGGTTCCAGTTATGCGTGCAGATGGATCAAGTGTCGTTAACAATGGCAATGGAACTCAAACAATTAGATACCCCGATGGGCGTGTAACAACTACATCGGCTACATATTCAGCAAGCAGCGGTTTAATACCTGGTATTAACAATCAAACATTACTTATTGGCGGGGCAATCCTTGTTGGTGCTTTGCTGTTAACTCAAAGGAAATAAAAATGTATCTTGGACTATCTCCATCAACTTCCAATATTCCTGACATAACAGGATACGATCCAATTCGAGATGTTTACATTGATCGCAGTGGTTATGTTTACAAATCTGACAAATCAACTGGTGTTTTCACAAACTTAGGCATAGCGTCGGACTATTACGCATCATTGCAAAGTGGTTCAGGAAATATGGGTTATTTAGCAATTGCTGCTTTGGTTGCAGCGTTTTATTTCATGGGGTGATTTATGGCTTTGATTGTTAACTATGATGCAAACAACAATCCAGTGGTGATTGATGATGCAACTGGGCAAATTGTACAAACTGTTAGTAATTGGCAAAATTCTGTTGATTCAATTGCACCTAATTTGTCAACTGTAATTGAGCAAAATAAATCAGGTGATGAACCTTGGTACGTTTCAGCTCAAAAAATCTTGACAGGGTTGCTCATGACAGATCAGCAGCGAAAACTGTTGAATGTCCAAATTGATCGCGCCCAAAAAGGTTTACCACCACTGGATTTGACCAACTACACAGGCGTGGGTGTTCGCGTTGGTATTGCCCCGCAAACTCAACAATTGTTGATTTATGGCGGTTTAGCATTGTTGGCAGTTATGTTATTGCGTCGGAGATGAAATCATGAATTTATTTACTCAGGAATTTTCAGAAATTGGTTTTAGACCTGGACATGGTGGTTTTGGTTTAAATGGTTTAGGCGTCGTCAATGATGCAGACCTTATTAAATATGTAGGTATTCCAAGGAATATGCTTACTGGTGATGAATTGGCAGAATGGACTCCAATCATTGAAGCAGCAAAAATTCGTAGTGCTGCTGAAGAAAAAGCCAATGCTGCATACGATGCTTATATTGCTGCTCGAATAGCTGCTGCACCAGCTGCTTCTGCTGCTTTAGTTTACGATGGAAATGGTCGTGCGACAGATGATTCTGTTGCAAGAGCAAACGCAATACAACAACAAGCTGCTGCTTCTCAATACGCTGCATTACAAGCTGCTGAAGCTACTTTTCAAACAGCACAGGCACGTGAAATTGCTGTGGTCAACCAAGTTGATACCCCAGTAATTACAGTGATACCAACTTACACAGATGAACAAATTGCAAAAGCTGCATACGATATGTATATGCAAGGATTGCAGCCAAATCAAGTTACCTTAAATTTGAGAAATCAGTTTCAAATTAGCAATGAACGTGCTATGGCAATTGGAAACGCTCAATACTATAAAGCATACCCAGGAACAGGCGCACAAACTGCAATTCAACCAGGATCAAACGTAACAGTTAAAACAGAGTCAGGCTTTACAGTTCCAAAATATGAATTGACTGTTCCTGGTGTAATAAATTCTTATATGCTAAATGTAAGCACTAAAAAAATTACTAGACTGCAATTTATTAATCAAATGCGTTCACAAGGTGTTAGCGATACAGTATTGACGCAAGCATTTGCAGAAATAGATAAGCAAATGCCAATTGTTGAACCTCCATATACCCCACCTAAACCACCAATTCAAAGTTCTAACACTGGAACTTTAATCCTTGCTGCGCTTGCAGCCTATTTAATTGGAAGTTAACCATGTACTTTGAAAACTTTGATGGAGACTACATTTATTCTCCAAGTGTCAGCGGACTTGGTGGCATCATGCAGCCACACAATCCCATGTTAGGTGCAACTTATAGAATGTCACCATTATTGCCTGGTGATATGTTTACACCAACAACTGCTATGAATGTTGGCATGACAGACCCCACAGGAATATTGTCAGGGATGCAATTTAATGACCAATCATTATGTGGCTTTGGCTCTGTTCAAGATGCTATCAGTACTTTGTCAATTGTTGACCTACTTTCCAGAGCATAAAAATGTCTATCGCAGTCGATCAAATGGGAAGTCCAATTACAGACCTTGAGGATCAGGTCGTTCCACCAGGAACAGACGTAAGTTATTTTCAGGCGAAGGTTGCGGAATTTCAAGCATTGATGACTGATTTGGATGCAACTGCATCTGCAATCATGGATTTGCGCGATCTAGGGATTCAAGATAACGAACTTGATGCTGCACTTGGTGAATTTGATGCAAAAAAATCAAGTTTTAGAACAGCTGCTGAAGCACTGAATTTTGCTGTAAATGGTTTAAACAAATTTGGTGCAAATTTGCCAACTATTGCAATCCCAACTGGTTTAGGCGTTTTACCCGCTGTACCTATTGCAGCACTTGCTGCTGTATCAGGTGCTATTGCAGTGATTGCAACATTGATTGTATGGGGCAAAGAATGGATTTCAGGGGTGAATGAACGTGCAAAGGTTGCACTGGCCTTGTCAAACATTACTGATCCACAGCAGCGTGCGCAGGCAGCAGCAGCTATTGCAAAAATTGCTGCAACAAATGTAAATGCTCAATCATCACCATTGTCAAGCATTGCAAATATTGTTAAATGGGTTGCAATTGCAGCGGTCGCGTATTTCGCTTATAGCGCGTACCAAAAGGCAAGGTAATACCTATGCGGGCATTGCAAGGCGTAAAGGTTTCGTCAACGATGACAAAATCCAATCCAAGACCCCGCAAGTATGCGTCTGCATCTGATCGTCAAGCAGCTTATAGGGCGCGTGCGCCAGAGATGTGTTTAAGGGCAGAATCCAAGACTGTTGACACATTAGACAGAATTGCTGCTGATCTTGATATTTCTCGCGCTGATCTGCTTTTGTCAATGACTAAGTTTGCATTGGCAAATCATGATTGGGCGAGATTTGGTATAACTCATAAACCATTGCCATTTGAATATGGCATTGATAAAGAAAAAATTTCTACAAATCCGTTCCCAATTTGGGCGCGTCCGCGTCCTAAAAATCTTGGAAAATCTATTCCATTAACAGCAGCACAAAAACGCAAAGCTAAAGCACTTGCAGCAGCTGCTGGTCGCAAATATCCAAATTTGGTAGATAACATTGCAGCAACAAGGAATCCAACCATGAAAAAACCTACTCCAGCACAAATCGCAGCACGCGAAAAATTTGCAGAAATGGCACGTTCAGGTGCTTTAAATCGCAAAAGACAAATAAAAAGCAATCCTGGCAAAAAGACTGTTAGTCAAAAGATTAGCCAACTAATGCATGAGGGTTATCCACAAAAACAAAGTATCGCTATTGCATTGTCAGAACAGCGTAAAGGTAAAGTTAAAGCTAATCCTATAACTGAAACTCTGATTTATGGTTTGCCTAAAGGTGAAAATCGTGATTACATGGAAGAACTCATGTACGCTGGTGGGCTTTTATTGACTAAAGCAGAAATTCAACAAGTTTTAGATGCTGCTAGTGCAGCGGGTTATCACTCATTTCGGGTTACAGGGTTTGATCCAACAATGAAACCTGATTTTTCTAAAGTTTTGAATACACGCAAAAAGAAAAGAAATCCCGCCAGTGGTCGCAAAGGATCACAAACTCAATTAAATCCTATGGCAGCACCAGCTAGATCAAGCAGCAATAGCAATTTCAAATATTGCGTAGAGGCAAAGCGTTCATTAGGTTCAGCGGGTTCAGTATTTGAAACTATTGCTATGTTTGCCACAAAAGCACAGGCACAAGACTATGCAAATGCAATTCTGAAATCGCATCCTGGTGTTACTTTGCGTATTAAGACTTACAAATAATGGCTTTAAAACGTCCAGTTAGTTTGAAACAAGCAAGGCGCAGTGAAGTTTCTGCTGCCAGGCGTGATTCATTTTGTGCGCGTATGGGCGGTATGCGATCTAAACTTACAAGTGCAGCAGCAGCAGCTGATCCGTTTTCACCCATTAACCTAGCACTAGCTGATTGGGATTGCGATATGCCTGAATTATTGAAAAAAAAGCATGTTTCTAAGAACGTGCGTCCTAAAAAAACAACAAAAAGTAAAAAAAATCCAGTTCCTGCTTCGTCCCGCGCAGGCGCATCGCGCAGGGTTTCAGACTTAGTTGACCAGGCTGCTGATTTATATGAAAGATTCTCAGGTCATGATCCTGAAGCAATTGGGCGTATAAATATCCCAAAAATCCCGCGTGTAGGGGTTGCAATTGGTGAAGTTGATGGTATTCTTTACAGCACAATCCGAGATGGAAAGTTTGAGAAATATATTCACAAGTTTCACAAAAAGGACAGACCTATGTTTATAGTATCTCCTGATGGGAAACAACTGTTTTTGATTGGTGGCAATTACACTTTTACTGAACGTGGAATTGTTGATGCTTCTGACAAATAAGCGCGATACATATCGCAACTTTTTAACCTAATGAGGTGACATAATGGCAGAGATGCTTTTAATTAATCCGCAGCGGAGAAAATCCCGTCGCAAAACAGCAGCGAAACGTCGTACTACTGCGCGTGTTCGCAAAAATCCAATGATGATGGCAACAACTACACGTCGTCGCGTAAAACGTCGTAATCCTATGCACATGATGCGTAGAAGTGTTATGCGTCGTAATCCAATTGGCACAGGCATGGCAAGCAGTTATCTGCGCGACGTGCGTGAGGCATTAATGGCAGGCGCAGGCGCAGTAGTGTTTGACATTGTTCATGGTCAAATCAAACGATTCCTACCTACATCATTGCAAGTCACTCCAGGCTCAATTGGTGCGGGTGATGCAGTTCGCGCTGTAATTACAGTTGTTGTTGGTCAAGCACTAAACAAAGTTACTCGCGGTTTCAGCAAAAAAGCTGCAATGGCATCATTGACAGTTCAGGCACATGACCTGTTAAAAGGTTTTGTACCCGCATCATTGCCTTTAGGTTATATGTCTCCCGCAATGGTTGCACAAGGCACAAATCGCGTTGGCCCAATTCGCGGAACAACTGGTATGAATGCATATATGCGTCCAGGCCCGACTCCCCTTTTGTCCGCATACACTAGCGGTACTCCTCTCCTGAACGGCTCGGCAGCGCGTCGTGAAGGCGTTACCACTTATTATTAATTCCTTGAAAGGTTATTATCATGGCATTGCCAACAGCAGCAGACTTTAATGCGCGTCGTGTAACGAATCCGTCGCAATCTGAAATCGTCCGTCAACGATTTTATGACTACCAACTTTATGCCACAGCAGGCACTTCCCAATTGACGTTTTTCTCTGCACCAGTTGGTCAGGGTTTGACTTCAGCATTGGGTGGTACAGCAGGCACAGCTAAAACTTTGTGGGATACAAATCTTGAACTTCCAAATACTTTGCCCTCTGGCAAAGCGTTCATGATTGAAAGTATTGAAGTTATTTTCTTCCCTGGTTCAGTTTCAACTGCTAATACATACACAATTGCAAGCCCTGCATTGTTCAATGCAACAGCAGCAGCAGCTGTTTCAGCACAACTTGCAGATGTTAATAGTTTTTATCAAAGTGGAATGTTGGAGCTGAATATTCTTAGCAAAAACTATCTGCGCGAAACTCCAATGATTGCGTTCCCACCCAAGGCTAATTTTGCTTTGGATGCAGGCTATGCTTCTAACTCAGCAACCACTGCTGAACTTGGTGCAGTAAACATGCGTGCTTCAGGTCGTCCTTACTACATTGATCCTACAATTGCATTGCAACCCGCTGTTAACTTTGAAGTTGTCATTCGATTCCCCGCAGCAGTTGCTACTCCATCTGGATTTAATGCCCGCGTTGGCGTGATTTTGGATGGTTACTTCATGCGTGCATCGCAGTAATGCGAATTTGCGCTATTTGTGGCGCACTCGGTTTGCAGGGATTCCGATCAAAACCCTGCATAAATTTTTGACCTTATGGGGCTAATCAAATGCAATCGGAATACTATGGTATAGGTGAAATTGAAGCCTATGCTTCAAAGTTTTATCAGGGTCGCCCACTGCTGCTGACCCCTTATGGATATAACCTGACGTTTTCGTCACTGACAGCGGGTGCGTCGCAATCTCAAACATTGAATGTTACAGCTAACGCTGATTTCATTATGGTTGGTTTGCATCATCGTGCAAATATTGCAGCAGCAAGTCAAACAGTATCAAATAAAACTGCACCTTTGGCTCGCGTTTTAATTACTGATTCAGGATCAAATGAGCAGTTTACAAATGCAGCTGTTGATTTAGAAAACTATTCAACAAACGGAAATATCATTAATTTATTTCCTTATCCAAGAATTATCTCTGGACGTAGCACATTAACTATTCAAGTGACAAGTTATGAAGCTTCAGCAACTCTCAATATAGATATTTTCTTTGAGGGTGTTTTGGTTCGGGCTTATACAAAGTAAACATAAGAGGTTCTTATGGCAGCGGACGACTTCCCACCAGTTCAATATGTTAGCGACTTGTTGCCGTGGGAATCCCCTTTATTTATTCCTGGTTCACCGCATAATTTACCTTCTCGGCCTGAACCTGGCCTGCAAACGACAACTCGAAATACTGTAAGTGGAGACACTTTAAGTATTCGAGAAGTTTATCGTTATGCTTCAGTTACATCCTTATCACAGGTGATCGGGACAACATCTATTAAGTTTTTAGATCAACCAATTGGTAAACGAAATTTTCTTGGATTTCGTAATGCTTCAACTTCCAATCAAATTATTTACATAGATTTTTCTTCTCAAGCCAGTACAAATTCTTGGTTGCAACTAACTCCTGGTACAACAATTTTATTTGACACAGTAGTACCACAGGACGATCTTTATGCCATTGCTGACGCAGCTGGTGGTCAACTTGCTTATGCGTATTCGACATTTGGAGGTTAAATGGCTATCCAAAATCGAGGTATTGGCCTCCTAGCCCTGCTTGTCGGGGCTTTTTTGTTTCTAAGACCTAATAATGCACAAGCTGCACAAACTAGTGTCGCAGATCAGGATACGTCTGACGCACCTCGCGAATCAGATTTAAATCCTGAAATTAATCCAATTGGAGGGCAAAGAATGACAAATTTACTGCCAACAAATGATTCAGATGAAATATCAAAACGCATTGCAGCATTTTTATTTATGTTGCGTTCATCTGAACATGTTTATCCGCGTGACGTTATCAACGACAAAGCATATGGAATATTTTATGGTGGCAATCAGTTTAGCGACTTTTCAGATCATCCAGTTATTACTGGCGAACTTCGTCCAGTAAAGTTATCTGATTCAATTTGTAATGCTTCAGGTCTTGGATCGGGTTGCGTTTCAACGGCAGCAGGCGCATATCAGTTTATTCGTCCAACATGGCAGCGACTTCGTGAACAAAATCCGCGTTTACCCGATTTTTCTCCACAATCACAAGATGAAGCAGCCATTAGATTGTTGAATGAACTTGGTGTAATTGATTTATTGCGTGATGGTGATATTGAGGGTGCAATTCAACGTGCTTCAGGCACTTGGGCGAGCTTACCAGGATCAAGGGCAAAGCAAAATCCAAAATCAGTAATTTATGCGCTTGATCGTTTTTCAGAAGGGTTAACCCTTGCCTGAATTTTTGAAGCATCTTGTTACTGGAAAAGATAACCAAACGCATGATCTAGCACGATGGTCATGGGTTTTAACTACTTTAACAACAATTTTAGGTGCAACTTATAACGCTGCACACAATGGAGTAGTTAATTTAGTAGATTTTGCACAAGCAATCGGTATTATTTCAGGTGCACATGGTGCTGCAATTTGGGCAAAAAAAGATACTGAACCAGGACAATAAAAAATGCTCGATTTACGTAATCTTTTTTTATTAATGATTTTGATTGGACTGATATGTTTTGGCAGTTACACAAAGGGATGGCATGATGCAGATAGGCTTGCAGCCAAAAATATTGCCAATTTGCAAATTGAAGCACTGGATCGTGTAAGAAAAGTTGAAAAAGCAAATGACATATCAGTGCAAAATGTAATTTCGCGTTACCAACAACAAATTCAAACAATCAATGAAAAAGTTAAAAGTTTGCGTAATTCTGTTTCCAGTGGTGATTTGCGCTTGTCAATCCCCGCAACCTATTGCGACAATATGTCCAGTTCTACCAACATTGCCACCACAGTTGTCAAAACAACAAGATGCGAAATTGATGCAGCAGCTGCTGCAACTCTTATCGACATCGCAAGACAAGGTGACGAAGCAATTGAACGAGCAAACGCATTAATTGAATTTTATGAAGGAATAAAAAAATGAGTTTTGTAATTAATCCTGGAACAATACAGCCACCATTAACTGCGGGTGGCGTTGCTTATGGCACTGGATCAAGTGCAAAAGTAAGTGCAGCAGGAACAGTTGGACAAGTGCTAACAAGTAATGGTACTTCAACACCAACCTGGGCAGCAGCGTCAGGAACAGTATCTAGTGTTAGTTGGACAGGTGGTATTGTTTCAGTTGCAAATCCCACAACAACTCCCGCATTTACAATTGCGGGTACATCTTTTGGTGTACCTTATTTTACTAGCGGAACAACTTGGGCGTCATCTGCTGCGGGCACAACTGGTCAAGTGCTAACAGCGACAACTGGTGGCGCACCTACTTGGACTACTCCTAGTCCTGGTGGTTCATGGGTTTACTTATCTACTGTAACTGCAAACAATTCAGCAACAGTTGACATTGAAAGCACAATAAATAGCACGTATGAAACTTATGCCATTGTTGCTTCATCAATTTATTCAGTAACAAGTGATGTATCTTTACTTGTTAGACAAAAACAAAATGGCACATATATAACCGCTAATTATGAATTTCATTTAACTACTTCTAATAACGGAAGTACAGCGTATGTTGCAACTGTTGGTAGTAGTAATTCAAGTTATACATTATCAACTAGGGTGTCAACTCCTAATAATACTAATGGTGGTGTAAGTTTTGTTATGTATTTACCAAATATATCTAACACTACTTATTATAAAAATTTATTTGCTACTGGTGTGAATACAAATGATTTGGTAGGAACTCATCAAATTGTATTAGCTGGTGGCGGTACTTCAAGTGGTATTACATCGGCAGTGACAGGAATTAGATTCTTAATGTCATCAGGTAATATAAGCACTGGAACATTTCGCTTATATGGCATTAAAAACAGTTAAGGAAAATCATGGCTAGATTTCATACAACAGCAGAAGGCAATATCCCATTTACTGCTGAGGAAGAAGCAATAAGAAATGCAGAAGAAGCAGAATGGGAAGCGGGTGCTAATGACCGCAAAGCAGCTGAAGTTCGTAAAGAACGCAATACAAAATTAGCTGCAACAGATTGGACGCAAGTTGATGATGTTTCGCAAGCTGTTAAATACAATTATGTTTTGTATCGTCAAGCATTAAGAGACTTACCGACACAATTAGGATTTCCTAATCAAATTGTTTGGCCTAATGAGCCGTAATCCAAACATTGTCATAAATTGTAAATAGCGTCACCAGTTACGAAATTCAAAAATTATGATAGTTGATGCTTCTACACTTGATAGATTGCGCTTCGTTGTATGGCCTGCGCTTGAGGCGGGTTATAACTTGCCGAATGGTCTTTTAAATGCCATTGCAACATACGAAACTAGAGGAACATTTCGTGATGAAATTAGTGCTGCGGGTGGTCGAGGAATTTTTCAATTAACACCAATTGCACTAGAACAAGTTAAACGCGACGTAGGTGTAAATTTTGATCCATCAAATGCTTATTCAGCGTCAACAGCTGCTGCAATATTGCTATCACGTTATTTTAAAATTTTTACGCATCCATCTTTGGTCGTTGCTGCTTATAATTGGGGCGAGGGCAATGTCAAAAAATTACTGCGCACTATTGCAACTCAAGGACGTGGCACAATGCCATTGGAAACAAGACAGTACATTGTTAACACAATAGGCATGATATGAATTTTGAAATTGGAACAATCATTCAAGCAATCATTGGTGCAGCAGCTGGTGCGCTTGGTGCTTATGTTGCAATTCGAGCTGACTTAGCTGACTTAAAAGCACGCATGACCAATGTTGAACGTGCAACCGATTCTGCACAAACTCGAATCGACAAAATTCTTCATCGGGAATAAAAAAAAGAACCGAGTTTTAATTCGGTTCTTTAAACTCCCAACTATGGCAAATCACAAATACACGTTTGCATTGTGATGCACCAAATATTTTTTGTCAATTCTGTTCTCTATCTATAATTATTTTTCTGTAATCGTTTAATGCTTTTCCCCTGCTAAATCCTGTAATTAAACCTGTACTTTTATTTTTTCGCCACAAAGTTGAATTTGTTTTTCCAACAGCTGGCTCTAATGTCAAGGTTTCAAACAATTCAGGTGCTAATTGTTTTCGCCATACATTGATTTTTCTCATTCGCCTAATACCACCATCAACAATGCTAACGCACTCATACCCTAAAGAATTCCAAAAATTGTTAGCATCAAGATCAAAACCACATCTCAAAGATATAGATGTTGCCATGCCCTCAATTGCATACTCTTCCATCGCAGAAACTAAAGCAGCACCATAATGTTTTAACCTTGCATCATATTGAATACAAACTTGATGACACTTTACATGGTTGACTTGCGCACCCATGTAAATATAACCACATGGTTCTCCATTGAGTAATCCTAAAAACAACCTGCCTTTTAAAAGTTCTCTTTCAAAAACTTGCGTAGGATAAAAAGATAGAGCTTCAGCATTTGCTTTTTGCAATTTATCAACGTATAAAAGAAAATCAGGATGTTGTTGAACAACTGAAAAATCCATTTTTGATTGAAAATTATTTGTGTTCATTTTTAACCAATTGTTGTTCAGCATAGGCTTGGTCAAGCAGCTGCCTAACACGACGCAGTTCAACTTGTAATTCAAACTCATTTTGCTGCAATCTAGCAATGCGTTTGTGTAGCTCAACTTCAGATGGAATTGTTTGAGCTGCAACCAGTTCAAATTTAGGATTGGTTTTCAAAATGGATCATCCCAAGATTCAATCAACAATGCTTTGACGCGATCCAACTCTTTTGACAATCCCTCATACTCTTTTTTTAATCTTTGATGTTTCAATATCAAAGATACTGAATCAATATCTTTTGGCATTTCATACAAAAACATTCCAATTTTTAATGGTCTATTTTCATCAATACCAATGATGGCAGCTTTATTTTGTTTTACGTCACAAATATAAGCTACTGGTTTATTTTCTTGTTTTGTTAAATCATTATTTTCAATTTCATTCATTTTTTTATCCTTTAAAGATGTATTAAATTGATCTATCACTGGCAAACATCGAAACAACTTCATTGATGGAACATGGTGAATATCACCATTTATAAATAATGCGATATCAACAATATCCTTATCATAATGTTGACCATCTTTTAATTTATTTAATATTTCTTTTGCTTTTTTTTTATTCATAATTCAACTTTCAAAACGCTGCGCCACATTATTTTTTGCAATCTTGTCAAAGGCTCTCCAAGTTCTTCACGATGCTTCAAGCTATATGCCCATTGGCGTGGGTCTTTTGGCGTCTTACAAGTCGTTTTAAGGTCATCTAGGGACATTCTAATTTCATCGGGGATTCGACTTGATGATCTTGCACCAAATTTTTGATGATTTTTTGTAAATTTTAAATTATTTTGATTTTCTGATTCGGATAATGTTTGAATATCTGACCAGGCATGAAATTTACAAAGTTTTGAACCATTATCAATCGTCCATAAATTTTGACAACCATTTTCTGAACACATCGATTCAGATAAATCGTTATTAATATTATTTAATGCAGGTTTAAATGTCATTTGTTGTATTTCCCATCAATTATTTTTGCAAAATTGGTCGCTGAAACAATCCATTCCAAATCAGGTTTCCAAATTTTTCCATTTGATTCAAAACCATGACTTAATTTTGTTTTATTCGCAATATATTCAAAAAAACTATCCCACCATTTCAATCCATTTTCTTTTGTCGAGTATCCATTTTCAGAATATTCCGATGGTTGACTGGCCTGAATCCATCGCTGTTTGAGCTTCGTTGCCCTCGATCCTTGCCAAATCCGAGGTTGTGACAGGTGAGGAAAATGCTTGGCGTACAGGGTTAAAATTTGCTGCTGCGGGCAAGTCGGAACTTTCAGTTTCGACTGAGATACGTAAGTATCGATATTTTCTTCTTTGGTAATGGTATTGGTAATGGTATTGGTAGCATTGCGTTCGCATAGCGTTTGCAATGCGTTCGCATCGATTTTTTCCTTATGCCACCGCAACTTAGCAGAGCTACTTGCTTTAGCACTCTTTTGGTGATAAAAATTTAACTCAAAGTTTGTACGCTTATTTAGCCATCCAGTTCGCGTCGAAACGAAAAATTCACGACAAATTTGTTCAATAATTTGTTCGTGTTCAGGCATACGAATGAACTTAGCAATTAGATTTATTTCGCGTGGCAAAGCACGTTCATGTAAATAGCACCAATCGAGCATACGACGATATGCAATGTCGGCAATTGGCGACAAATGTGCAGTGTGACTTTGATAATCACCTATGTGAAAACTGTAAAAGTTCATCTTTGACCCAAGACTGACCCAAAAGAAACCGATGGCAGGCGAGGGTCAGATCGCTTTTCAATTGGGTAGCTACTCCCAATCTAGCCAGGGCTTGAAACATTTTATCAAACGTACAAGTCAGGACGCAAATCCTTGCGACTTACCTTGCCATTTGTTTGTTGCTCAATTCGTCTACACAAATTAATTCCAGGTTTAACTCTACCCTGCGTTACCTGTGAAAACCATGCTTTAGTAACACCTAAATTATTTGCCATTTTTTGTCGTGATCCATGCGGTTCATTTAAAAAATATTGAACGAGTGTCATGTTGTTATCCTTGATTGTTGTTTAACAGCAACTAAAAAAATTCATTATAGTGTTAAACTTTAAATCCCTCAACTACTTTGGTAAATCTATGAAAAATTTTAAAACTCCAAGAAACCTTGCTGATTGTGAATTTCCAATTGGCTATACCCCACCGCCCAAGCAAATTGATAAAGCAAAAGAACTTTTCGAAGTTATTTTGACAATCATCATATTTGCGGGCATTGGTGCAATGTTGGCTTGGAGAGGTTGATATGGCATCTTGTAAAACATGTTTGTATAGCGCAGTTAGCCTTGCCCCTGAAAGCAAACAGGCAGGACAACTGATTTGCAGGGCAACTCCACCACAAAGTGCTGCAATACCAATCCAAACCCAACAAGG
>Ga0209598_10001935_pt1 | contig 16583 bp, 12 predicted proteins | sample M_140807_EF_Meta_FD_187317 | JGI IMG/M metagenome (GOLD analysis project Ga0209598, IMG submission 187317) | Freshwater microbial communities from Lake Montjoie, Canada to study carbon cycling - M_140807_EF_MetaG (SPAdes) (version 2) | ecosystem: Environmental > Aquatic > Freshwater > Lake... | reverse complement strand
CATGAATCAAGCGTTGAAGCACCGTAGGTGCGGCATCTTTGTAGAACATGAACCAAGCGTTGAAGCACCGTAGGTGCGGCATCTTTGTAGAACATGAACATCAAATGACCAAGCCCCGTCAGGGGCGACATATCTGCTAGATTCCGCACCTACGGCGCGGGGAATTTATTGCGGAATGAAACCCCTCTCGTGGCAGAAACCCAGAACGATGAGCACATCCACCACTAGAAGCGGGGGCGGAAGTGGATCGCGGGGTTAGTGTTGTAGTAACGAAAAACCATCTAAACAGAGCGGCTGGTAGGGGTTGTCACGACGCGGCTTGTTCGCTTTTGCCTTTTGTCACCGTGTAGTGTCCCCGGTCACGAAAATAGAAGCTCAGTTCAAGAAGTCGATCCAAAGGGATTGTCTGGTCGGAAAGTGATGGATCGGTGAAATCTCCTTCCCACATGCCGTAAAATTCGAAGTTCGTCGGTTCAGAAAGATATCGGTGAATAAAATGAACCAACCGTTCGTGATTCGGCTGCGCCTCGATCTGTGAGGTATCGCCTTCCTGTTGCCATTCTTCCTCTGGCCAACACCCATTCTGGTATGACGCATTGCGAAAGCCACATCCACAGCGGGTATCTGATCCAATGTAGTACATATGCGGATTCTTGAAATGGGCTTTCACAGGCAAGTCTCGATCAGAAATGGGCTCGGTATGAATATCACCGGTCGTCTCATCCCAAGCTACCAGCGGCAATGGTTTTGGAGAAGCAATGTAGAGCACGAAGCACATATTGTTTTGGCTAACAGTTGATTAGTTCAGTCGCGGATGATATCGATGCCGAAAAAAATAAGAAGGTTAATTTTCTGAAATCTCAAACGACTGCTACTCAACGCTTTATGCATTTTGTTGGGATGCATTTGTTTTTTGGAACACGAAGTGATTCAGAGTGCTTTCTCTAACAAATATCGCGTTACCGAGTCCGACGGGGCCGGTATTTTCATCCGGCTGCCGCATTGTCCGCACTTGCTGTCGTTGCTTCTTCGCTTGTCGGCGCAGCATCCGGTCCTGTTTCGGCAGGGGCTTGGAATTCCGCCAGGGGAGTGACCAGGTTGGCGGGGAGGGGGAAGGTTTTTTCGTAGATCTGCGGTGCGATCAGGGCGGCGGTGGCGTAGCTGTCCTTGATCATTTCCATTTTCGCATCGATGTTGTCGATGTAGTGCAGGGCGAAAGCTTCCGGGCTGCGCGGCAGGGTGGGGGAGCCGAATTCGTATTGGCCGTGATGACTGGCGATGAGGTGCAACAGATGCAGGCGCACGTCTTCGCTGGCGGGTTCCAGGGTCAGCCAGCCGGAGCATTCGGGGTCTTCGAGCATTTCGCGCCAGAGCGAATTCACCACCTCGATGCCGATGGGAATGTGGCCGAGCATTTCGCCGCGCAGGCTTTGGATTTGGTTGAAGCCGTCCTTGGGGTAGGAGTTTTCCCACAGCTTGCCGCAGTCGTGAAACAGGACACCGGCGAATAGCAGGTCGCGGTTCCAGGAGGGATAGACGGCGCAAAGCGCATGGGCGGCGCGCATCATCTGGGCGACGTGTTCAACCAGTCCGCCGCGGCGGGCGTGGTGGTTGCGTTTGGCGGCGGCACTGCGGCGGAAGTTGTCGGCAAACTTTTCAAAGAACTTGCCGGTGATTTTTTTCAGGCGCGGGTCGCGGATGGAGGCGCAGATCGCGACGATGAACTCCCAGTCGTGATGTTGTTTCGCCTGGAGATCGGGATCACCGGTGAGGAACAGCGCGCGTTCGGCGGCATCGAGGACGCGGGCATTGAGGTCGTTGCCATCGAGCCCGTATTGATTCTGCGTCCATTTGCCGGCAAGGCGGATCATCACCGTGTCCGGCCAGTCCCTTGCCGCTTGAAAAAGCGGTCGGTCCTCCCAGATTTTCAGGGAAAAACTTCCGGTCGAATCCGCAAACGCGAGTTCGAGATAGGGTTTGTTGGCGCGGGTGGACTTGATGCTGCGCGACTGCAACTGCAGATCGACCTCCGCATAGAGCGGCGAATCCCCCGCCTGTTCCTTGAGTTGGGCAACGGTCAATGCTTCCATGCGCGATTCTTTCCAGAATCGGGCAAGGGGGGAAAGGGAAAAATGTCCGGTCGCGGGATTTCGTGCGTGTCTTTGATTGCTTTCATCGATCAAAGGGGAAATTCAGGGCATTGGCGGCAATCGGCTTGTCAGGTTGGCGTGGATTGCTAGGATTTCGCCGTGGAGAGAGAATCGCACGTATCGCCGCCGCGGGCCTGGGCGGAAATCGATGGCGGAGCGCTGCGGCACAACCTGCGGGTGGCGGCGGACGTCTGGCCCGACATGGCGATGATGGCGGTGGTGAAGGCGGGTGCCTATGGTCATGGACTGGAGGATGTCGCGCGCATCTTCGCGGATGCCGGAGTGGCATTTCTCGGGGTGGCGAATGTCGGCGAGGCGCGACGCATCCATCGCGCCGGAATCCGCACGGCGATATATTTGTTAGGTGCGACCTGGTCGGAGGAGCGCGAGGAGATCGTGCATCACGGTTGGACGCCGTGCATTTCCTCCCTGCATGAGGCGGCGGATTTCAATCGTCTCGCGCTGCAATCCGGTCGTCCGCTGGCGGTGCATCTGGCGGTGGACACCGGCATGGGGCGCGGTGGGTTTGTCGCCGAGGGACTAGCCGAAGTGATGGCGGAATTGCGGAACATGAATGGTCTGCGGGTCGAAGGCATCGGATCGCACCTGCCCTCGGCGGATGAGGACGAGCCATTCACCCGTGCGCAGTTCCGGCGTTTTTCGTCGATCATCGCCGACCTCGGTGGCCCCGGAGTTTTCCGATGGCGGCACCTTGCCAACAGCGCCGGGTTGTTAGGTTACGATCCGCTGGAGTGCAACCTCGCCCGTCCCGGGTTGATGCTGTATGGCGTTTCGCCCTTGCCCGCTTTCCAGGAAAAACTGCGCACGGTGATGAGTCTGAAATCGCGAATCACACTCATCCGCTCGCTGCCCGCCGGACACGGTGTTTCGTATGGTCGGGCCTTCGTCACCGAGAAACCGACGCGGGTGGCGACGATCGGCATGGGTTATGGCGACGGTTATCCGCGCCATGTTTCCGGTCATGGGGCGCGGGTTTTTGTGCGCGGGGAGTTTTTCCCGATTCTCGGCCGGGTGACAATGGATCAAATCATGATCGACGTCACCGCAACGCCTGCGGTTGCCGAGGGCGACGAAGTGGAGTTGTTCGGTGCGCACATTTCCGTCGCCGAAGTGGCGGAGAAAGCGCAAACCATTTCCTGGCATGTTTTCACCGGCATCACCCCGCGGGTCGTCAGGATCTACAACGGCGGCTGACGGGATCACAAAGGCCGGGGGATCGACGCTTCACGCAATCTTTACAATAAAAATTTCCTTCCACATCATTTCTTAACATGGTTCTGTTTGATTTGCCTCGCAACCGCAGTTCCCCGCATGAAAACATCAACCCATAAAAACATGGCATCGTTCCTGACCTCCCGATTCTGGCTTCATCGTCTGGCGGCTGTTTTGCTGCCGGTCGTTCTCGCCGCCGCCAGCCTCGCCGAACCCGAGACGGACAAACCCGCCAAGCCCGCGGTCCCGGCTCCGCCATCGGCCGCCTTTTGGGCCGCATCGGTTTCGGCGGAATCGGAGAAAGAATACGACAAGGCACTGGAGCAGTTGATGCTCTATCAGAAAGCCGACGGCGACAAATTCCTCAGCTCGCTCCGCTACGGCTGGCTGTGTTACCTGAAGCAGGATTATGTGAAGGCGGAAACCGGTTACAACAGCGCGTTGAAAATCGAGCACTCCTCGCTGAATGCCGCCGTCGGTTTGTTAGATGTCGCCCAGATGTTGAAGGACAAGGACAAGATCAAACGCGCCGCCGAGGGCATCCTGCGGATCTCGCCGACCCATTATCGCGCATCGCTGGTGGCCGGCGCGATCCAGTATGAGGAAAAGGATTACCGCAAGGCCTCGCTCACCTATCATCGCGTGCTGACGTTGTATCCCGACGACATCGATGCCATGAGCGGTGCCGCTTGGGCCGACCTCTACAGCGGATCGAAACGGGAGGCACTGGACAACTTCAAAAAAATCCTCGGCGTGAAACCGACATACTCGTATGCGCAGATGGGTTATGATCTGTGCATGGGCAAGGGACAACGTTGATAGTTTTTCCGACCATGAACACTCAACTTGCGGACTTACTGCTCAACGACCGTGGCTTCGCCTTCAACCCCGCGAGCGGTGAAACCTATCAGCTCAACACCACCGGGCTGGTGATGGTGCGGTTGATGCAACAGGGTCTGGATCACGAGGAAATCCTCATGCAGATCAGGGAAAAATTCGATGTGGACGATCACACCGCCCGCAGGGATCTCGAGGCATTCATTGACGAAACCGAAAAACTGGGATGGAAACCATGAACGTGCAACCCATGCGCATTGCGATCAGCGGCCTGCATCGCGGCGAAAACCCGCAACCGGGAGCCGGCATCGTGCGCAGCCTGCGCCGCCGGTTTCCCGATGCGTTCATCGTCGGACTGGTCTACGATGCGATGGAAAGCGGCATCTATGTCGAAGGTGGACCCGACGTGGTGTATGCCATGCCCTATCCCACCGCCGGGGCCGATGTGTATCTGCAGCGACTCGATGAAATTCTCGCGCGGACACCGTTCGATTTTTTCCTGCCCACCCTGGATGCGGAAATCGAATTGTTGGCCTATCTCGAGAGCGGGTTTGCGTCCCGCGGATTGACCACCTGCCTGCCGGAAGTTGAATCATTGCACCGTCGATCGAAAAACCACCTCAGTGCGCTTGCTGAGGAATGCGATGTGGAAGTGCCGGAAACCGAAGCGATCTATGACTTGAGCGGGGCACGTCGCGCCATCGGTCGGCTTGGTTATCCGTGCATGGTCAAGGGGCAGTACTATGATGCGAGGCGCGTGGTCAACGACATCGAACTGGCATCCGCCGTGAACAAACTGCTGGGCGAATGGGGTGCTCCGGCGATCCTGCAACGCTGCATCAACGGCCCGGAATTCAATGCGATGGGAATCGGCGACGGCGAGGGCGGCATCATCGGCCTCTGCTGCATCCGCAAAACCATCCTCAGCGACAAGGGCAAGGGCTGCGGTGCCATCACCATCCGCGATGAAAAACTCGAACGCCTCTGCCAGCGCCTGATCTCCGCCCTGCAATGGCGCGGGCCGTTTGAAATCGAAGTGATGATGGACGAGGAGATCGGCGACTATTCGCTGATCGAAATCAACCCCCGCTTTCCGGCGTGGGTGGATTTTCCCTCGCAATTCGGAGTGAATTTTCCCGCGGCCCTGTTCGAAATGATGAGCGGTGGCAAAACTCCCGCCACCCTTCCCGTCTGCCAGCCGGGGCATTTCTACGTGCGCCATCAAATCGAAGTGCTCGGTCATGTCGATCAACTCGCCGAGCTCGCCACCAGCGTCGATTTTTCCGCACTGCCGGTTCACCCGGTCTAACAATTTATCGCCATGCCACGCCAGCCCTACATTCGTCCGACCGTTCAACGCCTCAACTCGGGGCCGGTGAATCCGTTCCGCATGGGCTCGTCGCCGAGTTGTTCGGAGATCGATGGGGTGTCGGTCGAATCCCTGGCTGCGGATCACGGCAGTCCGCTGTTTGTGTTTTCCGAAAAATCACTGCGCGAAAAATACCACGAGGCCTATCGAGCGTTCAGCCGTCGCTATCCGGACGTGCAATTCGCGTGGTCGTACAAGACAAATTACCTCAACGCGATCTGCCGGGTGTTTCACCAGGAGGGAGCCATCGCCGAGGTGGTGTCGGGATTTGAATACGAAAAGGCCCGCGCCAACGGCATGGCCGGCGACAAGATCATTTTCAACGGACCCTACAAGCAACGCCACGAATTGGAGCGGGCGATTGCCGAAGGCGCGATGATCCAGGTCGACAATCTGGACGAGCTTTTGACCATCGCACAGATGGCGCGCGGTCGCAGCGAACCGCTGGCCATCGCCCTGCGGGTGCACTTCGCCACCGGCCCGCACGCGGTCTGGTCGAAGTTCGGATTCAACGGCGACAACGGCGAATTGCTGCAGGTGGTCCGCCGCATTGTCGCGACTCCGCAACTACGCTTGCAGGGCCTGCATTGCCACATCGGCACCTTCATTCTTGAACCGGAATTCTATCGCATTGCCGCAAAGAAAATGGTCGGACTGGCACTGGAGGCCGAGGCACTGGGTGCCGGACCGATTCGCTATCTCAATCTCGGCGGTGGTTTCCCGTCACACGCCCGCCTGCATTTGCAATATCTTCCCTCCGAGCAATCGACGCCGTCGCTCGACCGCTACGCCGAGGCGATCTGCGACACCATCACGCAGTTGTGGCCGGCTGGTCGTGACTTGCCGAAGTTGTATCTGGAGACCGGACGGGCGCTGGTGGACGATGCCGGTTATCTGATCTCCACGGTGGTTGCGGTGAAAAAACGTCAGAACGAATCGTTGCAAACCTCGCTGGCCGCCTACGGCAAGGGCGGGGCGGCGGTGACCGTGCCGACTACAAGTCAGAATGCATTGGTCATCGATGCCGGTGTCAATCTGCTCTACACCGCCACATGGTATCAGCCGCGGATTCTGCCATCGCGCCCCTGCCTGGACTCGCCGAGCCCCACGGTCGTTTATGGCTGTCTGTGCATGAACATCGATGTCATTCGCGAAGAGGCGCCCCTGCCCGCGCTGACGACCGGTGACCTGGTGGTGATGCATCCGGTTGGTGCGTACAACGTCACCCAGTCGATGCAGTTCATCACCTATCGTCCGGCGGTGGTGATCATTGGCGGCGATGGCGCCGTGCATGTCATCAAAAAGCGGGAGGACCTGCGCTACGTGCAGGAGTTGGAGGACGTGCCCGAACACCTTCGTTGAAAAGTCCATGATTTCCATCCAAGCCAACGAAGCGCCTCCGGTGGAAGCCGGTCTTTGGGAAACGCTGTTCCATGGAGTGCCGCGGGCCTACGCGGTGTTGTTTTTTTCCAACAACCAGCGGCTGGGCTGGTGGATGTTGTTGATCAGCCTGCTCGCCCCCGACCTCGGCCTCGCGGGTTTGGCGGCGGTGGTCATCAGCGCGCTGCTGGCATGGGTGTTGCAATACGAGCGCGGTTCGATCCGCAACGGCTACCTGCTTTTCAACTCGCTGCTGGTGGGTCTTGCCATCGCCTACCTCCACCGCTCCTGCCATTTTCCGCCTGCCGTGTATGGCATGTTTTTTCTGGTCGGAGTGACCGGCGGATTTTTCCTTGCTGCGGCCCTGCAAGCCTCGGTGTATCTGCATTTCGGACTGTCCGCCCACAGCATGCCGGCCGTGCTGGTGTGTTACGGGCTCTATGCGACGGCGACTTCATTGTTCGGTTTGCCCGCTGTTGCCCCGGCTCCGGCGTCGTGGATGGACCTTTCCTTTCTTCCAAATCTGGCGCAGGTGATCTGTCATGCCTTCGCTTCGATCCTTTTCCAAACCAAAGCCCTTCCCGGACTGCTGATGTTCATCGGTCTGGTCATGGTGTCGCCGCTGAATGCCACCATGGCCACCGTTTCGGTGACCGTTGGCGCTCTCGTTCTTCATCTCCTCGGCTATCCGCTGACTCCTGCGGGCACTTCGTGGTGTGCGTTCAATTTCCTGCTTTGCGGGATCGCACTGGGCGCGGGATATTACATTCCCTCGACACCGAGTTTGCTGCTGGTGGTTTTCGCCTCGCTGCTCTGTGCCGTGTTGTGCCTCGCGCTGGCGCATATCCTGTCGCCCGTGCACCTTTCCGTTAGTGCGCTGCCTTACAACCTCGTGGCACCCGCGCTGGTGTATGCCCTGCGACAACGCCGCCGCGCCGGAGTCCTCGTGCCCTCTCCGGCTCCGGGGATGCTGCCCGAACAGGCGGCGCAGAAAGTCCTGCTCGATGCCAAACGTTTTCCGTATCTGGGCACTCCGGCATTGTATCTGCCGTTTGCGGGCGAGCGAATCGTCACCCAGGCTTTCGAGGGGCCGATGACCCATCGCGGTCCGTGGAGATATGCCCTGGATTTCGAGGTCGAGTTCGAGGGCATGAAATACTCCGGCAGCGGGGAAAACAACGAGGACTTTCACTGCTTCGGCACGCCCGTGCTTTCGCCGTGCCACGGCGTGGTTTCGGCGGTGATCGCGCACATTCATGACAACCTTCCCGGCGGCAACAATCCCGCGGAGAACTGGGGCAACTACGTGATGATCTTCAGCGACGCCGGTTACACGGTCATGCTCGCGCATTTGAAAAAAGACAGCGTGTTGGTCTATCCCGGCCAGCGGGTGTATCCGGGGCAGTTGTTAGGGAACTGCGGCAACAGCGGGCGTTCGCCGGTGCCGCACCTGCATCTGCAGATCCAGTCCGGCCCTCATCTCGGTGCCGCAACACGGCCGTTTTGCCTGCTGCATTACCTCGACCACAACAGCGAGTACCACACCGCCGGCATTCCCGCGGTTGGCGAGGTGATTCGGGGCACCAGGGCGGATCCGCAGTGGGCGGAAATTTTCTCCCACTGGCTGCCGGGCACCTACCGCTACCAGGTGCGCGGCGACAACGGTGCCGAATCGGAGGAGGTCGTCGTGCTGGACTTCGATGTCAACGGCCGCCATCGGTTCCACTCCGCGAGCACCGGTGCCACGCTGCTGGCGTTTTTGAGCGATGGGGTTTTTTATGCGGTGGATTTCGAAGGCGACCATCGCAGCCTGCTCGCCTGGTTCGCCGCCGGACTGGCGCGCGTGCCATGCATCGCTGATGAATCATTGTCCTGGTGCGACAGCGTCAGTTCACTGCCCTATCATGGCATGGCCTCGCGCTGGCTTAAGGAAGTCATCGAGCCGTTCAACGGGGTGTACTGGATGACCTATCGATACGGCTTCGATTTCCAACAGGATGTTTCGGTCGTTAGAGCCACGGCGGTGGATCCGGGAAAAGTTCCCGCCCACGGTGCTTGCGTGATCGAATGTCATCTGCAAGGACGACGCGGCGTGGTGGAAATGCAGGCCCGCCTGGGCAAGGATCGCCGCATTTCCGCAACACTGCGGGACTATCAGCCGTGAAAGCCGCGGAGATTAGCGCGCGGCAGCCACCACGTTGTCCTTGGTCATGCCGAGTTCCTGCATGACCACGTTGCCGGGAGCGGAAATGCCGAAGCGGTCGATGGCAATCACCTTGCCCTGCAGGCCGACGTATTTCCACCACAGCCCGCCGACACCGGCTTCGATCGCGACGCGTTTGGTGCAAGACGAAGGAAGAATGCTCTCGATGTAATCCGGGCTCTGGCGGTCGAAGCGCTCGAAGCAGGGCATCGATACCACACGCACGCCATCGCCCAGCTCCGCGGCGGCGGCGATGGCATGTTGCAGTTCCGATCCGGTGGCCAGCAAGATGGTGTGAAGCGCCGATGTTTCCTTCTTGGCGATATAAGCACCGCGCATCACTCCGATGCGTCGGTCGTCCACCGAGAGTTCATTCATCAGCGGAATCGTTTGACGGGTCAATACCAGCACCGTGGGTCCGTCGGTGCGGCTCATTGCCGCCATGAAAGCGCCCGCGGTTTCCTCGGCATCGCCGGGGCGGATCAAATCGAGACCGGGAATCACGCGCAGTCCGCTGACGGTTTCCACCGGTTGGTGCGTCGGACCATCTTCGCCGACACCCACGGAGTCGTGAGTGAAAATGTACGTCACCGGGAGTTTGGCCAGGGCGGCCAGGCGGATCGAGGGTCGCAGGTAGTCGGCGAAGACCAGGAAGGTCGCGCACGAGGCGCGGAACAGCCCGTCGTAGGCGATGCCGTTGCAAATCGCTCCCATCGCGTGTTCGCGGATGCCGAACCAGATGTTGCGACCGGCGGGGTTTTTCGCGGAGAAATCACCGCCGTCCTTGATGTAGTTTTTCGTCGAGCCAAAAAGGTCGGCGCTGCCCGTGAGGAAGGTGGGTATCGCTTTGGCGACGGCATTGATGACATTGGCTCCCGCCGAACGAGTGGCGTCCTTGTAGTCGGCCGCAAAATCGGGAATGTGCGCGCTCAGGTCGGTGGGGATCGCACAGGCGATGCCTTCGGTGAGCTGGCGGGAAAGTTCCGGGTTGGCGACTGTCCAGGCATCGTAATTTGCCTGCCACGCTGCGAGTTCCCCCGCCGCTTTTTGATTGCGGGCGGCGAAGTAGGCTCTGACCTCGTCGGACACGTAAAAATACTCCGCGGGCAGCCCGAGGTTTTTGTGGGCCTCATCGACGAACTTCGCGCCACCTTCGCCGTGTGCCTTCGCGGTGCCGGCGACCTCCGGAATTCCCTTGCCAATCAAGGTCCGGGCGATGATCACCTTCGGCCTGCCGTTGTCATCGGCCTTGGCATCGGTTAGAGCCCTGGCAATGGCGGCGAAATCATGGCCGTCGATCGTGACCGCGTCCCAGCCCTGCGAACGGAAGTAGGCCTCGGCATCCTCGCCCTGGGTCATGACCGCCATTGCATCTAGCGTGACATCGTTCGAATCATAAATCATCACCAGATTGTCGAGACCATTGTGGCCGGCGAAGGCGATCGCTTCCTTGGCCACACCTTCCTGCAGACAGCCGTCGCCGAACAGCGCGAACACGTGGTGATCGAAAATCGTATGTTCCGCCGTGTTGTAGCAGGCCGCGGCGCGTTTGCCCGACAGCGCGAAGCCGACGGCATTGGCGATCCCCTGGCCGAGCGGGCCGGTGGTGGCCTCGACGCCCGGCGTCTCGTGAAACTCCGGATGACCCGGGGTCATCGAATGCAGCTTGCGGAAATTTTTCAACTCCTGCAGCGGCAGGTCGTAGCCCGAAAGATGAAGCCACGAATAGAGAAACATCGATCCATGACCGGCGGACAGGATGAAGCGGTCGCGGTTCAGCCATCGCGGCGCCGAGGGGTCGAAACGCAGGGTCTCGCCAAACAACACCGCGCCGATCTCCGCGCAGCCCAGCGGCAGGCCGAGGTGGCCCGACGAACAGGCGTGAACGGCATCCATGGCGAGACCACGGGCTTGATTGGCGGCGGCGGACAGTACGGCGGTATTCATGGTCTGGTCAAAAATCTGGCTTTGCGCCCGGTGATCCTAGGGGTTTCTCCGGTGCTGGCAAGCAACGATATTGTCAGTTTTCGGGGCATCCGCACCACCCCACGAGCCTACTTCGATGGTTTTCTCGGCAGGCTTTGCAGTGTCACGGTCATCACCTTGTTTTCGCGAATCAGGGTGATTTGCGTGGCCTGCACGCCAATGGAGGTGACAAACTGCCGGTAAAAGTCCTGGGCGTTGACCACCGCATTCTGGTTCACCGCGACGATCACGTCATTCATGCGGATCGTCGCAGCGCCCAAACCCAGCGGATCGACGGCGGTGACCAGGACTCCAGTGAGACCGCGCGAGCTTTCCATTGTGGAAAACGAACGAACCAGGATGCCGTATTTCGCGATGATCTCCTCTGGATCGCGGGCCTGGGTGGCTTCGGCGGTCGATGTCTGCGGAGCACTGGGCAGGTTTTCCGAGATGGTTGCCTTCAGGTCCAGGATATCCCCGCCCCGCCAGACCTTGATGGGAACTTCATCGCCGATGCCCGAGCGCTGCACCATCGTGAACAACTGATTGGGCGACTGGATTTCCTTGCTGTTGTATTCCACGATCACGTCGCGCGGCTTCAGGCCCGCTTTGTCGGCAGGGGAGTTTTTCACCACATTGACCACCATGCTGCCATTCGCCAGGTTGTAGCCGAGTACCTGGCGAACGCGCGAATCCAGCGGCCGCATTTCCACGCCGAGGTAGCCGTGCACCGGCCGGCCTTTTTGCAAAATCTGGGTCAGCGACTCGCGGACATCGTTCGAGGGAATGCTGAATCCCACACCCTGAAAGCCGGGATTTTCCTTGTCGGGAGAAAAGATCGCCACATTGATGCCGACGATTTCCCCCTGCAAGTTGACCAGCGGTCCGCCCGAATTGCCGGGATTGATCGCGGCATCCGTTTGAAAGAGATCGCGCTGCTGGTCGGAGATCGAACGCTCCTTCGCCGAGATGATTCCCTGGGTCACGGTTTCGCTCAAACCGAAGGGATTGCCAACCGCGAAAACGATCTGGCCGACTTTAACAGCGGAGGAATCTCCGAGCTTGAGCGGCGTGAAAGGACCCGGCGCGTTGATTTTCAGCACTGCGACATCGAGCAGGGGGTCCTCGCCGATCAAGGTGGCCGGATAGGATTTGCCGTCGTGAAGGGTCACTTGAATCTGTTGCTGTCCGGAAATGACATGCTGGTTGGTAACGACATGGCCTTCCACAGTGACGATCACGCCCGACCCCTGGCCCTGGGTCATTTGCCGGCGAATCTGCGATCGACCCCAGACATCGCGCAGTGTTTCCTCGCGTACGCCCGCGGTGTCGATGCTCACCACCGACGGCACCACCGCCTGGGTCAAGCGGGCGTATTCATTGTTGAGCCGCGATAGCAGTTCCACGTCGCCGAGATCGAGCGGCGCTTTTTCCGGCAGCGTAAACGTTTCGGGCCGGTGGGAGGAATTCGGGAAAAAAACCTCCCACGGCGAGTGGCCATGCCGCCACATGCGCAAGGCCGAAATCCCGACGAAGGCGATGACGGCAATCAACAGCAGGCTGGAAAATCTACGAATTGACGATTCCATGGATGTGAAGTCAGCGTTGCCCGTCGATACAATACCGCTGATTGCCGGATTGCAAGGAAATACAAGTGCATCACAAAGCTGAACCTCCCTGCGAGGGTATCCTCAAGGGCGGGGGATTTCCTGCGAAGTTTCCCGCGGAGGAAAAATTGTTAGGTCAAGGGAGGCGCATGCGTCCGGCATCCCGACGGGTGCGGGTTTGCTCGATGGATCGGCAAACGAACGGCAGCGAAGGCCCGGAGAGCGTTCGCCGTCTTTGACTGCCTTTCAGGGATAGAGGTAGAAACGGGGCGTTGAATTGCCCGGCTCTCACTCTATCCTTTGAACGCGCAGTCCAGGCGATCTGTGCGCACGTCATTTTTCACGGCAGCGATTTTCTCCAATCGAGCAGGATTTTGCGCAGCCGGGCGGCTTGTTCGGGATTGCCGGCAGCGAGGTTGTTGGCCTCGAGGGGATCGGCGGAGAGGTCGTACAGTTCGGTGGCGCTGCCGTCGGCATTGACGAGCAGTTTCCAGTTGCCGTCGCGGATGGCAAGGTTCGGACTGCGCGCTTCGGGCTCCCTCGGGTAGCGGTAATCCGCCTTGCGGCCGTATTCCCACAACAGCGGCTTGACACGCTGGATCGTTTTGCCCAACCAGGCCGCGGAGGCATCGAGACCATCAAAGTCGGCTTGTGCCGGCGGCGCGATGCCGGTGAGCGCACAGATCGTCGGAAACAAATCGAGCGAACTCAGCAATGTGGTGTCGTCGGTTCTTCCCGCCGGAACATGATCGGGCCAGCGGACGAGAAACGGTGTGCGGATGCCTCCTTCGTAGAGGCTCCATTTCATGCCGCGCAATCCGCCGCTGCGCTGGCGTTGGAACGAAGGCTCGGGGCCGTTGTCGCTGGCGAACACCACGATGGTGTTTTTTTCCAACCCCTCGGTTTTGAGAAAATCCAGCACGCGTCCGATCTCGCGGTCGTAGCGACGCAGCACGCCGTTGAAGTTGTGATGCGCGGGCGGAGTGTCGCCGACCTGCGCAAGATCCTGCGGGTCGGGATCGTGCGGCGTGTGCACATCCTGCGGCCAGAGCTGCACGAAGAACGGTTTGTTCTTTTGGCGCCGCATGAAGTCCATCGCCTTGTCCGCCCAGAATCCGGTGAATTCATAACGCGCCAACATTTTGTCCTCCACCGGTTCGGGCGTTTTCGAACCAAAGGTGTCGATGCGCGGACCACAGCCTTCGATGTTCACATGATGTTCATCGAATCCATATTCCTTCGGCCACGGCGCATCCTGCACATCGCGACCGCCGCCCATGTGCCATTTGCCGAAATGTGCGGTGGCATACCCTGCGTCGTGCAAGGTGCGCGCCAGGGTGAAGGCCTTGGGATCAAGCCAGTCGGCGCATTCGTGGTCCTTGTTGCCCGCGCGTTCGTGCAGGTAGTCGTTGATGCGCCAGCGCGCGGGGTATCGACCCGTCATGTAGGCCGTGCGCGACGGCGAGCAGATCGGCGAAGCGACATAAAAGCGGCTGAAGCGGGTGCCTTCCCGCGCCAGACGATCCAACGACGGTGTCGGCAATTCCTTGTTTCCGAAACATCCCGGGTCGGCCCAGCCCATGTCATCGGTGAGGATGAACAACACATTGGGTTTGGCATCATCCGCCGCACGCAAAAATGGCGCGGCAGCCAACAGCAGGCAGGCAACAATCCGGATCATCGGTTCTCGTTGTTCGTTTTTTTGTCGGCCTTGAAATCAGGATTGGGCGTCGGCATTTTCGCACCAACCCGACCTCGCCATTCGTGAAGCATGTTGCGCAATGCAGCGGTCTTTGCCGGTTCCTTCGCGGCGAGGTTGTTTTTTTCACCGGGGTCGGCGGCGATGTTGTAAAGTTCGACGCTGTCGTCCTCGAACCATTCGATCAGTTTCCATTCGCCATCGCGCACCGCACCGCTCGGCGCGCCGCCCTGATTGCCGTAGTGCGGATAGTGCCAGAACAGCGGCCCGCGGTTGAGTTCACCGCCCTTCAACAAGGGCACCATGCTTGTGCCGTCCTGATGTTGGTTGGGATTCAATGGAATTCCGCAAAGTTCGAGAAATGTCGGGTAAAAATCCGTGCTGATCACCGGGGTGTCGCACACCGTGCCGGGCTTCGTCACGCCGGGTGCGACGATGATCATCGGTTCCTTGATTCCACCTTCATAGAGCCATCCCTTGCCGGCGCGCAAGGGCAGGTTGGAGGTCGGATGCCCCTCGGCGGTGGCCAGCCCACCGTTGTCCGACATGAAAACCACGATCGTCCGCTCGGCGATGCCCGCGTTTTCCACCGTGGCGATCACCCGACCGATGGCGGTGTCGAGCTGCTCGATCATCGCCGCATAGACCGGATTGTTCTGCACCAGGCGCACCTTGCTGTCGCGCTCCTGTCCCCATGCATCAGGCGGCGCGTTGGCCTTCTTGCGTTGGTATTTTTCCACCAGATCCGGCCGCGCACCGATGGCGACGTGCACGGCATTGAACGGCAGGTAGGCGAAGAACGGCTTGTCTTTGTGGGACTCGATGAACGTCACCGCGTCATCGGCAATGCGATCGGTGAACTTCGGATCGACTTTCGGTTTTGGCGCGAAGCTCTGGGGAAAATACCAACCGGCAATCTGGACCAGGTTGGCATCGAAGCCCTGCGCGGAAGGCGAAAAGGCATTGTCGCCCAGGTGCCATTTGCCGGCGATGAAATTGCTATATCCGGCATCGCGAAGCGCTTCGGCGATGGTGACTTCCTGCAGGGGCAGTTGCAGTGCGTTCGGGGCCGACTTCAGCCTGGCGTTGCGCATGCCGGGAATGAAATCAGTGATGCCGGTTCGCGGCGGATATTTCCCGGTCATGATGCTCGCCCGTGTCGGCGAACAAACAGGACAGGCGGCGTATCCCGATGTGAAACGCATGCCCCTCGCGGCGAGCTTGTCGATGTTCGGGGTTTCGTAAAAAGTGTTGGGATTGTTCGCGCCGATGTCCATGAAGCCCATGTCATCGAGCAGGAAAAAAATGATGTTCGGTTTCACCGCGGTCGTCGATGTCGGGGCCGTCGTGGATTTTTTGAATTTCTCGAGAAAGGGTCGGACAAGATCCGCGCGGACCTTGTATCCCGCCGGGCTGCTGTGGAGCAGGTCATCGGCGAGCAACTCGCGACGGGGTTTGCCGTCCGGTCCGAGGAAGGCATCGACCTCATCGATGAAATCCATCGCCTTGCCCTGCGCCATGTAGTCCTTGATCAGGGCGTTGAGCGTCTTCTCCTTTTCGAACTGCCCCCAGCGCGCGATGCTGGGACCGATCGAATTGTAGGCAATGCGCACATCGGGCAGCGAGGCGCGAACCTTTTCCACAAACGCCTTGAAGTCCGCGAACGTCTGCTCGGGAGTCTTGCCGGCGTTGAGGTCGTTGCCCCCGGCGCGAAAAACGATCATCGCCGGTTTGTAGGGAATCACGATGCGATCGGCGTAGTAGGTCGAATCGGCAATCTGCGATCCGCCGAAGCCGCGATTGATCACTTTGTGCCCGGGAAAATCCTGTTGCAGTGTCTTCCACATGCGGATGGTGGAAGCACCGATGAACAGCACCGCACCCTGCGGCGGCGGATTCGCCTGATCCTGTTTTTCGAAAGCTACGATGTCCTTCTCCCATGTTTCGCTCGGCGACTTCTCCGCCGCGTGCAGCAGCGACGAAAGCAGCATCAAAAGCATGATCGCCCACCGTTTTCCTCCAACATGGTTTCTGCTCATGAACGATGCTCTATCAGCCACCCGAGCCCGCGTCGATCACGAATTGAGCGCCGTTCTGCGCCGGGCGATGAAATTTCGCATCACAGGGCTTGACCGCGATT
>Ga0209598_10001934_pt1 | contig 16584 bp, 13 predicted proteins | sample M_140807_EF_Meta_FD_187317 | JGI IMG/M metagenome (GOLD analysis project Ga0209598, IMG submission 187317) | Freshwater microbial communities from Lake Montjoie, Canada to study carbon cycling - M_140807_EF_MetaG (SPAdes) (version 2) | ecosystem: Environmental > Aquatic > Freshwater > Lake... | reverse complement strand
TGCCGGAGGAAGTTTTGCGCTCTTGATCCAAGCGCTTAACGATCACGCGATCGTTCAGTGGACGCAGTTTCATCAGATTTCTCCTGGAGGACTGTTTTCGACGGATGATCCAGACGGCGTAACATTCGATCTGACGTTCGGCGGGACGCATCACACCGAGTCAAATCCACGTCGAACCTGAGTTCGAGGTTGGAGTGCGTTGTTAGCACTCATCTGGAGCGAGTGCTAATATACGGGTTACCAGCATGGTTATCAAGTCTGCGTTTGGAATCCTCGTCAGATTTCTGACCGCTTCGCTAATTGCGTCACTCCATTGGGGTGCGGTTGCAGCGGGCGCTCCGGTCGCTGGGGCCGCTGGGGGCCCGGTTGATGGGCCCCGCGCCTTAACGATCCCCGCTCCAGTCGCAGACTCTCTGCGCGCAGCAGGGATCCCCATGGGCGGGCTGGGCTTGGTGGTTCGTCCACTGGATGGCCGGGGCCCGGTGCTGGAATATCAGGCTGGTCGACCTTTCAACCCCGCTTCAACGATGAAACTCGTGACCACCTATGCTGCATTGGGCGTGCTGGGTGTGGACTATCGGTGGCGGACAACATTTCACGCCGGTGGCCCAGTCGTTGGGGATCGCTTGCGCGGTGATCTCATTCTGCGGGGCGGGGGCGACCCCAAACTGGTGGTTGAAGATCTGACCGAATTGATTGCTCGGTTGCGGGCAACGGGGATCCGGCAGATCGATGGTGATTTGGTACTTGACGATGGTCTGTATCAGGACGATCCAGCCGAGGCCGCGTCGGACGCGCGCGAATTCGATTCGACTCAGCCCTGGGCGGTGCGCCCTTCGGCAGCGTTACTCAACTTTCGGGCAGTGGGTATCACAGCGACCGCCGGGGCTGGCGGCGACTCTGCCCGAATTTCGCTCGATCCCCCGCTAACCGGCGTTGACATGACGGGGCGGGTGATTGTTCGGCCCGGGCCGTGTCGCGAAGCGCCGCAATTAGATGCAAGGTGGCTGTCCGACGGCGCAAGCCTGCGCGTGGAGGGCCGAATGGCGTCCGGTTGTGGCGAGGCGTCTACCTGGATTGCCGGACCATCGCCAGCTCGCTATGCCCGACTGCTGTTCGGTGCGCTCTGGGAGGCTGCCGGTGGAACCCTGACGGGTGCTGCTCGAATAGTGCCGGGAGCAGCCCAGGGGCGGCCGGTACTCGCGGAGTGGGTCTCACCCCGCAACCTGGCCGATGTTGTGCGGGACGCGAATAAATTCAGCAATAACGTCATGACGCGCCAACTGTTATTGCAGGTCGGGGCGCAACGGGCGGGTGTGCCCGGGACGACTCAGAAAGGGGCGCAGGCGATCGCTGACTGGCTTACTGGTCGTGGGGTCGGGTTGCCCGACCTGATTCTTGAAAATGGTTCGGGTTTGTCTCGCAACGAACGGATCAGTGCTGATTCGCTTGCCCGCCTCTTGGTCCACGCGGCGGCCGATGCCAATCTGGGGTCAGTCTTTGTCGATTCGTTGCCATTGGCTGGGGTCGATGGCACGATGAAGCGACGTTTGCAGGGTGAGCCGATCACTGGCCAGGCCTGGATCAAAACGGGCTCGGCCAATGAGGTTCGCTCAATGGCCGGTTATGTGCAGTCCGCGTCCGGTCGGAGATGGGCTGTCGTGATGCTGGTGAATGGGCCTGGGGCGCAGGCTTCGACACAGGCTCAGGATCGGTTGCTGCGCTGGGTGCACAGCCAGCTCTAAATTCCGAGCCCCAGTGCGTCGAGCAAAGTCGCCATTTTGGCCTTGACCGTGGCGTCCATCGCAATGGGTCGGCCCCATTCGCGTTGGGTCTCTCCCGGCCACTTGTTAGTGGCGTCGATCCCCATTTTGGATCCGAGGCCAGACACTGGCGACGCAAAATCCAGATAGTCGATCGGTGTTGATTCCGCCATCAGGGTGTCGCGGACCGGATCGACCCGCGTCGTCATCGCCCAGATGACTTCTTTCCAGTCGCGCGCATTGATATCGTCGTCCACCACGATGATGAATTTGGTGTACATGAACTGGCGCAGAAAGCTCCAGATTCCGAACATGACCCGTTTGGGATGCCCTGGGTATTGCTTGCGGATCGACACGACCGCCATCCGATAGGAGCATCCTTCGGGGGGCAACCAAAAATCAACGATCTCGGGGTACTGCTTGGCGAGGATCGGCACGAACACCTCGTTCAGAGCGAGCCCCAGAATGGCAGGCTCGTCCGGGGGTTTGCCGGTGTAAGTCGAGTGATAAATCGGCCGGTCACGCATCGCCATGCGCTCGATCGTGAAGACCGGAAACCAGTCTTGTTCGTTGTAGTAACCGGTGTGATCGCCAAAGGGACCTTCGAGCGCCATCTCCCATCCCGTCCGCGCACTTGGGGGCAAGGGGCCCTTCCAGCCCAGTGCACGGGCGTGTTGCTCCGTCAGGTTGCCGTCGGGGTCGGGTCGCAGAACGCCTTCGAGAACGATTTCTGACGAGGAGGGTACTTGCAGATCCGATCCGAGGCAGCGGACCAGTTCGGTGCGTGAGCCTCGGAGAAGCCCCGCGAATTGATACTCCGAGAGCGAATCAGGCACGGGCGTGACTGCACCCAGGATCGTTGCTGGGTCGGCGCCCAACACGGTCACGAGCGGAAAGGGCGTTCCCGGATGCGCCTGCGCATGATCTCTAAAATCGAGTGCGCCGCCACGATGGGCGAGCCAGCGCATGATGGTCTGCCGCGGGCCAATCACTTGTTGCCGGTAGATCCCGAGATTTTGGCGGGTTCGATGGGGTCCACGCGTGACCACCAAGCCCCAGGTGATTAGAGGCGCCGCGTCGCCGGGCCAACAGTGCTGAATGGGTAAGCGTCCGAGATCAACTTGGTCACCCTCAAAAACGTTCGACCGCCAGGGAGCATCAGAAACGATCTTGGGTGCCATGCTGAGCACCTGGCGCAGCACGGGGAGTTTTTCCCAGGCGTCCTTCAGGCCGCGAGGCGGGTCGGGCTCTTTCAAGTAGGCCAGAAGCTTTCCGACTTCGCGCAGGGCTTCGACGGATTCCTCGCCCATCCCTAATGCAACCCGATGCGCTGTGCCGAACAAATTCGTCAATACGGGCATACTCCACTGCCGACCACTGGCGTCCTGGGGCTGCTCAAAAAGCAGGGCTGGCCCACCGCTGCGAAGGACCCTGTCGGAGAATTCGGTCATCTCCAGATGAGGGGAAACCGCAGTGGTGATCCGGCGTAATTCGCCCCGGCGTTCGAGCTGGGCGATGAAATCGCGTAGGTCTTGATATCGCATCGAATCATTCTCGCATGCTGACCCTAATGGTTGACACACAGGGGAGTCGTTGCTTACCCTTGCCGCCCCCGCGTTCGTAAAAGAGAGTAATGGATGCGTGATCTGAGGATCGCGAAAGACCGTTTGCCGGAGCAGGCAGAGCGATCAGGTTTTGCCTGTTGGGCTGAAATGATGGCGCCACTTGTGGTGGGGCTTTTGCTTGGGCTCGTGCCCTTGCCACCGTTGATGCCGCCCCCCAACCCGTCGCCCATTCCAGTTGCCGGTCAGCCACTTCTCGCCGAAACGACCATCAGTGTACCGACGGTGCAGTTGGCGCCTGAAGCGTCGGCTGAGCCCCTGAAGGCGACCGAACCCTCCCCGACCGTCACGCCGGGCCCCGCGCCTGCGACGCCAGTGCTCTCTAAAGAGCAGCACCACGTGGTCGACTTTATTACTCGGACGTATCAGGTCGCAGCGGACCAGGCAGGTCCAATCGTGGTGAATGCCTACCGGGCCGCCCGCGATGCCAAGATTGATCCGCACCTCGTTCTGGCCGTGATGTCGATCGAGTCGCGTTTTGACTCAAAGGCGAAAAGCGCCCGAGGTGCACAGGGCTTGATGCAGGTGGTCACCCGGGTGCATGCGCGCCGGTTTGAACCGTTTGGCGGAATCGCGGCAGCTTTTGATCCGATCGCAAACATTCGGGTTGGGACCCAGATTCTGAAGGAATACATCATCAATGCTGGGTCTGCCGAGGGGGGGCTGAAGGGTTACGTAGGTGCCGCGGGCAATGGGAATGACGGAGGCTACGGCAGCAAAGTGCTGGCCGAGCGGGCGAAGTTCGCGGCGGTGGCGGCAGGACGCGCGCCCGCCACCTCGGTTAGCCCCGTGGCAAAGGGTCAGTCTGTGCCGCCGGTCCAGCCTGCAGCGCCTGCCCAGCCTGCAGCGCCTGCCCAGCCTGCCCAATCCGCTCCGCCACAACTGAGCCTCGAATCTCCGCCAGCCATCGACCGACCTCGCGCCGGAAGCTGAAATCCCAGTGAGCGGCTTCTCCCCAGCCTCAACCTGCCTGGGTTCGATCTCGCGAGCCGCGTTGGCAAAACGTACCGACCGCATTGAACCCTTCCGCGTGATGGAGCTGGTTAAGCGGGCGGTTGCGTTGGAGGCACAGGGCCGCTCGATCGTTCATTTATCCATCGGGGAACCGGACTTCACCGCGCCCGAGCCCGTGATCGCCGCATTGGAGAGTGCCGCACGCGGCGGCATTACCCAGTACACGGCGGCCTTGGGCACATCGCGATTGCGCGAGGCGATCTCGACCCACTACGCCGAGCGCTGGCAGGTCAACGTGGCGCCTGAACGGATCGTGGTGACAGCGGGTGCTTCCGCTGCCCTGAATCTGGCCTGTGCTGCGTTGGTCGATCCCGGTGCCGAGGTGCTGATGGCCGATCCGACCTACCCCTGCAATCGAAATTTTGTCGCTGCCCACGACGGTATCGCACGGTCGATCAAGGTTGGTGCTGAAACCCGCTTTCAATTGACGGCAGACTTGGTTGATCGTCATTGGGGCCCCGAAACCCGAGGGGTACTGGCCGCGACCCCGGCCAATCCAACCGGCACCTCGATGCCGTTTGCCGAACTCAAATCGATGCTTAAGGTGATTCGGGCTCGTTCCGGTTTTGCTCTGATCGATGAGATCTATCTCGGGCTCAGTTATGACGCGAAACCCCGGACAGTGCTCGAACTCGGCAGCGAGATGGTGGTCGCGAATAGCTTTTCGAAGTTTTTCCACATGACCGGGTGGCGCTTGGGGTGGTTAGTGGTTCCGCCCGATTGGGTGCCCGCGTTCGAGCGCCTCGCCCAAAACCTGTACATCTGCGCGTCGGCGCTGGCCCAGCACGCCGCACTGGCCTGTTTTACGCCGGAAGCGATGGCGGAGTTCGATCGGCGCCGCGATGTGTTCCGGGCGCGCCGAGACTGGCTGGTGCCTGCACTACGCGGTCTGGGTTTTGATATTCCGGTCGAACCCGACGGTGCGTTTTATGTCTGGGTGAACTGCGAGCGTTTCGGAATCGACGCGGTGACACTGGCCGACCGATTGCTCGACGAGGCGGGGGTATCCCTCGTGCCGGGCACCGATTTTAGTGCGGAGAATCCCTCGTACTGGTTGAGGGTTTCTTACGCGACCTCACTGGAGCAATTGCAAGAGGCGGTTGAGCGCATGCGCAGGTTCCTGTGGTTACAATGATCTGATGGACCCTCAACTCAGAAAAGCCGCCCTCGAGTTTCACGAGCGCGGCCAGCCCGGCAAGATATCGGTCACGCCGACCAAGCAGTTGATCAATCAGCGCGATCTTGCGCTCGCGTACTCACCGGGTGTCGCAGCCGCCTGTGAAGAGATCGTTGCAGACCCTGCCAATGTGTTTCGCTACACCGCTCGCGGCAACCTGGTAGCCGTCATTACCAATGGGACTGCGGTCCTCGGTTTGGGCGACATCGGCCCCCTGGCGGCTAAACCGGTCATGGAAGGCAAGGCGGTTCTGTTCAAGAAGTTTGCCGGGATCGACGTGTTTGATCTCGAGGTCGATGAAAAAAATCTTGATCGCCTGGTGGATCTGATCGCCGCGCTCGAACCAACGTTCGGGGGCGTCAATCTCGAGGACATCAAGGCCCCAGACTGCTTTTATGTCGAGCGAAAGTTGCGCGAGCGCATGAAGATTCCGGTCTTCCATGATGATCAGCATGGCACCGCGATCGTCGTTGGCGCGGCGATTCTCAACGGGCTTGAAGTGCTCGGCAAATCGCTCCAGGAGTGCAAGCTGGTCGTCAGCGGCGCGGGTGCGGCTGCCCTGGCTTGCCTGGATCTCTTGGTTGATCTCGGATTCCCGTTGCATCACATCTGGGTCACCGATCTGGCGGGCGTGGTCTACGAGGGAAGAACTGAGTTGATGGATCCGGACAAGTCCCGTTTCGCTCAGCAGACCGATGCGCGGCATCTTTCCCAGGTGATTGATGACGCGGATGTGTTCCTGGGGCTTTCCGCCGGGGGCGTCCTCAAACCCGAGATGGTGGCCCGGATGGCACAGCGTCCCTTGATTCTGGCGCTGGCCAACCCCGATCCAGAAATCCTGCCCGAGGCGGTTCACGCGGTGCGTCACGATGCGATTGTTGCGACCGGACGCAGTGATTATCCCAATCAGGTTAATAATGTCCTGTGCTTCCCGTTCATTTTCCGGGGGGCACTCGATGTCGGCGCGACCACGATTACGCGCGAAATGGAAATTGCGGCCGTTCGTGCCGTCGCTGGTCTGGCAAAGGCCGAAGCCAGTGATGTTGTAACAGCGGCTTACGGCGGGGCGGAATCGACGCAGTTTGGGCCCAATTATTTGATTCCCAAGCCGTTTGACCCTCGGCTGATTGTCACAATCGCGCCTGCAGTGGCGCGCGCCGCGATGGAGAGTGGGGTCGCTAAGCGACCAATTAAAGACTGGCAGGCCTATCAGGCTCAGCTCGAGCAGTTTGTGTATCACTCCGGCAATTTCATGAAGCCGATCTTCGCCGCTGCCAAGCGGTTGAAGAAGCTTCAGCGCATTGTGTATTGCGAGGGCGAGGACGAGCGGATCTTGCGGGCGGTACAAATCGTCGTCGACGAGCAGCTCGCGCGGCCGATCCTGGTGGGCCGCCCCTCGGTGATTGAGAAACGCCTCGAGCGGGCGGGCTTGCGGATTCGGCCCGGTCAGGATTTTGAGATCGTCAATCCTGAATTGGATGATCGCTATCGAAGCTATTGGCAAGCTTATTTGCAGTTGACCGAGCGCAAGGGCGTCAGCGAGCAGTACGCCAAAATTGAAATGCGTCGCCGGCATACTCTGATCGGTTGCATGATGGTCCATAAGGGGGACGCCGACGGCATGCTCTGTGGAACCTTTGGGACCACCGATCAGCATCTGCAGTACATTGAACAGGTCATCGGCCGCAGACCCGGCGCGTCGGTTTTTGCGGCCATGAGCACGCTGATACTTCCCGAGCGGACGCTGACCTTAGTTGATACGCATGTCAACGATGATCCGACTGCAGAGCAGATTGCTGAGATCACAATCCTGGCAGCCGAGGAGATGCGCCGCTTCGGGACTCAACCAAAGGCCGCGTTGTTGTCGCACTCACATTTTGGGACGAGTAACTCACCCTCTGCGCGGAAGATGCGGGCGGCACGAGACCTTGTCCGGTTGCGGGCGCCGTGGCTCGAAGTGGATGGCGAGATGCATGGCGACGCCGCTCTCGATCCTCAATTGCGGCGTTCGATGGCGTCTGCGACGCTGTCGGGTGAGGCGAACCTGCTCGTCATGCCCAACCTGGATTCCGCCAACATTGCGTTCAATCTGCTCAAGACGGCGGCTGGTAACAACGTGACCATCGGCCCGGTGCTGCTCGGTGCTGCGCGCCCGGTTCATGTTCTGACGCCCTCTGCGACGGTGCGGCGTCTGATCAATATGACCGCCTGGGCAGTTGTTGATTGTTCGGAGGCGCGATCGTTGGGCGACTAAATCCAGTCGTATAACGAAAGGACGGTGATGACCGCATTTAGCAACCTTCCGCTTCAGGCCATGCTCCCGCTGGGGGCCTACGATTTGGTGGAGTTGCGGCGGGCGATTCAGCGGTCGGGCCAACGCCTGCTCGAGGCAGATTGCGCGCCCTGCCGGGATGGGCCTGCGGTTTGTGCCGCGATCGCTGCGGGCTTTGGCCTTGCCAAGCCCTTTGGTGCAGATCTGCAAGTCTTATTAGCCTGCCTGATCGAATTGTCGCCTGGAGACGCCGACCCCCCGGGGTTTGTCGTTCTACTGCAGCACTTGCCCGAGTGCCCCGGATATTCCCGTAAGGACCGCGAAGCCTTGCTCGACGTGTTCCGGGACGCGGGGGATCACTTCTTTGATGCGGATATCGCCTTCCGCGTGTTTTATTCGGTCAACCGCGCGTCAGAAATCCCCGCATAGAGTTTGCAGCGCTGCGATCGCCGCCGGCCCCGCGGTCTCAGTGCGTAATACTCGGGGGCCCATCCGAACCGGCTTGAATCCAGCCCGCTTGGCGGCCTCAATCTCGTCCAGATCAAATCCTGACTCCGGCCCGACGGCCAGAACCCAGCTGCTGCGGTCAGCAAGATTGGTTGTGTGATTGGTCGCCAAATCGTCGGTCATGAGCGATCTAACGGTTTGAACCAGGGAATCCGGCGCCAGCGGATCGAGGATCAGCCGCTGGCTCAAGCCGGCGGGATGATGGACAAATTCGGCAAATTCGGCGAACTCTGCAAACGCGGTCCGCGCGGGCAACGGCGAGTCGACCGTCGGTAGTTGATCCTGCCCGCATTGCATGCAGGCCGCCACCGCAATGCGCTGCCAGTGCAGGTGGCGCTTCTTCGCCCTGTCGGCGTCGAGTTTAACGGTACTGCGTTGGGCCATCATCGGCACCACGCGGTCGACGCCAAGCTCAATGGATTTTTCGATGATCCAATCCATCCGGTCCGCTGCCGCGATCCCCTGTAGTAGCGTGATTTGGAGCAAGGATTTGGTGACGCTGGAAAGGATGGCTGCGTCAATTTCAACCGTGCAGCGATCTCGATCCGTACTCAAGACAGTGGCCGTTGCCCGCCGCCCTGCACCGTCAAAGATTTCAAGCACGGCCCCCGCTCCGAGTCGAAGGACGCGCACGGCATGATGCGCAGCCTCGGCGGGGAGTTCGACCCGGGCCGAGGCTACGAGTTGGTCTGGACTGAGCAGAAATCGGGGCTTCATCAGACTGTCATCCTGCAAAATCCCCGATGCTAAACTGATTGGCTTGGTTTTAAAGAGGTGTGTTGATGACGATTCGGATTGCAATTAATGGCTACGGCCGCATTGGCCGGAACATTCTGCGGGCGCATTACGAGGGTGGTAAATCCCACCCTATCGAGATTGTCGCCATCAACGACCTTGGCGATGCGCAGACCAACGCGCACCTCACGCGCTACGACACTGCCCACGGCCGTTTTTCAGGAACGGTTAACGTCGAGGGCGATAGCATGGTCGTGAATGGCGACCGCATTCGGGTTTTGGCTGACCGAAACCCAGCCGCATTGCCCTGGGGCGATTTGGGCGTGGATGCGGTGTTGGAGTGCACCGGGTTTTTTACGACCAAGGCGAAGGCCTCCGCCCACCTGCAGGGTGGTGCCCGAAAAGTGATTATTTCGGCGCCGGGTGGGGCAGATGTTGACGCCACGATCGTTTACGGCATCAACCAGAACGTACTGAAATCCAGCCACACCGTGATTTCCAATGCGTCGTGCACGACCAATTGTCTGGCGCCTTTAGTAAAGCCGTTGCATGACGCGATCGGTCTCGAGAGCGGTTTGATGACCACCGTGCATGCATACACGAATGATCAGGTATTGACCGACGTTTATCACGAGGACCTTCGGCGTGCGCGCAGCGCAACGATGTCGATGATTCCGACCAAAACGGGTGCGGCTGCCGCGGTCGGTTTGGTGCTTCCGGAACTTAACGGACGCCTCGACGGATATGCGATCCGTGTGCCAACCATCAATGTGTCGATCGTTGACCTGTCATTCATTGCTTCACGCGATACCAGCGTCGCCGAAGTCAACGCCGTCATGAAAGCGGCTTCTGAAGGCTCGTTAAAGGGGATCCTTGCCTACAACGAGTTGCCGCTGGTGTCGGTGGACTTCAATCACGATGCGCATTCAAGCACCTTCGATTCGACACTCACCAAGGTCAATGGGCGTCTTGTGAAGGTGTCGAGCTGGTATGACAACGAATGGGGATTCAGTAACCGAATGCTCGATACCGCCGTCGCGTTGATGGCTGCTGCTTAACGAATCCTAAGAGACCCGGCCAGATGAAGTTCAAACGCCTTGTCGATCAGGAACTGGCCGGGAAACGGGTCTTTATCCGTGCCGACCTCAACATTCCGCTCAATGACGACGGTGCAATTACCGATGACACCCGGATTCGAGCCTCGGTACCGGGGATTCGACTTGCGATCGATGCCGGCGCTGCAGTCATGGTGACTTCCCATCTCGGCCGCCCGGTCGAAGGTGAAGTGCGTCGCGAAGATTCGCTCGCACCGGTTGCACAGCGGTTGAGCGAACTCCTTGGCTGCGAAGTTCGGTTGATCTCGGATTGGGTTCCCACCTCCGAAAGCGCTCCACCCCCGTTCTCGGTCAAGCCTGGGGAGGTCGTTCTCCTTGAGAATTGCCGATGTAATCAGGGCGAGAAAAAGAATGACCCGGCGCTGGCCTCACGTATTGCGTCCTTATGCGACGTGTATGTTAATGATGCGTTCGGAACCGCGCACCGAGCCGAGGTCACCACCCACGGACTCGCACTGGTCGCTCCGATTGCCTGCGCAGGCCCATTGTTGGCAGGCGAACTGGACGCACTGGGCCGTGCACTGTCAACGCCTGCCAAGCCAATGGTCGCGATCGTGGCGGGCAGTAAGGTGTCAACAAAACTCACGTTGCTGCGCACCTTGTCACGACAGGTCGATCAGTTGATTGTGGGTGGCGGTATCGCCAATACCTTCTTGCTGGCGCAGGGCGTCAACATTGGCCGCTCATTGGCCGAGCCGGATCTGGTGAGCGAGGCGCGCGCCATCATGGACGAAATGAAAGCGCGCGGTGCGGACGTCCCGCTCCCGGTGGATGTCGTGGTGGCTCAGGAATTCGCGGCAGATGCTCCCGCTAAGCATGTACCAGTCGAACAGGTTGGGGCTCAGGACCGGATTTTGGATATCGGGCCCAAATCGACCGTACGTCTCGCGCAAATCGTGGCAGAAGCTGGGACGATCGTCTGGAATGGTCCGCTCGGGGTTTTTGAGTACGATCAGTTCGCGGGGGGGACTCGTTTGCTGGCCGCCGCAATTGCGCATTCGACCGCGTTTTCGATTGCCGGTGGGGGCGATACGCTGGCGGCGATTGCGAAGTTTGGAATTTCCCGTCAGGTGGGATACATCTCTACGGGCGGGGGCGCTTTTCTTGAATTTCTGGAGGGGCGCGCTCTTCCAGCGGTTGCAGCGCTGGAAGCTCGCGCCTGATCATCCGCTGTGCGGGGCGGTTTGCTGCGCCAGTCGGAAGCCCAGAGACCGTAATCCGGATCCCATCAAGGCGATCAGTTCCTGGGGTTGCTCAATGCCGTCGGTGGGAAATTCGGTATCGGCGAGCGTGATACCGTCGTCATCGAGTATTTCGACGCGCAAGCCCCCGCGAGGGGTTAGCGCCGTCGCGGTGCGGGCCTGGAGTTCGTCGGCCTTTCGGCCGGCTGCAATCAAGCGATCGCGTCGCTCTGCAAGATTTCGAACAAGCCAGCAAATCACACCACTTTGAAGGGAGACGAATGCAACCCGCGGGATATCGAGTAATTCGACGGGAACCCGAAGATGGCGTCTCAGGATGGGTTCGAGCCGACCCCGAAGTTGTTCAAGCGTTGGACCTGACGCTCCGGGTGTTGGGGTGTTACTGGGTTGGTCAACGACCATCACCAGAAAGCGCAATTCCCACGGGCCCGCATTGGGCGATGGCTCGGACCCTGCGCCGGCGATTTGTTCAAGCACATTGACGCCGTCCGCCACGGCCTGGATCAGGTGCAACATCGGTAACCAGCGCAGGCCGGTCAGGGTTCGGGCAGGGACGAGCCCCGGCAGAACGAGCAGCCCCGGTGGCGGCTCCAGCGGTTCGCGGGGCGGCGAAGTGGTCAGCGATGGGGTAAGCGATGGGGTCAGCGCCGCCGTCAGCGACTGGGTCAATTCAAGGCGGGCTTCGTCATTGATGCGGTAGTGAAATGGACCTGAAATGGCCATCGGGAATGCGTACACCGAGCGCATGGGGCGACGACGTTCATTGGGCTGGCAACTGGGGCATTGAGCGCGGCAAGCAAAGTCATCGGCAATGCTGAGCAGGAGGTCCAGGGCCTGGCGGTCGCGTCTGGAGTCGGATTGGGGTGCTGCCTTGGCATCGGGGGACGCCTGGCCTGTGCGCATTGGCGCACTGAGTTCGGCCAAGGCACCTCGCAATGCGCATTCGTGGCCCGCACAGAATTCCGCGCCAATGAGGCCAGCCAGCGCTTCGGTGTGGCGTCTGGTTTCGCTCGGGTTGGCGCTGGCGAGACTGCGCGCCTGAGCGAGTAACTGTCGAATGGTTTCGGCAGAGCCGCGTCGGTGAGCGCCTGACGAGGGGTGCGGCTCGGGGGGCTCGAAGTGGGACGTGGCGTAGCGGCTGCGGTCGGTATCGGGCACAGGCGTGGGCTCAGTTGGGTGGCATCAACAGGGTGGTCAGCAAGCCCCGATCCTGAGAGACCTGCGGGTTGGAGTTACTTGCCGCCCTTTGGATCTTCGGGGGTCATGGATGGCGCTAAACTGCCACCACTTATTAGGTCTTGTTGCCCGCCTTTGCTTGGGAGTTTTGCAAATGTCAACGCATCGCGCGACCAAAATAGTCGCGACCCTTGGTCCCGCCACTGCCGATCCGGAAGTTCTTGAGCGGGTTCTGGCTGCCGGGGTCAACGTGGTTCGGATGAACTTTTCTCACGGAACTGCCGAAGAGCATACGGCGCGCGTCGCGCTTGTTCGGCGTCTTGCGGCGGGTCTTGGGCGCGACGTTGGAATCCTGGCCGACCTTCAGGGCCCAAAGATCCGGATCGGAAAATTCGCGGAGGGTCGGATCGAACTGCGCGAGGGCGACGGGTTTGTATTCGACATTGAATGCACCCTCGGCGATCAGGGCCGGGTTGGACTCGACTATCCCGAACTCATTGAAGACGTCAACGCGGGTGACATTTTGTTGCTCGACGACGGTCGCATGAAGATGCGAGTGGATCAGGTCGGCAGCCACACCATTCACTGTACGGTGTTGCAAAACGGGACGCTGTCGAACCGTAAAGGAATTAACCGTCAGGGCGGGGGACTGTCTGCGCCGGCGCTGACCTCAAAGGACATGGACGACATCCGGGTGGCCGTCGCGTTTGATGCTGACTTCATTGCGGTGTCATTTCCCAAAACGGCAGCTGATATGTACATGGCGCGCGAGTTGGCCCGGGCAGCTGGGGGGCGTGCCCAGATGATCGCGAAGATCGAACGCTTTGAGGCGATCGATGAGCTTGCCAGCATCCTCGAGGCCAGTGATGGCGTGATGGTGGCACGCGGGGATTTGGCGGTCGAGGTCGGCGATGCTGCAGTGCCCGGCCTGCAGAAGCGCATCATCCGCATGGCGCGTGAACTTAATCGGTTCACGATCACAGCGACCCAGATGATGGAATCGATGATTGAGTCACCGGTGCCGACCCGGGCCGAGGTGTCAGATGTCGCAAACGCAGTGTTGGACGGAACGGATGCCGTCATGCTTTCAGCTGAGACCGCAGCGGGTAATTATCCGGTGGATGTGGTTCTGGCAATGGATCGAGTTTGTATCGAGGCCGAAAAGTCGCATCCCATGCGGCTTGATACGGGGCTCCTGGATCGCGGATTTTCCCGGATTGATCAATCGATTGCGGTGAGTGCCTTGTTTGCCGCGCATCACATGAAGGCGAGGGCCTTGGTCGCTCTGACCCAGTCGGGTTCGACCGCTCTCTGGATGAGTCGTTTTAATAGTGGCGTACCCATTTTTGCGCTCACCCCCGAAGACAAAACCCGTCGTCGCGTTAGTTTGTATCGCGACGTCACACCTGTCCTGATGCCAGGTGGGGTGGCCGAAGATCGGGATATGTTGATGGCTGAAGCGGAAGCCCTGTTGATCGAGCGCGGCATTGCCAGCCCGGGCGACGTCATCGTGGTCACTTGCGGCGAGCCGCTGGGTAAGAGCGGCGGAACCAACACCATGAAAATCATGAAAGTCGGGGCTGATCGATAACGATCGGTCGCGGAAGAAATGGCATAGTCGTGCCATTCACATTCTGAATGCATACGGAGGAGATTGCGATGCCACTCGTTTCAATGCGCCAGTTGCTGGACCACGCTGCCGAGGCGGGCTACGGCATTCCAGCGTTCAACGTCAACAACCTGGAGCAAGTGCAGGCGATCATGGCGGCTGCCGCCGAAGTTGACGCACCGGTCATCATGCAGGCATCGGCCGGCGCCCGGAAATATGCTGGTGAAGTGTTCTTGCGCCATCTGATCGAGGCAGCGGTTGAGACCTATCCGCACGTACCGGTTGTCATGCATCAAGATCACGGCCAGTCGCCAGCGATTTGTACTCAGGCGATGCGGCTTGGGTTTTCTTCTGTGATGATGGACGGGTCACTGGAAGAAGACGGTAAGACAATCGCCTCCTACGATTACAACGTCGAAGTTACCCGGCGCGTCGTTGATATCGCCCACTCAATTGGCGTTACGGTCGAGGGTGAACTCGGCTGTTTGGGCTCACTCGAGACCATGAAGGGCGACAAAGAAGACGGGCACGGCACCGAAGACACGATGACCCGTGAGCAACTCTTGACCGACCCTGAGCAGGCAGCGGATTTCGTTCAGCGGACTCAAGTCGATGCGCTCGCGATCGCGATTGGCACCAGTCACGGTGCGTACAAGTTTTCACGTAAGCCGACAGGCGATATTCTGGCGATCGATCGGATCCAGGCGATTCACGAGCGCTTACCCAATACCCATCTTGTGATGCATGGGTCCTCAAGCGTGCCGCAGGATTTACTGGCCCGGATCCGCGAATTCGGTGGTGATATGAAGGAGACCTATGGCGTGCCGGTTGAAGAGATTCAGCACGCGATCAAGTACGGTGTCCGCAAAATCAACATTGACACGGACATTCGCCTGGCGATGACTGCGGCAATTCGGGAGTATCTTGCCCATCACCCTGAGAAGTTCGACCCGCGGGATTACCTCAAACCCGCAACCGCGGCCGCCAAGGCGATTTGCAAGCAACGCTACGAAGAGTTTGGTTGCGCAGGTCAGGGCTCAAAGATTCGTCCGCTTAACCTCTCCGTCATGATTGATCGCTACAAGCGCGGAGAGCTCGCTCAAGTCATCCACTGAATTTGTGGCGCACCCCCTCGGGGGGGCGTGAGGGCGCAGGGGTGGTGTCGTTGAGGTGGGGTCGTTGATCTGGTAATCACTGGCGACGGAATGCAATAGTGAGTTCGCCGACCCGTAATCCCCAAAACAACATATCCGCCCGATTTAGCAGGGTGCCCTCATCGACGAGGATCATCCAGTCGTCCACGCGCACGTCGAGCGAACTTCCACTGTACGGAATACGCAGGACATAGGCCCAGTTCAGGACGTTTCCTGCGGCGGTTCCGCTGGCACCCCCGATCACATCGCCTGCTTCGCCCCGGTACTGCCCAGGGGATTGCTCTGTGATGTGCCAGACCCGAGTTTGCCGTTCACCATCTGACCAGACGAAGCGCTCATCCAGGGTCCCGAATGGGCGGCCGTCCTTGGTCTCCCATTTGGCATCGATATCGACAACGAAACGCCTGAGCACCTTGCCCGAGCGATCTTGCACCATCCCCCAGCCACGGACGGGTCCGTTGAAATACGTCTTGATGTCCAGTTTCGGCGTGGCGCTCGCATACTCGATCGGCTGAGGCGATGCGCACCCAGTTAACTGCGTTGCACCGAGAAGTCCTAGCGGGAGCAGTAGTGCGGCGCTGATCGATCTCAGCCGAGATAATGTCGCTGATTTTAGAATCATATGTTTGACCTGGTTGAGTTTGGACTAGTCATGCCCATTTGGCAGCATGCCATTCAATGAGATCGTCCAGGCCAATGTGATTGCGTTGGGTGCTTGGCTTGAATCCGGTCGTTTGTTCTGTCGTTCGTAAACTCGTCCAACTGGAGCGTTCCTGGAAGCTGTCGCCGTCTGCGCAAGTCCCTGCGCTGCTGGCGTTCATGAAATACGTACTGCGAGTGAGAATGACAGCAAGCCCCGCGCTGCTCGCCGCCCTGACGCCGTTGGGCGAATCCTCAACGGCGAGAATCTGATCCTTGGCAATCCCCAGCTTTAGAAGGTGCGCTGTGGCCCGCTCGTAGACTTCGGGGTGCGGCTTCTTCGCGGACACATCTTCGCCGCATAGGATGATTTCGAACCACTGGGACCATTGCGCGCCGAGGTGTGCGATCAGAAGCGCTTCGACGTTGCTACGGCTCGTTGTCGTTACGACTCCTTGAATTATTCTGCGGTCTCGCGATTCGGTGAGTAATTCAAGGACGCCGGGACGCAGCGGAATCGGATGTGAATGCATACGTTGCGCGTAGAGGCTGTTTTTTTGTTGATGCAAGCGCAGGGCGAGCGCCTCGCGATCTGCGCT
>Ga0209598_10001931_pt1 | contig 16592 bp, 10 predicted proteins | sample M_140807_EF_Meta_FD_187317 | JGI IMG/M metagenome (GOLD analysis project Ga0209598, IMG submission 187317) | Freshwater microbial communities from Lake Montjoie, Canada to study carbon cycling - M_140807_EF_MetaG (SPAdes) (version 2) | ecosystem: Environmental > Aquatic > Freshwater > Lake... | reverse complement strand
CGTCTCTTCTGACAATGAAAATCGTACTCGCTTACTCCGGCGGCCTCGACACCTCGGTGCTGCTTTCCTGGATCAAGGAAACCTACGGCAATGCTGAAATGATCGCCTTCTGCGCCAACATTGGCCAAGAGGACGAACTGAAAGGCCTGGAAAAGAAGGCCAAGAAAACGGGGGCCTCGAAGATTTACATCGACGACCTTCAGGAAGAGTTCGCTCAAGACTTCATTTACCCGATGCTTCGGGCTGGCGCGATTTACGAAGGACAATACTTCCTGGGAACCAGCATCGCCCGTCCGCTCATCGCCAAGCGCATGGTCGAGATCGCCCGCGCAGAGAAGGCCGACGCCATCGCCCACGGCGCGACGGGCAAGGGCAATGACCAAGTTCGTTTTGAGCTGACGGCGGCGGCACTGGCTCCGGAGCTCGAAATCATCGCCCCGTGGCGGGATGCTCGCTACCGCAAAGACTTCCCGGGCCGCCAGGAAATGATCGATTACTGCGCCGCCAAGGGGATTCCGATTCAGGCCAGCGCCAAGAAGCCGTACTCCATGGACCGGAACCTCCTGCACATTTCCTATGAGGCTGGCATCCTAGAAGACCCTTGGTACGACTCCTTCGACCTGAAAAATCGGGACTATTTCACCACTCTTTCGGTGATGCCGGAAGACGCGCCGGACGAGCCGGAGTTCGTCACCCTCGACTACTTGAAGGGAGATTGCGTCGCGGTCAACGGCAAGAAGCTCAACCCGCTTCAGGTCATGCGGACCCTCAACAAGATCGGCGGCAAGCATGGCGTCGGTCGTGTGGATATGGTGGAGAACCGTTTCGTGGGCATGAAAAGCCGCGGTGTGTACGAGACCCCGGGTGGCAGCATTTTGCACTATGCCCATCGACAGATGGAAAGCCTGACCATGGACCGCGAGGTCATGCACCAGCGCGATGCGTTGGTGCCGAAGTACGCGGAATTGGTGTACAACGGCTTTTGGTATGCTCCCGAGCGCTTGGCCCTGCAAGCCTACGTCGAGGAGAGCCAGAAGAACGTCACCGGGACGGTTCGTGTGAAGCTTTACAAGGGCGGAATGTATGTCGCCGGCCGCAAGAGCCAGTTCAGTATGTACAACCCGCACATTGCCACGATGGAGGCCGACCCGACCAAGGCCTACAATCAGGACGATGCGACGGGTTTCATTCGATTGAACGGCCTACGCCTCCGCGTCAATTCCACGGTCAATGGAGCCAAGAATCTCCAGAGCTGAACTCGTGGGTCACGGGCCCCTTTGGGCCTGAGCGCCCGGCCAATCCAACGGGGTGTTCCAATTGGTGAGCGCTCGGTAATCTTGATCGCTGAGCTTCCAGGGGCTCATCCAGCCAGTTTCAAGGCCTCGGCGGCAGAATGACTGCACCGAGGCCTTTTGCGTTTCCAAATGCTCTTGGGCGATGGTCCAAGCTAGGTTCGGATAAATGGCGGCCAACGGTTCTAGTCGACCCTGATAATTGGGAACGCACCCTTTACCAGGGGCAATCCGAGCTATGAGTTGCTGCAGCCATTCAACCGACAGTTCCGGTAAATCCACGGCGACGAAGAGGGTCCATCCGTTTGGGAAGCGCGCATGGGCCCATCCGAGTCCGGCCTCCACTCCAGCCATGGGGCCAAGATCGGTAAATCGGTCTCTCAGGAGTGGAATGCCAGCGGGTGTGGGAGGTAGAGGAGGGCGGTTCTCTGGGCCCGCCGCGACGGCAATGCTCCTCAGGCCTGCCTGCTCCAAAATCCCAAGTTGTCGGAGAAGAAGGGGCTGAGCATCGAGCTCGAGCCAAGCCTTGTCTTGGCCCATACGAAGGGATCTTCCTCCAGCCAAGATCACACCCGTAAGTTCTCCGCCGGCGAGTTGTTCGGAAACTTGGGTCACCGGTTCTAAGCCTTTCTGGATCCTGGACGCTTGTCACCTTCCTGATGCCATCGGCCCGTGAAGTGAATGAAGCTCCTTGCCCCGGGCCGGGGTGACGGGTTTTCCTCCGCCCATGTCTCAATTGGAAAATCAAGTGGCGGTGGTGACGGGGGCGAGTCGCGGAATTGGCCGGGCCATTGCACTTCGCTTCGCTCAGGCCGGTGCCGATGTGGTGGTGGTCTCGCGCACGGCCGAGAACTCTGAAAAAACTGCGGCCGAGATCCGGGCCTTGGGTCGCAAGGCGTGGGCCTTGGCGGTCGACGTCTCAGACGCTGCTGCTATCGCTTCCGCCGCTGAAATCCTGCTCGAGCAGGCGGGGCGGGTGGATATCCTTGTCAACAACGCCGGGGTCACCAAGGACGGCCTCCTTATGAGAATGAGCCAGTCCGACTGGGACACCGTGCTGAACACCAACTTGCGCGGAGCCTTTCTATTCACCAAGGCGCTGACCCGAACCTTCCTCAAACAGCGGTCCGGCCGAATTATTAATCTGGCCAGTGTCATTGGCCTCATCGGCAACGCCGGTCAGGCCAACTACGCCGCGAGTAAGGCTGGTTTGATTGGGTTCACTAAGTCGGTGGCCAAAGAGTTTGGTTCCCGAGGTGTCACCTGCAACGCCATCGCCCCAGGATTCATCGAGACCGACATGACGGCAGCCCTCAACGAGACACAAAAAGAGGCGATCCTGAAGCAGATTCCGCTGGGGTCCCTGGGTCAGGCCTCGGACATCGCTGAAGCGGCGTTGTATCTTGCGGGTCCCGGGGGACGTTATATCACCGGTCAGGTGCTGACTGTTGATGGAGGCATGGTGATGTGAGCTCGCAGTCACCCTCATCAAGGCAGGGAGAATTCTTACTGGACTGGGCGGGTGCTTCAGAACCGGAGACCCCGCCTCTGCTTGTTCCCGAAGGCCCTAGCCCGGAATGGTTGCAGCGATTGAGTCCCGAGGATCGCCGGCACGTGGCCAGCTTGGCCTGGGAGCGACGGCCGCTGGTATTTCTGATCGATGCTCGAGCTCATTGGAATCTGGTGCGCCCGCGTCTGCCGTTGGCGGGCTTTGACGTTGTGGATTTCCAGGACCAGCCGGACGGCGATTTCAAAATCCTGGTACCCTCCGACCTCTCATCGCGGGAGTTGCAGCATCTTTTAAAGTGCCTGCGGCAGAGTCGGTCATCTCGAGCGGTGGTGTGCGAGCCGATGGGTTGCACTGGGCGTGTGCTGGCCACTTTAGCGCGACGTGAGAACTTCATTGGGGGCGAGGTTTCTCCTGTACAAAAACCCGCAGCGGGGAAGAATTCGTGAACGGGGACTTGACGGTCGGGTGTCACACGCCTAGACAGGCGCCCCAACGAGACAATTACCATGGCTGATAAAACCATCGAGCAGCGGATTAAGGACATCATCATCGAGCAACTGGGCGTGACTGCCGAGCAAGTGACTCCCGAAGCCAAGTTCATAGAGGACTTGGGCGCTGACTCCCTCGACACTGTCGAGTTGGTGATGGCTCTAGAGGAGGAATTCGGTTTGGAAATCCCAGACGACGAGGCTGAGAAGCTTCAAAGCGTTGGTGATGTTATCAAGCACGTCGAGGACTCACAGGCCAAGTAACCCTGCGACCCGTTTCATCAGGGCAGCCCGGCTTCCGGAGCTGCCCTTTTTCATTGCAGTCACTCCGTAAACACCAACCCACACCTGGGTTGACGCGCGCTTGTGTGTCTTCTGAGGGTGAGTAATCTGTCCCCGAACTATGTCGAATGCTTGGTCTGAACGCCGCGTGGTTGTAACCGGTCTGGGTTGTGCCTCCCCGCTGGGGCTGGATGCCGATACCGTCTGGAAAAACATTATTGCCGGAAAATGCGGTGTGGGGCGCGTGAGTGCCTTCGATATTTCCGCCTACGACTGCCAGATCGCGGCAGAAGTGCATGGGTTTAATCCTGTGCCTGCCTTCCCCAGTCCTAAGGAAGTTCGCCGTTCAGACCGTTTCACCCACTTCGGTGTCTATGCCGGTTGGGGTGCCTTGAAAGATTCGGGTTTGAATTTGGAGACCGAGAATCGCGACAACATCGGCGTGTACATCGGTTCGGGCATTGGCGGCCTGCACACCACCGAGGAGCAGCACAAAATCCTGTTGGCCAAGGGACCGGGGCGGGTTAGCCCCTTCATGATCCCGATGCTGATTTTGAACATGTCCTCGGGTTTGTTCGCTCTCTACAACAACTTGCGCGGCCCCAACTTCGCCACCTGCTCGGCCTGCGCGACCAGCAACCACGCCATTGGTGAGGCCTGGTGGGCGATCAAGCGCGGCGACGCGTCGGTCATGTTCGCCGGCGGTACTGAGGCGACCGTTGTACCCTTAGGCATGAGTGGGTTTGCGGCTATGAAGGCCATGTCCACCCGCAATGAAGATCCGCAACACGCCAGCCGCCCCTTCGATCGCGACCGAGATGGATTCGTCATGGGTGAGGGGGCCGCGGTTCTGGTGCTCGAGGAGTTGGAACACGCCAAGAAGCGCGGGGCACGCATTTATTGTGAGATCATGGGCTATGGCAACACCTGCGATGCCAACCACATGACCTCGCCCGATCCCGAGGGTGCTGGCGCGGCGCGGGCTATCCAGATGGGACTCAAGCACGCCGGGATGCGTCCTGAAGAGATCGATTACGTCAACGCTCACGCCACCAGCACCCCGGTTGGGGATGTTTGCGAAACCCAGGCCATTAAAAGGGTCTTCGGTGACCACGCCCGGAAGTTGGCAATTAGTTCCACCAAAGGGGCGACCGGACACATGCTCGGCGCGGCGGGAGGCATCGAATCGCTCTTGTGCTGCAAGGCGCTGGAAGCGCAGATCGCTCCACCGACCATTAATCTGGAGAATCCGGATCCGCAGTGTGATTTGGATTATATTCCTCACACCCCGCGACCCATGAGGATCGACGCCTTCCTGAACAACTCGTTCGGATTTGGTGGCCACAACGCCATCGTCATCGGCAAGCGGTTCGTGGGCTGATCCGCTCACTATTGAGAACCTGTTGGGAACCTGTTGGGAACCCAACGGCAGCACGGCACGGCAGACGCCGATTCCGGCGGTGCGCCGGGAAGAGCTGGGAGCATCCAGAAAGACCGGACGCTCTCCGCGACCATCGAGCGCTTCAATCCGAATTCTCTCCGCGCTTTCCCATTGGGCCGGCACGGGGCAGTCTTTAGAGCATGATTCCTCGATCCGGTCTTTGGGTATGCCTGTTTCTGGCCTTGAGTTGGGTTCATGCGGCGGACGCCCCGCCGCTCAATGTGGTGTTGATGGTCGCTGATGATCTGGGGGCTCACGACCTGGCTATCGCCGGCAGTCGGTTCTATGAGACGCCCCACCTCGACCGGTTGGCTCGGGAGGGAGTCCGGTTCAACCAAGCCTACTCGGCGTGCACGGTGTGTTCACCGACACGGGCGGCTCTGTTGACAGGTAAGTATCCTGCTCGACTCAAGATCACCGACTGGATCGCTGGGCATGATGCTCCCAAGGCGAAGTTGCGCCCCCCGGCCGACTGGGTGAAGGCACTGCCGCTGGCCGAGCAAACGTTGGCTGAACGAGCCAAGGCCACGGGCCGCGCCACGGCCCACATTGGTAAGTGGCACTTGGGTGGGGAGGGGTTGGGACCCCTGCAGCAGGGTTTCGATGTGAACCTGGGTGGTGACCACCGCGGGCAGCCGCCTTCGTATTTCTCGCCTTATGGATTGCCGCAGCTTCCCGACGGCCCTCGCGGAGAATACCTCACCGATCGAGAGGGGGCTGAAGCGGCCGCTTTCATTCGTGGACACCGGGATCAGCCATTCTTCCTTCAGGTTGCCTTCCACTCGGTGCACACGCCGCTTCAGGCCAAGGCCGAGTTGATTGAAAAATATCGCAAGAAAGCCCAGTCGGTCGGTGGATCCCAAACCAACGCTGTGTATGCAGCCATGTTGGAGAGCCTCGATGGAGCGGTAGGACGCGTGCTCACGGCTCTCGACGAAGCCGGTCTCAACGGTCGAACCGTCGTCGTCTTCACTTCAGACAACGGCGGGCTCGTCTTGGGGCAGAACCCTCCTACCTCCAACGCGCCGTTGCGCTCCGGCAAAGGGTCCCCCTACGAGGGAGGTATCCGCGTGCCGCTGGTGGTCCGATGGCCCGGAGTCACTGTGCCGCAGGGGCAAGTGGAGCAACCGGTTATTTCCATGGACGTGGCCGCCACGATCGCCGCGGCGATGTCGGCGACCCCTATAGAAAATTTGGAGGATGGCGTGAATTTGACACGGCTCCTGAAAGAGCCCTCGGCACGGCTTGGTCGCGAGGTGATCGGTTGGCACTACCCTCACTATCATCCCGGCGGGGCCTCGCCGTATTCTGCGATCCGGGCCGGGGATTGGAAATTGATCCAGTACTACGAGGACGGTCGCCATGAATTGTTCGACCTTGCCAAAGATCCCAGTGAGGCGCGCGACTTGGCCGGCGAGCAACCGGCCCGCGTCATGGAACTGGCACGACGCCTGTCCGACTGGCAGGGACGCGTTGGGGCCCAGTGGCCCTTGGCTAACTCGGATTATTACGCTCAGCCCCTCTCCGCCTCGGCCGATGGGAGCGTGCTGCTTCATTCGCGCTCCGCTTCTGTGCACGGGACTGTCCTGCGATATGAACCGATGCCCTTCAAGGACACGCTGGGTTGGTGGGGCCGCGCTGAGGATTGGGTGGATTGGAGTTTTGAACTCAGCCAAGGAGGATCCTTTGAGGTGGAGCTGACTCAAGGTTGCGGGCGAGGGTCTGCAGGCAGCCAGGTGGAGTTGCGCGTTGGGGAGCAAGTGATTCCCTGGATCGTTGAAGAGACGGGGCATTTTCAGAATTTCGTCGTTCGCCGACTGGGGCGTGTGACGCTCACGCACGGACGCCACACGCTGGCGGTACACCCAACCCGCAAGGTGGGTGGAGCGGTGATGGATTTGCGTCAAATCCGCTTGGTGCCGTCGCGCGGTGAACCCTTGCCCACGGAGGCGGCCCGGATGGTTCGAGCGGCTTCTCGCATCGTGGTGCTGGGAGACAGTATTACCTACGGGGGCGAGTGGGTGGAGTTCTTGGAGGCTGGTTTGCGACAAGTCCAGAGCGATCATCGCCCCGAAATTCTCAACTTGGGATTACCCAGCGAGACGGCCTCGGGCCTGTCGGAGAACGGGCATGCTGGCGGAGCCTTTCCGCGGCCGGACGTCCATGAGCGCTTGGGTCGAGTTCTCAGCCGTTTGAAGCCGGACTTGATTTTGGCCTGCTATGGAATGAACGACGGGATTTATTTCCCTCTCGATGAATCGCGCTTTTCCAAGTTCCGCGACGGGATGCGGCGATTGCACGAGGTCGCGGCTCACGAAGGGGTTCGGGTTCTCCACCTGACGCCCCCAGTTTTTGATCCCCAGCCTTTGAAGGGTCGTACGCTGCCCTCCGGCCTGAGCGCCTACCCGCAGCCCTTCGAGGGGTACGACTCGGTTTTGACTGCCTACTCCCAATGGTTGGTAGGGCAGCGAACCAACGGTTGGCAGGTGGTGGATGTGCATGGCCCGATGCGCCAATTTCTGGACACCCGTCGATCCCAAGATCCGGTGTTCACGCTGTCGGGAGATGGAGTCCATGCGAATCGTCAGGGGCATTGGTTGATGGCTCGTGAAACCCTTCGAATGCTCGGTGCTGCGGGGTCGTGGATGGATGCGCTGAACCCAGAGGAGTTGGTGGATCGTTCTGGTGGCTCACGCGATGGGTGGGCTTTGATTCAGCGCCGTCAACGGTTGCTCAAGGATGCGGGGTTGACCTTCGTTGGTCACCAAAGACCGGGCATGGCCCCAGGAAAGCCATGGGAACAGGCGCAATCGGAAGCCCGTGAAATTGGGCTCAAACTGAATCGCTAAGAGGGCTCGGACTGTGAGTTTGAAGAAAACGGCAAAATATTTTAAAACCTCGCTTGACCATCCACCCTATTTTAGTGATAACACTTTGAAAAGGACCTGTCACAAAGGGGGCTGTCCTCTGTCACAACCTAACCATTATCTGACCATGATTGAGCGTTCATTTCTTGCTGCTGTCGCAGCTGTCGCCCTCGCAACGTCCTCGGCGTTTGCCGGAACCATTTATTCAACCGCCGGAACCTCCTCTGAGTTCTACGGTGTTGGAACTGCCATCTCCAATGGCCACCGCGGTTACGAGTACGGTGACCAGATCGTTCTTCCTTCCGAAGGATATTCCCTCCAGCAGTTGACCTTCGGTTATTACTCCGCCTCATTGGGTGGTTCGATGAACTTGAACATCTACGCCAACGACGGCGCGATGATCGGTGGCTCGGCCGCTCCGGGTACCAAGCTCTTGTCCGTCCCGGGCATCGGTATCTCTTCTGGCGTGAACACAGCCACCTTCGACTACACGCCCTACGTGGCGCAGTACGGTCAGCTGAAGCTGCCTAAGTCTTTCACGCTGACTGTGAGCTTCTCGGGCGCCAACGCGGCAGCCGACAAGGGTTTGCTCATTGGTGGTGCTTCATCTACCTCGGGCCAGCCTCACCTGAACGTGGGTGTTTCTAGTGATGATTTTTGGCAGAAGACCGGCCCTGGCGGAAGCGATTGGGCTCTCCGCAAATTGAGCAATGGTCAGGCTGATAATTTCAAGTTTACCGTGACCGCTGGTGTTCCTGAGCCCACCACGGTGGCTCTCGGTGTGGTCGGTGCAGCGTTTTTGGGTGCTTCGGCCCTCCGTCGCAACCGCCGCTAATTGGCATTGCTAAATTTTTCTTTCCTTTACAGGCGCGATGGTTTCCATCGCGCCTTTTTCTATGCCTGGGCCCGGTAGGGCGCACTTTTCGACGGGCCAACCAGAGTCAGAGCCGGACGCGTGAGCTAGAGCACGGCCAGAAGGATTGGACAAGGAGCTTGGTGTCCCTTTTGATTGCCTCATGCGCTGGATTGGGTTGTTGCTGTCGTTGTGCTGGTTGGCGGGTCAAGGGGGAATGAGGGCGGAATCGGCCACTCGCGTCGAGTTGTGGACGGACCAGTCCACCGCCCGGCCCGGTTCCACGGTCACGGCAGCCATCCGCCTTCGGATGGCCGAGGGGTGGCATATTTATTGGCGCCATCCGGGTGACGAGGTGGGGCTTAAGACTCGGGTCGAGTGGACCCTGCCACCGGGAGTTACGGCTGGAGCCATTCAGTGGCCCGTTCCCGACAAGACCACTGAAAAAGAATTCGATACACTCACCTACTCCGGGACCGTCGTGCTACTGGTTCCTATCGAGATTCCTGCCGGCCAAGCGCTGGGGTCCATGACGCTCAAGGCCAAGGTCCGATGGCTCGAATGTCATGAGGAATGCGTCCCGGGCAATGCCACGGTTGAGACACTGCTTACGGTCGGCAATCTTTCGGAAGTTTCCGTCCATTTGGCGGAGATTCAGTCGGCCAGGCAACGCGTGCCGCGCAAGATTCAAGACCTTCCGATCCGCGCGGTTTGGGAGGCTTCCGAGGGCGTTGTCCCTCGTAAACTAGTGATCTCTTGGAAGCCCGGGTCTGGGACTTCGGGGTTTGATGTATTCCCTTTCGAGGCGGTGGGAGGGGTCGCCCCGGTGTCGATCAAAACCGAATACCTTGATCCGCAGAACGGGTTCCTTCGCATTCGCAAGACGGTTCCAGCAGGGGACTCTGGGTGGCCCGACCGATTGGAGGGATTGCTGGTCGCGAAGGGGGCAGAACCTGCGGCAGAACCTGGGGCCGAGCCTGTAGAATTCAGCGTGCCCATTGTGGCAACATTGGCCGGCCCTGCGACCGCACGCCCTGAGCCTGTTTCCATGGCGGAGTTGCTTATCAAGCTGCTCTCGGCCTTCGTGGGTGGGCTCATCCTCAATGTGATGCCGTGCGTGCTGCCGGTCTTAGCGCTGAAAGTGTTGGGGTTCGTGCAGCAGGCCAAGGAGGAGCCCCGGCGGGTTCGGACGCTCGGCTTGGTGTATGGAGCAGGGGTATTGGCGTCGTTCTTGGTCTTGGCGGGTGTGGCTTTGGCTGTGCAGGCGGCGGGTGGCACGGCCAGTTGGAGCGCGCCCTTCCAGAATCCGGTCTTTCGTGTGCTCATCACGGTGCTCATTACCTTGGTGGCTTTGAATCTTTTTGGCGTGTTTGAGCTGACCTTGGGCGGATCGGCCATGCAGAAGGCTTCGGACCTTTCCTCGAAAGAAGGTTGGAGTGGGGCCTTCTTTAATGGAGTGCTTGCGGCGGTTTTGGCGACTCCCTGCACGGCACCCTTCTTGGCTTCTGCGCTGGCGTTCGCCTTCCTTCAGCCGCCTTTGGTGATTCTTTTGTTCTTTGTCGCCATCGGGGCGGGTCTGGCATTTCCGTTTGTGGCGTTGTGCTGGGAGCCGGCTTGGTTGCGTTTCTTGCCGAGGCCGGGTGTTTGGATGCTTCGTTTCAAGGTGGGCATGGGTTTCCCTATGTTGGCGACGGCGATGTGGTTGTTCTGGTTCACGGCCGGCCGTTTGGGTGAGTCCGGCACTGGCGTGTTGTGGTTCGGGTTGTTCTTAGTGGTCTTGGCTATGGCTGCCTGGGTTTGGGGGGAATTTGTGCAGCGTTCGACCCGGGGTCGGGGTTGGGCCATGGCCATCGCAGCGTTGCTGTTGCTGGCTGGATACTTTGGTTTTTTGGAGGGTCAGCTGGATTGGCGTACGCCGGCGGGTCGGCGGGTCAAGGGGTTGGAGTGGCAGAAATGGAGTGCTGCTGCGGTCGAGCAAGCCCGTCGTGAGGGGCATCCGGTGATGGTGGATTTCACGGCCGACAGTTGTCTCAACTGCAAGTGGAATAAGGCGACGGCCATCGAGATCGATGCCACGCGGGCACGGATCAAGGAATTGGGGGTTCGTGTTTTCGAGGGCGATTTCACTGATGGAGATCCGCTCATCGCTGAGGAACTCAAGAAGCATGGCCGCCGGGGGGTGCCTTTGGTTCTGATGTATTCCGCAGACTTGGCTAAAGCTCCGGAACTCCTGCCTGTGGTGCTGACACCCGGTATTGTGGCTGAGGCCTTGCAGCGAGCGGCCACGCGTTGAGCTTCGGCGCGCCGTGCGACTAAACTAACTGTTAGCTGACCTAGGCTTGGGTTTTGCTGGGGTCCGGGTGTGTTTTCTTTAGGGAGCGGTTGATGGAGGATTGGGATTTGGGATCCGAAGGAGCGTTCCCTGGGGGGCTCTGCGGGGTTGGGCCTGCGCTCGCAGGGATCGTTCGGTGGGCGGGAGATTCTTTTGTTATTTTACGGAGCTGCTGGCATCGAAACCAATTGAGGGCTGGGTTTGCTGTCGGCCTGGGTTCATTCTCGTGCGTGTGAACTCTCTAGGTTGGGTCGCCGTGAGCAGGACCTCGTTCGCAATGGCGGTGGCTGTAGTGGTCGCTGGGACTTGCCGTGGTGCTGAGGCGGTGTCTTCGCCCAAGACCCGGGTGAGCTATTCGGAGGCCTACGGAAAAACCGAACGGGCGACGAATGTGGCTGCGGCTGACTTGGCTCGCTTCGCTCCCGTATCTCCTGATCGAGCTTTGGAGACGTTCCAGATTCGGAAGGGCTTCCGTCTGGAATTGGCGGCGAGCGAGCCTCAGGTGGTGAGTCCGGTGACGATGGCTTTTGACGAGGATGGCCGAGCGTTCGTCGCCGAAATGATCGATTATTCCGAGCGCCGGGATGAGACGCCGCATGCCGGGCGGATTCGGATGCTGGAGGATCTCGATGGCGATGGTCGTTTCGACCGTTCTACTGTCTTTGCTGATCACCTTCCTTGGCCGACGGCTCTCATTTGTTCTCGGGGCGGGCTGTATGTTGGGGCCTCTCCGGATATCCTGTGGCTCAAAGACACGACGGGCGATGGTCGGGCCGATGAACGCCGCGTCGTGGTGAGCGGATTCGGCAGTGGGGTGGCCCGACTCAATGTTCAGGCTCTCCTCAATTCCTTCAATTGGGGGCTGGATCACCGCCTTTACGGGGCCACCGGTCCCAATGGGGGAAATCGTGTGGTCCGGTCGGGTGCGGAGGGTTCCGGGCTTGATTTGCGGGGTTCGGATTTCAGCCTCGATCCTTTGACCGAAACGCTCCGTCCGGAGACGGGCGGCGGTCAGTACGGACTCTCCTTCGATTCAGTGGGAAATCGATTCGTGTGCAGCAACAGCGATCACCTCCAGTGGATGGCCTTGGACTGGCCGCACGCTTCGCGCAATCCCTGGGTCGCTCTGCCGTCGCCGCGGGTGAGCATCGCTGCCGACGGACCCGCGGCTGAGGTGTTCCGGATTAGTCCCGACGAGCCTTGGAGGATTGTTCGGACGCGGTGGCGAATCAGTGGGGTAGTCCCGGGCATGGTCGAGGGCGGTGGGCGGGTCTCGGGTTATTTCACGGGGGCCACTGGAGCGACGGTGTACCGCGGTGATGCCTATGGCCCGGAGTTTGTCGACAACGTCTTCATCGGCGATGCCGGGGGCAACCTGGTCCACCGGAAGGTTTTGAAGGCCGACGGGGTGGGCTGGGTGGCGCGTCGTCCCGTCGACGAACAGGGTGTTGAGTTTCTAGCTTCGCGAGACACGTGGTTCCGTCCGGTGCATTTCCAGAACGGTCCGGAGGGTTGTCTGTACATCGTGGACATGTACCGGGAGGTCATCGAGCACCCGTGGTCTATCCCTGAGGCCATTAAGCAGCATTTAGATCTTAACAGCGGTAATGACCGCGGCCGCATTTGGCGGGTGGTTCCGGAGGGTTTTCGAAGACCGGCTCCGCGGCGGTGGAGCCAAGCCTCGGTGAGTCAGTGCGTAGCGGCTCTCGAAAGCTCGAATGGATGGGTTCGCGAGACAGCGTCGCGCCTCATTCACGAACGTCAGGATCGTTCTGCCGTGCCGGAGTTGGAGCGGTTGCTCGAGCAATCGGCGGTCCCGCTGGCCCGACTGCATGCTTTGTATTCACTCGAGGGATTGAAGGCGCTGGAGGGGGCACGCCCTCTGACCATCGCCCTGGCCGACCGGGATGAACGGGTTCGCGAGCATGCTGTGAAATGGGTGGAGCCTCGGGTGACGGGCACGGATCCGGGGGCCAAGAGCCTTCAGGGACTGCTCTTGAGCTTGGTCGATGATCCGTCCGTGCGAGTTCGTTGCCAAGTAGCCCTGACCCTGGGGGCCTGGTCGGGTCCAGAACGGAACAAAGCCTTGGCCCGGATCCTCATTCGGGACTGGGATCAACCGTGGGTGCAAGCGGCGGTCTTGAGCGGTCTCTCCACGGGTGCCGGAGAGGTGCTCGCAAGCCTGGCTCAGGATTTGGGATTCATCCAGCGACCGCGCAGCGGGGAGTTTCTGGAGGCGATTGCGACGGTAATGGGCGCGCAGGGGCTTCCGGGTGAGGTGGAGCTTTTTCTGGACCGGGTGGCTAGCCCCGAGTGGTCTGCCCCGGCGCCTCGCATGGTTCGTGCTTTTCTCGAGGCTGCGGCCCGCACTGGCAAATCGGTGGTTTCCCGGGAGTCGGAGGAGCGCCTGCAGAAGCTGTTTCGATCCGCCATCGTCCGTTCTGCAGAGGAAGGACTGGCGGAGGCCGATCGGGTCCGGGCGGTGGAGTTGCTTGCGGTGGGCCGTCCGGCCGAGGTGGTTGAACCGTTGAGCCGGTTGCTGCTGACGGACTCGCCCCGCGTTCGTGCGGCGGCCATTCAGTCCTTGGGGCGTTTGAACTCTCCAGGCGTGGGCGAACGGCTTCTCAAGCCATGGAGGGCTTACCGGGTTGAGGATCGGGCGGCTGTGGTGGCGTTGCTTGCTCATCGCCCCGAGCGCGCCCAGGCGCTGCTGGCAGCAGTGGAGCGGGGTGAAGTCGGCCCCGCAGCGATCCCCGCGGCCACAGTCCGAAGCCTTCAGACCCATTCAAGCCCCGCCGTCGCGTTGGCCGCGCTGCAATGGCTTCCGAAGGAACCCTCCAGCGCCGATACCGTGGCCGCGCTCCAATCGGCATTGACCTTGCCCGGCTCAAAGGCCCGAGGAGGCTTGATCTTTCTCGAACGCTGCGCGGCCTGTCACCGTGCCGGTTCCGACGGTCATGCCGTGGGGCCGGATTTGGTGACGGTGCGCACAGCAGGAAAAGCCAAACTGCTCACGAGCATGGTGCAACCGCATGCCGAGGTGGCTCCTCAATACATCGCCTTTACCGTGGAAACACTGGACGGCGAAACCTACGCGGCCTTGATCGCCCGGGAGACGCCTACTCATGTGACGCTGCGTCTCGGCGGCGGTCAGGAGCTCACTTTGGAGCGTCGAGCCGTCCGTTCCATGCGCAGCTCGGGGCAGTCGCTCATGCCCGAGGGTCTCCTTTCCGGGTTGTCTCCAGAGGCGGTGGCCGATTTGTTGGAGTTTGTTTCCAATGCGCCGGTTTCAGTTTCGCTTCCTTCAAAACCATGAATGCCCCGGTGCCGATCGCGGTCTGTTTCACTTTTCCCATGCTCAGGAACTCTTCATTTTGGACGGCCCTCGGATTGCTGGTCCACACGGTGGTTTTAGCCGGTGCTGCTAATCCCGATTGGTTGATCGATCCGTCGCCGTATCGGGCGCGAGTTCAGGTTGCCCCGGATCGCCCCGAGCTCGTTCTCGACAACGGTCTGCTGCGGCGCGTCATTCGCATTGAGCCCAACGCGGCCACGGTTGCTTTGGAGAACCGCATTAGCGGCGAGTCCCTGATCCGCGGGGTGAAGCCCGAAGCCGTGGTGGAACTCAACGGCAAACGATTCGAGGTCGGGGGGCTTCAAGGACAACCGAACTACGCCTTCCTTAGGCCCGAATGGGAAGGGCAACTCAAAGCGCGGCCCGAGGCGTTTCGCTTTGTGGGCCATGAGATCGGAGTCCCTCAAGAACGCATGGCGTGGAAACGCGTGCGTCATCATGCGCCCGGGGTCCAATGGCCTCCGCGGGGAATGACTCTGAGGCTCGATTTCGAGGCACCGTCGTCGTTGGTTTCCGAACCGTCACTCCGCGGGCTCCGGATTTCAGTGCACTACGAATTGTACGATGGCATTCCCTGCTACTCGAAGTGGTTGACCGTGAGCAACGGAACGGCCTCGGCGGTGACAATTAACCGGTTCTCCAGCGAGGTGCTTGCGGCCGTCGAGCGGGTTTCAGAAGTAGATGAGCTGTCGGTGGGGCTAACGCCTCCCAACTTCCATGTCGAAACCGACATGTCGTTTGGTGGAATGACCGGGGCGGGGGCCAATCGGCGTTCCTACCGGTGGCTGACGGATCCCGAGTTTCATTCCCAGGTCAATTACGAGAAGAAGACCCCCTGCTTGCTGGATGTGGGACCCGATCTGGGACCCGATCAAACGGTGGCTCCCGGGGCCACCTTCGAAACCTACCGAGCTTGGATCTTGCCGCAGGACAGCACGGACCGTGAGCGATGTGGCCTGGCCGTGCGGCGGATGATGCGCACGGTAGCTCCCTGGGTGACCGAGAACCCGCTAATGATGCACGTGGTTTCTTCGCACGGGCCGACGGTCACCAATGCCATCGATCAGTGCGCGGCCACCGGCTTCGAGATGCTTATTCTCAGTTTTGGTAGCGGCTTCGACATGGAGAACGGACGCCCAGAAACCTTACAGAAAGCCAAAGCCTTCTCGGCCTATGCGCAGAGTCGGGGCGTGGAAATCGGGAGCTATTCTCTCTTGGCCTCGCGCAGCGTCGGTGGCGGGAATGACGTGGTCTTGCCTCCCGGGCTCAAGCCGGTGTTTGGAAATTCGCCCTGCCTCCAAAGCCAGTGGGGCACCAACTACTTCCGCCGATTGTACGAGTTTCATCGTCAGAGCGGTTTCACGTTGTTGGAACACGATGGTTCTTATCCGGGAGATCCCTGCGCATCCACGAATCATCCGGGGCACCGTCGGTGGGAGGATTCTCGTTGGAACCAGTGGGTGGAGATTCGAGACTTCTACCGTTGGTGCCGGGGCGAGGGGTTCTACCTGAACGTGCCCGATCACTATTTCATGGCCGGTTCCACCAAAACTGGCATGGGCTACCGCGAGGTGAACTGGTCCTTGCCGCGGGAACAGCAGGTCATTCACACCCGCCAGAACATTTATGACGGTACTTGGGAAAAAACCCCGAGCATGGGGTGGATGTTTGTGCCGCTGACCGAGTACCAGGGCGGAGGAGCCGCGGCGACCATCGAACCCTTGTCCGAGCACCTAGACCATTATCGGCACATGCTGGAGAGCAATTTGGCCTTGGGAGTCCAGGCCTGTTATCGCGGGCCGCGCCTCTTTGACAGCGAAGTGACCCGGTCCATGGTCAAAGGCCAAGTGGATTGGTTCAAGGCGCACCGAGACATTCTCGAGAGCGACCTGATCCATGGCCGACGGGCCGACGCCCGGGACTTGGACTGGATGCTCCACGTGAATCCCTCCTTGAAAGAAAAGGGGATGCTAGTGGTCTTCAATCCACTCAATGAACCGGTCCGAAAGGTGTTGAAACCTAATCTCTACTACACCGGATTGACCCAGACCGCGCGATTGCGGGAGCGCGGTGGCAAGGCGCAGCGCCTGCCGGTGGGTCGTGACGGTCGGGTGGAGGTGAGCGTGACTGTGGCAGCTCAGGGCATGAACTGGTGGGTAATCGAATGAAGAA
>Ga0209598_10001930_pt1 | contig 16597 bp, 14 predicted proteins | sample M_140807_EF_Meta_FD_187317 | JGI IMG/M metagenome (GOLD analysis project Ga0209598, IMG submission 187317) | Freshwater microbial communities from Lake Montjoie, Canada to study carbon cycling - M_140807_EF_MetaG (SPAdes) (version 2) | ecosystem: Environmental > Aquatic > Freshwater > Lake... | reverse complement strand
TACGGCAAGAACAAGCCAGTTGATGTGACATTCGCTAAGACCATCTGGGATGGCGATATGAAGACTCAGCAGGCTGATCACGCAGCAAAGGGAACAGAAATGTCTCGCGTTGAAGATGGCGGATGGGACCCAATAAATCCAAACGTCTACTACTTCGTAACAACTGAATCCAACAAGGATCCAGGAGCTACAAAGGAGAACCCATCAGAGCCAGGTGTAGCACGCGATGGTGGCGGATTCTGGAGACTGACATTTGTTGATGGTCAGAAGCCAGAACTTGGCGCAAAGCTAGAGCTTCTCCTTGATGGTTCAGAGGCTCCATATCTAAGCAAGCCAGATAACATGGAAATCACTGCTGATGGAATCGTCTTGCTACAAGAAGATCCAGGTAACAACGCACACGTTTCACGTATCGTGGCATTTCGTCCAAAGGACGGAAAGCTCGCAGTGGTCGCTGAGTTCAACAAGGAGTACTTCGAAAAGGGTGCTGCAAAGTTCATGACAGTAGATGAAGAATCATCAGGAATCATCGATGTAACATCATTGATTGGTAAGCCTGGAGATACAGCAAAGCACTTCTACTTCAATGCTCAGGTACATACAACTGGCGGCTACACAGCGCGTCCAGACCTCACCACAAAGACAACTGGCGGAATCTTGAAGTTCAACCAGAAGACTCTTGAAGGTGGCGGTTACTACAAGCTGACAATCTCTGATTGGAAGGCTGTTTTCGGTTCTTAATTCCGGGACAAAAACTAAATAAATAGAAAGGCCCCGTACTCTTTGAGGGAGAGTGCGGGGCCTTTTCTATTTCTAATTTAAGCGCGTATAGCTTTCGCAAAGTCGCGGAAATCTTCAACCAATAGGTCAATCTCGGTTTGGCCGTGTGCCAAAGAGATCAACCATTGCTCATCAAGTCCTGGAGGAGTGATGATTCCGCGGTTGAGTGCAAATAACCAGTGGGCTTCTGCAACACCAAAGTCAGTAGCCTTGTAATCACGGTAGTTGCGCACAGGTGTTGTTGACCATGTAACGCAGCCTTTGACTCCAAAGCCGACAGTCTGTGCAGGAAGTTGGTATTCATCAATGATGTCACCAATGCGGTTAAGTGCCTGAAGATTGAAAGCCTCAGCTTTTTCAAGGGCTTCATCTGTGCAAATACGATCAATGGCACGAACACCTGCCATTGCAAGGGGATTGCCATTAAAGGTACCGAAGTGAGCCATCTTGCCGTTGGTAACAAAGTCCATGTACTTCTTCTTGCCACCGAAGGCTGCAAGTGGGACTCCGCCACCGATTGATTTTGCAAGGGTAATAAGGTCTGGCTTTACGCCAAGACGTGCGGCTGCACCGCGCGTGCCTGCGGTAATACCAGTTTTAACCTCATCAAAGATAAGAATGACATCGTATTGATCGCAGAGTTCACGAACGCGTTCAAGATATCCCGCATCAGGAAGAATAATTGCAAGGTTTTCAAGAACTGGTTCCACGATGAAGCATGCAATCTTCTTTGCATTCTCTTCAAACATCTTCTCAAGTGCCTCGATGTTGTTATATGGAATGACGTAGACATCTCCCGGAACCAAGTTGGGTTCGATATAAGGAGTTGGTTCCTCCGCATCTCCGGCCATTGCTAGTGGAGGCTTGGCAGAGACAACGAATGGGTCATAGCTACCGTGGTAGCCGCCTTCTACTTTAAGGATGCCCATCTTCTCTGTGGCTGAGCGAGCAACGCGAACTGCATACATCGTTGACTCAGTGCCAGAGTTGGTGAAGCGAACCTGATCGATACCAAAGCGCTTGCAGATTCGCTCTGCAGCATCGGTAGAGGTGGGTGAAGGGGTGACAAAGAGCATTCCTTGGCTGAGCGCTGACTGCACCTCTTCAACCACGACTGGGTTGAGGTGGCCGGCGAGCATCGCACCAAAGCCCATAGATAGGTCAAGAAGCTTTCGCCCATCGACATCTGTCATATAGGCGCCGCTGGCTGAGACGATGGAGATTGGGTATGGATCCCAGTGCTGGAAGCTTGAGGTGACACCTAGTGGCAGTGAGTTAACGGAGCGCTTGCTCTCGGCTGCTGAGCCTTGGGTGTTCTTGGTGAAGAGGTCCCATTCGGCTGCAAGGACTGCGGCAACCTTTTCAGGAGATATTGGAGTTGATGTTGTTGGTACATAACGATGTGTTGCGCTGTGGTGCGATTGGATCGCTGTTGGTGTAGTCATTGTAAAGCTGTACGGCAAATGTTTCTGATTTAGAAACGGTTTGAGAAGTACTCTCCTTTTTGGTTGCGAATTAACGCGTGATAAGTATCTCTGAAGGCAAAAAAGTTTGCAACTAATAGGGATTTTCCCGCGTGGCTTACGCGTAAAGGGTTGATAACCTTTGAGCCTTATGGAAAAACCAACAATTATTCTTGCGACCAGTAATGGCGTGGGAATGGGACATCTTGCACGTGCAAGTGCAATTGCGTTGGCTCTTAAAGAATATGCAAATCCCATTATTGTTTCTATGGCCAGCGGCATTGCAGAGATTCCAGAATATATGGGAATTCGTTGCGAATATATTCCAGGACGCGATCGCATGTGGATGTCTCGTGATAAATGGGATGAATACTTACGCGATCGGTTATTGGCACTTGTTGATGAGACTGGCGCTCGCGTCATGTCATTCGATGGGGTTGTTCCATACCCTGGTGTTATCGCTGCAAAAGTTTCACATCCCAAACTTGCACTCGTCTGGGTGCGACGCGGCTTGTGGCAGAAGAAGCCACAACGTTTTGTTTTAGGTTTGCAATCGCAGATGATGGATTACATCGTCGAACCTGGTGACTTTGCTCGCGCATATGATTTTGGGCCAACTGCAGATCGTAATGATTCACAGCTGACATCATCTGTCTCCCTCTTTCAGAAAGAGACTGCGCTATCTCGCGATGAGGCCCGCAAGGTTCTTGGCCTTGATCTCAATCGCCCAGCGGTCCTTGTTCAACTCGGAACTGGCGATAGCGATGTCAATGAGAAGATGACAGCTGCCCTCTCTGGGCTTCTTGGATGGAGAGATGTTCAGGTCATCCTTACCAAGCAGCCACTGGATAAAGATGGAAAGTCACTGGCACCAGATGGCCTTGATATCCGCGTCGTGCGCCACTTCCCACTTGCTCGGGTGCTGCGCGCATTCGATGCCAGCGTCTGCGCAACCGGTTACAACGGAGTCCACGAGCTCTTGCCTGCTCTTGTTCCAACAGTCTTCGTCTCTAATATTCGCGGCACCGATGATCAAGAAGCGCGTGCACAGTGGTGCCATGACATGGGATTTGCACTGCGTGCTAATCAAGCAGATCTTGGTGATATCACCGCAACGGTGAAGAAGTTACAAGATGCTGATGTTCGTGCACGATTAAGCAAGAAATGTGCGGAACTACCTGATCCAACAGGAGGGGCAGAGATTGCAAAGATTTTGTATGAATTAGCTGTGCGAGAAGAACCTATTCGCCCTTCATGGCTACGTTATAACCAATTACGTATTCAAGAACATATCAATCGTGGCATGCGCCATGTGGCTTATATGGGTCTGCGTCGCCTTGCACTTGTCTATCGCTTTATCAATCCGCATATGATTGTAAAGATTACCCGTGAAGAGCCACCGATCTGGGGATCACAGAGCACTGCACGAGAACTACATCCACTAATCAAAGGTGAACAAAGATTTGAACATCTCATTTCTGGGGCATCTGATGCCTATATTAAGCGCCGTAAAGAGATTGCTGAAGCCGCTTATGGTGAAAAGATAGAGATTATCAATACTAAGAAGTCTTAATCTTCGAGTAGGTGCTCAAGCTTTCGTTTGAGAATTGCAATAACAATAATCACGACTGCTAGGAAGAAGATTGCCCAGTAACGAAGATACTTCTCAAGCGTTGCAAGTGAGCTAGCAAATTGATAACCAAGCAGAACAACAATTGTGGAGAAGACAATTCCACCTGCTGCATTCCATTTGATGAAGGTGCGATAGGGAACCTTATTCATCCCAGCTAACGCTGGGACAAGCGCGCGCAGAAGTGCTTGTGCTCGGCCAAAGAAGATTGCGCCTCCGTGATAGCGATCAAAGATTGCTTGGGCTAACTTCCAGCGCTTTTCACCAACAAATCTGCCAAATGCATTTTCTTTAATGCGAGGGCCCAGGTGCTTTCCTACTTCATATCCCACAGAGTCTCCGGCGATAGCACCGACGATAGCTGCACCAAGAAAGACCCACACGTTCCATACGCCTGCATGAGCTAGGACGCCACCAATGAGAAGAGATGTCTCACCAGGTAGTACGAATCCCACAAATGCTGCAGCTTCTGCGAATGCAAAGAGAATAAGCAGGGCGAAGAGTGGAACTTGCAAGTTATGTGCAATAAGAGTGTCGGCAGTGTGATGTATCCACTCTGAAATCGACATGCGAGAACTCTATCTGAGCAATAGGGTTCACAACATGAAAGCAGAGACTTCAGTTCCCGTTCACGAAATCATTGCAACTCGTCGCAGCCCACGTTCCTTTAACGAGAGCGCAACAATCAATAGCGAGGATCTCACAGCCATCCTTGAAGCAGGGCGCTGGGCAGCATCTGCATTTAATAGCCAGCCATGGCGCTTCTTTGTGGGAAGGCGTGGCGATGAGGTCTTTACTCAAATTCTTTCATCTCTAGTTGAGTTCAATAAGAGTTGGGCAAAGAACTCATCAGCGTTGATATTGGTTGCCGGAAAGACTGTAAAAGCAGATGGTTCTATCCACGCTGATTACCAATATGACTGTGGACTTGCAGTTGCACAACTTGTTATTGAAACTCATCACCGTGGATTAGTGGCTCACCAGATGACTGGATTCGATAAGGCAGTTGCACAAGATGTTCTATCTATTGCGCCAGAGCTCATGCCTGTTGTTGTTATCGCAGTCGGAACACAAGATGCGCCAGAAAAACTATCTGGCCCACTTCTTGAAAGAGAGACGGCAAAGCGCGAACGCCTTCCACTTACTGATTTGGTAATAAAAGGCTTACCTGTTTAGAAGCGAGATCTAATCTCCCACAAGTCTTTAAAGACTGGGTTGAACAATGTGCTTGCAAGGTACTCCACGCCGCTTGATCCACCTGTTCCCATCTTGTGGCCAATGGTGCGTTCGACCATCTTCACATGGCGATAGCGCCACTCTTGAATGCCTTCATCGATATCAACAAGGCGTTCAGAGACCATCGCACTCTCTGGATCTTTCCGATGCACAGTGAGTAATACATCTTGCACGGCAGGGTTTGAAACATAAGCAACTGATTTATCGCGACCCACAACATCGGCAGGAAATGAATACCCACGCTTGGTGAGGTAATCTAAAAATGAATCCCAGATGGAATTGCCAGATGTAATCTCTGTAATCTCTGCCTGGATATCAGGAGGTAGGTGTCCTGCCATACGGCTATCGCGACGCCCAAGAATCGCCTCCACCTTTCTAAATTGCGCAGATTGGAAACCACTAGAAGATGAGAGATAACCACGGAAGGCATTAAATTGCAGAGGCGTCATCGTCTCCAAGATATCAACTTGAGCAACACAGACCTTCATGATCGTGCGGATGCGACCGAGGATAGAGAGTGCGTAGTGAGTATCGCCAGATTCAAGGGCACGTTGCGCCTGCTGGAATTCATGAATAAGTTGCTTAAACCAGAGCTCGTATGTCTGATGGATGATGATGAAGAGCATCTCATCATGTTCAGGACCATCAGAGAGAGGCTTTTGCAGTTGTAGTAAGTCATCGACAGCTAAGTAAGAGTTATATGTCAGTGCTGATTCGTAGTTATCGCTCATGTGACTCGTGAATCCGATCCTTGAATCTCTTCGTATTGACGGCTCTCAGTGAGATCGCGGATGCGCTGAAATCCATCCCAGACTTCAACATAGGAAGTTGGAAGTGGAGATATAGCTAAACGAATCGCACTGGGCGTGCGAAAATCTGGAATCACGTTGGCAAATTTACGAAGTGCAATACAGATCTTTGCAGCATCGGGATGTCCAAGAGAGATATGTCCACCACGTTCCTTGGGATTGCGTGATGTCAGTAATGTGTAACCAAGAGGAGCTAACCATTCGTCATAGAGATCAATCATCATCTGTGTTCCGATAGCAGCCTTAGATGCAATGACATCAATTCCTGCTTCAGCAATCATCTCGAAGGCAATCTGCACGCCACGAATTCCAATAATGGATGGGCTAGCAATCTGGAAGCCGCGAATTCCTTGTGCCTTCTCAAAGTGAGGCCCCATTCCAAATTGATCTTCATTTCCAAACCACCCTTGGATGGGAACTTGAAGTTCACTCTGCACACGCTTACTTACATAGAGCCATGCGGGTGAACCAGGCCCAGCGTTTCCATATTTATAGGTACATCCGATTGCGAGGTCTACGCCGTGCTCATCAAAGTTCATCTCAATCGCACCGGTTGCATGGCTTGCATCCCAGACTACAAATGCACCATAGGAGCGAGCAATATCTGTAATAGATTCAATATCTGTGCGAGCACCAGAGCGATACTGAATTACCTCAAGAGTTACGAGTGCAACATCTTCAGACATGTATTTCTCAAGTAGTTCTGCTGTGATTAATTCATTTTCAGCGATTGCAGGATCTTCATTATCGATAATGACAAGGTTGAGACCAAGTTGCTCTGCAATTCCAGCAAGGATGTAGCGATCAGTGGGAAAGTTTGCAGCATCAGTTATTACTGTCTTTCGACCAGGACGTGCCTTAATGGCTGCAAGACAGAGTTGATAGAAGTTGACCGATGTTGTGTCACAGACAAGAACTTGGCCTGCTGCTGCGCCGAGGGCTGCCCGACCTAAGAGATCTCCTGCAACTTGTGCCTCATCAATCCAGTGGCTCCACCCCGTTACAACTTCATTGCCCCATTCGTGGGATACGAAGTCACTGACAGCTTTGACAGTTGCATGGGGCAGGCGACCTAGAGAATTCCCATCGAGATAACAGAGATTGGGGTCTGTAATAACAAATTTGCTGCGATAGGGAGCAAGAGGGTCATTCTTTTCGAGCTCTAACGCATATGCGCGGTCAGTGACCTTCATAGTTCAAAGGTACGCTCTCCTACCGTGGCGCGCAATGTTGTGAATATCGAAGAGGTCTCTAAAGCCTTTGATATTCGCCCACTTCTAGAACGAGTTTCTCTCGGTGTTTCAGAAGGCGATCGCATAGGAATTGTTGGCCGCAATGGTGCTGGTAAATCCACGCTCATGAAAATCATTGCAGGCGTAGAAGAGCCTGATGCAGGTCGAGTAACAAAGTCGAATGCTTCAAAGATTGGAATCCTGTCTCAAATAGATAGTGCTGCCCCTCACGCCACTGTGGGCGATGTCGTTATTGCTAATCGCGAGAAACATGAATGGGCAAGTGATCCACGTATCCGTGAAATCTTTACCGGCCTCTTTGGAAGCTTTGATGACCATATCTTTGATCGCACATTTGCATCCCTTTCAGGTGGAGAAAAGCGTCGCGTTGGTCTCGCCAAGTTACTGATAGATGATCTTGATTTGATTCTGCTGGATGAACCAACAAACCACCTTGATGTTGAAGGTGTTGCTTGGCTTGCATCCCACTTAAAGAATCGTAGAGATTTAGCAGTACTTGTTGTGACGCACGATCGCTGGTTCCTGGATGAAGTTACAGAGCGCACGTGGGAAGTAGTTCTCGGAAAAGTTGAAGAGTATGACGGTGGTTATTCAGCATTTGTCTTGGCAAAAGCTGAGCGAGCACGCCAATCCAATGCAATGGATGCTCGTCGTAATAACTTGATTCGCAAAGAACTTGCTTGGCTGCGTCGCGGTGCACCTGCACGAACAACAAAGCCAAAGTTTCGCGTTGATGCAGCAAACGATTTAATCTCAGCAGAACCGGCACCACGCGATTCCACAGAGCTCTTAAAGTTTGCTCTCAACCGACTTGGCAATACTGTCTTTGAACTCCACCATGCGCTGATCAAGGCTGGCGATAAAGAGCTAATTGATAACCTGACATGGAACATTGGTCCTGGAGATCGCATCGGCATTGTGGGAATTAACGGTGCTGGAAAGACAACACTGATGCGCACTTTGGCAGGGCAGATACAACCTGCAGCAGGCAAGCTTGTGACAGGTATTACCGTCAAGATTGCCTTTCTCACACAGCACCTTGATGAACTCGATCCCACATGGCGCTTGCTTGAAGCGGTAGAAAATGTGGCAACACATGTTGAGATTGGTAAAGGCAAGACACTTTCTGCATCTCAACTCTGTGAACGCCTTGGCTTTGATCGTGATGCGCAATGGACACCGGTGGGGGATTTATCAGGTGGTGAGCGTCGACGTCTGCAATTAACGCGCTTGCTGATGGATTCACCGAATGTCTTGCTCCTTGATGAACCAACGAATGATTTTGATATTGAGACTCTTACAGAGTTAGAAGATTTACTCGATAGCTATGGCGGTACCCTGATTGTGATCTCTCACGATAGATATTTCCTTGAACGCGTCTGTGATCGATTCTGGGGATTGCTCGGAGATAAACACCTTCGAGATTTGCCACGAGGAGTAGATCAATATCTTGAGCAGCGCGTTGCATCCATCGCATCTGCAGCATCATCTGGTGGAAAGTTCTCATCGACATCAAGTGCCGCAGAGCAACGCCAGTTAAAGAAAGATCTGACTCGCGTTGAGCGTCAGGTCGCAAAGGGCAAGGAACGCCTTGCAGAACTGCTGAAGGAGCAAGAGGCAGAAAGCTTCAATCCAGAGCGTTTGATTGCAATCGCAGCCGAAATTGAGAAGGTGCAGAGTGAATTACATACTCGCGAAGAAGAATGGCTGGAGATAACTCTGGCCCTGGAAAGTTAATAGGATTTGCCCATGTCCACGAAGAACCAGCGCCTAGATTTTCTGGCAGCAATCTCTGGAGTCATGATTGCTCTGCAGGCGCGCGCTAATGGCGAGCTTTCTCATCTGATTGGCAATGGCGTTGAAGCAGCCCTCGTCTCATTTGGATCAGGTCTCATCATCATCTCTGTTATCGCACTCTTTACTCCTTCTATTAAGGAAGGTGCTCGCAATTTGCGAGGGGCGGTGGCACGTAAAGAGCTACCCAAATGGACTCTCTTTGCAGGAGCTTTGGGTGGCAGTTTTGTTGCGGTGCAGACTCACATCGTGCCTCTCATTGGTGTTGCCATTTACTCTGTTGCATCTATTGCAGGGCAAACAGCGGCCTCCCTTATTGTCGATCGCATTGGACTTACAGGTGGTGGAAAGAAACACATCACACCTCGTCGTATCGCAGCAGCATTCTTCACAGTCTTTGCAGTCTTTATCTCTGTCTATGACCGCATCGATGCACAAAATCTCTCACTGATTGCAGTCTTTATGGGATGTGTTGCAGGTGCGATTGTTGGCGTGCAGCGAGCAATGAATGGTCAAATTAATGAGTATTCCCATCAAAGCTTTACAACATCACTGCTCAACTTCATTATGGGTACTTCATTCCTCGTAATTTTCTTAGGCATCTTAGTTCTGGCTAACTCAGAAGATCTTGTTCCACTTCCAGCGGGGCCTTGGTGGATCTACACAGGTGGAGTCATTGGCGTTATTTATATAGCTTTCACATCAACAATTGTTCAACATCTAGGAGTACTCACATTCACACTCTTTAGTGTGGGAGGCCAGTTAATTGGTTCATTGCTGATTGATCTTTATTCACCAACAGATGGCGTGCATGTATCGGCATACTTGGTGACAGGTATTGCGATGACGTATGTAGGAGTTATCGTGGGCGGCGTGAATAATTCACAAGGCCGGAAACGATTGACGCACAAATAAAGAAAGTTGCAATCGCATAAGAGAAAGTCTTTACCCATGGCAACGTTGCTGCGTAATAACCAGCCAGAGTAATTCCAGCCCCCCAGAGCACAGCGCCCAGCGCGTTAGCGGATAAGAATTTGTAGTAATTCATCTTGGATGCACCTGCGATAGGTGGCACAAATGTGCGAATCCATGGGAAGAAGCGAGCTGCAACTACTGCCCACCAACCCGTGTTTTCATAGAAGCGTTCAGAGCGCTCAATCATTCTTCGCATACGCGGTGAGGTGCGCTTATCTAAATATGGTCGGCCAACGACGCGACCAATGACAAAACCAACCTGGTCGCCAAAGAATGCAGCAGCCAGGATGATCACTACAAGCAGTGCGATATTGATATTGCCCTTTGCCGCAGCTACTAATCCAGCGCTAAAGAGGACTGAATCACCAGGTAGGAAGAAACCGAAGAGAAGTCCAGTCTCAATAAAAACTATTGCACCAACGAGGATATAAAAAACGAAGGGAGCAAGAGCTGTGAACTGAGCATCAAAGGATGCAAAGAGTTCCATTACACCGACTTCTTTACAGCAGCAGCAACCTGTATCACCACGTTGGGATCAAAGACGCTGGGAACAATGAATGATGTGTTCAGCTGTGATGGGCTCACACAATCTGCGATTGCTTCAGCTGCAGCAACCAATAACTTATCTGTGATCTTATGAGCGTTCGCATCAAGCAGCCCGCGGAAGATTCCAGGGAAGGCAAGAACATTATTGATCTGATTTGGGTGATCACTACGCCCCGTTGCAACAACTGCAGCATATTTACGTGCAATGACAGGATCAATCTCAGGATCTGGGTTGGCAAGTGCGAAGACAATTGAACCGGCAGCCATCGATGCAATATCTGCTTCTTTGAGAACGTTTGGTGCACTCACACCAATAAAGATGTCAGCTCCCGATAACGCTTCGTGTATTGAACCTTTGAAATCATCCTTATTAGAGTGCTCGATAAACCAATCACGCATCGCACCGTCTGATGTGGAGTTCTTTGAGATAGCACCATCGATATCAAATGCAATGATGTTGGTGGCACCGCTGAGCACAAGTAGACGGGCAATCGCAGTACCCGCAGCCCCTGCTCCGCTCATAATGATTTTCACCTTCGACATATCTTTCTTGACCAACTTCAGCGCATTGCGCAGGGCGGCAAGAACGACGATTGCAGTTCCATGTTGATCATCGTGAAATACCGGGATATCTAGAAGTTCACGAAGGCGGCGTTCAACCTCAAAGCATCGTGGTGCTGAAATATCTTCAAGATTGATTCCACCATAGACAGGTGCAATCAGTTGCACTGTGCGAACGATTTCATCAACATCTTGTGTATCAAGGCAGACAGGCCATGCATCAACATTGGCAAAGCGCTTAAAGAGTGCAGCCTTTCCTTCCATGACAGGAAGGGCTGCAGCAGGGCCGATATTTCCAAGGCCAAGTACTGCCGATCCATCGGTAACAACAGCCACCGTGTTGCGCTTCATAGTCAGGCGTCGCACATCAGATGGGTCATCAACAATTGCCTGTGAAATACGAGCAACACCTGGTGTGTAGGCACGCGAAAGATCATCACGGGTTTTCAGAGGAACCTTAGACGTTACTTCAATCTTTCCACCAAGGTGGAGTAAGAATGTGCGATCGCTGACTTTGCGAACTGTCAGTCCATCGTGCGCTGATAGCGCATTGTGAATCTCCTGAGCATGATCAGCATCAATGGTGTCGCATGTAACGTCAATAACTACCTTCTCAAGGAGTGATTCAACGACGTCGAGAGCTGTAATAGTTGCTCCAGCATTGGTAATTGTTGTTGTTATCAGCGCAACTGGTTGGAGTTCAGGAGATCCTTCGACACGGATTGTGATTCCGTATCCAGGAGAAGTTGATGCCATTTACACAACACCATAAAGACGATCGCCTGCATCGCCAAGACCGGGAACGATGTAACCCTTTTCATTGAGTTTCTCATCGAGGGAACCGGTTACGAGAGTAATTGGAATTCCAGCATCTTTAAATTCATCTTCAAGAACTTTGATTCCTTCAGGAGCTGCAAGTAGACAAATTGCTGTGATTTCATCTGCGCCACGTTCAATCAGGTAATTAATTGCCATGACCAAAGTTCCACCTGTTGCAAGCATTGGGTCGAGAATAAAACATTGACGTCCAGAGAGATTTTCAGGAAGTCGATTGGCATAGGTAGTTGCCTTGAGCGTCTCTTCGTCACGAACCATTCCTAAGAAACCAACTTGAGCTGTGGGAAGTAACTTTGTCATTCCCTCCAGCATTCCAAGTCCTGCGCGCAAGATGGGAACGACGACTGGTCGTGGTTCAGCCATAACTAATCCTGTTGTTGCAGTCACGGGAGTCTTGATGTTGACAGTCTTGGTGCGCACTTCGCGGGTTGCCTCATACGCAAGAAGTGTCACGAGCTCTTCGACGAGAAGTCGGAAGGTTGGTGAATCAGTTCTTTCATCACGTAAAACAGTAAGTTTGTGAGAGATCAGTGGGTGATTAGCAACGTGAACTTTCATGTCATCTACCTTACAGGGCTTTCTTTCCACTTCAATGAGTGACAATATGGGAGATGTGTCAGAGCAAACCCAGGACTTCGCGATTGAGGCGTGGCATGAAGATGGACGCTGGTCTATCGCATCCTTACCTGACCCAGATGACCTAACTCACATCATTGACCGCCTCAAGAAACAACAGACCAATGGCGGGGCAGTTGCTCTCATAACAATTGATGACGAATTCTTCTTAGCAATTCGCGTGCTGGGCACACATGTTAAATTCTTTATTAGCGATATTACGTGCGCTATTGATTATGAAGTTGCTGCAGAATTTCTTGAACTCGCAGATCTAGATCAACCAGAAGAAGATGATGAACCACTTCCAGCAGGTGATCTCGATATCTTCTCCGACCTTGGTCTTCACAGCATGGAACTTTCAACACTATGTGATGATGCAGATCTATTTCCCGACGAACAGATTGAAGCGATTGCTAACCGTTTAGGATTTAGCGAGCAACTTACTGAGTTATTGGAGTCTTAAAATTTCATCTCGCACGCCAGAAGACTTTATGAATGAAGCGTTAGATATTGCACGTACTGCTTTTGCAACAGGAGATGTTCCTGTGGGTGCCATTGTTATCAATAAAGATGGCGTAGTCATTGGTAAAGGATCAAATGAGCGTGAAGCCAATAGCGATCCCACTGCACATGCAGAAGTAGTTGCTATTCGTAACGCAGCAGCACGATTACAGAACTCTCGCCTCGATGGCTGCACGCTCATTGTCACTCTTGAACCGTGTGCAATGTGTGCGGGAGCTATCGCTCAATCGCGCATCTCTCACCTCATCTTTGGTGCATGGGATGAGAAGGCAGGCGCGGTGGGGTCTGTGTGGGATGTGCTTCGTGATCCACGCTCAATCTTTAAGGTGGAAGTTACATCTGGAGTATTAGAGAACGAGTGCGCAGCGCTATTGAAAGAGTTCTTCTCAGACAAGTAGCTCGTATGAAGGATTCAAGATAGTCAGCTGACCTTCTTCTTCTCCGACCATACCTTCAGCGCGCATCTCCATACCAACTTCAAGTCCTGCAATCTCACGGCGCCCAAGGAAGTTCAGTGTGATTCCACCGGTTTCATCCCAGACTTCCACCTGCAGCATCGGCGCAGAACCACGCGGAGCTGTTGCAATAGAGGTAACGCGGCCATGGACCTTAGAGCGCTTACGCCATTGAATTTTGCCAATAGGAGTGACATCTGCTGCATGGTGAGTAATAGGTGCAAAGACTTGAGGGGCTACTTGTGTTGGCTTGATCTTCTCCTGTGTAGTCACAGTTCTTAAAGTTTCATGTTCGTGATGGATATGAAGATCTCCGCCCGATGTAATGCGATTAACGTCAAAAGGCACAATCGTTGCAACTACTCGTTGCAGCTGGGAAATTGGTGCTGCAATCTCTTCAGCTGTTTGATCGTGAAGTAAGCGACCTAAGAATCGTGAGTAAGAGCGACGTGGAAGGAGAATTGTTAATTCAATATCAGGCTTTTCAGTCTTACGAATTGCATAGTCCAGCGCTGAATTTGCAATACGGCGATCTGGGCAGTCGATGAGATCGAGTTGCACATCGACCAAGGCTTCAGATTCTGCCCACGCTCTTTGAATTGCTTCAGCGCGACGATCATCAATAACAAAGTGAACAGCTTTAACCTTATGTGGCTTAAGGCTTCGTGCATAACGAACTGCTCCAACTGTTGCAATATCAACGCTATCGACGAAGATGGTGACATCGTGGCGTGCCATGGATGTTGCACGTTCCTCATCACCCTTGACCGAGAGAGCCTCTTGTTCACGTGTGTATTGACGGCGCAGACGTAAGAAAGTTGCTACCAAGATAGGTGCGGTGACAAGGACTAACCAAGCACCTTCAGTGAACTTCACAACAGAGAAGATGATGACAATTATGAGTGAGACCGATCCTGCGAGTGTATTTACTGCAACCTTCAGCTTCCAATTCTTTGGTTTAGTGCGAGTGAAGTAGCGAGACATTCCAAAACCAGCCAAGGTAAAACCTGTAAAGACACCGAGTGCGTAGAAAGCAACGAGGTGCTCGACAGAGCCTGCAGTAATTAATACAAGAAGAATTCCGCCACCTGAGAGCAACAAGATTCCATTAGAGAAAGCTAAACGGTGGCCACGCTTTGTGAGCTGGCGTGGAAGGTATCCATCTGAGGCAACGAAGTTGACCAACAACGGGAAGGCGCTATATGTGGTGTTTGCACCTGCAAAGAGAACAAGCATCGTTGCAAGCTGAACCAAGATAAACATGACAGAACCAAATGTTCCAGTGCCGACTGCTGCCTTTGCGATCTGTGAAATAACAGTTGGAACGCCAGATTCATATGGCATCGCATGGATGTGGTGGGCGAAGTAGGAGACACCAAGAACAAGGGTTCCAAGAAGCGTGCTCATCACTACAAGAGTGCGCTTTGCATTGACATGCTCTGGTGTCTTAAAGAGTGCAACACCATCTGAGATTGCTTCAAGTCCGGTTAGAGATGAACCACCGTTTGCAAAGGCGCGAAGCAGAATAAAGATTGCAGAGAATGTAAGTAGACCTTGTGCTTGTCCCACATGGACTGCACCAGGAAGATCAGTATCAAGAACTGGGAGAGTGCCATTAGCTAAGCGATAGAGACCCATACCAAAGACGATAAACATACAACCGACGAAGAAGTAGGTGGGAAGTGCAAATGCTTTACCGGCCTCTTTTACACCACGCAAGTTTCCATAAGTAAGAAATGCAATAACCCCAAAGATCATATACATCTTGCCTGGTTCAAGAGATGGGAAGGTAGAGATAATTGCTGCAACACCTGCAGCCGATTGAATTGCAACCGTCACGATGTAATCGAGCATCAGTGCAACAGCTGCAATCTGTGCAACGACTGGACCGAAGTTATCGCGCGAGACTATGTAAGCGCCACCGGTCTTTGTATAGACATCGATGACGTTTCGGTAAGACAAGGTAATAAGAACAAGGATTGCTAAGACAACTGCAGTCATCGGCATCAAGATTGCAAAGGCTGCAAGACCAAATGCTGGCAAGAGTGCAATCAGAATCTGTTCAGAACCGTATGCAGATGATGAAATACAGTCGGAGGAGAGAATTCCAAGGGCGTAACGCTTACTCAGTCTTTGGTGGCCGAGTGAATGGCGGTTAAGCGCACCACCTAAGAAGAATCGCTTTACCTTGTAGGAGAAGGGATCTTTTACATGCGCGTGATCCTGAAGTGCCACAGGCTGGGGTGCATCATCTGTCCAAGACTTAGGCACAACTCGCTCCTTCTAGTTTCGCAGCTAGGCGTTGCATATAAAGCATCACAGCTGCGTAGGTAACCATTTTAGGTGACCCATTGATTTCTCGTAAGTATGCTAATCCTATGCGCACACAGTTATATATAGATGGTCAATGGGTCGATGGCACCGGGACTTTGGACGTTATCGATCCCAGCGATGGCTCGGTTATCGCCACAGTTGCCACCTCAAGCGATGAACAGAACCTCGCAGCTGTCGATGCCGCTGACCGTGCCAGCGCCTCTTGGGCAAAGACTGCACCTCGCGTCCGCAGTGAAATCTTGCGCAAAGCATTTGAAATGATGATTGCTGAAGCTGATTACTTGGCAGAGCTCATCTCTAAGGAGAATGGCAAGGCACTCCCTGATGCAAAGGCCGAAGTGAATTACGCGGCTGAATTCTTCCGATGGTTTGCTGAAGAGACAGTGCGCATCTCAGGAGATTTCCGCATGTCTCCCTCAGGAGATAAGCGCATCTTGGTTACTCACCAACCTATTGGTGTCTCACTTCTGATCACTCCATGGAACTTTCCTGCAGGTATGGCTACTCGCAAGATTGGACCAGCAGTTGCAGCAGGGTGCACAATGATTCTCAAACCTGCCGGTGAAACACCGCTGACTGCCCTCGCCATCGTCGACATCCTCGAACGTTGCGGATTGCCGAAGGGCGTTCTTAACGTCATTCTTCCTGCGCAATCAGGGCCTGGCATTAGTAAGGTCCTCCACGATTCACGAGTGAAGAATCTTTCATTTACTGGATCCACACAGGTTGGAAAGTTGCTCCTTAAGGAAGCAGCTGATCAAGTTATTCGCTGCTCTATGGAGCTCGG
>Ga0209598_10001929_pt1 | contig 16598 bp, 15 predicted proteins | sample M_140807_EF_Meta_FD_187317 | JGI IMG/M metagenome (GOLD analysis project Ga0209598, IMG submission 187317) | Freshwater microbial communities from Lake Montjoie, Canada to study carbon cycling - M_140807_EF_MetaG (SPAdes) (version 2) | ecosystem: Environmental > Aquatic > Freshwater > Lake... | reverse complement strand
TGACCGACGTCGTGAACTGCCGCGTTTTCCTCGCCCAACTCACCGAAAAAAACTTCGCCGAGATGAACGCGGTCTATAAGGAATTTTTCTTGGGTGACTACCCTGCGCGCACCACGGTCGGAGCCCAACTGATGAACATGCAGGTCGAGATCGAGTGCATTGTCCGGTTGTCGGCCTGAGGCGGGGGGTTGACGTCCGCCTTTCGGCGTGTCATCAGATTCTGCTTTCTTCGCGCGATTAGCTCAGTGGTAGAGCGCTTGCTTCACACGCAAGATGTCGCAGGTTCGAACCCTGCATCGCGCATGTCTTGACACTCCGGGGGCCCTTCCGTAGCCTTCGTGCAACCTTTTCTGACGAAAAGTGGGTTACGGCCCACTTTTTTTTATCCTCAAAAGAGAAACGACCATGAGTAACGAGCTGCTGACCATGCTGGAATATCTGGAGCGCGAACGCGGTATTTCGCGCGAGACCCTGTTGCAAGCCATGCAGGAGGCCATCATCAAGGCCGCGGGCAAGGGCTTCGGCGGTTACACTCGCGAACTGCGTGTCGAGATCAGTCCCAAGACCGGCAAGATCCACGGCGTGGCCAACGTCCTCGTCGTCGACAAAGTGACCAACCCCCAGGAGGAAATGCTTCTGGCCCGCGCGCAGGTCATGAAGCCCGGTATCCAGGCCGGCGACACCATCGAGGTGGAAGTCGAGCCCGCCGCCTTCGGCCGCATCGCCGCCGGGGTGGCCCGTAATGCCATCATGTCGAGTATTCGCCGCGTCGAGAAAGAGCGGATCTACGAGGAATTCAAGGATCGCGCGGGCGACATCGTCAGCGGCACTGTCCGCCGCTTCGTCAAGAGCGACGTCATTTTCGACCTCGGTAAATTCGAGGCTGTGATGCCCTCACGGGAGCGCGTGGTGACCGAAGACTACAGCGTGGGCGACCGCCTGCGCGCTTATGTCGTCGCGGTGGAGAACGGCAAGGACGGCCCTCAAATTATCCTTTCGCGCAGCCATCCGAATTTCGTGCGCAAGCTTTTCCAGTTGGAAGTCAGCGAAATCGCCGACGGCACCGTACAACTCAAGGGCATCGCCCGCGAAGCCGGCGTGCGCACCAAGGTCGCCGTGGCCAGTTCGGATTCCAAAGTCGATCCGGTCGGCGCTTGCGTCGGCATGCGCGGCGCACGCGTGAAGAACATCGTGCGCGAACTGAATAACGAGAAGGTCGACATCATCAAATGGAGCGACGACCCGAAAGAGTTCGTCGTCGAAGCCCTCAAGCCGGCCAAGATCAAGTCGATTGAAATCAACGAGGCCGACAAACGCGTCAAAGTCGCGGTGGACGAGGACCAACTCTCCATCGCCATCGGCAAAAAGGGCCAGAACGCCCGCCTCACCGCGAAACTCACCGGCTGGGAAGTGGACATCGAGAAGGACGCCACCAAGGAGCAGGCCTTCGAAAATCAGGTGACCAGTGCCACCGCATCTTTCAAGACGCAACTCGGGCTCGACGAAGAGACTGCGACCAAGCTTGTGCAGAACGGTATTCCGAGCCCGCAGGACCTGGTCGCCGGCGGCGTCGAAGCAGCCGACCTCGTCGGGATGCTCGGCATCGACGAAGCCAAGGCGAACGAAATTCTCGAACGCGCCCGCGGACTCGAGGGCAAAAAGTCCGAACCCGTGCCTGTGGCAGCAGTTCCTGCCGAAGAGACCGTCGCCGGATAATCGGACCCAAGCATGCCCGCCAAAGCGTCAGCGACGAAAAAGACCGCCGCCAAGAGACCCGCCGCGAGGCCTGCGTCGTCCGGTGCCGCCAAGCCCGCGGCCCAGCCCGCAGCCGCCGTGCCCAAGCGTGTGCCCAAGCCACCGGTGGAGGTGGTTTCGCTGATCGACGAGAAGCCGAAAAAGAAGATCGCGGAAGACATCGCGCCCACGATTCCCGCCGCCGAGCCCGTTGTTCCGGCCGAACCGGAGATGACGGAGGACGGCAAGAGGATCATCAACATCAAGCCGCCGATCGTGGTCAAGGATCTCGCTGCGGCGATCGGACTCAAGCCCTTCGTGGTCATCAAAGACCTCATGGAGGCGAATATTTTCGCCAACCTGAACCAGACGATCGAGCCTGCCGTTGCCGCGATCGTTTGCGAGAAGCACGGATTTGTTTTCGAAAAAGAGAAACGCGTTTCCGGGGCCGGCGTGCACAAAGCGGAGCCCGTCGTCGCTCCTCCTTCCGAGCCCGAAGTCGAAGTCACGAAGGAGGACCTGGAACCGCGTCCGCCCGTCATCACGTTCATGGGCCACGTCGACCACGGCAAAACCTCGCTCATGGACTTCGTCCGCAAGGCGCGCGTCGCTGCGGGTGAGGCGGGCGGTATCACGCAGCACATCGGAGCGTATTCGGTCGAGCACGGCGGGCACAAAATCACCTTTCTGGATACACCGGGCCACGCGGCATTCACCGCGATGCGTGCGCGCGGCGCGAATGTCACCGACATTGTCATTCTCGTCGTGGCGGCCGATGACGGCATCATGCCGCAGACCGAGGAAGCCATCAGCCACGCCAAGGCGGCTGGGGTGACCATTATCGTCGCGGTCAACAAGGTCGACCTGCCTTCGGCCAACGTCGACCGAGTGAAGCAGCAATTGCAGGAACACGACCTCACGCCGGAAGACTGGGGTGGTTCCACAATCGTTTGTCCCGTCTCCGCCACGAAGGGCACGGGTGTCGACCACCTCCTTGAAATGATGGCTCTGCAGGCAGAGGTTCTCGAACTCAAGGCCAGCGCGAAAGTTCCCGCTCGCGCCACCATCATCGAAGCCGAAATGGAACCCGGTCGCGGACCGACCGCCACGGTCATCGTCAAAATGGGGACGCTCAAAGTCGGCCAGGCCTTCCTCTGCGGTGTGCAGTGGGGCAAGATCAAATCTCTGATCAACGATCTTGGTAAACCGATCAAGGAAGTCGGTCCCGGTATGCCGGTGAAAATTCTCGGATTTGACGGGCTTCCCAAGGCGGGCGACGAACTCATGGCGATGGACTCCGAGCGCGCCGCTCGCACGCTCAGCGAGGAGCGCCAGGAGGACCAGCGCAGGGAGAAGTTGGCCGCGCCGCAGCGCGCCACTCTCGAGAGCCTTTTCGACAACCTCGCAGCCGACCAACGCAAGGTCCTGCGCGTCGTGCTCAAGGCCGATGTGCAGGGATCGCTCGAGGCTCTTGTGCAGGCTCTCGGGGATATCAACGCCAAACAGATCGACCTCGATGTCATCCACGCCGCGGTCGGGCCGATCAGCGAGTCGGACATCCTGCTCGCCACCGCTTCGGACGCCATCGTCGTCGGCTTCGGCGTGAAGACCGAGAACAGCGCGGCCAACGCGGCCAAGCGCGAGGGCGTGCAAATCAAACTTTATTCGATCATCTACGAACTGATCGACCAGATCAAAGAGGCCATGGCCGGCATGCTCGAGCCCGAACTGCGCGAGAATGTCATCGGCCACGCCGAAGTCCGTCAGGTTTTCGACCTGACCAAAGGTATGGTGGCCGGATGCATGGTCACGGACGGCCGTATCACCCGCACGGGGCGCGCCCGCGTGCTGCGCCGCAATCAGCCGATTTACGACGGTGGTATTTCGACGCTGCGCCGGTTCAAGGACGACGTCAAAGAAGTGCGCAACGGCTTCGAGTGCGGGATCAAGCTCGGGGACTACGACGAATACGAAGTCGGCGACATTATCGAGGCTTACACGCTCGAGAAGGTTGCCCAGAAACTCGAGTAGGGGCCGGAGGGCGTGCCCTTCAACCCTCAACCCTCATCTGTTTCCATGAAACACCGTATGGCCCGCGTCGCCGAAATCCTCAAACGCGAACTGAGCACGGTCATTCTGCGCGAAGTGCCGTCCGACGGAGCGCTCATCACGGTGAACGCCGTCGATGTCTCGCCTGACTTGCGTAACGCCACGGTGTACGTCGGTATTCTCGGCACGGCTGCCCAGCAGAAACATGCCCTCGAGCGCCTCGAGCAGCATCGCGTGGTGCTGCAGGCCGAAACCGCCAAGCGCGTGGTCCTCAAATTCACGCCGCACCTGCATTTCCACCTCGATGCATCGATCGAGCGCGGTTCGCGGGTGCTCGATATTCTCGAGGAGCTTGGCGCCGACGGGGAGGAGGCCGACGCATGAGCCACGGAACCGAAGCAACTTTCGCGCAAATCAAGCACACGCTCGACGCCGCCACGCGCATCCTCGTGTCCAGCCACGTGCGCCCGGACGCCGATGCCTACGGTTCGGCTATCGCCATGGCTCTGCATCTCAAGTCGCAGGGCAAGGACGTCACGCTCTGGAACGAGGAGGGGATGACCGAAAAATTCCGCTATCTCCCCGATTGTGATTTGGTCTCCGCTCCGCCCGAGCACGAAAAGCGCGACTTCGACGTCTTTCTCGCCCTCGATACCTCGACCAAAGAGCGCCTCGGTCGCGTCCTCAAAGCCACGGGCAACGTGACCACCTGGATCAATATGGACCATCACCGGAGCAATCATCTTTACGGTGACTTGAACTATATCGATGCCGGTGCACCGGCGACCGGCCAGATCCTCTACGATTATTTCGCCGAGACGGGTGCCGAGATCACGCCGTCCATCGCGGAAAACCTTTACGCCGCCATATCGACCGACACCGGCTCGTTCCAATACGACAAAACCTCGGCCCGCACTTTCCGGCTGGTGGCCGACCTGGTGGAAAAAGGGGTCAACGTGCCAGAGATTTCGCGCAAGATGTATGACAGCTATCCGCGCCGCCGGCTCGAATTGCTCAAGGCCCTGCTCAACTCGGCGCGCTTCGACTGCGACGACCGCGTGGCCAGTTTCAGCCTGTCGCTCGAAACCGCCAAAAAGCTGGCTGTTCTCCCCGAGGACAACGAAGGGCTTATCGACCATCTGCGCGCCGTCGAGGGCGTGCAAGTCGCCGTCTTTTTCGAGGAACTCCCCGAAAGCAAAGTTCGCGTGAGCATGCGATCGAAGGAAGCGCGCTTCGATGTCTGCAAAATTTGCGGCCTTTTCGGGGGCGGGGGACACGCGCAGGCCGCGGGTGCCCGTCTGGCCGGTGCCCTCGAGCAGGCCGAGGAAAAAGTTCTGGAAGCTGTTTGTCATGAAGTTCGGTCCAACAATTGACGGCGTTCTTCTGGTCGATAAGGCGCCTGGGATGACCTCCCACGACGTCGTCGCCATCACGCGCCGCGTCCTCAATACCCGCAAGGTGGGCCACTGCGGCACGCTCGATCCGTTGGCCACCGGCCTTCTGATCATCACCATCGGCCGCGGGACAAAAATCCAAGATCTCCTCATGAGCGAGGACAAGGAATACGTCGGCACCATCCGACTCGGCCAGACAACGGGCAGTCAGGATGCCGATGGCGAGGTCCTTGAGGAAAAGCCGGTGCCGGATCTCACCCGTGAGCAGATCGATGAGGCCTTCGGACAGTTTCAGGGGGATTTTTACCAGACGCCACCGATGGTATCGGCCATCAAGAAGGACGGCGTCCCGCTTTACAAACTAGCCCGTCAGGGGAAGACGATCGAACGCGAGCCCCGCCTCGTCCATATCTACGGCCACGAAATCCTCAAGGTCGCCGTACCCGAGATCGAGTTTCGCGTGGTCTGCAGCAAGGGCTTTTACGTGCGGACTTACGCACACGATATCGGCCAGTTGCTCGGCTGCGGCGGACACCTCAAGGCTCTGCGCCGCACGGCGTCCGGGAAATTCCGGGCAGACGGCGTTCTGACTGTCGATGAATTGCGCACGCTGCCCCTCGAGCAGGTCAAAGCGCGGATCATGAGCCTGCCGGAAGTCTCACGCCTGCGCGGGGTGTAAGGCGGATGGAGGTCCTCCACCAGCTTGCGGACCTGCAAACGCTGCGCGGGCCGGTCTACTTGGCCATCGGAATCTTCGACGGCGTGCATCGCGGTCATCAGGCGCTGATCGAAGAAGCTCAAGCCGATGCCAAGAAAACCGGTGGCACAGCCGTGGTCATGACTTTCGAACCGCATCCCATGATGTTTTTCCAGCGCTCCGAGCCGCCGCTTCGTTTGTCGAACCCACGTCACAAGGAACTTCTTCTCGAGCGTCAGGGGGTCACGCATCTGGCGGTCTTGCCCTTCGAAGCCTCGCGGGCCGGACAAACCGCCGGGGAATTTGTCGCGGATTTGCGGACAGCATGCCGTCCGCTGGGCGGAGTCGTGGTCGGGGCGGACTGGAAGTTCGGCAAAGGCCGGACCGGAGACGTCGCGCTCCTCCGTCAACTCGGCGGATTTGAAGTGGACGGCATTCCGGCCGTGATGCTCGATGGTGAAGCCATCTCCAGCACCGCGATCCGGCTGGCCGTGGCGCGAGGTGACTTGGCTGTGGCCGAAAAGGCGCTGGCGCGGCCTTATGCCGTCTTCGGCCCCGTCGTGCACGGCAGCGGAGCGGGCCGCAAGCTCGGTTTTCCCACCGCGAACATCGACATCGCCGGATACCAACTCCCCCCGGACGGTGTGTATGCGGCAAATGTCCGCATCGGCCACAAAGTGTTCAATGGCATCGCCAACCTCGGCATTCGTCCCACAATTTCGCACGACAGCAAGCGCGTGCTCGAAGTGCATCTTTTCGAATTCGAGGGCGATCTTTACGACATGGACGTCGAAGTCGAATTTCTGCGCTTTGTGCGTCCGGAGAAAAAATTCGGATCTGTCGACGAGCTGCGCGCGCAGATCGCGAAGGATATTGATTCGGCAAAAAACTTGGCGTAGCGGGGGTGGCGCGGCTGTTTGTCGGGGTCGGGCCAATGTCTGAGCTGAGGGAGTTGCGTGGGGAGTAGCTGCTTCAGCCACGTCTATTCTTCGCTTGACGCCGTCTACAACGTAAACGACTCTGACGCCATGCCAACCGTCGTGCAGTCGTGCCGGATCGAGAAGCACCATGCCAAGTTGCTTTCGCGGCAGGCGAGGCGGCGGCAGTTGGAGGTGTCGACCCTGAGCAGTCTTTATCTGCGGGAAAAGTCGCTCGAGGAAGAGTATCCCGGCATCGGCTTCCGCGATGCCGCCGCCGGCCGCGAGGCGTATGTGCCGGGCCAGCGCGTGGCCGTGTGGGAGGTGATGGATGTTTACCGGGAAGCGAAAACTATCAACCGGACGGCCGACCATTTCGGCTGGCCGGACTATTTGGTCAAGTGTGCGCTCGCTTACGCGCGGGAGTTTCCCGACGAGATTGCCGCGGAGCGTGAAGCGGAGGCCAGCGGGTGATCCGCCTGTTGGCCGATGCCAACTTGTCGCGCAAGTTTGTCCGAGCCTGCCTGCGCCTGAATAAAAAGTTTCCGCTGGCCCATCTTGCCGATTGGATGGACGGGAAGCACCGGGTCAGCGAGGACCCGGTGCTCCTTGCCGTGCTGCGCGAGCAAGGTTTGATCCTCGTCAGTTTCGACCGCCGCACCTTGGCGTGGCACGCCGGCGAGCTGACCCGCGCGGGAACGGGTCATGCTGGAGTGATTCTTTTTCGTCGCAGTGTCTCCCCGACGGATTACGGGAAGCAGTCGCGGCTTCTCGTCGAATTTTGGCGCGAGGCGAAAGAATGGGAATGGTCTGACCGGATCGAGTATTTGCCGCGGTGAAGATGAGTAAACCGACAAGGACTCAGAAAGCACGGAGCAGAAGGGGCGCTTTGTTCTCTGCGCTCTCTGCGGTCAACATTCGTATTCCGTGCAGAGGGCTTTCATCTCGGTGACGGCGGTGAATAGGCCTGCGATCAGGGCGCGGGCAATGATGGAATGGCCGATGTTGAGTTCCTCGAGGTGGGGGACGGCGAAGAGCTCGCGGACATTGCTGTAATTCAATCCGTGGCCGGCGTTGATGCGCAATCCTAGGTCATGAGCAAGCTTGGCGCCGTCAATGAGTCGTTGAAGTTCTGCGGTGCGCGCGCCGCCCGTCGCATTGGCGAAGGCGCCGGTGTGGAGTTCGATGTATTCGGCTTTGAGTCCGGCGGCAGCCCGGATTTGGTCCGCATCCGGGTCAATGAAGAGGCTGATGACCGTTCCCACACCATGGAGTTTGCCCATGGTGTCAGCGAGCGCATGACGATGGGCGATGCAATCAAGTCCGCCCTCGGTTGTTACTTCGTTGCGATTTTCCGGAACGAGGCAGGCGTCGTGCGGCTTCACTTGGAGGGCGATGGCCACGATCTCCGGCGCATTGCCCATTTCGAGATTGAGCTTGGTGCGAAGCGACTCCTTCAAGCGGAAGATGTCGCGGTCTTGGATGTGGCGGCGGTCTTCACGCAGGTGCGCCGTGATGCCGTCGGCTCCGGCTTGTTCCGCGATGAGCGCGGCCTCGACCGGATCGGGTTCGATCAAAATGCTGTCCGGGTCCCTGGCGTAGCGGGCCTGACGCAACGTCGCTGCGTGGTCGATGTTGACGCCGAGGCGGAGCGGCATGGTCAGACCTTGCCGCCGTAGGACGCGTAATCGTCGAGGTCGAGCCAGTCGAACCACGTCGAAATATCATCGCGGTCCGGGGCGGTGGTTTTGTGCGTCTCGTTGAAGAATTCGCGCATTTCCACGCCGGACGGCGCGCGGTCCTCCATGAAGCGGGACCAAAGATGGATTTCGTGCGGGCTGCGTTTGGCGCCGGCGTTGCTTTTCGCCCATTCGAGGAGGTCGCCATCGCCTAGGCCGGCGTCGATCTGTTTTTTGAAGGTCTGCGGATCGACCGAGGTAAACTCGAAAAACTGCATGTCGAGCGGACAGCCGTAATTGTATTCGCCGTTCGTGCCCGCGGCGACGGCGCGGCCCTTGTCGATGATGCGCGGCAGGAGGACGTAGCCGCCCAGACGGGCGCGGGTGCTGCGGGGGGGGCGTTTGGTCAGGTCGGTGGGTGGCGTTACGTTGCTCATAGGGCTGAGGGTATTTTCGCGCGGAGCAGGGTCAAGCGCGCAGCCCATTGATCAGCGATGGAAACCGGCACTGCGCGCATTCTTCGTGATCGCGGAGACAAAAATCGCCGTAGATTTGCAGCAATCCTTGGTGAACGAAAAGACGTCGTGGCAATGCTCTCGGCAGCGGGCCGCCGAACAAGCGCGCCGACACGACACGCAGGGAGGTGTTGGCCGGGCCGGCGGGAAGGTCCAGCCATGGAGGTTCCTTGCCGGCAACCAACGCGAGTGGCAGGGAAATGTTGGCATAAATGTCGCGGATACGGTCCGCTCCGATCAGGGCGAGCGGTGCTTTCCTTTGCGGGCTGCTCCATGTGGTGTGGAAGGACCAGAACGGGTGCTGAATCGTGGTGAGAGCCTTCTCCAAGTCCGGGAGGCTGGCTGACTCCAGCGCGCTGCTGACCGATTTCCATTGGCGGGACATGGCGTGCAGAGCCGCGACGCGGCGGAGGGGATGATTGGCGGGGCGGATTCCGGCCAGGTTCCAAGCGCCGCGCGGCAGGATGGAGTTACTGCGGGGGCCGCGGAGCTTCCACCAGTTCGCCCAGAGCTCGGCGACTTCAGCGCGCGCCGCGCCGACCGGTGGTTCGGGTTTCTCAAGGAATCCGGCGACGCCGAAAAGGAGTGCTTCCCCGCGCGAAGAGGCGGCGTCCGCCACGGGGACGCGTTGGGCGAGAAGTTGGAAAGCCAACTTGTTGTTTTTGTAGCCGAGGGCGACCGCGGTTGCTTCATACAGCGCGGCATCGGTCCCCCGGGCCTCGATCATCGAAGAAAGCACGGCGCCCTTGCGCTCGAGGCGCCTGCGCGCGGCAACAGCGAGTAGTTCCGCGAGATCCCCGGATGGGAGATCGCGCAGCGGGGCCGAGCATCGCCCTAGCCGCGCGGCAGCATAACCGCTCCATTCCGGCGTCGAGGCATCATGGTCCGCGAGACAGATCTGGGTGACATCGCGGTGCGATGGAGTGCGAGCGAAGTGACGTTTGGCGGAGCGATTCACCACAACGTGCAAAACCACATTCTCGTAGGCTGCATTCGTGGCGTGCCCGTGCTGCTCCCATCCAGCTGCGTCGAGATCGACTTCGATCGCGCCATGATGCTCTTTGCCGTCGATGCGGATTGTGGCGCGGATGAAATCCGGTCCGGCTTCGCGGTTCCACTGGCCAAAATCTGCGATATGGACACTGGCTCCGGAAACGGTGGTGAAATTCCTTCCGCATGCACCGGAAAACCATCGGGCCTGCCAAGCCAGTTCATCACCTTCCGATGCAGGCGTCTCGGCCACGCGGCTCGTGTGGCCGCGCAGGATCTCTTCATACGCGCGGCGCATTCCGGTCATGGCTTTTTGGGCGAACCGGCTGGTGAGGGCGGTGGTGGCGGTGGTGCGATCTCGTTGCGGATGTCGTTAAGAAGTTTGGCGCGATCGGGCGGCTGTTCGCGCTGCAATGTGCGATCCACGAGCTTGAGTGCCGCGGCTTTGTCGCCGATCGACTGCAAAATGCGGATCCGTTCGACGATTGTGCGGAAAGACTCCGCGGGGTTTTTGTAAATGGAGCCCGCGGCCTCGAGGGAGCTCAGCGCCTCGCGCGGTTCATCGTAAAAGCTTTGCAACATCCCCAGCGCCTCGTAGTTGAGCGCTGAGCGCGTCTCGCGGGCCATCTTGGAGAGATAAAGCTTCTGAGCCAGACCGCTTCGCGCGCCTTTGCGGAGTTCACTTTGCAGCGCGATCCAAGGGACAGCGTCTTCGGCTGGTTCCTGGCGCCAGGTGCCCAACTGCGCCGCGGCGAACGGGCGGTAAAGCGGATCGCCCGCAACGATGCCCATCCAGGAAAGCACTTTCATGCTCATGTAGGCGCTTTCGGCGAGGGTGAAACCTTGGAGCAGTCGCTCGTTGAAAACGTCGAGGTGCGGTGTGAGGTCGAGGTAGGGTTCGTAGACGTTGCCCATCGTCGCAGCGGCGCCCCGGCTGAGAAGCGGTCCGACCCAGTGCGCTTTCGGGTCACGGAGGGTTCTCGCGCTGAAAGACTGGATGTGCACCGCCACTGCCCCGGGTCTGAAAGGCTTTTCCGAGGTCGTGAGCGCTCCGCTTAGTGACCACTCATACCATCCGTAATAAAGAGCGGCATCTGTCACCGGAAATCCCGCGGGAAAGATGGGAGGAGCGTTGTCGAGGATCACGGGGACCCCCTCGTTCCAGCACTCGGTCGCTGCGTTTTGCAGCCATTCGTCGCCGTCCTTGTATCCGCTCTCCGGTATGCTGCGCCGGTCGATATAGGCCCAGCCGTAAAGCCCGCGCCTTTCCGCCTCGAGGCTGTCGTCGATCATGCGGCGGACGGTCTCTGCCGTCGGCGCATCGAGGCGGCAGACCAGAAGCAATCCGGAGGTCACGGCGGAATCGAGAATGGGCGCGAAGCGGCGGTAGTAGGGGTTGTTGACAATGCCGAAGTGATCGTCGCGGAATGCGCCGAGGACGGAGAGTTCCGAGTCCACCGAGGCTTCGTCGTGTCCTCCGATGGGGTCACCTCCGTTGGGTCGGGGTGGGGGCGGCTTGTCCGGCGCGGGCGGAACAATGGTGGTTTTGATTTTGAGCGGCATGCCGCGCATCAGTGCGATGTAGCGGATCCGGCTTCCGGTCACCTCCGTCTGGTCCTCGAATCCCTCGCGCACTTCCCACCATTCCTTGCGTTCGAAAAGTTTCCTCAGCGGTGTTTGGATGGTGTCAGTGTATTGCTCGCGCGTGATTTCCTCCTCGATCGGGCAGTCGAGGCCGACAACTTGCTCGCGCGGAATGTTCCGGCGCTCCGCATAGTACTCCGCTAGCCCGCGCGAGTCGGGATCGCGGGTATTGAAAACAACGAGGGTTGCCGCCGCCTCCCGGCCGGGCGGGGTGTTTTCGGTCGCGCGTGCCGCGCTGCACGCCACAAGCAGAAAAAGCGCGGCCGCGCTAAATTTCGACGCGTAATCCGTCATAGGCAAGCCGCACCTCCGGCGGCAGGGTCGCTTCGGTGGCCGCGTGGCCGAGGTCGTGGCCGATGTGAGTGAGGAAAGTGCGCTGCGCGCGTACGCGGGCCGCCACTTCCACCGCTTCTTTCAAGGACAGGTGGCTCGGATGAGGTTCGTGGCGCAAGGCGTCGATAATCAGCACGGGAATGTCCGCGATTGCCGCCACCACGGCGGGCGGCACATGGTGGCAATCGCTGAAGTAGGCCGCGAGTTTGCGTCCGTTCCGCGAAAAAATGTAGCCGTAAACGAGCATTTTGCCGTGCGGCACCTCGGCCGGGGCGAGTTCGATGTCCCCGATAGTGAAGGGTTCGGATATCTCCCGCGGATCCGGACGCACGTAGTTGCGGTAAGCGTGCTGACCGTCGAAGGCGTAATAAAACATGCGCCGCAGCTCGGCCATGGTGTGCGCCGACGCGTAGACCGGCATCGGCCGATCGGCCAGCTCGCAGAACCTCCGCAGGTCGTCGAATCCCGCCACGTGGTCCGTGTGCGAGTGGGTGAAAACCGCCGCGTCGAGGCGCCGGAGGCCGTGGCGGAGCGCCTGCGTCCGGAAATCCGGGGTGGTGTCGACGAGCACCACGGTTTTGTCCGACTCGACGAGGATCGAAGAGCGCAGCCGCTGGTCGCGCCCGTCCTCCGAGCGGCAGACCGGGCAGTCGCAGGCCACAAAGGGGACGCCTTGGGATGTGCCCGTGCCGAGAAATGTGATCGCAAGTTCGGCCATGACGGAAAAGGCCAGCTTGGCATAATGTGGGGCGTGGTCGCAATGTTGGCATCCCTTCGCATCAAAAATCTGGCTCTCGTCGAGGACCTTACCTGGGAGCCCGGAGGGGGTATGGTGGCCATCACCGGCGAGACGGGGGCAGGCAAGTCCATCCTGATCGGCGCCCTGCAGCTTTTGCTCGGGGTGCGTGCCGACAAGTCGCTGATTCGCAGCGGGGCGGACTCGTGCACGGTTGAGGCCGTCTTCGAGGTCGAAGGGGTCGGTTTGATCGACGCGCTACTTGAAGAGCAAGGTGCGGAGCCGTGCGCCGACGGGCAGTTGATCATCAAACGCTCGCTCGCGGCTGGCGGTGCGGGGCGCCAGTTTGTCAACGGCTCGGCATGCGCTCTGGTTCTGCTCAAGGCGTTGGGTGACATGCTGGTCGACCTCCACGGGCCGCACGACCACCAATCGCTTTTTTCGCGCGAAGCACAAACAAGGGTGCTCGATGCTTTTGCGGGGGCCGAGAATCACGCCGCGAGCTTCGCCGAGGCACACCGTCGGGTGCAGCGCCTCGCTTCGGAAGCGGCCGGAATGCGTGCGGCGGGAGAGGAGCTTGCCGCCCGGCGGGAGATGCTTGCGCACATTGCGGGGGAAATCGGCGCGGCGCGTCTGCGCACGGGTGAAGACGATGAAGTGATGGCGCGGTTGCGCGCGGCCGGGCAGAGCCGGCGCCTCGGAGAGTTGAGCGCGCAAATTCTCGGCTGCCTCGGTGCGGACGGCGACGGCAGTGTGCGCGAGGCGTTGGCCGGCTCGGTCAAAGCGGCGCGCGAGCTCGCTCGTCTCGATCCGCGGGCCGAGCTCATGGAGACATCGCTGGTGCAGTTGGCCGAAAGTGCGGCCGAGCTCGAGCGCGAAGCGTCCCGTTACGCGGAGGGCATCGAGTGCGACCCCGGGCAATTGCAGGAGCTGGAAAAACGCGCCGACCTGTTGCAGGGACTGAAACGCAAATACGGACCAACCTTGGAAGATGTGATTGCGCGCGGGGAGCAAGCCGACCGCGATCTGAGGTCGCTCGATTCGAGCGGCGAACGACTGGAAAAGCTTTCGGCCGAGGAGGCCACCGCAGCCAAGGATGCGCAGAAAGCGGCGCGCAGGCTTTCCGATGCCCGGGCCAAGGGCGCGCCGGCTCTCGCCGCGGCGGTTACCAAGGAACTGCGCGATCTGGGTTTTCTGCGTGCGGGGTTTGCGGTCCGTCTCGAGTCTCTTCCCGAAGCCAAATCTTCCGGTGCGGAGTTGGCCGAATTCGAGTTTGCCCCGAACCCGGGCGAGGCGGAGAAGCCGCTGAGGGCGATCGCTTCGAGCGGGGAGATTTCCCGTGTCATGCTCGCGCTCAAGTCCGTCTTGGCCGCGCAGGACAGTGTGCCATTGCTGGTTTTCGACGAAATCGACGCCAATGTCGGCGGGGAGATCGCGGTGAAAGTCGGCAAGAAAATGCGGGGGCTGTCGAAGTCCCACCAGGTGCTTTGCATCACCCACCTGCCGCAAGTGGCCGCGGCGGCCGCACGGCAGTTCGCCGTCGGGAAAAAATACGATGGCAAACGCACCACCACCACGGTGGAGTTGCTTGCCGCGAAGGACCGCGAGCGCGAGTTGGCCCGCATGTTGGGAGGGACAGAGATCGGTTCGGCCATCGCACATGCCCGGAGCCTTCTGGCCGGGGGTGGCTGAGCGATGCGCATTCTTTTTTTCAACCGATCAGCCTTGCCCCTCGGAGGTGGCATGAACCGGTTGGCTATCGACACGGCGCGGCGCCTGCGTTCGGCCGGACAAGATGTCGCGCTGGTGCACTCCCGTGACGGAGGGCAATTCGACGGAACAGGGTATATCTACGATGACATCGACTACCGCCTTATGCCGAGGGATGACAAAGCGATGCGGCTCGAGGCGATCATCGAGGATTTTTCGCCCGACGTCATCCAACTCCACGGCGTCGGCAACACCTTGCTCGATGCGTGGCTTTCGGCGCGGTGCCCCACGGTCCGATTCGTGCACAACCACGACTTTTACTGCTCCGGACGCAGGCTCACACTGCAGCGGCCGATGGAGGCGTGCCACCGCGCGCACGGCCGGGGTTGTTGCCTCTCGCATTTTTCGCGCGGCTGCGGATCCGGTAATCCGGCAGCAAACCTCATGCGCTACCGCGCGGTCGGGCGCAGCCTGCGCTCGCTTGGCTCATTGCACGGATTGCAGGCGATGAGCGAATCGGTTGCGCGACAACTGGAGGCGAACGGTATTGCCGCGGAAAAAGTGGTGCGTCTGCCTCTTTACGCACCGGTCTGGCCCGCGGCGGATGCGTCGCCGTCCTCGTCCCTGCGCACCATACTTCATGTCGGAGGCTTGCTCGGGCACAAGGGAGTGTGGATGGTGGTGCGCATGGTGCGGGAACTTCCCGCCGACGTGCAGTTGATCTTCGCGGGTGGCGGCAGCGAAAGGGAGATGCTCGAGTCCCACGTGCGCCGCCGAGGGTTGGGAAATCGCGTTCGCATCGTGGGCGAGCCCACGCCGAGCCAATGGTCTTTGCTCTACCGCGAAGCGACGTTGGTGGTGCTTCCCGTCCTCTGGAACGAACCGCTGGGCCTTGAGGGGCTCGCCGCGATGGCCCACGGAAAACCGGTGGTCGCCTTCGACACCGAGGGAATCCGCCAGTGGCTCGTCGATGGCGATACGGGAATCTGCGTGCCGTTCGGGAAGCGCTTGGCCTTTCGCGCCGCGGTGCGTGCTTTGCTCGACGACCCCGACCGCCTGCGCTCGATGGGGCGCCGGGCGCGCGAAGTCTGGCAGGAAAAATTCCGTCCCCGCCGGCATGTGGAGGCGCTCGTCGGGCACTACGAGGGACTGGTAGCGGAGGCTTCGCCATGAGCAAGTCCGCGTTGGTCCTCATGCTGGGCGTTTTGTCCGCCTTTGCCTTTTGGGTTCAAGGGGAAGTTTTGCGGGGGACGTTCGACCCGGTGGAACGTGCGTTTGTTTCCTGGTTGGCTGCGAATGTGCGTAAGGGGATTGATCTGCCTGCCCTGACACTCGTGCTCTACGACGACGAATCTTCCGAGCTGGCCGGCTCGCATAAAATGGCTGTGCTGGACGGCGCCCTCTTTGCTCGCGCCGCATCGCACATCGGCGCGATCGCTGTCGGGATCGAGGGTTTGCCGGACAACCCCGGACGCATGCTCGACGCGGCCGGAAAAACGCCGATCTTCGGAGGCTATGCGTGGCAGAATCCGCCCGGCGCCGGCTGGACGCCGCTCGCGGGATCCGCTGGCGCCGGTTGGCGGGAGATTCCCGGACTGGCCGGTCCGGCGAACGCACGTTTCACGCGGGGCTTTGTCTCCATTCCGGCCGGCGCGGCAGGCCCGCGTTCGATTCTGCTGGTCGGTCGCAACGGCGACCATGCTGTTCCCTCGTTTCTCGCGCTGGCGTGGGCGGCGGCCCAGCGCAGCCGTTTGGCGGAACTCACAGTCGAGCCCGGTGCCCTGCGTTCGCCCCGGCAGAGCCTGCCGTTCGACTCGCGTGGCGAGGCGCGTTTCTTTCCGGATTCGTCGCCGCTCATCATGACGATGAACGACCTGCTTGTAGCCTCGGAAAAGTTTGAGCGGGAAGGGGGTAGTCCTCCCCTTCGAGGGCGTTTGGTCGTGCTGGTCCCGGCGACGTCCGATACGCCCCGACTGCGGGTGCAGGAGGGAGAGGCGGCTGTCACGCCGGCCGAAGTTTGGGCACAGTCCTGGGAGGCTATTCGCCGCGGGTGCCTTTTCGCTCTGCCGGGGCCTTGGTATGCGGTCGCGCTGGGTCTCGTCTCGTTTTTGCTGGCTATCGGACCCGCACGGCGGAGCACGTTTGCCGCGGTGACGGCTGGCCTGTTTTCGCTGATGATCTATCTGTTGTTCGCCTTGGC
>Ga0209598_10001928_pt1 | contig 16601 bp, 8 predicted proteins | sample M_140807_EF_Meta_FD_187317 | JGI IMG/M metagenome (GOLD analysis project Ga0209598, IMG submission 187317) | Freshwater microbial communities from Lake Montjoie, Canada to study carbon cycling - M_140807_EF_MetaG (SPAdes) (version 2) | ecosystem: Environmental > Aquatic > Freshwater > Lake... | reverse complement strand
GGGCCCGCTCGCGGCGCATCTTCTCCTCCTCGGAGACCTCCCCGCCGCCGAACTTCGTCGAGTCGACGAGCATCCGCTTCTGGCCGGTGGCGGTGTCGAGGGCCCACAGGTCGTAGCGATCGCGGTCGTCGGCGCGCGGCTCGAGGAGCGTGGCGAGCTTCCCGTCGGGGGAGAGGGCCAGGCCCCTCGGCACAGGGCCAGAGAGGGCCGGGCTCCCCATGATCCGCTCGAGGGTGAGCTCTCCGGCCTGGGTTCGAGCGGGGATCGTGGCCGGGGCGAGGGCGATCGCCGCCACGACGAGCGCGAGGCATCGCCGCAGGCTCATCGCTTGTTCCCCACGGTGCCGACCGCCGGCTGGCTCGGGTGGGGATGGGGATGACGGTGGAGGCGGGACTTCAGCCCGAGGGGCTTTCCCGGGCTCGAAAGCTCCTTCGGGTTCGAAAGCTCCTTGAAGACATGCTCGATGTTTTCGCTTTGGGCCTTCGATTCCTTGCCAGTCCATTCCTTGTAGAACGGGACGTCAAACCCGTCCTTGATCGCCTCGAGCGACAGCCCCTTGTCGATCCCTGCCTTGACGGTGCCGCGGAGCTCGAGGAACCAGCGCTTCTGGTTGGCGAGGATCTCCGCGCCCCCCATCTCGCCGTGGCCGGGGCAGAGCGTCTTCACGCCGAGATCCTCCATCGCGCCGAGGACGGCGATCCAGCTTTCGGTGTTGGCGTCGCCGGTGTAGTTGAAGGCACCGTTCACGCAGGCGTCGCCGGTGAACAGGATCCCGTGCTTCGGCAGCCAGGCAACGGCATCGCCGGCGGTGTGGGCGTGGCCGAGGAAGAGGAGTTCGACGCGCTGGTCGCCGTCGTCGAAGACGAGCTTGTGGGAGAAGTAGAGGGAGGGGATCTCGTAAGAGAGGGCGCCATACTCGCTCGCCCGGTTTTTCTTCGCCCCTTCGAAGCCGTCGGCCCCCTTCGTCTGGAAGAGGGGCTGGCTCCGCTCCTGGGCGACGACCGTCGCCCCGAGCTTCACATACTGCTGGTTCCCGTCGGCGTGATCGCCGTGGTAGTGGGTATCGAAGACGAACTTGATCGGCTTGTCGGTCCGCTCCCGGATCGAAGCGATGACGTTTTCCGCCTGGCCGGGGAAGTTGGCATCGATGACGAGGACGTGGTCACGGAAGACGACGAAGCCCTGGTTGCAACCGGTGAACACCGGCTCGGTCTGCGCCTTGCGGAAGAAGACACCGGGAGCGACCTCGGTGATCGTCGTCTCCTCGGGGGCGGCCGAGGTGGGCCGTGCGCCGACGGCGGGGAGGAGGAGAGCAAAGAGCGCCAGGAGGAAGCGCGCGAGGAAGCGGAGAGGGATCGACATGGAGCTGTTCCCGATATGAGACGTGCCGCGGCCGCTGTGAGCCGAACCGGCCGACAGAATACGGCTGGCCCGGCAGGGAAGGAAAGCGGCAGGGCGGGGGATCAGGGGGCGCTCGCCGTCGGTTCGCTCCGGGCCAGCAGCGGATGGAGGATGTTGGCGGCGAGGATCGTGGCGGCGCCGGCGTAGAAGCCGGGGTGGAGATCACGGTGCTCGCCAAACAGCCAGGCGGCCCCGAGGATCCCGTAGACCGGCTCGAGATTGTTGGCGAGGTTGGCCGCGTAGGCGGTGATCTGCCGGAGGAGGCTGATGTGGACGGCGTGGGCGAAGACGGTGCAGACGAGCGCCAGGATGAGGAGCCAGAGCCAGTCGAGCCCCTTCCAGGCAAGGAGCCCGGCGTAGCCACCCGAAGCGGGGATGAGAGGCAGCAGGACCAGGCACGCGCCGAGCGCTCCGAGCATCTCCCACACCACCATCACCATCGGATCGAGCGTGCCGGTGCGGACGAGGCGCCGGTTGAAGACGGGGAAGATCGCCGCCAAGAAGGCGCCGAAGAGCGCCAGGAGCAGCCCGGCGAGCCGCCCCCGTTCAAACCCGGCGACGAGGAGAATGCCGACGGCGACGAGGCAGCCGAGGGCGACCTCGAGCGGCCGCACCTTCCGCCCTTCGAGCCAGGGCTCGGTGAAGGCGGTGAACAGCGACGTCGTCGCCATCCCGGCCAGGCACATCGAGACATTCGCCAGGCGGATAGCGCCAAAGAAGCAGAGCCAATGGATCCCGGCGATGGCGCCGATCCCGACCAGCGCCGCGATCATCCGCCGGGGGGGGAGCAGCGCCGCGCGCCGGCTCACGACGACGACCGCCCCGGCGCCGATCGCCGCCAGCGCCGTTCGCCAGATGACAACAGCCGGGGCAGAGAGACTGATCACATGCCCGAGAAAGGCCGTGGCGGCAAACAGGAAGACAATGCCGTGCAGCTTGAGATAGGGGAGGGGCATCAGGGCAGTCTGACCGCGGGGGGGCAGCAGCGACAGGGGAGCCGTCGCTTTCGCCGTCAGACCGGCCGCGGCGACTCCGTCGGCCTTGCCTGTGGCGGGCGTCATTGCTTCGCCACGAGGAGCCTATCGGCGTGGAGCCGCTCGAGAAACATCCCGGCTGGCAGGATGTCGATGCCATCAATGACGAGGTGGTCTGTTCCCTGATAGACGACGATGCCGCGGCGGACCGACTCGGGACATTCCTCGAGGAGGATCTTCAAGCCGCTGGTCCAGGCCGGCTTGAAACGCTCCCCCGACTTGACCTCGATGGCGATCAGCTCGCGCGGAGCGGACAGCGTTTTGGGCCGCGTCTGGAGGAGAAAGTCAACGGCGAAGCTGCCGCTGACGGCATAGTGAAACAGCGGTCGATTCCGATTCGACAGCGCTTCGTGGGCGCGCATTTCATGATGGATGAGTGCTTCGAACGCGAATCCCTTCCACACCGGGTCGGGGGCATCGACCATCAATCCGGCCGCGGCCCGGGCGACGCCGGTGTCGAAGAGGAAAAACTTCGGATGGAGGGTTTCCTTGGTGCGGATCCCCAGCTTGATCGCCGGGACCCTCGTGGCCAGGAGGGTGTCTTCGAGGATCTGAAAGTAGCGCTCGACGGTTGACCGCTTGACACCCGATTCGCGGGCCAGATTCTCGATGTTGAGGATCTGGGCGTTGTAGAGGCCGGCGATCTGAAGCACGCGGACGAAAGGGTCGAGATTGCGAACGAGTGCCTCGGCCCGGATCTCCTCGCGGATGTACATCTCGACGTAAGCGGCCAGTGTTCGCGCCCGGTGTTGCGGGTCGCTGACCACCAGCGGCAGGGTGCCCCACTCGCACGCCTCGGCGATCGTCCAGCCGGGCGCGTACTCCGGGTAAAGAAACGGAAACATCGATTCCTGCAGGGCTCTGCCAGCGAGCAGATTCGCCCCTTCCCGGCGGAGCTTCCTGGCGCTCGATCCGGACAGCGCGAAATGGATCCCGCGGCCCGATTCGTAGATCCGATGGACTTCGTTGAGCAGCATCGGGAGACGCTGGATCTCGTCGATCACCACCCACGACCCAGGCGGAAGCGGCGCCACCAGATCCACGAGGTCCGACGGGTTGCGACTGAATTGCAGGTAGCGGGCCGAGTCGAGCAGATCGATGAAGAGCGCCTCGGGGAGGACAGCCCGCAGCCAGGTCGACTTGCCGGTTCCGCGGGGCCCCAGAAGGACGAAGCTCTTCTCCGGCAGCCGGTTGATCCGCTCAATCGACGCGCGGCGATCCATGGAGCCGTTTCCGGGAGACACCGTCGGTGACCACGCTCCGGAGGAACCTGATTGAGCTTAATTTACCATCGCGTGGTGGAAATAGCTACCAATTCAACCACTTCACGGTGGAAAAAGAAAACCTTGCTCGCTTCCGGCCCCTATTGGCCGCGGAAAAGCCCGGCTGGGAGGGGGAAAACGATCCGGCCCCGGGGCGGTGGGCGCTCCGGGGCCGGTGTCGTTGGGTGAGAGATCCCGCAACCGGCGGGGAGCGATCAGCCCTGCGTGCGGCGGCGGGCGCGGCGCTCGAGGAGGCCGAGGGATCCGATCAGGAGCGTGAGGGCCGTGCCGAAGGAGGTCGGATCGATCTCGGGGACCACCGCGCTGTTCTGAAAGCTGAGCAGGCCGGAAAGTTCGCTGAAGGTGACTGTCTGGCCGCCGAGCAGAGCCGTCCACACCCCGCCGACACCGGTGAAGTTGAGGCCTCCGTAACTGCCCGTTCCTGTGCTCGTGACCGAACTGAAGTCGCCGGTCGCCGAGCCGGTGAAGCCGAAGAGGTCAAACGACGTGCCGTCGCTGAAGGTCGCGGTGTTGGCAAAGTCGAGCGACAGCGCGCCGCCGTAGACGAGGCCGCTTGCGGTCGTGATGGCGAGTTTGTCGTAGTCGGTGCCGGCGGTGCCGGCGGCACTGCCGACCCCGATGATCTCCATGCGCGTCGTGCTGCCGGCGAGAAGGTTCAGCGTGCCGACGGAGAGGAGGCCCGGGCTGTTACCCGGGGCGATCGTGCCCCCCGACTGCACGGTGACCGACGAGCCGATCGTGCCGCTACCGCCGAGCGTGGCCCCGCTCGCGACGGTGACGGCGGAGCTTGTGAGATTGCCGTTGATGACCAGCGCCCCGCCGGAGACGGTCGTGGCCCCGGCATAGGAGTTCGTGCCGGCGAGGATCACTGACCCGGCGCCGAGCTTGGTGAGCGAGCCCGAGCCCGACATGGCGCCCGCATAGGAGCCATTGGTCGCTTGGTCGAACGTGACGGCGGCGTCGTTGGTGATGGCGCCTTGGAGGCTCGTCGTCGTGCCGATGAGCGAGCCGGCCGAAACGGTCGTGCCGCCGGCATAGCTGTTCGATCCAGAGAGGGTGACCGCCCCGGCACCGAGTTTGGTGAGCGAGCCGGAGCCCGACATGGCGCCGGAGTAGGTGCCGCTGGTCGCCTGACTGAACGTGACGGCGGCGTCGTTGGTGATAACGCCTTGGAGGCTCGTCGTCGTGCCGACAAGCGCCCCGGCCGAAACGGTCGTGCCGCCGGAATAGCTATTGGCCCCCGAGAGGGTCGCTGTGCCGGTGCCGAGCTTCGTGAACGATCCCCCCGAGCTTGTCAGGGCCGAAGCGAGCGTGACATTCTGCCCGTTGGTGTCGATGCGGTATTGCTGGTTGGCGGCATTGGAGAACCGGGCCGAGTAGTCGGTGGTGTTGCTCGCCGTGGCCTGGAGCGTGCCGCCGTTGAAGGTGATCGTGCCGCTCGTGCCGATGGCGTTGGCACTCCCGAGGGCGAGCGCGCCGGCAGTGAGCGTCGTGCCCTTGCTGTAGGTGTTGTTGCCGGTCAGCGTCAACGTGCCGCTGCCGAGCTTCGTCAGCGACCCGCCGAGCCCACTGTCGGAGATGGTGCTCGAATAGGTGCCGCTGGTCGATTGCTCAAACGAGACGGCGCCGGCGTTGTTGATCGCGCCCCGGATGCTCGACGTCGTGCCGATCAACCTTCCTGAACTGATGGTCGTGCCGCCGGTGTAGGAGTTTGAGCCGGTGAGGGTGACCGTGCCGGTGCCGATCTTTGTCAGCGACCCAATGCCCGACATGACGCCGGAGTAGGTGCCGCTGCCCGTTTGGTTGAAGGCGACGTTTGAGTTGTTGACGATGTTTCCCTGGAGCGCCGCAACATTGCCGGACAGCCTCCCCGCCGTGACGGTCGTGCCGCCGGAGTAGCTGTTGGACCCGGTGAGGGTCATCGTTCCGGAGCCGAGCTTCTCGAACGAACCACCGGCGCTTGTCAGGTTCGAGGCGAGGGCCACAGACTGGCTGTTGGAATCGATACGGTAGAGCTGGTTGGCAGCGTTTGAGAACCGGGCCGAGTAATCGGTGGTGTTGGCCGAAGTTGCCTGAAGCGTGCCCCCTTCGAAGCTGATCGTGCCACTCGTGCCGATCGCATTGGTGCTGCCGAGCGAAAGCGTGCCGCTGGCCAGGGTTGTGCCGCCAGTGTAGGTGTTGTTGCCGGTGAGAACGAGCGTACCGACGCCATCCTTGACGAGCACTCCGGTGCCGCTCAAGACGCTCGAGTAGGTGCCGGAGACGGCCTGGTTGAACGTCACCTGGGCGTTGTTCGTGACCGCCCGGCGGATGGTGTTGGTGGTGCCAATGACCGACCCTTCCGAGACGACGAGCGCCCCGTTGGTGTTGGAGGTCGAGCCGGTGAGCGTGAGAGCGCCGGCGCCGAGCTTCGTGTAGGTGCCCGAGCCGGCCAGCGCCCCTGCCCAGGTGCCGCTCGACGCCTGGTTGAATTGGAGTTCGCCGCCAGTGGCCACGCCGAAGGTGCCGGTCGTGGCGAGGCTGCTTGCCGTGCCGATGAGCGTGCCGGCGGCGACACTGCCGGTGGTGAAGGTGTTGGCCCCGGTGAGAGTCGCCGAGCCGCTGCCGAACTTCGTAAAGCTGCCGCCAATGCTTGTCAGATTGCTGGCGAGGGTCACATCCTGGCCGTTGGTGTCGACGGCGTACTTCTGGTTGGCGGCGTTGGAGAAGCGGGAGGAGTAGTCGGTGGTGTTGGCTGCCGTGAACTGGAGGGCGCCGGGACCGGTGCCGGTTGTCGAGAAGCTGATCGTGCCGGTGGTGCCGATCGCGTTGACGCTGCCGAGCGAGATTCTGCCAGCCTCGATCGTCGTCCCGCCGGTGTAGCTGTTGTTACCAGTGAGGTTGAGCGTGCCGGTGCCGGTCTTGATGAGATCGCCCGAGCCACTGAGAACGTTGCCGTAGGTGCTGACATTGCTGCCGCCGACGCCGTTGCTATTTTGGGCAAACTTGAGCGTGCCGGCGTAGTTGAGATCGCCGACGAGAACTCCCGAGGTGCCGCTGGCCGTGGTGAAGGGGTTGTTGTTGCCGTCAGCACTGCCGATCTGGAGCGTGCCTCCCTGGTTGAGGGCGAACGTGCCATTGGCACCGCGCGAAAATGTGCCCGAGACGGTGACATAGCCGCCGTTGTTGATCGTCAGGCTTCCGGTGCCGCTGCCGCCGACCACCAAGTAGCCCTGAATCTCGTTGCCAATGCCGGAGGCGTTGTTGAGCCAGGTGCCGCTGGTGACCGTGACGGTGCCGTTGGAGCCGACGCTCTCTCCGATCGTAGCGTTGCGGGATTGATAGAGACTGCCGTTGACCGTCAGCACGCCTGAGCCAGTGCCGCCGACGACGACGGTGCTCGCGCCCAAGGCCGTGCCGCTGAGGAGATTGAGCGTGCCCTGGGCAGCGGAGCCTTTGCCGAGAATAGTGTCGCCGGCCTTCAGGTATCCGCCAGAGTTGAGCGTCACCGTGCCGCTGCCGACGTTGCCGATGTTGAGTCCGCTTGAGGTGGCGAACGTACCGTTGGTGATCGTGACAAGCCCGGTGCTCCCTGTCCCGGACGCGATCGAGGAAGAGGCCGCCAAGGCGGTGCCGATGAAAGCAGTATCACCGACGAGGCCACCGGTGATGTTGAGCGTGCCGGTGCCGCCAGTGCCGCCGACGGTGCCGCCGAGCAAGAGGCCGCCTCGCGGAGCAAAGGTGCCACTGCTGACGTTGACCGTGCCGACGCCCCCACTCCCGACGCCGATGTTCCATTGGGTGCCGGTGACCAAGCCACCGGCGATGTTGAGCGTGCCGGTGCCACTGGAACCGAGTTCGAAGACCGTGTTTTGGCTCGCTTGGGTCGCTCCCGAGCCGGTGAGGACGCCGCTGTTGGCGTTGATCGTCATGTTGAGCGGGATGTAGCCGCGGCTGCTGATCGTTTGGGTGGCGCCGATGAGCCGGAGCGTGCCGGAGTTCATCAGCGTGAGCGTGCCGTTGCCGGAGATCGTGTTGCTGATCGTGAGGAGGTTGCCAGCGGATTGGTTGAAAAGGAGCGTGCCGTTGTCGACGAGGTTTGCTGCTCCGCCGACGGTGGCGCCGTTGTTGAGCTGCACCGTGTCGGAGGTGAGGATCGTGCCGGCGGTGTATTGCGGGCCGAGCTCACCGCTGGCGGTGCCGTAGATCGTGAGGGTGCCGATTCCGCCGGGATCAGCAATCGCGGCGCTTCCAGCGAAGGCAAGCGTGGCAGCCGAGAGGATCGCGGCAGCAAAAAGACGAAACTTCAACACGACAGACCCTCCGGAGAACAGACGTTCAAAAGCCCAAGCGACTTCCATCAGCGCCCATCAACGCTTCGGTCGGTCGCAACCGGCTAGCCCGCAAAACTGCCGATCAGATTAGGGCTTGCCGGGACGATTGCAAGCGTGAGTGGCGGAACCCGGATCGCCCGAGGGGACGGTGCGAAAAGCGAAGTGGAAAGCCGCCGATTTCGATTCATTTACCCCCGTTCCGCGTCAACCCTGATTTTTTCGCAAGGTTGTGTTCGGGCCCTCACGGCCCTGTAAAGCGGCCCAGGAAGAGGATCGTGTCGTGGCGGGCGTCGCGGATGAGAAACAGGAAGGGGCGGTCGGCGCGAAACTCGACCGGCTTCGGGGGTTGGTGAGCGCTCAACGGGACAGCGATCACCACGGTCGCGGCGGCTGCCTCGGTGCCCTCCTCGTTGACCTCGATGAAGGCCTGATGGAACACATCCGACACGAACAGCCGGGGCCCGCCGGCAGCGTCGTCGATCATCCCGGACAAATCGGCCGAACTGGCGAAGACGTCGGTCATCCCCAGGCTCGCGAGCAGGGGATTCGCTTGGAAAGCGTGTTCGATGCGGAATCGGGGCAGATGGACGATCACGTCCCACGATCGCGCCGCATGACGCCACTGGAGGAGCGATTCGGCGGTGAGCCGGTCTTCGAGAGCTCTCAGGCCGTCTGGCTCCCTGGGGAGGAGCACGACCATCTCGAGATCCCCGCCGCGGTAGGGGAGGGCGAGGAGTTGGAAGCCTTCCTGTTCGGCGTAGTCGAAGTCGCTGTGCTGGGCCATCAGCGGCACGTCGATGGAGCTGCCATTGGCGCGGTGGAAGGGCTCATGCTTCGTTCGCTCTGGATCGAACTCGAGGGCCCAGTTTCCCTTAAAATAGACGGCGTTGGCGAGCACGAGCTGGGTCGCTTCAGACAGGGCATTTTCGGAGATGATGTTTTGGATCCGCTCGCGGGTCCGCTCGGCGACCCAGGCGTTGATTCGTAGCCGTTCGGTTTCCAGGCTGGCGGCGAAATCGGCTTCGTTGAACCCAGCGGCGAAGCGGTCGCCGAGGAGCGCGACGAAATCGCTGTTCCAGGCGACTCCCTTCTGGCCCCACAGCCCGGCCGACACAGCGAGCTCGTACGGACGGGAGCCGGTGCTGTAGAAGCGGCTCATGTCTCCGGCGGCCGGGAGGCCGTCGCGGTCGGGGAGGTGGAGGACCTTCTCCATCTGCTCCAGCGTCCGCCCCTTGGCACCGGTCGCGGTCATCGCCAGCGCCGCGTGAATGGAGAACGGAGAGAAGACGAGGTTGTCCGCGTTGGCCGCGAGCTTCCGGTGGAGCTCGATCGCAAACCGATTGGAGCCGTCGGCAATCGTCTGGATCGGGGGCGACCACTCGAATGGCGGGATGGTCTGCTCCTTGGGCTTGCCACCGCCGCGGCTGTTCTCTCCGGCCGAGGCATCGGCGAATGGATCGGCCGACTGGCGAAGGGCATGGCTCGCTGTCAAGGCCAGGGACGTTATCGTCAGGATGACGCCGAGAATCGTGAGTCGCATCGAGAAAAACCTCTCCGGGAAAGCGGCGGTGGAGAGAGGCCCGATGCCGCTGCGCGGACCACTCCCGGAGAACACGCCCGAGAACCGGGAGCCGTTACGGTCTCACGAGGGGGCGCATGCCCGGATGGGAGGGTAGCCGTCCGCGGGCCCGTATGTCCCCGGCCTCACGGCCCGGTGAAGCGCCCCAGGAAGAGGATCGTGTCGTGGCGGGCGTCGCGGATGAGAAACAGGAAGGGGCGGTCGGCGCGAAACTCGACCGGCTTCGGCGGAGGGGGCCCGGGGGCATTGGCGATCACGGCCGTCGCCGCGGCGGCTTCCGTCCCCTCCTCGTCGACGATGACCAAAGCTTTATGGAGGACGCGCGACACCGAGAGCCGCTCGGTTTTCGTCATCCCGGCGAGGTCCGCCGTGCCGATTTTGAACAGATCGATCAGACCGAGGGCTTCGAGATGGCGCACCGGGTCGAAGCCGTCGTCGAGGCGGAAGCGCGGCAGCCAGAGATCGACCTCGATCCGCTCCCCCCCCCGGCGCCAGGCGAGGAGCGCCTCGGCCGTGAGCTGCTCCTCGACTGCTGCGAGTCCATCTGGCGCTTCCGGCAACACCACCACCATCTCGAGCTCCTGTCCTCGGTAGGGGATGGCGAGCAACTGAAAACCGTCGAGCCGGGCATGGTCGTAGCGGCCACGCCGGTGCATGAGGGGGACCTCGGCAGGGGGGCCGTCGGCGCGGTGGAAGGGCTGCGGGGAGGTGGCGGCGATGTCGAACTGCTCCGCCCAGTTTCCCTTGAAGAAGATGGCACTGGCCAGGCACAGCCGTGTCAATTCGCTCACCGCACCGGCCGGAAGGAGCGCGCCGATCCGCCCCTCCGTGCGCGCGGCCACCCAGGCATTGATCCGCTGCCGCTCCTCCTCGGGCCGGTTTTGGAAATCGGCCTTCTCAAAGCCGGCGCCAAACCGCTCGGCAAGCGCCGTGCGGAAGCCCTCGTCCCAGGCGAGGCCGGCTTGGCCCCACAGGGCATTGGCGGTGGCGAGGGTGTAGGGGCGGTCGGCAGCAGCGTAAAACCGGCCGAGATCGCCGGCGGCAAGGAGGGCTTCGGCGTCGGCCGGGAGATGGAGCACCGCCACGAGCTGCTCGAGCGTCGCCCCGCGGGCGCCGGTCGCCGTCATCGCCAGGGCCGCATGAATGGAGAAGGGGGAGAAGAACAGGTTTTCATGGTCGGTGCGGAGCTGGCGATAGAGATCAATGGCGAACCGGTTCGAGCCGGCGGCCACGGGGTCGAGCGCGTCGGACCAGGCGGGGACTGGCGGCGACAGAGCGGTGCCAGTCGGCCGGGGGACGCTCGTGGTGGTCGTGTTCGTGGCGGCCGCGGTGGCAGCAACGTCTGATCGCGGCGGGACGGTGGTCACCGGGCGACCGCAGCCAATGAGAAGAAGCCCAAAGAGGCAGATGAGGGCAGATCGCATGGAAATCGTTCCCGGGTGAACGTGGGCCACGATGGCCATGAGTTTATGCTGATGACGCGTGGAGCGAGGGCCACGGGCCAGGCTGGGGGATCGCGTTCCCCCGAGAAGCAGAGAAGGAATCCAAGCGTGACTCGATCCATGAGACGATTCATGAGGCGATCTGTCGGCCTCTTGTGTGCCGTGGGGCTGGCGCTTGGACCCAGCGGGCTGTTCTCGAGAGGAGCGTTTGCCGTGGATCCTGCTCCAGCGGCCGCGGCCCCGGATGCTGCCGAGCCGGCGCCGGAATCGGTCGAGGCGATCGCGAAGCGCGTTCGCGATTCGATCGTCACGATCCGGTTTTCCGGCCGTGGTGGCGGCGATCAGGGGCTCGGCACCGGGTTTGTGATCGCGGCCGACGGACTCATTGCCACGAACTTCCATGTCATCGGCGAGGCCCGGCCGGTGAGCGTGGAGCTCTCCGACGGCAGCCGGCACGACGTCACCGCGATCCATGCCTCCGACCGGGCCGCTGATCTGGCGATCGTGCGGATCGCCAAGCAGGGGCTCGCGCCGCTGGCGCTCGGAGCGCCAGAAAAGCTCCTCGACGGCGAAGAGGTGGTGGCGGTCGGCAATCCGCACGGCCTCGAGCGGAGCGTCGTCGCGGGCAGGGTGTCGGGGCGGCGCGAGATCGACGGCCGGACGATGATCCAGCTGGCCATTCCGATCGAGCCAGGGAACAGCGGCGGGCCGCTCCTCGACCGGCAGGGGAAGGTGCACGGGATCCTCACGATGAAGTCGCTCGTCACACCGTTCCTCGGCTTCGCCGTCGGCGTCGACCAGCTCCAGCCGCTCATCGACCGGCCCAATCCGATCAGCATCGACCGCTGGCTGACGATCGGCACGCTCGATGCCAAGGAGTGGACGACCCTCGGCGGCGCCCGCTGGCGGCAGCGCGCCGGCCGGATCGCTGTCGAAGGTGTCGGCACCGGTTTTGGCGGCCGATCGCTCTGCCTGAGCGTCGCAGCGCCCCCTCCACTCCCGCACGACGTGGCCGTCTGGGTGAAGCTCGACGACGAAGCCGGCGCTGCCGGGCTCGTCTTTTGTGCCGACGGGGGGGAGCGCCACTACGGCTTCTATCCCACCGCCGGCAAGCTCCGGCTGACGCGCTTCGACGGCCCCGATGTCCTCTCTTGGAAGATCCTCGAGGAGGCCCCGAGCCAACACTATCTCCCCGGCGCGTGGAACCACCTGCGGGTCCGCCGCACCGCCGACGGCTTTGTGTGTTTCCTCAACGATGCGGAGATCTTTCAATCGACCGACAAGGGGCTCGGTGAAGGAAAGGTGGGGCTGGCGAAGTTTCGCGACACGAAGGCGGAGTTTCGTGGCTTTGCCGTCGGAGCGGAGCTGCCGCCGGCGCACCCGCCGGCCGAACAGCTCGCCCGGGTCGCCGGCCTTGTCCATGATCTCGGCGCGACCGGCGCGGCGCCTGCCGATCTCGTCGCGACGCTCGTCACCGAGGGGAGCAGTGGCGACGCGGCACTGGCCGCTCGGGCCGATGCTCTCAACCTGGAAGCGAAGCGTGTCCGCGAGCTGATGGCGCAGGTCCAGGCGAAGCGGACGATTGACAGCCTCGAGAAAAGGGCCGCCGCCGAGCCGATCGATCTGTTTGGCGCGGCGCTGCTCGTCGCCGCCCTCGACAATCCCGACCTCGATCTCGACGGGTCCCACAAGGATCTCGATCGGCTCGCGGCGGAGGTGGCGGCGGCGGTGCCGGCCGGGGCCGACGACGCCACGAAGCTTGCCACGCTCAACCGGGTTCTGTTCACCGAGCTCGGCTTCCACGGCAGCCGGGGAGACTACTACAACCGCTCCAATAGTTATGTGAATGAAGTCCTCGACGATCGCGAGGGGATCCCGATCACGCTGGCGCTTCTGTACATGGAGCTGGCCAAGCGCCTCGGGCTGTCGATGGAGGGGGTGGGGCTGCCGGGGCATTTTCTCGTTCGCCATGCGACGGCGGGCGCGGAGCCGCGCTGGATCGATGTCTTCGACGGCGCGGCGATCCTCGATCGCGACGGCGTCGCCAAGCTCTACCGCGATCTCCAGGGGCGCGAGCTGACCGACGATCTCCTGGCGCCTGTCGGCCCGAAGGCGATCCTCGTGCGGATGATCAACAATCTCCTCTCGATCGCCACGCGCGAGGACGACGCGCCGGCGATGCACCGCTACCTCGACGCGATGCTGGCTGTCGATCCCGACGCGGCGCGGGAGCGCGTGATGCGGATGCTCGTTGCCAACCGGCTGGGGCGGAAAGACGCGGCCCGGGCCGACGCGCTGTGGCTCCTCGAGCGGGCCCCGGACGACATCGACCTCGCCGCCGTTCACCGCTTCCTCGAAGCCCTCGATCGCGGCGGGCGGTGAGGGGCGGGGCTTCGGCGTGCGATCGCGGCAGGCCCGGAGGTAGAACAGATTTCGCAAGCCCGGTCCCGACGGTTCGCCGAGGGGGAGGCGTCGGGCGGATCAGGCCGTCACGAGCGGGGAGGCGTTGGCATGAAAACGATTCGATTGTCCGAACGAGCCGGGGAGGACGGTGTGCTTCACCTCCGCATTCCGGTCGGGTGTCCGGATGCGGAGTTCGATGCCGTCGTTGTCCTCCAGCCGTCGGATCCGCGAGGCGATCGAAGTGCAGGAAGCCATTCGTGGCCTGCCGGGTATTTCGAAGGGGTGGCCGGTTCGATCGATGATGAGACGTTTGATCGGCCTCCGCCCCCGAAAAACATCGCCTCTGTGGGGAAGTCTCACGTGGAAATCGTTCCGGGATGACTTTTTCCCCGGACCGTCTAAACTTGCTCCCGTCAGGAGAGAGTCGCAAGACCGCCGAAGGCTGAACGCTCAGGCAAACGGACTGACGACCACACTGTTGGAGAGTGATGCGTGGCCTTCGGGCCGGGCATCCACCGAAGGGGCAAACCGCGGGCGCCGCCCGCGGCGAATCTCTCAGGTTCCAGGACAACAGGGTTCCCCCGGATCGGCCCGTGCGCTGATTCGAATCCAACCGGAGCCCCGCCATGTCCCGCCCCGCCGCCACCGTGAAGTCGCTTTCCCATCTCGAGAACGCGGCCGAGTTCCACGCCCGCCACATCGGCCCCGACTCCGCCGACGAGCGCCACATGCTCGATTTGATTGGCGAGGCATCGAGTGAATCGCTCGTCGCTGGAATCGTGCCGGCGAGCATCGCCCGCCGCCGCCCGATCGACATCCCCGCCGCGATCCCCGAGGCAGCGGCGCTGGAGGAGCTGCGGGGGATCGCCGCGCGAAACTGGATCCTCAAGAGCTTCCTCGGCCAGGGCTATCACGGTACGCACACGCCCGGCGTGATTCTGCGGAACATCCTCGAGAACCCCGCTTGGTACACCGCTTATACGCCCTACCAGGCCGAGATCAGCCAGGGGCGGATGGAGGCGCTGGTCAACTTCCAGACGATGGTCTGTGAGCTCTCCGGGATGCCGATCGCCAATGCCTCGCTCCTCGACGAGGCGACGGCCGCCGCCGAGGCGATGACCCTCGCCCGCCGCTCGGCGGCGAGCAAGAGCCCGGTATTCCTCGTCGACGCTCGTCTCCACCCGCAGTCGATCGAGGTCGTGCAGACGCGCGCGGAGCCGCTGGGCATCGAGGTGGTCGTCGGCGACGTTGCAACGCTCGTCGACAGCCACGACGCCTTCTTCGGGGCCCTCGCGCAATATCCCGCCACGGATGGCTCGATCGCCGACTTCCGCGGCCTGGCTGAGAAAGTCCACGCGAAGCACGCGCTCCTCTGCGTGGCGGCCGACATCCTCGCCCTCACCCTCCTGACCCCGCCGGGGGAATGGGGGGCCGACATCGTCTTCGGCTCGACGCAGCGCTTCGGCATGCCGATGGGCTGCGGCGGGCCGCATGCCGCCTTTTTTGCCTGCCGCGATGCCATCAAGCGATCGATGCCGGGGCGGCTCGTCGGCGTGAGCATCGATGCCCACGGCCATCCCGCCTACCGCCTCGCCCTCCAGACGCGCGAGCAGCACATCCGCCGCGAGAAGGCCACCTCCAACATCTGCACCGCGCAGGTCCTGCCGGCGGTGGTGGCGAGCATGTATGCGGTTTATCACGGGCCCGATGGCCTCGTGCGGATCGCCGAGCGCGTCGCCACCTTCACGGCAATCCTCGCCGCCGGTCTTGCAAAGCTCGGGGTTGCTGTCCGTCATCAAGGCGCCTTCGACACGCTCGCCCTGGAGACGGGGGAGCGGACGGCCGACTATGCCGCGCGGGCCCGCGCCGCCGGGATGAATCTTCGCACGCTCGACCCCGAGACGCTGGCCATCAGCCTCGACGAGACGACGACGCGCGACGATCTCGTGGCCCTTTGGATGGTGTTTGCCCGCGACGGGGAGGCGATTCCCGCGGTCGCTGACTTCGACGGCGCGATTGAGCCGCTCCTTCCGGCGGCGCTCGAGCGCACGAGCCCGTTCCTGACGCATCCGGTGTTCAACTCGCACCACGCCGAGACGGCGATGCTCCGCTACATCCGGAGTTTGAGCGACAAGGATCTGGCCCTCGACCGGAGCATGATCCCGCTCGGCAGCTGCACGATGAAGCTCAATGCCACGAGCGAGATGATCCCGATCACCTGGCCCGGCTTCGCCAACATCCATCCCTTCGCGCCGGCCGACCAGCTCGAGGGTTATTCCTTGCTCGACCGGCAGCTGCGGCAGTGGCTCTGCGAGGCGACCGGCTACGCCGGCATCTCCCTCCAGCCGAATGCCGGCAGCCAGGGGGAATATGCCGGGCTGCTTGTCATCCAAGCCTGGCAGCGGTCCCGTGGCCAGGGGCACCGGACGATCTGCCTCATCCCCTCCTCGGCCCACGGCACGAATCCCGCCAGCGCCCAAATGGCGGGGATGGAGGTGGTGGTGACCGGCTGCGACGCCCATGGCAACGTCGACATGGTCGAGCTGCGGGCCAAGTGCGAGCAGTATTCCGACCGGCTGTCGGCGGTGATGATCACCTACCCGAGCACGCATGGCGTGTTCGAGACCGAAGTCGGGGAGCTGTGTCGGCTCGTCCACGCCCATGGCGGGCGGGTGTACATCGACGGCGCCAACATGAACGCGCTGGTCGGCACGGCTTCGCCGGGGGAGTTTGGCGGCGACGTCAGCCACCTCAATCTCCACAAGACTTTTTGTATCCCGCACGGCGGCGGTGGGCCGGGGGTGGGGCCGGTGTGTGTCGTCGAGGATCTCATCCCCTTCCTCCCCGGGCATGCCAGGGGGGGGCGGCCGACGGGGGCCGTCGGCGCCGTCTCGGCAGCGCCGCTGGGCAATGCGGCGGTCCTGCCGATCAGCTGGATGTACTGCCGGATGATGGGAGGGGACGGCCTGCTGCGCGCGACGGAGGGGGCGATCCTTGCGGCCAACTACGTCAGCGCCCGGCTCCGCGATCACTTCCCCACGCTCTACACCAGCGCCAACGGCCGGGTGGCTCACGAGTGCATCCTCGATCTGCGGCCGCTCAAAGAGACCAGCGGCGTCACGGCCGAGGATGTCGCCAAGCGGCTC
>Ga0209598_10001927_pt1 | contig 16618 bp, 17 predicted proteins | sample M_140807_EF_Meta_FD_187317 | JGI IMG/M metagenome (GOLD analysis project Ga0209598, IMG submission 187317) | Freshwater microbial communities from Lake Montjoie, Canada to study carbon cycling - M_140807_EF_MetaG (SPAdes) (version 2) | ecosystem: Environmental > Aquatic > Freshwater > Lake... | reverse complement strand
AACCTTCTTTATGCAACATCAAAGCGGCTACGGTACTATCAATACCGCCGCTCATTGCCATCAATACTTTTCCTTTTTTACTCATGATTTTTTATACGGTGCAAAGATAAGGTTTCACAAAGTTATAGAGGTTTTTGAGGTTTGAGAGGTTTAAGTTCAATATGTTCAAAAGGTTCAATGCGTTCAAAAGGTTAGAAACCCCAAACACCAAACCCCAAACACCAAACACCAAACACCAAACCCCAAACCCCAAACACCAAACTATATTAATTTTTTCTTTATTTTGCAACATGCAACAATACCTAGATTTACTTAAACACATAAAAGAAAACGGAACGGATAAAAGTGATCGTACTGGAACCGGTACCCGTAGCGTATTTGGCCATCAAATGCGTTTTAATTTAGCTGAAGGTTTTCCATTAGTAACTACTAAAAAAACACACCTTAAAAGCATCATTTATGAGCTGTTGTGGTTTTTGAAAGGGGAAACAAATATTGCTTATCTCACAGAAAATAACGTTTCTATTTGGAATGAATGGGCAGATGAAAATGGCGATTTGGGTCCTGTATATGGTAAACAATGGCGAAGTTGGCAAGGTGCGGATGGGGTAGAAGTAGATCAAGTAAAAGAACTGATTCACACCATTAAAACCAATCCAGATAGTAGAAGAATGATTATCAGTGCATGGAATGTAGCAGATTTACCAAAAATGAAATTGATGCCTTGTCATTGTTTATTTCAATTTTATGTGGCCGATGGAAAATTAAGCTGTCAATTGTATCAACGCAGTGCCGATGTATTTTTAGGCGTTCCTTTCAACATCGCTTCTTATGCGCTCTTAACCATGATGATTGCTCAGGTTTGTGGTTTGCAATATGGCGATTTCGTGCATTCATTTGGCGACGTGCATTTATACAATAATCATTTTGAACAAGCTGATTTGCAATTGTCGCGCACACCATTTCCATTACCACAAATGAAAATAAATCCTGAAGTGAAAGATATTTTTGACTTTAAATTTGAAGATTTTCAGTTGGAAAATTATCAGAGTCATCCAGGGATAAAAGCACCGGTGGCGGTGTAAGGAAGAGGTTTTTGAAGTTTGAGAGGTTTATGAGGTTTGAGAGGTTAGGATGGTTCAAAAGGTTCAATAGGTTCAATTGGTTCAAAAGGTTGGAGGATTCAAAAAATGATGATTGTAAACAACCCCAGCGGGGTGATAGACTACTAAAAAGATAATGCTGACAAATTACAGCCCCAGCGGGGCGGCATAAAAAAAATCGCAAAAAATCGAATTAGTTTGAGCTTGCTATAGTTGTCTTTGAATTTTCCTAATATGGATGTACATGATTAAGTTGTTGATTCCAACACCAAACGCCAAACAATAAACAATAAACGCCAAACACCAAACAAAATTAATACTACATTTGACTTATGATATCTTTAATCGTAGCCGCTTCCACCAACAACGCCATTGGTAAAAACAATCAACTGCTTTGGCATTTACCCAATGATTTAAAGTTTTTTAAAAATACCACATGGGGTGGAGTTGTTATCATGGGAAGAAAAACGTTTGAATCTGTAAATAAACCATTGCCTGGCAGAACGAATATTGTAATTACCTCAAAAGAAAATTGGAGCTATGAAAATGTGCTTGTTGCACATAGTTTGGAAGAAGCCTTGAAATTGGCTACAGAATTGTCTTTCAAAGAAATATTTATTATTGGTGGTGGAGAAATTTATAAGCAAAGTATGGCAATAGCCAATCGCATTTACCTAACTAAGGTGCATACTGAAATAGAAGGCGATACATTTTTTCCTGAAATGAGCAATAAATGGGAATTGATTTCCAGCAATGATTTCGCTTCAGACGAAAAAAATAATTTTAATCATACATTCGAATTATGGGAAAGGATGCTAGATTCATGATAGCAAACACCAAACACCAAACCCCAAACGCCAAACAACAACAAACAATAAACCACAAACATTTGTATTCCGGTTTTAAAATAGCTAAAAAATACCTTCAATATTGGTTGAATGCATCTAATAAAAATGGCCATGCGGTTCACTCTCCATTTGTATTTGATTTCATTATTCATGTGTTGAACGATCGTAAAAAAGTACCATCTTTTGAAGCCATAGAATCTATTCGACAAACACTTAAAAAGAATCATGATTTTATAGAAGTAGAAGATTTTGGTGCAGGTTCAGCGGTGATAAAATCAAACCAAAGAAAAATCTCAAGGATTGCAAACTCATCTTTAAAGTCGGCTAAGTACGCACAGTTGCTGCATCGTATGGTGAAATATTTTCTCCCTAAAAACATCGTTGAATTGGGTACTTCTTTCGGCATTACTTCTGCTTATTTGGCTAAAGGAAATCCCGAAGTGCAATTATATACTTTTGAAGGCGCTGCATCAATTTCAAATATTGCGCAACAAAATTTTAAAAAATTAGACATACATAATGTTGAGTTGATACATGGAGATTTCGGAAAAACATTTCCAAGCTTCCTTGAAAAAAATATACCCATTGATTTTGCTTTTATTGATGGCAATCATCGAGAAAAACCAACGATTGACTATTTTAATTCCATAGTATCTCATTGTAATGAACATTCTATACTTGTTTTTGATGATATTCATTGGAGTGCAGAAATGGAAAGCGCTTGGGATTTTATAAAAAATAATCAGTCGGTAACGATGTCAGTAGATTTATTTTTCATAGGAATCGTGTTTTTTCGAAAAGATTTTAAAGAAAAGCAACATTTTGCAATTCAGTTTTAAATTTTCTTACCTTCGAGCCAATTAATTTATATTATGATAATTGGTATACTAAAAGAACCTTCCTTCGAAACTCGAACATCATTATTGCCCGAACACGCTGCTGTTCTTAAAAAAATGAATCTTGAAATGCTTGTTGAATCAGGTGCAGGTGAATTGTCATTTGCAACAGATCAAAAATATACAGAAGCTGGCGCAACCGTAGGTTCAAGATCAGAGGTGTTGCAAAAATCGGATGTAGTGTTATCTATCAATCCCATTTCTGATGCAGATGTTGCAGCTTGTTCTGGAAAAATAATCATTGGATTTTTTCAGGCCTTAATAAATGCTGGAACAATAAACGATTGGGCTAAGAAAAATTGCATCGTATTTAGTATGGACATGTTGCCACGCACAACCCGTGCTCAAAGCATGGACGTGTTGAGCAGTCAGGCTAATATAGCGGGTTATAAAGCCGTATTGTTAGCTGCTAATTTATATCCAAAGTATTTTCCCATGTTTATGACTGCCGCTGGTAGCATTGCCCCAGCAAAAATGTTGATTCTTGGCGCTGGTGTTGCTGGCTTACAAGCTATCGCAACAGGAAAGCGTTTGGGCGCTGTGATTGAAGTATTTGATACCCGCCCGGCAGTGAAAGAAGAGGTAATGAGCTTGGGTGCAAAGTTTGTAGAGGTTGAAGGTGCGGCAGATGCGTCTAAGGCTGGTGGTTATGCAGTAGAGCAAACAGAAGAATTTTTACAAAGACAAAAAGCTAAAATCGCAGAGAGCGTAGCAAAAGCAGATATTATCATTACTACCGCTCAAATTCCAGGTAAAAAAGCACCTATATTAATCACAAAAGAAATGATTGCTGCCATGAAAAATGGTTCAGTGATTATTGATATGGCAGCAGTTACCGGAGGGAATACAGATTATACCAAAAACGATGAAACCGTTGTGGTTAATGGTGTTTCTATCGTAGGCAATTCTAAATTACCTGGATCAATGCCAAGCGATGCCAGTAAATTATACGGAAAAAACATCTTGAATTTCTTGCAACTTATCGTAACAAAAGAAGGAAACTTAAACCTCAATTTTGAAGATGATTTGGTGTTGGGAACATGCGTTGCAAACAATGGTGAAATCACCAACGAAAGAGTAAAACAACTGATTTAATAAAATGGCAAATTGAAAAATGACTTTCAACCATTAAACAATTAAACCAGCGAAGCGAATTAAACCATTAAACTTATACAAATGAACCAAGTTTTAAATTTCATAACATCCAACCAAGAAATTATTTATACCGTTATCTTAATGATTTTTGTTGGAATCGAAATCATTGAAAAAGTACCTAGCGTTTTACACACGCCATTGATGAGTGGTGCAAATGCCATACACGGGGTTGTAATCATTGGTGCCATTATCGTAATGGGAAAAGCAGAACAAGATAATTACCTCGCTCTTGCTTTGGGCTTTATTGCTGTATTGCTCGGTACTTTAAATGTGGTGGGTGGATTTGTAGTTACAGACAGAATGCTCGAAATGTTTAAAAAGAAAAAGTAATTCAATCGGTTACTTTCAATTTTAATTTTTCAATTTTTAATTTATACTTTTTACTTTTCAATTTTTACATAAATGAACCAACACTTACTTACCATCTGTTACCTTATAGGATCTATAACTTTTATATTAGGACTAAAGATGTTATCGAATCCAGCATCTGCCAGAAAAGGAAACTTACTTGCAGCAGGAGGAATGTCGATTGCCATCTTTGGAACCATTTTCTTGTTTAGTTATGATGAAAATGGAACGACACATTATTTAGGAAATCACATTTGGATTTTTGCTGCATTGGTTATTGGCGCTATCGTTGGCACCCTTGCTGCTAAAAAAGTACAAATGACAGCAATGCCTGAAATGGTGAGTTTGTTTAATGGAATGGGTGGCGCTTGTGCTGCTTTGATTTCTATTGTTGAATTCAATCACTTAAGCAAAGAATTGGGCGCTACACCAACAGCGGAAATGATTCAACATGTACAACCAACCGTTTTAATTATAGTGCTTGGATTGATAATTGGTTCCGTTTCTTTTGCGGGTTCGATGATTGCTTGGGGTAAATTAAATGGTAAAGTAAAAGACTTCAGTTTTACTGGTCAGAATGTGTTAAACATGATTGTTTTGGCTTCTGCATTGGGTTTGGCCGTGTATATGTTTTTTAATCCACAACAACACATTTTGCTTTACGCAATTCTTGGCTTATCGTTGTTTTATGGCATTTTCTTTGTAATGCCAATCGGCGGTGCGGATATGCCCGTTGTTATTTCGTTACTAAACTCGTTTACCGGTGTGGCTGCGGCTTGCGGTGGATTTCTATACGACAATAAAGTAATGTTAACAGGAGGTATTTTAGTAGGCGCAGCAGGAACGTTACTTACCATTTTGATGTGTAAAGCCATGAATCGTTCATTGAAAAATGTATTGATTGGGTCTTTTGGTGGAAATAAAAAAGGGGTTGCTGGTGCTACCGGTGCTCAAGGTGATCATAAAGAAATCAGTTTAAGTGATGCTGCGATGGTGATGAGTTATGCCAACAAAGTGCTTATTGTTCCAGGATACGGATTGGCTGTTGCTCAAGCACAACATACTTGCCACGAACTTGAAAAAATTCTTACAGAAAAAGGCGTAGAAGTTAAATATGCGATTCATCCTGTTGCTGGTCGTATGCCAGGTCATATGAACGTTTTATTGGCTGAAGCTGATGTTAGCTACGATATTTTAATGGAAATGGAACAAGCAAATGACGAGTTTCCAACAACTGATGTGGTATTGATTTTAGGAGCAAATGATGTGGTTAATCCTGCTGCAAAATCTGATCCAGCTTCTCCAATATATGGTATGCCAATTCTTGATGTAGAGCAAGCTAAAACTGTTATTGTAAACAAAAGAAGCATGAAGCCAGGTTATGCGGGTATTGAAAACGATTTGTTCTTCAGACCAAAAACGTCAATGCTTTTTGGAGATGCTAAAAAAGTATTGCAAGACTTGTGTACTGAAATAAAAAATGCATAATCATTTAACGCAATAAATATTGCCACACGCACTTCCAATAGAATTGCTGCATTCACTACAGCGCATCAAAGGCTTTGATGAAGCAGCTTTTATATCGGCGCATGCTCTCGAGAATCAAATCACTTCTATTCGTTTAAACCCTTCGAAATCATCTAATTCGGTTGTCACTAATTTGTTGTCGACAGAAAAAATTCCTTGGTGTACACATGGATATTATTTACAAGAACGCCCTTCATTTACTTTAGATCCCCATTTTCATGCAGGCGCGTATTATGTGCAGGAAGCCAGTAGCATGTTTTTGGAAACCGTAATACAACAAACGGTAGATTTAAATGCATCCATAAAAGTTTTGGATTTGTGCGCGGCTCCTGGTGGAAAATCAACTTTAATTCAATCGCTAATTTCAAAAGAAAGTTTTTTAGTAAGCAATGAAGTCATCAAAACAAGGGTAAATATTCTTACTGAAAATATTACCAAATGGGGTGCTGCTAATGTGGTGGTTACCAATAATGACCCCAAAGATTTCCAACGCCTTTCTAATTATTTTGATCTAATAGTTGTAGATGCACCTTGTAGTGGAAGCGGTTTATTTAGAAAAGACAATGATGCCATTACTGAATGGAGTATGGATAATGTGGCATTGTGTAGCCAGCGCCAACAAAGGATTTTAGCCGATGTGATTTCATCTTTAAAACCTGGAGGTGTGCTAATTTATTCCACCTGTTCTTATTCCGAGGTCGAAAACGAAAACATTGCAGCATGGCTTACAAAAGAAAATGCATTTGAATCCTGCAAGATAGATGTTCAACAAAATTGGGGAATTGTAGAAACCGAAAAAAATGATGTTTTTGGTTATCGTTTTTATCCAGACAAAATTAAAGGCGAAGGGTTTTTTATTGCAGCATTTAAAAAAAATGAAGATGTCAATGCACAAAAATTAAAACAAAAACCAATTAACCAAAAATCTACCGTTTCAAAATCTCAGTTTGAATATTTATCAAAATGGATTAACCCAAATGTTGAAATAGATTTCTTCAACTGGAAAAATGAGGTCATTGCATTACCGAATATTTTGCTACAAGAAATGGCTAATATTCAATCAGCTTTGTACATAAAAAAAATTGGTGTAAACATCGGAAGTGTTATCAGAAATGAATTAATTCCTTCTCATGATTTAGCTGTAAGTACAATATTATCGCCTGATGTAGAATCTATACATTTAAACATTGAAGATGCATTGCAATTTTTGAGGCATCAGCATTTTGATTTGAAGGACACAAAGCCAGGATGGAAGTTGGTGATGTATAATCAATTGTCATTGGGTTTTATCAAGTCTATGTCAAATCGATTCAATAATTATTATCCCCGAGATTGGCGTATTTTAAACAAGTAATTAACTTAATTGCCAATTTTTATGTGCAGTTTTGTAACTTTAAAAACCATAACCAAATAAACCCATCAATAATGAAAGCGATTTTATTTAGTTTACTTTTTTTGCCTCTTTTTATATGCGCACAAAAAACACATACTGTTGGTCCTAAAGAGTCAATTTTTTCTATCGGCAGAATGTATGATGTTCATCCTAGAGAATTAGCCGAATTCAATAATATTTCGTTTGAAACAGGGGTGAAAATTGGACAAGTACTCAATATTCCTAAGGTTAAAAAAATGGCACCACTTGCCAAAAGTGAAACACCTGTTGCAAATACTGTTGAACAAAAAACTACTCCGAAAGTAGAAGAAAAACCAATAGCAAAAGTGGAGGTAAAAAAAGCAACGACTGCTGCTGAAACCAAAGGGTCGTCACCCATTTACCACAAAGTTGAAAAGAAACAAACCCTTTATCAAATTAGTAAATTGTTTCCAAGTGCTACAATTGACAATATAAAAAAATGGAACAACCTCACCAGTGATGGATTAAGTGAAGGCATGGAATTGATTGTGGGATATTCAAATAATTCAGCAAAAACTACAACGCCTCAAAAAGCAACTAAAACCGAAACAAAGCCTATTGAAGAAACTAAAAAAACAGTAGTAGCTAAAACATCGGTACCTGAAAAGAAAGTAGAAACAATTACAGAAAAACAAGTTGAAAAAGTAGAAGTGCCAATTGTTAAATCTACATCTGCTATAACGAGTTCTGCTAAAGATTTTAATGGCGGGTTCTTTAAATCATCATTTAATGATAAAAATAAAAATTCGAACGAATTAGAAACAGGAAATGCCGGTATCTTCAAAAGTACTAGTGGATGGGAAGACGGAAAATATTATTGCCTACACAACACTGCTCCAGCAGGAACGATTTTAAAAATTACACATCCTGTGAATCAAAAAATCATTTATGCAAAAGTGTTGGATGTGATTCCTGATTTGACACAAAATAAGGGATTGGTAATAAGACTGAGTAATTCTGCCGCAGAAGCATTGGGTACTACGGATGAACAATTTGTAGTTTCAATAGCGTACTAAAATCTATTAAGATGAATAAAATAATATTTGTAATACTCGTTGTGTTCAATATCATGTATGCATCTGCACAACGTAAACCCATAAACGATGTGTCTCCCGATCCTTCAGGTATAAAAGCCATTTCGGGCGATTTGTTTATTAACGGGAAAAAGAATTTTTCAACAAACATAAAAGATCAAGAACAAACCAATACATGTTGGTCGTTTTCTACCACATCACTTGTGGAAAGCGAAGCATATAAAAACAAATTAGGGGTTTTGGATTTAAGTGAAATGTATGTAGTAAGAAAAATTTATCTCGAAAAAGCCTCTAATTATTTACTTAGACAAGGGAAAGCACAGTTTAGTGAAGGTGGACTAGGACATGATGTTATACATGCCATATCAACATATGGAGCTATAACACAATCTGGATATAATGGTTTATCCAATGGGGAGAAAAGTTATAGCCACACACAAATGTTTCTAGATTTAAAAAGATATGTAGACAGTACATTGAAATCAAGGAAACCATCAATTGTACAAGATTGGAAGCCCGGTTTTGAACGCATTTTAGATCGTTACATGGGCACACTTCCCAAACAATTTTCGTACAACAATGTAAAATATTCGCCTATTGAATTTGCTTCAAAATTGTTGAAATTTAATGAGTCCGACTATGTAAACCTCACATCGTTTCAACACCATCCTTACTACAAACCTTTTATAATTGAAGTGCCGGATAATTTCAGCAACGGGGCATATTATAATTTACCCCTAGAAGAAATGATTCGCGTTACAGAAACGGCTTTACAAAATGGGCATACCGTACTTTGGGATGCAGATGTGAGCAATAATGGTTTTGATGGAAAAAATGGTATGGCCATGCACCTCGCTCCGTCGGATGAAGTTGTTGAAAATATGGATCCAGATTTCAAAGAAGCCACTTGGAACGCCGATATACGTCAACAATTATTTGAAAATTTTACCACCCAAGATGACCATTTGATGCATATTGTAGGCATCGAAAAAACCAAACAAGGAAAAACATTTTTTATCGTAAAAAATTCTTGGGGAAATGAAGGTAAATATTTTGGTTATGTTCACGTTTCTGAAGCTTATTTTGCCATCAACACCATTAGTCTTGTTGTACCAAAATCCGCAATCAATCTGCCGTTGTTACAAAAAATTAAACTCGATAAGTAAAGATATTTTTCTTTTTAATTAAATCTATAGCCTCTTAAAAAATCAGAGGTTGGCATTCGTTTTTTACCTTCCAATTGCAAGTCTTTGATGTTTAAATAACCATCACCGCAACTAAATTTTAGATAATTTTTTCCATCGGTTTGGTGCGTTCCTTTTTCTATTGAAGAGGTATTAGACAACTCTATTTCTGCAGAAAATATTTTTAGCTTTTTTTCATTCAAATATGTGAATGCTGCGGGATAAGGCGAAAGCCCGTTGATTAATTGATTGATTTCAACAGCGGTTTTATTCCAATCGATGATGCAGTTTTCTGTAAATATTTTTGGCGCATTTTTTAAAATTTCTTGATGACTTTGAGGTGTTTCAGTAATGCTGTTTTCTGATAAACCGATTACGGTTTTTAAAAGTAAATCAGCACCAACAAATTTCATTTTATCATGCAAAGTGCCAGCGGTTTCATTATCAACTAAAGGGATTTTTTCCGTTAGTAAAATATCTCCGGTATCTATTTCCTGTTTTAATTTAAACGTAGTTACGCCCGTGTATGCTTCACCGTTGATGATAGCCCAATTGATGGGCGCAGCGCCTCTGTATTGAGGTAAGAGAGAGCCATGTAAATTTAGTGTACCCATTGGTGGCATATTCCAAACCATTTCAGGCAACATTCTAAAAGCCACTACAATTTGTAAATCGGCTTCTAATGATTTTAATTGTTCAATAAAATCGGTATTTTTTAATTTGTCGGGTTGTAAAATGGTTAATCCTTTTTCAACGGCATATTTTTTTACGGCTGAAAATTGCATTTCCATTCCACGTCCTGCTGGCTTATCCGGAGCTGTAATAACAGCTACAATATTACATCCTGCATTTACCAGTTTATCAAGTGAAACCACTGCAAATTCAGGCGTTCCCATGAATATGATTCGTAAGTCTTTGTAATTCATTTTAGTTTATTAATTCAAAATTTTGATGCACTTTTTTAATTTTTACTTTTCACTTTTTACTTTTTACTTCAATTACGTTTAATTAAAATCTTTGTACAGCAAATATTTTTTTCTGATGGCTTTGAATTTCGTCAATTCTGGCTCCCAACTTTTTCGTATTTCAGTTTCCGATATTCCAGATTTTATTTGTTGCATTAATTTGTCGTTTCCTGCTAGCTTATTGAAGAAATTATTTTTGAGAAAAAAACTGTCTTTTCCAGGAAATAATTGGTAAGCCTCAATTAAATATTTGATTTGTATTTGTTTGTTTAATTTTTCCAAAACCGATTCTTTTGTTCCGCTCAGATTCCAACCAAAGCAAGTTTGATTAAAGCACTTGCTGTTTTTAGCGCCATCATTGGGTTTGGGCGTAAATGAAAATAATGTTTTAGGTAAATTGGGATGTCCGAAAATCTGAAATGGTTTTTCAGTACCACGTCCTTCACTTAATACGGTACCTTCAAAAAAACAAGTAGAGGGATAGATATAAATGGATTCCATTTCTTTTAAATTAGGCGATGGATTTACTGGAAGTGTAAACAACGAATTGTGATCGTAATTTTTTAAAGCAATAACGTTAATTAAATCAGGCTTGTACATTTTCATTGTTGAAGGCGACAACCATTTTTCACCCAATAGCATTTTTGCATATTCGCCTATCGTCATACCATATACGATGGGAATAGGTTGCATGCCAACGAAACTTTTAAATTCATTTTCAAGCACCGGTCCATCTACATAAAAACCATTTGGATTGGGGCGGTCGAATATAAAAAGAGGTTTATTATTTTCAATGGCAGCTTCCATCATATACTCTAATGAAGAAATAAATGTGTAGAATCTTACCCCAACATCCTGAATGTCGAAAATAAGGATGTCAATGTTTTTTAAATCTGCTGCAGTAGGCTTTTTATGATTTCCGTACAGGCTGATCACTTGAATTCCGGTTTTAGCATCAATATTATTATCAACATGTTCGCCGGCATCCGCCTTGCCCCTAAAACCATGTTCAGGTCCAAAAATAACCTTAATATTTACACCCAAATGCACTAGGCTATCTACCAAATGTATTTTTCCAATTACAGCGGTTTGATTGGCAAAAACCCCTACAGTTTTACCTTTGAGCAGCGGTAAGTAGCTAGAAACCTGATCAGCGCCTGTTTCTATAGCTATATTATTTGACGTACTTTTTTGTGTTTGTGCACAGGTTGTTTGTGAGAACAAAACAATCCATGCTAGTAAGGTTATCAACATCTGTTTCATGCTACAAAGTTGGGTAAAGTTTTTTAATTCGGTTGAGTAGTTTTTTATTTCTAATATTGTTATTTGATGGCAAACTGTTTTGCCAAAAAATCACATCAAAACCGCCACTTAAAATTGGTGGTAATTTTAAAAATTCAAATTAATAAAAATGCAACAAGCAAAAGCAGGTGATTTAGTAAAAGTACACTACACAGGGAAACTAACTTCAGGTAAAGAATTTGATTCATCAGTAGGAAGAGAGCCATTGGAATTTACAATTGGTGCTGGACAAATGATTAAAGGATTTGATGCCGCAATGCCAGGAATGAAATTAGGTGAAAAAAAGACTATTGAAATTGCTCCTGAGGATGCGTACGGCGTTAAAAGTGATGAGGCCATTATTCCTTTCCCAAAACAAAACGTGCCTGCTGAAATGAAATTAGAAATTGGAATGACATTGACTTTAAGCGATCAAAATGGTCAACCTTTTCCTGTTGTTGTTGCTGAAATAAAAGAAGATGTAATTATTTTAGATGCCAACCATTTTCTTGCTGGCGAAACTTTAGTTTTTGATATTGAGTTGGTTGAAATTGCTTAATATTTTTAATAACACAAATGCCCGTAATTTTTCAATATGGTTTCAATTAATAAAGCTGAACTAATAGATCGTTTTGTACGTTATGTTAAAATTGATACACAAAGCGATCCCAACAGCCATGAACATCCCACTACAGAAAAACAAAAAGATTTAAGTAAGCTTCTGCATCAGGAACTATTAACAATGGGTTTATCGGATGCTACAGTGGATGAATTTGGTTACGTATATGCTACTATTCCTTCAAATTCTGAAAAACAAAATATTCCGGTAATTTGTTTTTGTTCGCATGTAGATACAGCGCCAGATTGTAGTGGTACAAATGTGAAACCAATCGTACATCAAAATTATGATGGAAAAGACATCGTTCTTCCAGATGATGCAACTCAAGTTTTAAGTATCAATGATTCGCCATATTTAAAAAACCATATTGGTCATGATATCATCACCGCAAGTGGTTTAACCTTGTTGGGTGCCGATGACAAAAGCGGTGTAGCTGTAATCATGCAAGCAGCTCAATATTTAATGTTGAATCCAGCAACAAAACATGGCGACATAAAAATTTTATTTACACCAGATGAAGAAGTGGGACAGGGAACAGCAAAAATAGATATGCAAAAACTTGGTGCTACCTATGGATATACGTTAGATGGGGGAGAAGTGGGTAGTTTGGAAGATGAAACGTTTAGTGCTGATGGCGCTTCTATTGTTATTCATGGTGTAATTGCTCATCCTGGGTATGCAAAAAATATTTTGGTAAATACCATGAAAGTTGCGGGTGCTATTTTAGATGCCTTACCAAAAGATGAATGGAGTCCGGAAACAACCGAAGGCAAACAAGGATTTGTACATCCCGTTTCGCTGAATGGCATTTCCGAAAAAACAACCATTGGGTTTATTGTACGCGATTTTACATTGAGTGGATTGGCTTCGCACCATCAAAGACTAAAATCAATTGCTGAAGAAGTGGTGGCTAAATTTCCAGGTGCAGCCATAGAGTATATTCAAACGGAACAGTATCGCAATATGAAAGAAATATTGGATCATCATCCTGAAGTAGCCATAAACGCAGCAAAAGCCATCGAGAAGTCTGGACTTGTCGTAAAAATAGAAAGCATCCGCGGAGGCACAGATGGCAGTAGATTAAGTTATATGGGTTTGCCTTGTCCAAATATTTTTACGGGAATGCAAAATATTCATAGTAAATTAGAGTGGATTGGCGTGAACGATATGTTGAAAGCATCAGAAACCATTGTACATCTGTGTGAGATTTGGGAGAAAGGATAGATTCTAGATACTAGATTCTGTATTTTAGAAGGTTTCAACACCAAACACCAAACACCAAACACCAAACACCAAACACCAAACAATAAACAACAAACCATAAACAATTAAAACATGAGCATCTTCGAACAATTCTGGTGGCTGATTCCAATTATAATTTTTGTTTACAGTGGATTATTTACAGTTAATCAAGGAACGATTGCAGTAATAACCCGATTTGGAAAATATGTAGGCATTCAACGTCCTGGCTTGCGATTTAAAATTCCAATTATTGATCAAGTTTACAAACGCATTAGCATTCAAAATCGTTCTGTAGAATTAGAATTCCAGGCGGTTACGGTAGATCAGGCAAATGTGTATTTTAAATCCATGTTGCTTTATTCTGTACAAAATGAAAATGAAGACACCATACAAAATGTGGCTTTTAAATTTATCAGCGATAAAGATTTGATGCAGGCTTTGGTTAGAACAATTGAAGGAAACATCAGGGCATTTGTTGCTACAAGAAAGCAATCCGAAATTTTATTGTTGCGTAGAGATATTGTTGAGTTCGTAAAAGAACATGTAGATGCGTCGCTTGAAGATTGGGGTTATCATCTTAAAGATTTGCAAATCAACGACATTACTTTTGATCAAGCCATCATAGAAAGCATGAGCAAAGTTGTAGCCAGCAACAACTTAAAAGCTGCTGCCGAAAATGAAGGACAGGCTTTATTAATTACAAAAACCAAAGCCGCTGAAGCCGAAGGGAATGCCATTAAAATTGCGGCACAAGCTGAAAGAGAAGCTGCACAACTTCGCGGACAAGGTGTGGCTTTATTTAGAGAAGAAGTAGCAAAAGGTATGGGTCAAGCTGCAGAACAAATGAAACAAGCCAATTTAGATACCAATGTAATTCTTTTCAGTATGTGGACAGAAGCCATCAAGAATTTTGCTGAATATGGAAAAGGGAATGTAATCTTTTTAGATGGCAGTAGTGAAGGAATGGAAAAAACAATGCGTCAAATTATGGCCATGCAACAAATGGATCAAAAATAATTTTGAAGGAATATTAACATTAATTTTCTTGCCCAATTGCAATAGTTTTATTTAATTGCATAGCGTAATTTTTTATTCAGTTTAATTATCCAATATGTTTAGTTTTTTATTACAAATTGATAGTACTGCTGTAGCACAAGCCAGTGGTGAAAAAGTAGAAAGTGTTTTGGGTATGCTCAGCAAAGGCGGTCCAATTATGATTCCACTTGGTATTTTATTTGCTTTAGTGGTTTATTTTTTTACAGAGCGATTTTTGATAATTAAAAAAGCCAGTTTGGTAGATGATAATTTCATGAATCAAATCAGGGATAACATCGTTAGTGGAAATATTTCAGGAGCAAGAAGCATTGCAAAAAATGCACAACATCCAATCGCAAAAATGATTGATAAAGGATTACAAAGAATTGGAAAACCTATTGATGCCATAGAAAAAAGTATGGATAATGTAGGTAAACTCGAGCTGTATAAAATGGAAAAAAACCTAAGTATCATTTCCGTTATTGCGCGTATTGCACCATTGTTTGGATTCGTTGGAACCATCATTGGATTGGTAATCTTACTAAAAGAATTTGCTACCATTAGCAATCCGTCAATTAGTCAAATTGCAGATGCGATGTACATTAAATTAATTACTTCTGCAACAGGGTTGATTATTGGGATGCTTGCTTTTTTAGGGTATAACTTTTTAGACACACAAATCAATAGGATGGCAAACAGAATGGAAGCTGCAAGCAGCGAATTCATCGACATTCTTCAAGAACCAACCAAACAATAATTCGGTTCCAATTATAAACCTATGAGCTTAAGAAAAACAAAATTAAGGGACGAACATTCGGAAGTAGATACTGGCCCATTGAACGATATCTTATTTATACTTTTGATGTTTTTTTTAATGATTTCTACCTTGGCCAATCCCAACGTAATTAAAATGAGCGTTCCCAAATCTAAAAGCGATACCAAGCAAAAACAAAGTGTTGTGGTAAGTGTAGATAAGGACAAGAATTTTTTCATTGGGTCTAAAAAAATAAATCCCGATTCATTAGAATCTTCTTTAAAAAAATACATCATTGAAGGTGATAGTATAAAACCCGCCGTGGTTATCAATGCAGATTCTGTAGCACAATGGGGTGAAATTGTAAAAGTAATGAAAGTAGCTAGAAAGCTTGGTGCTACTACATCTGCTACAGTTAGTGGAAGCGATTAATCAATACCATTCTCTGTTTTTCAAATAGGTCGTTTTTTACTTTTGCATCAAAACCTGCGTCTTTAAATAAAGCACAAACTTCAACCGCAAAATTTTCATGCGTTTCCAAAAAGACATTCCCTTTCTCATTCAGGTGATTTTTGGCGAAACTTAAAATGGCCTTGTAAAAAATTAATGGATCGTTATTCGGAACAAATAAGGCAATTGCTGGTTCAAAATCAGCAACGTGCTTATCCATTGTATTTTTTTCAACATTGGGGATGTACGGTGGGTTGCTAATGATTATATCAAACATTCCAAGTTTTTCCCGTTCTAATTCATTTAAAAAATCAACTTGTTTAAACTCGATAATTGCTTGATGAAAATTTGCATTTTTCATAGCAATATTTAAAGCTTCTTTACTCACATCAACAGAAGTGATGGATATTTCGGGAATATTTTTTTTAATGGAGATTGGAATACAACCACTTCCTGTGCCAATATCTAAAACCGCTTTTTGATGTGATGCTTTAATGTGTTGAATAACGAGATCTACCAATTCTTCTGTTTCTGGGCGAGGAATTAAAACGGCATCAGATACCTTGAAATTTAAATGATAAAACCAAGCTTCGCCCAAAACATATTGAATGGGTTGATGATTAAGCAATTTGTTAAGTGCTTGATTTAGTGATGAAAAAGTATTCGACTCGATTTCCATTTCGGGGTTTCTCAAAACATCGGCCCTGCTAATATTTGCCAAAGATTCAAAAACCATTTTGGTGATATTAGAGGCTTAATTTTC
>Ga0209598_10001926_pt1 | contig 16618 bp, 6 predicted proteins | sample M_140807_EF_Meta_FD_187317 | JGI IMG/M metagenome (GOLD analysis project Ga0209598, IMG submission 187317) | Freshwater microbial communities from Lake Montjoie, Canada to study carbon cycling - M_140807_EF_MetaG (SPAdes) (version 2) | ecosystem: Environmental > Aquatic > Freshwater > Lake... | reverse complement strand
GCTCGATTTTTTGGCTGAGCTACCGGGTGACTTTTTGGCAGTGCTACTGGAGTTCGACTTTGACTTCGCCGATTTCGAGGCAGTGGACTTTTTGGGGCCTTTGCCTTTTTTGGTTGGAGCGGACTGACCACCGTCGGGTGGTGCTGAAGCAGGAGTTCCTAGGTTATTGCCAGAAGGTGTGGACGGAGGCGCAGCAGACAGCGCCATGATTTTTTCTCCGTGCCCGTCGCCTGCTGATCCTTCAGAAGTTGAGAATGACGATTCCGTCACTTGGCCACCTTGAGCGAGCGTAGTGTTGGTTGATTGTGTGGAGGATGAAAAGATGTTTGAAGTAATCGTCCGGTCCGTGACGCCCCACTCTCCTAAGGAATCTTCGATGTGCGTTCCATTCGAAGTCGTTGTTGCATAGGCGGATCCGTTTTCGTAGTGCGAAGTCTGCGTTTCGATGAGAGGACTGCCAGGTTTTCTGGTGTATGCCTTCGAAATGAACCCACTGTCCTGAAGTCTTTCGATCAGCGTTGTGACTGCTGTTTCGGATGTCGTTCCATTGATTGTCACACTTTGGACTTCTTCCCAGGTGCCGATGTATTGATCAATGAGGGTTTTAGGAGCAGAAGCAGCGGGCGGCGTAAATGGCGAGAGACCCCCGAATGCTTCGATTTGAGTAAAATTGAACCAGTCGAGTATGCGGTAATCCGATCCGTTCAGTTCTCCTAAGACAAGAACCACATTATAATAACCTGCAGATGGTTCCGTAAATACTACCGATTCATTGACATTGCTTCGGGAGTTATTACCCGATAGGATTCCCAAGGAAACTTCGCCCATCTTGAAGCCGTTTAATGGGCTTTCGCTCAATCGGGCTTGGCCGTAGTAAGGAACTTTGGTCGCCCAGAGCTGTAATATGAGATTGCCACTTGTTGAGCCTTGAGGCCTGTAGTTGCGAATACTCTCGGCAGACAGAGTGACCGAGTCCCCGTTGCGGTTAAAATCGATCGTTCCAGACATATCAATTTCTTGAGCCTGAACGACAAGCATTGAGGCACAGACGAAAAGCCAACTCCAGAGCCATGCACAAGGCCGATAATTGTTTTTCATATTGGGCTGGCTTTGCCTATTATTTGCGCGCCATAAAATGATCTTGTCCATGTTTTTGTCCTATAAATTTAGACGGTTCAGTCGCAGTCTTCAATAAGGCTGAGGCATCAAGAAGACAGCCGGGGGATTATTCCCGGAGCGAATCGTAAAAAACGAGGCGCCTTCCTGGATTAGGGTATTGTTTTGATTCAGAGTGCTTCCTTTTGTTACCCAGTTTGTTCCATTGTGCCAGTAGGCTCGGAATACTCCATCCGCTCCCTGCACCATCACACGATCGGCAAGACTCTCAGAAGCAGCGTTAGATTTTCTCCATTGGGGCAGGAGTTGGAGGCCCAAACGATCGAGAGTGGTTGATATTGGGAAAAATCGCGAGTGGGATCCCACGCCTTCGGGAATAAGGAAGCGCCCGCCATTGATGGGAACATTTCCTGTAAAGCTCAATTCATAAGCATCTTGACTAATACGATAATACAGAGACCCGAACATGGGAGGGATCACGACGGAATCTCGGTTCGAGTCCGAAAGGGAATCCCTCCAATGGTTGATCGTCGTATCGTAGTAGTAGGTCCGGAGGAAACCACCTGCTTCATCGCGAATCACGACGCGGTCGGTTTTACCTTTCTGAAAATCCTGCTGGCGTCCCCCGACCACACCGTCCGCTGGGGTTCCAAGAATTTCAAGAATTGTATAGGGTTTAATAATTTGAAAAAGGTCTTCTTGGGCCAGGCCATTGCCATAGAGGTTTAAAACTTGGCTATCCAATGCCAGTGTGGTTGCGGTATTGGAAACCACGCGGAGCAGGACACCGGATAATCTGCCGGATTTGATATAGAGATACTTGCCAGCAAGTTGGTTAGGACTCCAAGCCGCATTGGCAACGGTGATATTTGCGCTGCTGACGGATGCGATTTTGCCTGCCATTTTGCCGGTGAGTTGGGCATTTTGAAAAAGCGAGGGGGCCCACATGGTTGCCGCGTGCTTCTTGCCGTCTAAGCTTGGAGCGATCGTTGCCCTGACGACACCCACCGCGTTGGAGAGGGAGAAGCCCGAATCTTGACCATTCACTGCCATGGTTGAAATGGCGAGGGCGAAAATAAATAAGCGAATGATATTCATAGAGAATGGATTTTTAATTTGTGAGCTTAGGGGTTGGTGGGGCGAATCCCGCGCCGGAGTCCATCGCATAGAGGAGATTCTTTTCGGCAGAAAAAATCAAAACGAGACGACTCTGGGGTGCCTTAAGAATCTCAAATCCAGAGAATTCATTGGGAAACCAATCCGGCTTGGGCGCAGCCTCTTTGTATTTGAGAGACTCGGTCGATGGGGATAGAGAAAAAGGATTGGTTTGAAGCCATTCCGAGAGTCCGGGACTGGGCTGGACTGCGAGGAACCACTGCCACTCGCGCACATCTTTGCCTTGTTCAGACCATTCGCGGCGTTCGGCATGGAGGATTTTGTCGTCGCTGTCGGGTCGCCGCCAGAAGGCTTTTTGGAAAACGAGCGTTGGGTCGGTGGATGTATTCAAAACCAACTGGTCGGAAGGAGATTGGGGGCTTTCCGGAGGCCTGGTGGTTTTTTGTGTTAAAAAAACGATGACCCCGATGGCGAGGAGGACTCCTGCTGCCGGTATGAGAAATCGCTTTTTCATGATAACCAGATACTTAATTTCCAGAATTCGAGTAAGTTCTCAGGAAGAGCTTGATGTCGCTCACGGTGTTGATGAATCGGTTGAGTCCATCCTGCTCATTCTTGAGCAGCGAATAGGCGGGGATCACGATTTTCCAATTCGTATTCCAGGCACTTCGCCCGATGAGGCGAGAGTTGGTGAACTCGGCCGGCATCGTGCTGTAGAAATAGGCGGGATCATCCACAGCGCGGAAGGCTTGATGTTTCCGCGTGATCCAGATTTTTTCATTCAATGTTCCGCTGGCAGTGAAGATTTGGCCTCCGGAGAATGCCGCCGCGCCGATATTTTTCGGCAAGGGGAGCGCTTGGTCGCGCACTCTCCAAGAACGGAGCGTGTTTTGGTCGCCGAGCGCGGGAACACGCATCATATCCACACCAGCCGGAATCAGGTAAACATACGGCGTTGCGCTGATCGCATTGGCATTTGAGCTGGCTGGCCCGCTTGTGCCCGGTGTGCCGACCGCGAACGGATCCATGCCGATATAGCCTTTGAAGATCACGCCAGAAGAGAAAATCTTTGTGGCAAAGGTCGATTGACTGAAAGTGTGGTCGCCCGCTGCCAGTGGCCAGCCGAAGAAGTTGAGTCCCGCTTGGATCGTTGTGGAGAAGGGAATCACGATTCCGGGCACGGCACTGCCATCCGCCTTGGCTATGCGGTTGCAATAGAGCGCGACATCGGGGTCGTTCATCACATTGCTCATCACATTTTGGCTTAAGACCTGCTTCCATAGGGTGTTATCATTAGCAGACGGTTGGTCTGTTGGAATGCGGAATAGCTCTTGGCGCAAGGAGAAGACCGTGCCATTTCGGTCGGGATTGTTGAAGCCGAGCCGGCCTTCGACGATGGCCCAATCGTCGCGCAGATCGGAAAGGACGCCGGCCAGTCCGGGATCTCCCAGAGAGCCATGGATTGGAGAACCTCCAAGGAAGGCGCCGAGACTATATGTGGCAAGAATCTCTGACATATAAGCACTTCCCTGTGGTGTGCCGAGGAGTCCGGTCTCATAGTCGTAGGCCTTGGCTGCGCAATAGACATAGGTCTGGGCGAGATTGAAGAGTGATTTGTATTGCGAGAGTTCCTCGTTGCGCAAATCACGGAAAACCACATCGCGGGTTCGGTGGCCATGAATCACCGAGGCAGCGCGCTGGCGGAATGTTTCCCGCTCGGTGAGGATGTGCTGCGCTTCCGCATAGAGCCTGGCGACATTCTCATTCGCCTTTTGGACTCCGCTGAGGCTTCGATTGACTTCATACACGGTGCTCAGGAAATCATAATACAGATGCTCAAATTCTATGATCTGCGTTTTATCGCTATCGCCGACATTGTAGTTATCCAATAGGGCTTGGGCTTGGGCTTGAAGCTCTTGGGCTTGGCTTTCGAGATAAGACACCGCTTGTTCGGCAACCAAGCCAAGTTTACTTTGGGCAAACGCAAGAGCGCGACCGGCCAAGAGCGTGGCTCCCCGTGCCGATGATGTCGCATCAAAGGATAGTCCTGCAACGGTGGGGTAGAATTCCTTTGCGGCACTCGTCATTTTATCAATATTTTCTGATGCTAATGCAAATGATTGGCTTGCAATGTCGTAGGCTGCTTTCGCTCTATTAAGCTTATCCGCTTTACTATTTAATTTATCAGCATCTTCCACAGCGGAATTATAGGCATCGAGCAACTCGCTGTATCGCTGGAAGGCTCGGTCCAATTTGCTTTTCTTGACGAGGAAAGTATTAGTCGCTTCACGCAGACTGACCTGAGCCTCATAGGCATCCAGCAAGGCAGTTTGGATTTTTCCTGGCTGGGAGCGCTGCCCCATACTGGAGTCCGCAAAACCCGCCAAGGAAAACTTATCTACGGTGAAAGTCTTGGAAACATATTCCACAGGGAGGCTTACGCGGTTGTAGATACTTTCCATCGTCCAGTCATTGAATGGATCGATGTTGATTGGCTCACGGTATTCCACGCTTCGGGATTCACTCGTATCCACCAAGGTGGATGGGAGATTGATGAAATTCGAGTGGTAGAGATCCGGGCCTGTGTAGCCTTGCTTGTAGAGTTTGCCTGCACCAATATCCCCGGCATAAGCGGTTCCATAGAGGCCGATGAGGTCATATTCGTAAGCCGATTCCTGATCGGAAACGGCTGCCTGATAGCTATCCAAGCTATCATTTTGCTGGCGCAGCAGGGTGTCCATACGGCCAGCTTGGTCGAAGGCATTTTTAGCGTTCAAGCAGGCTTGCAAAGCCCGCTCGTAGATTTGCTCAAAATTATCCTTCCCAGCAGCCAGTTTATCCGGAGAAATATCGAAGGTCATGCCATCTTTAGCAACGCCGATGGTATTGATGTGGGCTTGGAGGCCACCGGAAAGCATGAATAGTTTTGTGGCACTGGACGCGATGTCGGCAAGCTCAGGAACGGTGGTGCGATCGATTTTTTCGACGCCCGAATTAGTGCTGGTCGCGGGGAGCATGGCATTAGCGGACATCCAGTTGAAGTAGGCTCCCTGGTAGGCGCGTGAGGCCCACTCGTCGGAACCCCAGTAGCGTGTCCGGTTGTTCGAACTCGTCTTATTGTCCCCCATCGTGTTCCAGCCGGGTTGTTCCGAATCCTTGTTTTGCTTGGCTGTGAAGTCTAAAATATCTACAGCGCAACGAGCTAAAGAAGAGGCCGCCAGGGCAAACTTGCGCTCGTCTTTATAGTCGATCTGCACGGTTTGTCCGAGAACAGTCACGGATTCCGCACTGGGATTCCAAGTGAAGTTCGGATTTGTGAGAAGCTTGTAATAGCCTTTGACCGCAGTGAGATAGTGTCCATAGGCATCGCCATGTCCTTGTGGGAACATATAGAGCGCGTCTGAGGCGTTTATGGAGCCATCAACAGAAGGACCGCCTGCTTTTTCCTTGATATTATAGTTCAAAGCATAGATCGACTCACCGGATCGAATACCACCTGAGTAATTCCAGTAGAGGCGGTTATACACAGGAGCAACTTTCACGGAGGGGAGGGAATTGTCATCCCGACCGCGCAGAAGCGCCAATGTTTCAGACATGAGGCTGGGCAGTTGACCCTCAAAGGAATATCGAGAGGAACTCGCGGTCACCGAGGCCTCGCTGCCATCCAGTCGAAGGGTCGGGTTCAGGGCGTCGTCGTAGGCCTCATTACCGAGAATCATGTAGAGGTCACAGAGGTAGCCCGCGGCATTGAGCAAGGCGGTGTTGGCAAAGGTGCCGCTCAGTCCCGCATCGATACTCTGGGATTTGACGCGATTCAGGAGGGTCTCGTAGATTTCGATGAGTCCAAAGTCATTGATATTCTCAAGGCTCACTGGCACATCGCCTTCCCACCGCTTACCGGCTTGTGTGATCACGCTCACATCCGTGCTGACCGCGAAGTTGTAGAGATCGGTCTGGCGCTGTTCGAAGGGATTTACGGCATCCAACGCACGCTTCACCCAATTCATAACCAACTGGGGTTCCGTCCAATCCGAGTAACTCGCATTGCCGGCACCCTTCGGTTTGTAGCGCATGGTGTAGAAGTTATCACTGAAAAGCAGAGCCGTGCTGCCAAAGGCGGAAGACGCATCCCCGCCGATCACGACGGTATTGGTGAAGTTTCCGCTCGGGATTTGCCATGCGCCCCCCGAGGTGACGGTTTCGGTCTTTGTGGAAACATCCAGATTGAAATTCACATTGTGCGCGGTGCTGGGCTTGGCTTGTGAGGAATACAGCGCCACTTCCAGAGTGTTATTTCCTGTTTGGAAGTAAGTTGAAGGAAGAATAAACTGCTTGTTCAGTCCTGTTGAGAAAACATTGGTCTGAGCATAGGTTGGCGACAAGTTGCCGACAATCGGTGCGTTGCTTGGCAGGTTAAAAGACACAGCCGGAACTTTATTGACATACACGACCATTCCATCATCCGCGTTCAGCTCGGCAGAGAAGACGATCTGAGCGGGCAAGACACTTGGCATGGAGACATTTGCGCTCTTAAAGATCAGGCCAGCGAGTCCTTTGGTCTGATCGTAGTCGGCATTATTCACCGCGAGGCTTGATGTGGAGGATAGAGTCGCTGTGGAGTTCTGCGAGTAGCTGAGCCCTTCGGTGCTTTGGGTGATGTCTGTGAGCGGGTTGCGGATTTGCAGCCACTGGGTTGAGGGCGTATTGGTCGCATTGCCGAGCAGCTTGGAGGTGCCGTATTGGTAAAGTGCGGGATAGCTTCCATTACTCGAAACATAGTAAGCCCATTGGAAATCAAACAAATCCGTTCTCGCTGCGAAGTCGCCGCTGTGGCGGAGAGTCGTTTGCTCGTCGAGCGCATTGGCGGGTTGCAAGGCCTTGAGGTCTCCGGGATAGAGGGTGCTATCGACTCGAATCACCTTGATGCTTATGGGGTCACCGATCGGGGTGAAGGCTTCGCCATCACCAAAGATCAATGTCACATAGCCTGTTCCTTGGCCTTGCGCGGTGAGCGCGTAGCTATCCACCGCTGTATCGGAGTAGCGCACTTCACTCAGGTTTTGAGCGCCCTTCACTTCCGTCTTAGCAGCATCCACGATGTATGTTCCCGGCTTGGACGGGTTTTCTTTAAAGGTTTCGACCCTTGTGGAGAGGATGTCGATGGCGGCGCACCACTTGGAGTAATCCGTATCGGTGTTGACTACCAGACTTTTAAGAGAGTTCTTGTCGGCATTGCTGAGCACATTGAGGAGGACATAGTCTTCCCCCGTTGGCGCGTCCACGAATTGCCCCGTCAAGACGAGGCCGCCCTTCGTGCCCAGAGTGGGGTCGAAGTAAAAACGATTCTGCAAGTGCGGCTGGGCGCGTTGGAAATATGTTTTTCCTCTGAGAGAGGATGTCTTGAGAGAGACCGGGAGAGTGCTCAAAGCGACGGAGGGATCATTGATGAGCACTTGTTTGGCTCGTGTCGGATCGTGCAGGGTCACGCTGGCGTTTGAGGATCCCACATTGGCGATGGATTGCTGGTAGAGCACCCGTGCACTGGTCTGTCCTCGCACGGCGGGCAGGCCGTTTTTAGACAGGGCCAGCGTCTCGCCCGTTCGCAGCGTGGGCACATTGGCAGGCCAGGTCGGACGATAGATGATGGTTTGCGGGGTGCCTGTGACGGGGTTTCCCGCGTAGGTCGTTGTCGTGCTGTTGGAAGAGGCGACGGGTCGCAGGTAAGGCAAGACGGTGCCGGCGGGCACGGTTTGGCCCGGCACGACAAAGTCCGAGCGCATGGCGTAATACCAATTCATTCCCATGGCGGGAGTTCCGTTATTGTGGGGACCACGATAAATCCAGTCGTAGCCCTTACGGTCTTTGAAGGTGAAGCGATTGTAATAGGTCTCCAAGCCAGTGGTCAGAGGATAATCGTTGGCGAAACTGCCGAGATCGACCTCGGTATTTGCCGAGTTGCCATCAGAATTTAATGGCAATGGCATAACCGATAATGGCATCGGCGCCAAAACATTCACCTGAGTCCCTGCCGGAATGCTGTAATCAAATTGAGCGTAGGTGTTTTCGCGGGCGACCTGATAAACCGCCATTTCCGGGCGTCCATCCACTGGGCTCGTATATTGGATGAGAACTTGTGGCTCGGATGTGAATGCGTTGGCCGTAAATGTCGTTCCGGCCGTTGCGTTAAGGTCATCCCTCAAGGCGTAAGCGCGCCCAGACATGAAGAGGGAGTGCTCTTCATTCGGATTGTAGCCGGGCTTTGTGGCGTCGGGTTGATTATAGATGGCTCCAGCAGAGACTGATGGCGTAAGAGCGCTGGTTCCTTCGTTGGATGCCAGAACGATCTCGGGCACATTCAGCAAGCGGATCGTCAAATCATCGATGGCGAAGGATTCGTCGGAACTTACTTGGTTTAGTGTGCTCCCAAATCCAATCTTGAGACTCGCCAAGCTCGCGATGGCATCTGTGGTTTGCGGGATGGCTCGCACGAAGACGCGGAATGTCTGATCCGTGACATTTCCGCTATTGAGGTTGCCCTTGGTATCGGGGAGGATGGTCCAATCATATTTGACGTTGCTGATCGTTTGGCTTCCCGTCATCTTGGAAGCGTAGGTCGCGTTACCTGTAAACGCCTGTTGGAGAATGGCACTGTTATTTACATACACTCGGAATGCTTCATTTTCCCAGGAGTCCAAACAATACAATTGGAAAGCCACCTCGAGTCCGTTGGAGCCGACATCGCTGACAGCAAATGTCTTACTGGCAACGGGATTGCTTGCCGCGCTATTCGATTGTCCACCTACTGAGTAATTTCCGAAGACGCCGAGCAACGAGACTGGCGCGGAGATTCCATTCTTGGTGATCGTGACATTCGAAGTCAGCGTGCTGAGCGTCGAGTTCGTTGTCCAGCCGCTGGAAATTTCAAATGTTTCCTTGGCGCTGCTGGTTTTCTGATAGGCAAGCGTGTAATTGCCCACGACCGATGGGGTGTAGAGATCGGTAAACTCCGCCGAGGGAGCAGCCACCTTTTTGAACCAGAAAACCTTGAGTTGACTCCTGCCGCCTGGCAAGGCATTCACCGGAATAATCGCGCCTTTTCGGGCGTTTTCTACGCCCTCGACAAAAGGATTGATGTAGGCCGTTGCCGAATAGCTTGTGGATACCGCCTTCTCATCCGCTGTAGCCGTGGGAGAAACATCGACATATCCGACACTTGTCAAATCGCTTGTGGGAGGATTGATACGCTTTCCGACATAGGCCGTCTCATTCACGGTGGTGACATTGCTGGTGGTGTAGACGGGCACATACCAGACGCCGCCATTTGTTCCAGTGAATTTTAGGAGCGTCTTGCTTTGCGTCTCACTCCCCAAGTTGACGAGAAGGGCTTGCGTGGTGGTATCAATCTTTGCCAAGCCCCTATCGGGAAACTGGTAAACGACACTTGGGATATTGCCATTCTCAAAACGCAGGCCGGTATTCGTGAGCAGAGAACTGCCACCGGGATCTACGACATAGGTCGCAAAATCTGTGAGAGCTGGCCACTGCAAAATGTATTTGGACAGATATTTAGGCCACTTGATATCAATGTCATCAACATTCGTTCCTGAGTAAGTGGCATTCGTGCCCGAGCTAAAAATAGAACTCGCGGGATTGGAAATGCCATTCGTCTTCAGCCAGTAGAAAGCGACGCGATCCGGGGAATCATTTTCATGCTCAGCATAATAGTCGATCGAGCCATCTGACCCCGTGGTCTGAGTGTAGTAGCTGACCTGTTCAGCATTTAATGTGGTTACCGATTCAGCGACAAGGGATTCATCGTAACCCAGAGGATTTGAGGCGGAATAGTTGGGAGGTGGGAGAATTTGCTTGCCCAAGTCGGTGGTAGTGATGTAGGGCGGGCAGGTTTGCTCCACAGACACCACATCGACGCCCAGGAACTCGCAGGTTCCATCCGATTGAACGCTGCCGAGATACTCCACCATGAGGCGTCCAGTCCTGTTGTAGGCGTGGAGTTCGCTCGCTCCGTTGGTCTTTTCATACCAGAGGGTTCGCAATTCCGCCGTGCTATTTGAACTTGCTGAGGAAGACGAGCCTGGGACCTGATATTCGGTATCCACGGTCTTTGGAAAGGCATCGTTGTAGATGGGATTGACGGTGAATATTTTACCTGCTGGTATCGAGACACGCGGGCCGTTGAAGCTTTTTTCCGTCCAGTAAATCGTTCGTGCCTCGCCTTGTGTCGCAGAAGAGACGGCGAAAGATTCTTTCAGATACACATATTGATTTGTCGTGGAGTTCGGAACATTTGAGGACCAAATGATTTCGACCCGGCCGGATGAGCTGGCAAAGACCGCTCTCGCATGGGGACTGTAGTAGAACTCCACATCGTTAGTGGATGGTGCCGTGATGGAAGCGCCTGTCGTCGCATCAGTCGCATTGCCGCTTACCGCCTCGCCTGGAAGGAGCGGCTGAGCCCGCCAGTAGCCGGAGGGAGTCTGTATGACTGATCCGTTGCTGCTTGTGTAGCTCGTCGGTGGGACAATCCGGTTACCCAAATAATAACGCGGCACGCCAGAGGCAAAGGTCGCACCGATCGAGGAGCGGGTCAGAACTGTCGTTCCTTGTGTGTTTTTCGGATAAATCACCGTTCCATTCGCTGTTCCATTAAAGCCCGAGGAACCTGCGCTCCCGACAAAATTCGCAAACTGCGGGGTGATCGTCGGGAACAAACCCGCATTTGTCGCGGTGCCATTTGGGCCGACAGGAAACAACCCGTTAGTGGACGTGACCCGATAGCTGAGGTGGTTATACACGCCACTTTTCAAATCAAACTGGGCCTGGAGGGATGCCCCTCCACCCAAGATGATTAGGAAGATGGCTAATAAACCCAGCCTTCCTCTCAGGCATGCCGATGAAATTCGGTTCATAGAAAAATGGCGCTTGGCGTTTTTTCCTTAATTGCCATTCGAAAGCCGCGCTTCGAGCTTCTCGAGACGAGATTCCAAATGCTTGATGGTTTGCGATTTCGCGTCGAGTTCCGAGCGGAGTTTGGAAAACTCGTCATTTGACTCGGCGGCCACAGTTTCCAGATCACGGTTGAGCTGCTGTGTGGCAGAGACATTGAGCATGGAAATGGCATCATAATCTACCGCGCGAAAATCTTTTACAATCCTACCGTAGACAAAAACATTACCGCTCTTCAAATCGGTATCCACCTGAAAGCCATCAGCTCGAACGGCCGTGACCTCCGCTTGGATTTCTCCCTGCTTCGTGATCAACTTGACTTTTTCGCCCACCGACAAATTCGTCGCAAGTTGCACCCAACCATTCGTGATAGCAGCTTCTGTAAAGATGTCGGGGATCGGGCTTTCTAATTTTCTAACTGCCTGAGGGAAAAATTTCTCGACTTGTTGGGCGATCACTTTTTTATTCTTAGAACTCCCATTCCTAACGCTATCTTTGTAGTGAAAGTCCGTGATTTGAATCTTCAAGAGGGTTTCCAAATCCTTCTCCGCGTCGGATAAATTCTCGATGACTTTGATTCTTTCATCCGATTGCAGATAGATAAGATCGGCTAAAATACCATTCGTTACGATAAGGCTAAATACGTCGTTATAAGACGTGTAAGACGTGTCGCTCCATCCATTACCGGTCCCTGTTGCATTTCTCCAGTAGGACACGCTCGCTCCTGTGCCGGAAATATGAAGAGGAGCATTTGGGGTGCTCGTTCCAATCCCAACATAGCCATTGCTTGCAATACGCATCCTTTCGGTATCGGTTTGCCTGAAAATAATCGGCTCATTTGAATTGTCGCCACTCCTTATGACCAGACTCCCGTTGTCGCTGCTACCCTCCCCAAAAATTTGCCACCAATCACTATCCGCCATGCGGCCTGTTAAAGTATTACCATTGCTAAGTAATTCAATGTTTCCAGTATAGAGTGTTGTCCCACTCCCTAAGCGCATGTTCCCGCTGCGATCTAAAGTGAGTCGGGTATTTGTTCCGAAAGGGCTCTCCCACGAGGTGCCGAATTTCAATGCGGCTGAATCATTGGGGTCCATCCCCATCGTCCATCCGCCAACGCCAGCGATATCCATGGAAAAGATAGGCGCGCCTCCACCCGAAACGACTCGAGTGGCTATAAACGAATTTCTACCTGAAGTAGAATTAAGGGCATAAATACCGTTAACATCCGGAGCAGCGCCGCTGGTAGAACTCGACTGCACCGTGAGGGGAGCTGAAATAGTGGAAGTGCCGATGCCCACATTCGAGTTGCGGAAGATGTTGCCGCTAGTTACCGACCAGAGACCTACGCTGTTCCCGTCGATATTCGAAGAGCTGATGGTGGAACTTGCAATTTTCGCGGAAGTGATCGAGGCATTGGTGATAGAATCAACAGTCACCGCGCCTGCGGCGATTTTGTTGCTTGTGATAGCGCCGGCATTGATTTTGTCGCTCGTGACAGCGCTCGCAGCGATTTTGTCGCTCGTCAAAGCGCTCGCAGCGATTTTGTCGCTTGTGACAGCGTTCGTAGCCAGCATGGAGGCCGTGACGCCTCCGTTGGTCACGGTCTCGGCAACCTTTGAGCGGAAGGCAAAGGCTCCCGCGACAAGTTGCTGCCGGGGAGAAATTTCCGTTGTAAAGTTACCACCCGATGCGGCCACACTCACGCCCAGATACAGACTGTTGTTGCTCATACTTGAGAGGATGGTGGCGAGGGCGGTGTTATTCGATGGGCCGCTGACACCAGAAATGGCCTGCCCATTTCCAATGAGAACGCTGAATTCTCCGCCTGAGATCGTGGTGGTCTGTTGCTCGCCATAGACCGGTGTGCCGCCGGTGGCGCTGGAGTAGATTTGGAATCGGACCAGTCTGTTCTCAGGAGTTGAGTTGCCAATCGCGAGGCCGGCACCGTCCGTGACACGGCCTTGGTAGCTCAGGAAATACGGGGCAGAATCTTGGGCTACTGCGAGCGAGATGCCGGTCGCGAGAAGAAGGGTGGTGAGCAGTTTTTTCATAGTGTTGACGGTGGATTGTGGAGATGAATAGCGGTCGGTTTATTGAGTGGTGAGTGTGGAGATTTCGGAGACACGCCTCATAGTGAAGGTGCCTGAAACGGAAAGTGTGCCAGGATTCTGGCTGCTATTTTTCAAAAGGCCGGTGACCGTCTCGGTGTAGCTCCCAACGAGCGAGGAAGCGGTGCTTTTGGAGTTGTCGATGGTGAAGGTGCAGTTGCGGGTCACCGTGTAACTCTCAGCCGCAGAGGCGGTGAATGTGGCATTCAGATTATCGTGATCTGGGTGGTAGGTGTGCACAAAAGGATTCACGGGATCATTTGCGTCGTGGACGATGGTCCATGTCACCGAGGAAGCGAGGCTGCCGGTGCCGTTAATGACACTGGAATTGTAGGGCATGATCTGCGAGTAGCCGCGCAAGGGATCGACATCGGAGACTCCGGCGGCGAGCACGAGAGACTCTTTGGTCGCAACGCCCAGCGGATTTCCAGTGGATGCCAACTTTCCAATAAATGCTTGGCGAAGAAGGCAGGTAGTGTCGTTGCTTCGGTGGATCAAGAAAAGCAAAGGAAATGTCTGCCCGGTCGCCGTGCTGTTATCCACTGTGCTTGTGACGCCATTGACCGCAACTTGGCAGAACCACAAACCCGCACGATCCGCAGGCTGGGCCGTGACAGGAATCTGGACATCCGTGAAGTCGGAGCTGTCTCGGATTCGCAGGATCGAGGCGTAGAGCGCGCTCGAGCTGGATGACATCGCCGAGCGATCGACCATAAAATCCACATTCGTCATGCCGTTGGCGGGAATGGTGACCGTTTGGTTTGCTGCACTCACCGTTGTTGAGGTGCCGTCCGCATTCATCCTGCGGATATTCAGCGTGACTGGGCCAGTGACAGCTGGTTGACCGCTCGGCGCCGCCGCCGATGAATCCAGAGCAAAACTGCAAGTGATGTTGGCAGTGGTGCGGTTTTTGATGCCGAGCGTGAGCATCGTCAAGGCACGTCCGAAGGAGAGCCCGTCCGAGCTCGCCAGCTCGTAGGAGAGCGGGCCGGAAAAATCGCTCACGGCCGGCATGCTGAACCAATAGGCGGTATTTGGAGCGACTAACTCCGCAGAACTGGCCGCGACACTCAGCAATGAAGGATTAGAGCTCGAAAGATTTCCGCCGATGTATTTATAGACCTTCGTGTCTGCGGGAAGGCCGTTCCTGCCCGAGTTGACAAAGCTGGCGAAGTATTGGGAGAAATTCTTCGAGTTTTGAAGGGCCGAGAAGCCCATGAAGTTCGCACCGGAAATCAGCCAGCTATTTGAAGGAGGCCGTGGAAAAAGCGTGAGGCTCAGCGTTTGATTGCTCGAAGCGCTATTGAAGACAAGGTAAGCGGAGTTGCCGATGATGCGGCTGAGTTTCGACTCCGAGCCATCGCGCTTCCACACAGTCCACTCCTCGCTGTCGGCCGTCGCGTCGGAAGGCGACTGGATGAACTTAATCTTATCTGGGTTCGGATTCCAGCGCCAGACTTGGGTAACTGCTGAAGGAAAAAGGTTGCCCACCGTGGAGTAGGTGGCGTCTCCCGTCAGCCAGATGCTGGACCATCCCGGAGGGAGCGTGTAAGTTTTCGAGACCCACTGGGCTTGAATGCCGCTCAGCACGGCCAGAGACAAAAAGAGGAAGAGAGCGAGGCGTTTCATTGGATTTTTACGCGGTAGAAGACCTTCTTTGCCGCAATAGAAGTGGGAATGTAAGCCCGCAACACACCGACATCCGTGGCCACATGAGAAGAGATTTTTGATCCCCCGGCCTGCATGGAGAAACTAACCGGTGCCCAGGAAACCATGTCCGTGCTTGATTCGATGGAATATGTCTTCGCGGTGATCCCGTAGAAGTCCACCACGGTGTCTTGATCGGTAAGACTCACAATCCTGAGGAAGAAAAAGTCTGCGGCATCCGTGGCGTATGTGCCGCTGATGTATTCTTGTCGATCGCTGATGCCGTCCTTGTCGAAATCCCCGCCGGGCGAGATGAGCGAGAGATCAGTGGTGGGGAGCCCCGCGTTGAAGAGTTGTGCTTTTTCCCAAGCATCGGGCAAGCCGTCCTTGTCGGAGTCCACGCCGAGAGTGAGATCCAGTCGACGGCGGTCTGCAGGATCTCCAACCGTGGGCGGTGTGGAAATCTCAATCGGGTAGTGAAGGACGCCTCCGATATCGATAGCCAGTGTGTAGGCCACTCCAGAGTTCACCGCCAGCGAATCATAGACGCTCGTGCCGCTCTGATTCATGTCCATCTTCATTCGAATCTCGTAATTGTAATCGCTGAGACCGAGGCTGGTGATCGAATGCCGGCTATGCTCTGCGGCTTTGTAAAAGAAAACCACCGTCGAACCGTTGGCTGGAATCAACTGCCCGTGCTCGTCGCGGACATTCCCGTAGATCGAGTAATAGGGCGCCGGAGGGAACGCCAGAGCCTCTCCGAGGCTCGAAGCGATAATCAACGAGAGCAAAAGAAATGAGGCGATGGCTCGAAGGGATTTCACAGGTAATAAAAATGGATCACGCAAAGCTGAATGGCTTTTCAGACAGGAAGTGATGTGTTGCAAATCTTTTTTTTGAATAATCGACGAATCGATCAAAATCGTCGACGAATCGCATGTTTCGGGGTTTGGGAGATTCAAAAATAGCTATTCGGTTTTAAATTTTAGCACGCCGTTTTCACTTCTAGCGGCGTCTCTGTGAGCGCCGGATCGTTGCCCCATCGGCGGTCATAGACCGCCGCTACAGAGGGGAGATGGGTCAGGCGAGGACGCTGACCCTCCAAAGGAACGGCGCGCTGCCGTGCGGGCGGCTCCTGTAGCGGCTGTCTGTGACTGCCGAGTCCTGCTTGCACAGGCGCTCGCAGAGCGCCTCTACAGTGAACTTGCACCGCTGCGCGCTGGGTAATATTCGGCGGTCATAGACCAGCCGCTACAGAGGAGAGATGGGTCAGGCGAGGACGCTGACCCTCCAAAGGAACGGCACGCTGCCGTGCGGCGGTTCCTGTAGCGGCTGTCTGTGACTGCCGAGTCCTGCTTGCACAGGCGCTCGCAGAGCGCCTCTACAGTGAGCTTGCACCGCTGCGCGCTGGGTAATATTCGGCGGTCATAGACCGCCGCTACAGGGGAGCGCCTCTTCAACTATTTTTTCTTCGATTTTTTAGCGCCGGATTTTTTGCTTGGGCTGCCAGCGGCAGGTTTAGATTTTGATGAGGAGACTTTTTTGGAACCTTTGCCTTTTTTCGCCTTTCCAGGAGCGGCAACGACACTGGAGGCAGGAGCTGACCCTCCACCAATCGATGGCACGAATACAGCAGGTGAACTTATGACTTGTATGGACACATC
>Ga0209598_10001925_pt1 | contig 16631 bp, 14 predicted proteins | sample M_140807_EF_Meta_FD_187317 | JGI IMG/M metagenome (GOLD analysis project Ga0209598, IMG submission 187317) | Freshwater microbial communities from Lake Montjoie, Canada to study carbon cycling - M_140807_EF_MetaG (SPAdes) (version 2) | ecosystem: Environmental > Aquatic > Freshwater > Lake... | reverse complement strand
GTGATTCCGCCCCCCAGGGGGAGGTGGACCGCGCAGCGGGACGAAGGGGGTCAGTTGAGGCGCCGTTGACCCCCTCACCCGGCTTCGCCGGGAGCTCCCCCTTGGGGGAGCAATTAGCTCTGTAATTCCTCCCCCCAGGGGGAGGTGGACCGCGCAGCGGGACGGAGGGGGTCAACGGCGCCGCCTCAGCCCGAGTCCGTCCTGAGCCTAGATCAGCGAACTCTTGGACCCAGTGACCTCGTCATAGCGATGGACCCGGACGGACTGGACCAGGCCGAAGCCGATCATCACGGTCAGCATGACCGAGCCCCCGTAGGACAGGAGGGGCATGGGCACGCCGACAACCGGTGCCATGCCCATCACCATCGCCCCGTTGATCAGCACATAGAGGGCGAAGGTCGAGGTGACCCCTGCCGCCGTCAGGCGGCCGAAGTGCGAGTGGGCCACCGAGGCTGTGCGCAGGGACGTGAAGATGACGGCGCAATAGAGCAGAAGCACCGCCATGCAGCCGACAAACCCGAACTCCTCGGCCAGGGTGGCGAAGATGAAGTCCGTCTGTTTCTCCGGAAGGAAGTTGAGCTGGCTCTGGGAACCCAGGCCATAGCCCTTGCCCAGGAGGCCGCCGGAGCCCAGGGCGATCTTGGACTGCAGGAGATGGTAGCCGGAGCCCGAGGGGTCGCTCTCCGGGTTCAGGAAGGTCAGGATCCTCTGCCTCTGGTAGTCATGGAGGCCGAAGAGGATAAAAGCCGGCGCCGCCAGGGCGGCGAGACCCGCCCCCGCGAAGATGATCCGCCAGGACAGGCCGGCCAGGACCACCACCGTCAGGCCGGTCAGGGCCAGCAGCATGGCCGTCCCAAGGTCAGGCTGGTGGGCGACGAGCAGGGTCGGGGCGGCAATCAGGGCCACCGGGATCAGCAGATTCCAGGACAGCCGCGCCCGGTCCGCTGACAGGCCGTGATAGAACCGGCCAAGGGCCAGGACGAGGCCCAGCTTCATGATTTCCGAGGGCTGGAAACTGCCAAGGGGCCCCAGGTCCAGCCACCTCTGCGCGCCCAGGCGGACGTCGCCGACCACCTCCACCGCGATGAGCAGGATGAGGCCCAGGGCGTAGAGCGGATAGGCCACCGCCGCCCAGACCCTGAGGTCGATGACGGCCAGGACCACCATCAGGACGAAGGCCACGCCAAAGCGGATCAGGTGATTGGCCGCCCAGGGCTCCCAGCTGGAGCCGGCGATGGAGAACATCATCAGGGCGCCGGCACCCGCGATCAGGATCAGGGCGAGAGAGAAGACCCGGTCGATCTCGAGGAGCTTGTCGATCAGCCGGCCGCGCTCGGACCGGGACGTCAATCCGCCGAAGGTCATGCGGGCGCCTCCGGTACAGCCGGCCCCTGGGCGACCGTCGCCGCCGGAGCCGGAGGTCGCTCGATCCGGCCGCGAAGCTCGGGATCCTGCAGCAGGGCCAGCCGCATGAGGTCCCGGGCCCGGGGCGCAGCGGCCTGGGCGCCGAAGCCCCCATGCTCCACCAGGACCGCCACCGCATAGCGCGGCGCGTCATGGGGGGCAAAGCCGACGAACCAGGCATGGTCACGCAGATGCCAGGGACCATTGGTGCCGTGCACACCCCGTCCGCCATTTTGGTAGTTGTAGCCCTGCGCCGTCCCGGTCTTGCCGGCCATCCGGATGTCGCCCAGGCCGATCTGGCCGGTTCGCGCGGCCGTGCCCCGTGTGGTCACCGAGGCCATGGCCTCGCGGACAAAGGCCAGGTGATCGGGGTTGAACCCCAGGTCGGGGGCTGCGGAGCCCTCGGGGGTGGGCACGCCGCCAATCGAGCGGATCAGCCGGGGCGCCAGGGCCTTCCGGCCGTTGGCAATTCGCGCTGTCATGACGCATTGCTGCAGAGCGTTGACCAGGGTGTAGCCTTGGCCGATCCCCATGCTGGGGGTCTCTCCCGGATGCCAGACTGGGTCCCGCTTGAAGGTGCGCTTCTTGTACTCGGTGTCGGGCACAAGGCCCTTGCGCTGGCCGGGGATCCCGATGTCATAGGTCTCGCCAAGGCCGAAACGCCGAGCCACCGCCGCGATCCGGTCCGGTCCCAGCCGGATGGAAATGGTATAGAAATAGGTGTCGCACGAGGTCGAGATGGCGTCGTGCATGTTGGTACGGCCATGCACGCCATCGCACCGCCAGCGGCGATTGCCGAAGTTCCAGAAGCCCGGGCAGTTGACCGTCATCTTGGGATCGACGCCATGCTCCAGGGCCGCGACAGCGACCAGGGTCTTGAAGGTCGAGCCCGGCGGATAGGTGGCCGTCAGCGCCTTGTTGAACAGGGGCTTGTGGTCATACTCGGCAAGGGCGCGGTACTCCGTCCCGCTGAGGCCGCGGACGAAACGGTTGGCGTCGAAGCTGGGCGCCGAGATCAGCGTCAGGATGTCGCCGGACTGGCAGTCCATCATCACCGCCGCGCCGCTCTCCTCGCCGAAGAGCTCCAGGCCCCGAAGCTGCAGGTCCATGTCGAGGCTGAGCTGGACTTCCTTGCCGGCGAGCGCCGGGATGTCCCCACCGGGAGCGAGACGCACCTGCTGGCCACGGGCGTCAACCTCGACCTTCTGCGCGCCTGGGCGGCCTCTCAGTTTCAGGTCTAGGGACTTCTCCAGCCCCTGGCGGCCGATCCGAAACCCAGGATGCAGCATCATCGGATCGGCGTTGGGCCCGGTCTCGGTAATGTCCTCCTTGTTCACCTTGGCCACATAACCGACCACGTGAGCGAAGGCGCCGCCATGCGGATAGACCCGCACCTCGCCCATGTCAGCCGTCACTCCGGGAAGCTCGGTGGCGCGGATGTTCACCGCCGAGAACTGCTCCCAGGTGATGTCCTCCATGATCGCCACCGGCGTGTTGCGGGGCGCGTTGCCGAGGTCCCGGAGGATGCGTTGGCGCCGGGCGTCGTCCATGGGCAGGTAGGCCGCCAGGGTCGAGATCATGGCCTCGGGGTCCTGGTCCTTCTGGCGGGCGTACAGCAGCCGGAAGTTGGGACGGTTGGTGGCCAGGATGGCGCCGTTCCGGTCGGTGATCACCCCGCGCGGCGGGGGCACCAGCCGGAAGTTGAACTGGTTGGAGGTCGACAGCTTGGCGTAGCGGTCCGTCTCGACCAGCTGGAGCGAGGCGAGGCGCCCGCCGAGGGCGGCCACCCCCAGGGCGATGCCACCACCCAGCAAGAAGGTCCGCCGGTGGAAAACGCTCTGCCGGACGTTGACGTCGGAAAGGATGATCGAGGGCTGGGTCACGGCGGTCAGCGGAACCGGACGTCAGCGTCGCGGAAGTACGCGATCAGCCAGACGGTGAAGGGGAAGAGCAGGACGGTGGACAGCCACTGCAGGCCGGTCGCCGCAAGGGCGGGTGGGCTTCCGGTCACAGCTGCGCTGATCAGCCAGCCTACGCCCTGGGCGACCAGGCAGCTGACCGCATACCAGACCCCCAGCACCAGGTTCGACTGGCCGGCAAGGACGTTCCGGATGGCCAGGCCTGGCAGGTAGCCGGCCAGCAGTGAGATGGCCCAGAGGCCGGACGGGGCACCCCAGAGCACGTCGAGGGCGAGGCCGCCCAGCAACAGGGCAAAGGCCGGCGCCAGGGCCGGGCGGATGACCCCCCAGGCAAAGGCCGGGACCATCAGGGTCACGGGTTCCGGCAAGGGCAGGCCAAGCACGTGGATCGGTGTCGCCAGGACCAGGCTCAACGCCAGGCAGGCCATCAACGGCGCCCCGATCCAGCGGGAGAATCTCAGGGGACGGGCTACGGCGGTCATGCGGCAGGCTCCCGGGCGGGCGCAGGCTGGGCGGCCGGGGGCGGCGGAGGCTTTGCCTGAGCGGGGATTGCCCGAGTGGGGATTGCCCGAGTGGGGATTGCCTGAACGGGCTTTGCCTGAGTGGCCTTCGGCTTCGGCTTCGGAACGGGAAGAGCGGACACCGGGGTCGGCGGCGGTGGTGGCGAGGGCCGGCTCAGGGCGCGCAGGTCCTCGAGCTTCACAAAGTCCTCGAACATCACGATCCGGACATAGTCGATGGGCGCCGCGTCAGTGGCCAGCCGGACCCGCCATCCCCCGTCGGCGCCGCGGACGACACGGCCGACCGCAAGGCCACGGGGCAGGACGCCGCCATCCCCGGAGGTCAGGACCAGGTCGCCCTCCTTCGCCGCGTCCCGTCCCCTCAGGAAAGCCAGTTCCGGTGCCCAGCCGCCATCCCCTGTCAGGATCGCCCGGGCCCGGGTGCGCTGGATCATGACCGGGGTGCGGGAGGCGGCGTCGGTCAGCATGAGCATCCGGCTGACCCGAGGCGTCACACCGATCACCCGGCCCGCCAGGCCGTTCTCGGTCAGCACCGGATGGCCGACCTTTACGCCGCGTTCCGATCCGGCGTTGATGAGGCGGGTGTTGGCGTAGGGGCCCCGGCTTTCGCTGACCGCCCTTGCGGTGACCATGGGCGCGGGCGGGTCCAGGGACAGGCCCAGGAGGGCGCGGTATCGGGCGTTCTCGTCCTCGAGGGTGCCCGCCTTCTCACGCCAGGTGCGGGCGACAGCCAGCTCGGTCTTGAGGCGACGATTCTCGGAGACCGCGAAGAAGTAGCCGGTGATCCCCTGCCCGACACCCCCCATCCAGCGGACGGGGGCCGCCAGGGCGCCGGTGACCGGTGCCACCACCTGGTCCGAGGCCCGTCGCAGGGCACTGGAGGCACCCGCCTGGTAGGTTTGTCGCCGGTCCGCCATCAGCAGGGCGAAGGCCACCAGGAGGGCCACCACGGCGGCTGCCGCCGCGCCCAGAAGAAGGGGCAGCCTCACCTCGCCGAAGGGGTTGTCCCTGAAAGACACGGAACCGACGATCTCCCCGGGGCCCCGACCGAAGGAAGCCCCCCTGCTCTGCGCTGCCGACCAGCTCCGCCTAGATTTCCGGTTCCCGTGATTCCCGCCAGAGCCTAGTCAGGCCGCGCCGGCGTCCATCACGCTCTTCATCCAGGCCGGATGCTCGAGCACCTTGCCGCAACCCAGGGCCACGCAGCAGAGCGGATCGTCAGCGACGGTGACCGGCAGGCCGGTATGGTCACGGATTTCGGCGTCCAGACCCCTCAGGAGGGCGCCGCCGCCCGTGAGCATGATGCCCTTGTCGGCGATGTCGGACGCCAGTTCCGGCGGCGTGGACTCCAGGGCCATCTTCACGGCTTCGACAATCTGAGAGACCGTCTCCGCGAGCGCATCCGCCGCCTGCCTCTCGGCTATTCGGACCTCCCGCGGGACGCCCTGCATGAGGTCGCGGCCCTTGACGTCGATGGCCAGGCCGTCGCCCTCCTCGGGCACCCGGGCGGTGCCGATTTCCTTCTTGATCCGCTCGGCCGTGGTCTCGCCGATGAGCAGGTTAAAGTTGCGGCGCATGTACGAAATGATGGCCTCGTCCATGATGTCGCCGCCAACCCGGACCGAGCGGGAATAGACAACGCCCGAGAGGGAGAGCACCGCCACCTCTGTGGTGCCGCCGCCGATGTCCACCACCATCGAACCCGTGGCCTCGTGGATCGGCAGGCCAGCGCCGATAGCGGCCGCCATGGGCTCATCCATCAGGGCGACGCGGCGGGCGCCAGCGTTCAGGCAGCTGTCCTTGATGGCCCGGCGTTCCACCGCAGTGGCGCCCGAGGGTACGCAGACGATGACCTTGGGGTTCACGAAGCCCTTATGGTTGTGAACCTTGCGGATGAAGTACTTGATCATCTCCTCGGCCACTTCGAAGTCGGCGATGACACCGTCGCGCAGGGGCCGGATGGCCTCCATGTGGCCGGGGGTCCGGCCCAGCATCTGCTTGGCTTCAAGGCCGACCGCATAGGTCTCCTTGCGACCGCCAACCGTGCGCAGGGCGACCACAGAGGGCTCGTTCAGCACGATGCCCCGCCCCTTCATGTAGATGAGGGTGTTGGCGGTGCCGAGGTCGATGGCGATGTCCTTGGTGACAGAGCCGAAGAGGGACGCAAACATACAGTTTCCCGGAGGCGGAGGGCAGCGTGGGAGGGGCCTGGCGAGGGTCTGGATCCGCGGCCTTCGTCGCCTCCCCTGGCGCGCGCCGTCGGACCCGGCCCCGACTGGGCTGAATACATCGTCCTCTGCCCTGCGAATGGGTTGAATTCAAGACGAATCCGTCCCCCTCGACCCCGCTGGCCTGCGGATTCCATCCGGCCCCGGCCTCAGGGGCGCGCGATGGGCGGCGTCCAGCCAGATTCCAGCGCCCTGCGCGGATGGTGGGCAGTCACGTGGCCCATGAAGGGCGGCCAGATTTCATAGCCCAGGAGGGCTTGCAGACGGGGCGAAAAGGCAGCGGCCTGGGCCTTGGGGATGGCGAGGAAGAAGTTCTCCTGGGGTCGCGCCCAGGGCTGGCAGTATTGGTGGGTGACGGCCAGCCTCGGGGCCCCGCTACGGTTGGCCCCGCCCCGGTGGATCAGGCTGCCCTGGAGGACGATGGCCCCACCGGCGGGCAGGACCGCAGGAATGAGGCCGGGACCGCCCCCGGCCGCAAGGGCTGCGGCCGCCCGAGCCTCGTCCCAGAGGTGGGAGCCCGGCAGGATGTCGGTGGCGCCATTGTCTTCGGTGAAGGCGTCGATGGCGGCGATCAGGGTCAGGCTCACCGCCGGGCGCGGCCGGGGCAGCCGGTAGAAACCGTCGTCGATGTGCAGGGCCTGGGCCGCCTCGCCGGGAAGGATCCGGATCGACTGGCTGGCGGTCAGCAGGTAGCCCGGCAGCAGGAAACGGTCGAGCAGGGCCAGAAGCCGGGCGTCCTCGACCATGGCCTCAAAGACAGCGCCCCGGGCGACCAGGGTGTAGATGCGCTCCGTCGAGAAGCCCTCGAAGGCGTTCCGTCCGCGATGCTGGCCGGACAGGGCGTCGATTCGGTCCCGGGTCTCGGCAAGGGCCTGCGGGGACAGGAAGTCCTCGATCACCGTGTAGCCGCCCCGCGAAAGCTCGGCGGTTCGGGCCTCGAGGTCGAAGGCGAGCGGTCCGGTCATGTCTTCCCTCCCGTTTTCACTCGCATACTGCCCCCTCAGTTCAGGGCCGTCATCACCATGCCGAGGGCGGTGGCCATGCCGGCGGCCAGCTGGCGGGCCGTCAGCTTCTCCCGGAAGAGGGTCCGGCCGACCAGGGCGGCAATGGGCGCCTCAATCACACCCACCGCGCGGACAGGGCCCGGGGGCGACATGGCGAGGGCCGAGAACCAGAGGGCGGAGGCCCCGGCCCCGCAGGCACCCGCGCCCAGCGACGGCCGCCAGGCGGCGAAGACCGCCCTCAGGGCCGCCGGATTCAGCACGGCCAGGGCACCGCCCAGCACGGTCGACTGGATCGCCTGGGCCGCGACCACAGAGCCGATTCCGGCGAAGATGGGATGTTGCGGCTCCAGGGCCAGACCGGCCTGGCGGTAGCCGTTCATCGAGATGGCAAAGAAGGCGGCGGCGGCCAGACCCAGCAGGGCGCCGGAGTCCAGGGTCCGGATCCCGGCCCGGGGCCAGGACAGGACCAGAAGGCCCGCCGAGGTCACGGCCACCCCCAGCCACTGGGCCGGATGCATGGTGTCGCCAAAGGCCAGCCAGCCCACCAGGGCCCCGAGGGGCAGGGCCGCCTGCTGGAGGAAGGTGGCCACGGCAAAGCCGGCCCGCTGCATGGCCACCAGCAGGCAGGCGGTGGCGCCGATCTGGGCCAGGCCCCCGCCGCCGACAGCCAGGAAGAACCGCAGGTCCGGCGTCGGCTGGGCGCCCGGCGTCGCCAGGAAGGCGATCGCCAGCAGGGCGAGGGAGAACGGCAGGCCGAACAGGAACCGGACCAGGGTGGCGCCCCAGGGCCCAGCGTCGCCGATCATGCCGCGCTGGAAGGCGTTCCGGGCGACCTGGAGCGGGGCGGCGGCCGCGGCGAGCACGGCCCACAACATGGATCAGAACCCGCTGGCGACGCGAGCACCGGGTGCAGACCTCTCCCGCCGGGCGATCAGGTTGTTGAGGGCGTTGACATAGGCCTTGGCCGAGGCGGTCAGGGTGTCGGTATCCGCCGCCTGGCCGGTGGCGATCCGGCCGTCTTCCTCGAGGCGGACCGAGACCTGGGCCTGGGCGTCCGTACCCTCGGTAACGGCGTGCACCTGGAAGAGCCTCAGGTCGGACTCGTGCGGCACGGCCTTGCGGATGGCGTGGAAGACCGCGTCTACGGGCCCATCGCCGGTGGCGGCTGCGATGCGCTCTTCGCCATCCACGGTCAGGACCAGGTTCGCCGTCTGCGGCCCTTCGGTGCCAGCCACCACCCGCAGGCTCTTCACCTGGATGCGATCGGCGCCTGAGGCCAGGGCGTCGTCGACCAGGGCCATGATGTCCTCGTCAAAGACGTCCTTCTTCTTGTCGGCCAGCTCCTTGAATCGCTGGAAGGCCTCGTTCAAGGCGTTCTGGCCCAGCTCATAGCCCAGGCCCTTCAGCTTCTCGCGGAAGGCATGGCGACCCGAGTGCTTGCCCATGACCAGGTTGGTGCCCCCCTGCCCCACATCCTCCGGGCGCATGATCTCGTAGGTCTCAGCGTTCTTGAGCATGCCGTCCTGGTGGATGCCCGCCTCGTGGGCAAAGGCGTTCTTGCCGACGATGGCCTTGTTGTACTGGACCGGGAAGCCGGTGATGGCCGAGACATACCGGCTGGCGCGGGTGATGTGCTGGGTCTGGATGCCGGTCTCGAAAAGGAGCCGGTCGCCGCGCACCTTCAGGGCCATGACGACTTCCTCGAGGGCGGCATTGCCGGCCCGCTCGCCCATGCCGTTGATCGCGACCTCGACCTGTCGGGCGCCGCCCTGCACGCCGGCCAGGCTGTTGGCGACGGCCAGGCCCAGGTCGTTGTGGCAGTGGGTGGAGAAGATGACCCCGTCCGCGCCAGGCACGTTCTCGATCAGGTCGCGGAAGACCGCCTCGTACTCGGAGGGGTAGGTGTAGCCCACCGTATCCGGGATATTGATGGTCGTGGCGCCGGCGCGGATGGCCGCCTCGACGCAGCGCCGCAGGAAGTCGCGCTCGGTCCGGGTGGCGTCCTCAGCTGACCACTCAACATCGCCGCACAGGTTGCGGGCGTGGGCCACCGAACGGGAGACCATCTCCAGCACCGCATCGGGCTCCATCTGCAGCTTCCACTTCATGTGGACCGGGCTGGTGGAGATGAAGGTGTGGATACGGCCGCGCTTCGCCGGGCGGATGGCCTCGGCGCAGCGCTCGATGTCCGCCTGGCCGGCCCGGGCGAGGCCGCAGATCGTACTCTCGGTGACGATCTCGGAGATGCGGCGCACGGACTCGAAGTCACCGTTGGAGGCGATGGGAAAGCCCGCCTCGATGACGTCGACGCGCATCTCCTCGAGGATCTTGGCCAGTTCCAGCTTCTCCTCCAGGGACATGGAGGCGCCAGGCGACTGCTCGCCATCGCGCATGGTGGTGTCAAAGACGACGACCCGGTCCTTGGGGTCCTGGGCGGCGGACGCAGACGGGGCGTCGGTGGAAATCGGGTTCATGTGGGGGCTCGCGGTTCGCGGGGGCTGGGGATCAGGTCGGGTGGGAGGCTCATCCCCTGAAACGCCCGGCCGCGACGAGGCGCAGCCTGAAGAGGCGCTCAGGGGCGACTAAGCCCCCGCTGAAGGCCAAGACTGGGCGCGACCGCGATCATGGGAAGGCTCATAGCGATTTGGCGACTCTGGCGCAAGAGTCTTGCGCGAAAATCCGCCTAGAGCCCCCACTCGGCAAGAACCTTGCGCACGCCGGGCCGTTCGGACATCCGGCGGAAGTGGGCGTCGACCCTGGGATAGGGCGTTCTGTCGATGACGCCGCTGTTCAGCCAGCCGGACCGGACAAACAATACCCCCTGACCGCACGTACGGTGGGGTGGAGCCTCGCGCGGCCTATTCGTCGTCGCTGTCGCCTGCGGCGTCCTCGAGGGCTCGGAACCTGTGAACGGGAGCCGGAGCCCGGGCGTCGGGTCCGTTGACCACCTTCCAGAGAATCTCGTTCAACTTGCGCATGGGCGCACGATCCGGGGCGCTGAAGTCCATGGCCGCACTCTCCTGCGCACCGGGTCCTGTGGGAGGATTTCTCTCCATCAGGTCCACTTCGGACGGCCGTGCGGAATAGGTCGAAAGGTCGGCCTTGGTGCCGAAGGCAGCGAAGAGCGGCGTCGCGGCGGCGTCGTATTGGCTCAATGGGGGGAGGCCCAGAAGCAGCTCGATCGTGCGCAGGAAGGAGCTCGTCGAATACTGGGTAGAGTCTACGGTTCCGCGCTTGATGTAAGGGCTGATCACCAGGCCAACGGTGCGGCGCGCATCCACGTGATCGGCACCATCCTGGGCGTCATCCTCAATGATGAAGATGGCGGTGCTGGGCCAGTATTTCGAGTGGCTGACCCGGTCGACGAGCTGGCCGATCGCCCAGTCGTTGTCCGCTACCATTGCGGCCGGCGTGAAGGCGCCGGGGGTGGCCCCGCGGGTATGATCCTCGCCCATCGTCATGGTGATGAAGTTCGGGAGGCGCTTTCCGGGATCGGAGCTGTCGAAATTGGCCTCGTACTGGTCAAAGTCTCTCAGGAAGACCGCGAGGTTGTCGCGATCCCGGGCTTCAAAGCCCGCATAGTCCGGGCTGAGGTGGCCCCATAGCCCGTCTGCGCCGGGCGCCGGCTCGAACTTCTCGCCGGTGGAGGCGCGACGGCCGAATTCGCCATAGTTCCGGTAGGTCAGGCCCTTTCGACGCGCCAGATCCCAGGTGTAGCCCGCCGGTGAGTAGTAGGCGGGCGCTGGCTTCACGTCCGATCGGCTCGCATAGTTCGAGGGCCAGGTCTTCTCGTTGTAGTCGGACGCATAGGCGGCATTGGACCAGGCGTGTCCGTCCACACTGACCTCGCCGTCGCAGTAGAGGTTGTCCAGGAGGACGAACTGCTCCGCGATCGCATGTGCGTTCGGCGTGACCTTGCGTCCGAAAAGCGTCAGGCTCGGATCGCCGTCACCCTTCTCGATGTCGCCCAGCACCTGATCATAGGTCCGGTTCTCGCGGATGATGTAGATAACGTGCTTGATCGGTGACCCGGCGCCCACGGCGACCGGGATTACGCTAGGCTCTGCCGGGGCAGCGGCGCGCTCCAGCCGTTCGTCGCGATAGGGGCTGTTGGCCAGGGTCTGGCGGGTCAGTTCCGGCAGGCGCTTGTCGAGCCCTTCCAGGGACAGGCGCTCCAGCGAGCCAGCCTGCAGGGTCTTGATGGTGTGTCGGGTCCCGCCCGGCGCGTGAGGCCCCTCGGGCGTAGGGTAGGCCTGCTCGCCCTTGCCAGTGCCTATGTAGAGGGCTCCGCCGGTCTCGCCGACGGCCAGGGCCGACGGGTACCACCCGACGGGCACGAAGCCCTTCACCACGCTCCGTCCCGGCACGCTGACGTCGACCACCGCCACGTCATTGTTGTCGGCGTTCGCGACGTAGAGCCGCCCCCGCTTGGCGTCGAGCGCCAGGGCATCCGGGGTCGATCCCTCCGGGGCCCGGGGGTGGAGGGTCGTGGAGATGCGCTCGATGACCGCGCCAGTGCGCGTATCGATGACGTGCACGGTGTTGTCACCCGAGCAGGCGACGTACAGGCGCGCGTCCGCGCCGAGCACCATGTCGTTCGGATTCGAACCGACCGCTATGGTCTGGACCACGCGGTTGCTGGCGGTGTCGATCACGCTGACGGAGCGGCTGGACCAATTCGAGACGTAGAGACGCGACCCGTCGTGGGAGAAGACGAGCTCGTAGGGGCTGACGTCCACCGGTATGCGCGTGACGATGGCGCCGGTCTGGGTGTCGAACACCACCACGGGCGTCGCTTCCATTCCGGTTCCGCGGTTCGCCGCATAGAGCAGTGGCCGGGTGGGATGATGCGCCAGGCCGGCCCAGCCGACCTGTTCCATCGGAACGGTTTCGTCGAACTGGGCGACCGGTGCTTGGCTCAGGCGCCCATCGGCATACCTGTAAGCATAGACGGGGGCCCTTGCCTTCAACTTCGAGCCTGAGGCGTTACCGCCTGAGACGTAAAGCGTCTTGCCGTCGGGCGACCAGGCGAGTCCCAGCCATGTGGACGGGATATCGACCCGCTGCACGATCTTGCGGGTTGCCGGATCTATGACGGTCAGACCGTGCGGAAGGTAGCCGGAATTCACCGCCACAAGCGCCCGGCCGTCCGGCGCGGCGCTGATCTTCATCACGAGATCACCGGTAGAGCCGATGCTCTTTGCGGCCGGTGTGATGCGCCACCCGTTTGGAAGCGCAAAACCGCCCGGGATCGCGCGTGGATGCTCAGCCACTGCAGCCGGCGCACCCTCGGCGGCACCTGCGATAAAGGCTCCAGCAAGCGTCACGCCCGCCAACATCCGCAGAATCGCCATTAGCCGCTCTCCCCGTGTCTCTTCGTTGTAAGAACACAAACTGACAGATTGATGGCAGTCGCGCGACCGGGGGCTCCCGACCCGTCGCCGCTCGCATTGCCTTCCGGGCCGCCGCCGATCAGGGCCATGAAGCGGTCGGGGCTTTCTCAGGCGAACATCTATAGCGCACGGGCGCCGGCTCTGGGCCCCAGCGCAACGCCGATCAGGGCGGAGCCAGGGTTCCGACCCGGAACCGATATCACCTCATCCATCCGTCCTTTCAAGAAGCAAACACCACATCTTCCTGAAAGAATTCAAGGGCGTCATGTCAGCGGCAATATATTGAAAATACTTATACGATGAATATAGATGTCTGCTATCGCCCAATACTCTTGCGCGAAAATCCGTCTAGAGCCCCCACTCGGCAAGAACCTTGCGCACGCCGGGCCGTTCGGACATCCGGCGGAAGTGGGCGTCGACGGCCGGGAACTGGGTCCGGTCGATCCGGTCCCGGTCCAGCCATCCGGAGAGGACGTAGAGGTAGGGATCGCAGATCGTGTACCGGTCTCCCATGACCCAGGGGCCCCGGAGCAGGGTCTCCTCGATCACGCGGAAGCAGCCGATCACCACCTCCGGGGACTTGGCGGCCATGGCCTTGATGGCGTCCGGGTCATCGGCCCAGCGATAGCCGCGATAGCGATGGGCCATGGCCACGTGGACCGTGCCGCAGAGATAGGTGTTGAAGTCCTGCACCTGGGCCAGGGCGAAGGGATCCTCAAAGGGCGCGAGGCGCGCCTCGGGATGGGTCTGGGCGATGTAGGCCAGCATGGCGGGCGTCTCGGTCAGGACGCCGCGATCGGTGACCAGGGCCGGCACCCGGCTCTTGGGGTTGATGGCCAGGTACTCTGGCGCCCTCTGCGCATCGGTCCGGAAGTCCACCAATTCGGATTCGAAGGCGGCGCCGGCGTCCTCCAGGACGATGCGCACCGCCAAGGCGATCGTACCGGGCATATAGTAGAGCTTCATGAGATTCCCGTTTCGTCGTGTTGCACTTCGTCTTCCGGACCGCGCGACCTCAGCCAATGGCGGGCCGCCAGACCCAGGGCCATCCAGAGGGCCAGTCCCGCCCCAAGGGCGAGCAGGCCTTCCGGACCGCCGCCCGTCAGGACCCGCAGGATGGAGGAGCCCGCGAAGGCCGTGAGGGCGATCTTCGGGATAATGCCCAGGGCGGTCCCGGCCGCAAAATCCAGCACCCGGATCGGCGTCACCCCCGCCGCCATGTTGACGACAATAAAGGGGGCGGAGGGCACCAGCCGGACCACGAGGCTGGCCAGGAAGCCGTTGCGACCGATCAGGGCCATGAAGCGGTCGAGGCTCTCTCCGGCGAACATCTGGAGCGTGCGGGCGCCGGCGCTGCGCCCCAGGGCGAAGCCGATCAGGGCGGAGACCAGGGTTCCGACCCAGCTGTAGATCGCCCCATTCACCGGACCGAAGGCGACCACGGCGGCGGCGATCAGTACGAACTGCGGCGCGCCGAGGAAGGCCAGCAGGGCGAAAGCGGCAACCGCGACCGGCAGGGCCCAGGGCCCGTGCGCCGCCTGGAACCAGCCTTCAAGGGCGGCCTCGCTGTCGAAGCCGAGGAGTCTCGCGCCGAAGACGAAGACCAGCCCCACCCCGCCGAACAGCAGGAAGGAGACGCCGAGGCTCACCCAGGCGCGGGCATCCATGCTGCTGGCCAGCCGGAGCAGCCGGCGCAGGACGCCCGGCGGTCCGTTAGGAACCTCAGGAACCCTATTTTGCAGGGGAGCCGACCGGCACCGGGTACTTCGCGAAAGCGTTTGCGACCGCGGTGTCGAGGACCGGCCCGATATTGCTGAGGGTCTTGTCGTTGACCGTCGCGCGGACCACGCCTTCCCAGACCAGCTGCCGGCGGCGAGCGTCGGCGATGTCGATGTTCAGGGTGCCCTCGTTGTAGGGGGTCATGGTGGTTTGGTCCTGGTACATGGGCCAGGCCGAGTACATGCCGGTCCGGTATCCATAGTAACCGACCCCCATGGTCGGAGTCGGCGTGGAGGACACCCGGTACTTCTGGTCAAGGGCAGCGCCAAAGTTGACCACCAGGTCCGGATCACTCTCGACATACCTCAGGCCGCGGGCCTCAAGCTGGGTCCGGGCGGACGACTTGAGCTGCTGGGAGACCGAGCTCTGGTAGCCGCCCCTGTCCGTTCCCAGCGGGTTTGCAAACCCGAAGGTCCTGTACTGCGAGAAGTTCGCTGTGGGGTCCGAAGTCACCCGGACATTGGGCGTCGAAGCGCAGCCCGCAGCGGAAAGGGCGATCCCGGCAAGGGCCGCGGCGAGGAAGAGGTTCGGTCTCATCAGGTAACTCCGGGTGCATACGCGTCGGGTTGCATTTTGCTCTATCCTTAAGCCTCTGCGCAAGCCGTCGATCGCAATCGGAACGGCCTGGCGCGGAACAGCCTGGTGCCGGAGTGTGACCGGGGAGTGTCACACAGCGCCTTTGCCGAAAGCGGCGGTTCGGATTAAACACGCAAAGCCCTAATCCTCCTGTCCGGGAGCCTCCCATGTCGCTCGAATCCGTCACCCTGTCCCGGGTCAAGCCGTCGGCCACCATGGCCACGGACCAGAAGGCCAGGGAGCTGAAGGCCCAGGGTCGAAACATCATCAGCCTCGGCGCCGGCGAGCCGGACTTCGACACGCCCGAAAACATCAAGGAAGCCGCGATCCGCGCCATCCGTGAGGGCAAGACCAAGTACACCACGGTGGACGGCATCCCTGAGCTCAAGGAAGCCATCGCCGCCAAGTTCGCCCGGGAGAACGGCCTGTCCTACAAGCCCTCCCAGGTGAACGTCTCGCCCGGCGGCAAGCCGGTCATCTTCAACGCCATGATGGCCACCCTGAACTCGGGCGACGAGGTCGTGGTGCCGACCCCCTACTGGGTCAGCTATCCCGACATGGTTCTCCTGGCCGGCGGGACCCCCGTCTTCGCCCCGACCACGGCGGCCAGCGGCTTCAAGCTGAAGCCCGCCCAACTCGAGGCCGTGATCACGCCGCGCACCCGCTGGCTGATCCTCAACTCGCCCTCCAACCCCTCGGGTGCCGCCTACACGAAGGACGAGCTGAAGGGCCTGGCTGAGGTCCTCCTTCGCCATCCGCACGTCTGGATCCTGACCGACGACATGTACGAGCACCTGATGTTCGACGACATGCCGTTCTGGACCATCGCCCAGGTCGAGCCGGCCCTCTACGCGCGCACCCTGACCATGAATGGGGTCTCCAAGGCCTACGCCATGACCGGCTGGCGCATTGGCTACGCAGCCGGCCCCGAGCCCCTGATCAAGCTGATGGCCAAGGTCATGAGCCAGTCGACCTCCAACCCCTGCTCAGTCTCGCAATACGCCGCCGTCGAGGCCCTGAGCGGCCCCCAGGACTTCATCAAGCCCAACGCCGCCCTGTTCCAGAAGCGCCGGGACCTGGTGGTCTCCATGCTGAACCAGGCCTCGGGCCTGGTGTGTCCGACCCCGGAAGGCGCCTTCTACGTCTATCCCTCCTGCGAGAAGCTGATCGGCCGCAAGGCGCCCTCGGGCCGGGTGATTGGCTCCGACAAGGACTTCGCCAACGAGCTACTGGAGACCGAGGGCGTGGCGGTGGTGTTCGGCGAGGCCTTCGGTCTCTCGCCCTTCTTCCGCATCAGCTATGCAACCTCCGAGGCGATCCTCGAGGACGCCTGCGGCCGCATCCAGCGCTTCTGCGCCGCGGTGGCGTAGGCCGTGACCGTCGTCAGCCTCTCCAAGGCCCGCAAGGCCCGGGCCCGCGACGCGGCGACCGCCCTCGCCGCCGAAAACCGCATGGCCTTCGGTCGCACCAAGGCCGAGAAGGTCCAGGCGAAATCCGAAGCCACCCGGGCTGCCCGAAGCCTGGACGACAAGCGCCTGGAGCCCTAACCCGGCACGCCCCCAAGACGGGAGCATTAACGCGCGCTCAATTGCTCCACCTCAGGGGGAGCTCCGGGCAAAGCCCGGTGAGGGGGTCAACGGCGTCACAGCTGACCCCCTCCGTCGCGCTGCGCGCGCCACCTCCCCCTTGGGGGCGGAATTAGAGCTCTGCAATTGCTCCCCATCAGGGGGAGCTCCGGGCGAAGCCCGGTGAGGGGGTCAACGGCGGCTCAGCTGACCCCCTCCGTCGCGCTGCGCGCGCCACCTCC
>Ga0209598_10001914_pt1 | contig 16682 bp, 12 predicted proteins | sample M_140807_EF_Meta_FD_187317 | JGI IMG/M metagenome (GOLD analysis project Ga0209598, IMG submission 187317) | Freshwater microbial communities from Lake Montjoie, Canada to study carbon cycling - M_140807_EF_MetaG (SPAdes) (version 2) | ecosystem: Environmental > Aquatic > Freshwater > Lake... | reverse complement strand
CGGATTCCAAAGGCCTGCATTGATCCGCCAAAGGATGCCCCACATAGTGAACCTGCACACCGCGCTGGGCATACCATTCTTTTTCGAAAGGCAAAATACATAACATCAAATCGACCGATTGACGGATCTGCCGAACACGGTTTTCTTTCCAAGCCCAAACCTGTGGAGAAATATAATAAACCACCCGAATCCCTCGATCGTGGGCATACCGGGCCATCCGTAGATTAAACCCCGGATAATCAATCAATAACAGCACATCCGGGGCGTAGGATTCTAGGTCCTTACGCGCCAAATCCAGCAATCCCAAAATGGTCCGCAAATTGCGGGCCACCTCTGCAAATCCCATAAAAGCCGTTTCCCGGTAATGCTTGACCAGGTGCATTCCTTGGGCCTGCATGAGATCACCCCCCCAGCCCCGTAACTGCAGTGAAGGATCTCTCCGTCGCCATTCTGCCAAGAGGCTTGACGCGTGCATATCCCCCGATGCCTCGCCCGCTATACAATAAACTTTCACGGGGTATTTATAACAACATTTTGATCAAAATCACCAAAATCCCGTACAAGAAGGTTGCGGCCAAAACCCCCGAGGCACCATCGTCCGATCCCTTGCGTAGATGCCACCAAAACAGTCCCAAATTGGGCAAAACCGACAAAGTCAAAACCGGCCCCAGCAATCCACTATTCCACAGCAAATCCCACCAACCCGCGCCCTCCCCGCTCCGTCCCATCCACAAGACCCACAGGCCCAAAAAACCCACAGGCCCAACCAAAGCCGCCATAAAACCCCGGCGACCGTTTGTTTTTCGCCAAAACGCAGGCAGCATTCCGCTCATCAAAAAACCCAATCCTGCATCCCCCAGGCTTGCAATCCGGCCAAGGCATGGTGAGCGGTCAAATCAAACTGCACCGGAACCACCGAAGCATACCCGTTTCTCAGAGCCCATTCGTCGGTATCCTCTCCGTGTTCCATCAACTCAAACTCCCCGGTCATCCAGTAATACTTCTTGTTGTGTGGATCCGTACGCTCCTCAAAATTTTCTTTCCATTTGGCAGCGGCCTGCCGGGCAACTTTGAGTCCTTTGAACTGCCGAATATCCAACTTGGGAATATTAACATTCAACAAAGAACCAGGCATCAACCCATGATCCAGAACCTGTTCGGCAACCTTGCGGGCCACCTGAGCCGCCAATCCAAAATCCGCCTCCAAGGCATAATCGCAGAGCGAAAAGCCAACGCTGGGAATGCCTTCAATGGCTCCTTCCACCGCAGCCGACATCGTCCCCGAATAAATGACATTGATGGATGCATTGGATCCGTGGTTAATCCCCGATAGCAACAAATCGGGCTTGCGATGCATAATCCGGTCCACAGCCAACTTCACACAGTCCACCGGTGTACCGCTGGTTTGGTAAGCCGGAATTTCTGCACCAAAAAGCCCTTCTTGGGCCTGCACCCGCAAGGGAAATCCAATGGTAATCGCATGGCCCATCCCGGATTGGGGCCGGTCGGGGGCCACCACAACCAAATCCCCCAAATCGCTCACGGCCTCGACCAAAGCACGAATGCCCGGGGCATGGATACCGTCATCGTTGCAAATCAAAATGAGGGGCTTGCTCATGATAGGGAATTGTTGGTTGGTTTGGATGAAAGGCTGTTCGAAGACGAAGGGCGAAAGCCACTCCAGGCCGCAAAGCCCACCACCGCCAACAAAGCCAGGTTGAAGGCCAAACTAATTTTCTCGCCGACTATGTAGGTGGCTGGTTCAAAACGGAATTCTATCTTGTGTTCGCCGGCGGGCAGTTCCAGACCCCGTAACAAATAATTGACTCGTTTGTGAGAAACAGGCTGCCCATCCACATAGGCATTCCATCCGTGGGCATAATAAACCTCCGAAAAAACCGCCATGGATGCCGAATTATTGGCGTATTCGTAACGCATGGTATCCGGGGCATAGGATACCAATCGAATAAAGGCCTGTGAATCAACATTATAATTCCCCGATACCGTCGTGCCGGCCATGGCCTTGTCCATCACGGCCACCTGCCCCAAATCCACCACGCCCAACGAATCAAATTCAGCTCTGGCATTGGGCACAACGCGCAGAGTCCGAACCAACCAAGCATTCCCCAAAGCCGCCGGATTCTGCATGGCCACGGGGGCTTGGCCCTGTTCCTGCGGTGGATAAATCACCCAGCGAACATTGAAGGCGTTTAGTAAATTCTGCTTGGGGCCCTCGCCTTGGCCGCCCAGGTATCCGTTTTTGACGTCCTCAAAACGGCTGAGCTTAGCCGCATGGTAGCCCCCCAAGGATTTGTGAAAATAACCGGCTCGGTTTTCGTTGTAGGGATTCTGTTGACCAAAATCCAAGACCCTATAATGCAGAGCGGTCTCGTTGTTCAAAATCACCCGATCGGCCTCGGTCATCTCAAAAGGAACTTCCAGGCGGCTCTTGCGCTCAAAATCCGATTCGGACAAATAACGACGATCCGTCACCCACAAATCCACGGTCGAAATAACCAAAAGAGCCGGAACCAAAAGGTTGGCCTTAAGACGGTTCTGCAGATAGGCCCTCAGAGCCGCATAACCCAAAGCCATCACCAACAAGGATTTCCAGGCATCTTTGCTAAGCAGATCCGCTCGGTCATCCCGAAAGGCATCCACCAAGCCATTAATGCCTTTCCATTGCTCGCTATCGTCCAGCGCAGTCGAAAAATCAAAGAACATGGAACCCGCCACCGCAAACAACAAACACAATCCGCCCAAGACCCCAAAAACCAGGTTGAGCCTGGAAAGCAAAAGAGTCCGATCCAGCTCTCCGTTCATCAAAGCCCGAACAAAGAGTACCGCCAACAAAGGCACTGCCAACGAGGCGATCACCAAACTCATGGCCACCGCACGGAATTTGTTGTAGTAGGGCAAATAGTCCATCAAAAGATGGGTGAACCCCGGGGTATTGCGGCCCCAACTTAGGGCGACACTGACCAATACACAGGCCAGCAACCAAAAGCGCAGGGAGCCCTTGAGGGTCAACAAGCCCAACACAAACAAAAAGATCATCAGGGCTCCAAAGTAGGTTGGGCCCGCCACCCCGGGCTGATCCCCAAAGTAGGTGGGTACCCCCGCCTCCACAAAGGCCAAAGCCTGCGATTCAGGAACACCGGCGCTGACCAGGGTTTCGTAGGTAGCAGAGCCCTTGTCCAGCGGGGTCTGCGAGGCTCCACCCATCAGGTTGGGAATCAACAAGGTGCCGGTTTCGGTTATTCCATTGCTCCATTTGAGGGCGTATTCCCGGTCCAGACCGTTATCCCCTTTGTTTTCGAGCTTGAGCAAATCCGAACCACCACGCATGGTTTCCTTGGCGTATTCGTTGGTCAGCGCAAATTGAGTCCAATTGGAACCCAAGGCCAAAACCAACGCCAACAAGGCCAAGGCGGAGGACAGGGTCCAGGCTTTGAGCGCGCCTCGGCGGAGGTGTTCCACCAAGGCGTAAAGGACATAGAGGGCAATCATGAGGCCCAGGTAATAGGTAATTTGGTAATGGTAGGCGTACAATTGCAAGGCCAGGGCCGGCGCCAACACGGCCAACCCAAAGAGCGAGCGCCCCGTAAACAGCAGATGCAGGCCGGCCAATACAGGGGGCATCAAGCCGATGGCCAAGGCTTTGGTAACATGCCCCGCATCAATAATGATAATATTATAGGAACTAAGGGCAAAGGCCAAGGCTCCCAAGATGGATAGGTTTCGACTGCATCCCCAAATCACCAACAAAAAATACATTCCCAACATCGAAACCAGCATCAAATTAGCCGGCTCGGGCAACCAAGTATAAAAAACCTTGCCTACATATTGTATCAGCGAATAAGGGGTCTCCATTGCAATCTGGTAAGCAGGCATTCCACCAAACAACGAATTGGTCCACAGGGGATAATGACCGGTTTTGGCCTTGGCATCCTGCAATTCTTTGGCCATGCCTTGTACCTGGGTCATGTCCTCCATGCGGAGGCCCTTGCCGCTGAGCACGGGGTAATTGTAAAGAAGGGCCAGGGCAGCCAAGATAACTACCGCGAACAAATGCCCTTTCCAAGGGGCCGAACTTGGAGGAGTCGACTTTTTCATAACACGATTCAATAAAATTTAGCCATTACTTGATTTCTTCGTAATCCACATACTCGCCTTTGGATTCCAAGGTTGAGGGGCGATTTTTGGGAGCCGATGGTTCATTGCCAGCGGCGCGGTTGTTATGCGGTTGACGGGGAACCTGCTTCATCTGATCCTGAAAACGCCGCATCCATCGGAGCAACAGGAGGGGTAGGAGCCATCGGAGCAGCCAGCCCGCCGTCCACATGACCAACAAAAAGATCAAAATCGCCTTAAGCATGCCCAAAGATAGGGGGCAGGCAGAGGGTAAATGTGCTGCCCTGACCGGGGACGGAGTGGACCTGCAGGCTGCCACCGTGCCAGCGGGCGATTTTGGAAACCAAGGCCAAACCCAGACCGTGCCCGGGTTGACCGCCGCTGTTGGTCCCCCGGTAAAACGGCTCAAAAAGGCGAGGAATTTGGTCGGCAGGGATGCCACGACCCCTGTCCACCACCTCCACCCGCAATTCGGAACGCATCCCTCCCGGCCCTTGCCGTAGGTTCAGCTGAACCCAAGGATCCTCGCTGTATTTGAGGGCGTTTTCGATCAGGTTGTTCAAGGCGGTTTTGAGGAGCTCCTCGTCCCCGCGCACTGCAAATCGATCAGCCGCTTCGGCCTGTTCGTCCAAATGCAATTCCACATCGGCATCCGGACGATGCCGCTTCCACCAAGCCTGTACCTCCAGCAAGACCTCATCCAAAGCCAGCGGGGTGCTGCGCAGGGCCTCGCCCCCGGCCTCCAATTGAACCAAGGTCAACAAACGCTGGGCGGTTGAATTCAGGTCGTCCAATCGCTGCAGCAGACCAACCAAGGCGGCGCGGTACGCTTCGGGGCTCCGCTCTTGGCGTAGGAGGACCTCCATTTCGGTCTTCATCGAAGCCAACGGGGTTCGAAGCTGATGGGAGGCCAGTCCCAAAAACTGCTGTCGTGTCCCCAGTGCTTCTCGCAATCGGTCCATTAATTCGTTGAATTTGCGGGCCAAACGTCCGATTTCATCGTTGCGGTCTGCTTCGGGCAAATTGAATTGCAGGGCCTGTTCGGACTGAACATCATCCACCCGGTCCAGCAAATGGCTGACAGGCCTTAGAGCCCTCCCCGCAAATCCATACGACAAAAACCATGTCATCACCACCCCCAAAACCCATCCTATTCCCAAGATCCAAGCCAAGCGGCGACCCTGCTGCCGCCCCAACTCATCCACCCCTCCATAGAGGACCAAGAGTCCGTTGTACTGCTCCCTTCCAAAGGCCAAAGCCGCCCATTCCAAATCTCCAACTTTCCCAGAGCCAACACCCTGGCTGCGGATTCGGCCCAACAATCCCACATCCACCCGAAGTGCGCCATTGCTAGAATCCAAAAGGTATAACAATTGATTTTGAATACTGTAAAGGGCCAAGAAGCGCGGTGTCTCTCCCTCCGTCCAACCAGCCATGGCCTGCGTTGAACCAACCGCCGCGCCTTCGCCCGGTGATTCCATGAACCGAACCCCTTCGGCATAGGCCCGAAGCCGCAATCGTTCCTCGTAACGAGCCCTCCGCTGCCGCTCAACCTGGACATAAACGCCCAAAAGGACCAGGCCCAGCACCCCGGCTACCAAGCCCAAAAGGGTCCTGCTCAATTGATTACGAATCGTCATCCTGGTTCATTGCCTCGGTCATCCACTAGGCGGACCCTGAGGCTCAACGAAACTACACCTCGGGCTCGCTGTTTGGGTCATCGGTCATCCGGTACCCTTGCCCTATATGCGTTACCAGCAATTTGGTCTCAAAATCGCGATCCACTTTTTTGCGCAAAAAATTCAAATAAACATCGACCACGTTGGTACCCGTATCAAAGTGGATTCCCCATACATCCGCAGCCAATTTAGCCCGGCTGAGCACCTTGCCTTTGTTCTTCATAAAATATTCCAACAGATGAAACTCCTTGGCGGTCAGGGGAATGGTCTTGTCACCGCGACGGGCTTCCTTGGTCTGCAAATCCAATACCAAATCGGCCACCTGCAGCTGCCGCGGACCACTGTCCCCGGTATGTCTTCGTAACAACGCCCGGATTCGGGCCAGCAATTCCTCAAAATCAAAAGGCTTGACCAGGTAATCATCCGCCCCGGCTTCGAGCCCATCCACTTTGTCAGCGGTGGTCCCCAAGGCCGTTAACATCAACAACCCGCAATCCGGCCTCTGGGCCCGAAAGCGGGTACACAGTGCCAAACCGTCCAAGGCCCCGGGCAGCATCCGGTCCAAAATCGCCACTTGGTAATCTTTGATCTCAAAAAGCACCCTTGCCTCATGCCCTTCGCTGGCCCTGTCCACCTCAAAACCCTCCGAACGAAGGCCGCTGCAAACCGCATCCGCGATGCGATCGTCGTCTTCGACCAACAAAATGAGAGGTGGGGCCGTGGCCATTGTAGTCAGAATTTGTTTCGTTAGACGATTTTAGACCCGACCCAGGCCGTTCTGTTTAATCCGAAGGATTAAATTGGGATGAAAAATAACACCAACCCAACGCCGGGGTTTTTACCGGGAGAGGTACATGGACTTGCGCTTGTACAAATCCCTGAAATACGGATCCCGCAGATCGCTGATAAATCGGATGGCCTCACCGGTGGATTTCATTTCGGGCCCCAAGGACTTGTTCACATTGGGGAATTTGTTAAACGAAAAAACCGGCTCCTTGATCGCCCAACCCTGCAGGGAATACGCCACGTTGAGATCTTTGACCCGCTGAACTCCTAACATGACCTTGGTTGCGATGTTCACAAAAGGCAACCCGTAGGCCTTCGCCAAAAAGGGAACCGTACGCGATGCCCGGGGATTGGCTTCGATAACATAAACCACATCGTTCTTGATAGCAAATTGTACATTGAGCAATCCGCTAATATCCAAGGCTTTGGCCAAGCGACGGGTGTATTCCTCCATTTGGGTCACCACCAAGGGCGATAGTCCGAAAGGGGGCAATACCGCATGGGAGTCACCGGAGTGAATACCCGCCGGTTCGATATGTTCCATGATACCGCACATAATCACCTCTTCGCCGTCGCTGATGCAATCGGCTTCGGCTTCCATCGCGCGGTCTAGAAAATGATCAATCAAAATCCGGTTGCCCGGTATTTTGCGGAGCAAATCCACCACCGCTTTTTCGAGTTCCTCGTCGTTAATCACAATCGACATGCCCTGCCCACCCAAAACATAGCTGGGCCGGACCAAGACCGGATAACCCACTTCGTTGGCGATTTGCAGGGCTTCTTCGGCCGTTTCGGCAACGCCGTATCGGGGGTAGGGAATGTCAAGGTCTTTGAGCAAATCACTGAAACGACCCCGGTCTTCGGCCAAGTCCATGCTTTGGTAGGAGGTTCCAATGATTCGATAACCATGAGCGTTGATTTTCTCGGCCAATTTGAGGGCCGTCTGTCCACCCAATTGAACAATGACGCCAACGGGCTTTTCGTGCTCAAGCAGGTCCAGCAAATGCTCCCAAAAGACCGGCTCGAAATAAAGTTTATCGGCCATGTTAAAGTCGGTGCTCACCGTTTCGGGGTTGCAATTGACCATAATGGCCTCAAAACCCGATTCACGTGCCGCCAGAAGGCCGTGGACGCAGGAATAATCAAATTCGATCCCCTGCCCGATCCGATTGGGGCCCGAGCCCAGCACCACAACTTTGGGCTTGGCGCTGACAACGCTTTCGTTTTCCTGGTCGTAGGTCGAATAGAAATACGGGGTCAAGGCCGGAAACTCGGCCGAACAGGTGTCCACCATTTTCCAGACCCGTTGCAGGCCCAGACCCATTCGAGCGGCCCGAACTTGCTCTTCGGTCACATCATCCTGCACCATGTACGCGATTTGTACATCCGAGAACCCGTTTTGTTTGAGTTCGTTCATCAAATCACGACCGACGTCCTTCAGATTCATAGAGCGCAATCGTTGCTCTAGCTGAACCAAACTGCGGATTTCCCTCAAAAACCAGGGATCAATGCGGGTGATCTTTTGAATAGAGTTGAGGGGAACCCCCTGCGCAAACGCATCGTAAAGATGAAAAACCCTCTCCCAAGATGGGTTCTCAAGGCTGTCCATAATAACCTCGGTCCGCTTCTCGCCTTTGCCATCCCCGCCCAGTCCGGCCCGGTTAATTTCCAGGCTTTGACAGGCCTTTTGGAGGGCTTCGTTAAAGCTACGGCCTATGCCCATGACTTCGCCCACCGATTTCATCTGAAAGCCTAGGCGACGATCGGCTCCGGGGAATTTGTCAAAATTCCATTTGGGAATTTTTACGATAACATAATCCAACACAGGCTCAAAAAACGCCGAGGTACTCAGCGTAATTTGATTAGGCAATTCGTCCAAACGATAGCCGACTGCAAGTTTAGCGGCAATCTTGGCAATCGGATATCCGGTCGCCTTGGAGGCGAGGGCGGAGGAGCGAGAAACGCGGGGATTGATTTCGATCGCAATGATGGCCTCTGTTAACGGGTCCATCGCAAATTGAACATTGCAACCCCCCGCAAAATTCCCAATAGAGCGCATCATAAGAATGGCCTGATCGCGCATCGCCTGCATTGCGGTATCGCTCAGCGTCATAGCCGGCGCCACCGTAATACTGTCCCCGGTATGGATCCCCATGGGGTCCATGTTTTCGATGGTACAAATAATACAAACATTGTCCGCAGCATCCCGTAACAATTCCAATTCGTATTCTTTCCAACCCAGTACGGCCTTGTCTATCAGCACTTCGTGGGTTGGAGAGGCATCCAGACCGCGGTTCAAAGCCGCATCAAAATCTTCTTTGCGGTAGATGACGGCGCCTCCCGTTCCACCCAGGGTATAGGATGGTCTTATGACCAGCGGAAAACCGATTTCTTCGGCGGCTTCTTTGCCTTCGAGGTAGGAATTGGCTATGCGAGAAGGAGCAACATCGACTCCAATTTCTAACATTAGTTTGCGAAATTCTTCGCGGTTTTCGGTACGCTCGATGGCATCGATATCCACCCCAATCAAACGAATGTTATGTTGTGACCACAGGCCCAATTCATCGGCCTCTTTGCAGAGGTTGAGGGCCGTCTGTCCTCCCATGGTGGGGAGAACTGCGTCGATGGAGTGCTTGTTCAAAATGTGTTCCAGCGAATCCACCGTCAACGGCATGAGGTATACGTGATCCGCCGTCACCGGATCGGTCATGATGGTGGCCGGGTTGGAATTGATCAGGATAACTTCGATGCCTTCTTCGCGAAGGGAGCGGGCGGCCTGGGATCCGGAATAATCAAATTCGCAGGCCTGGCCGATGACAATGGGTCCGCTACCGATTATCAGGACGGAGCGGATCGACGGGTCTAAGGGCATAAAAGGGGGATTCAGGCAAAGTTCGGCACAAATCGCCTCAAAACATAACGAAGCACGATCCAGCCGTGATTCAATAGGTTATTTAAGGGACCGTAATGACGGCTCATTATAAGAAATCTCTCCTTCCAGGCGGCCTTGCGGCGTTGACTCGAAAGGCCTCCATCCAAAAAATGAACCAAGACCCGGTCCGCAAAATGCACGCCAAGCGCCTTCGACGAAACAACCTCCGGACCCAAGGCCCCTGGGTCCAAGGCCCGCAGACAGCGAATCATCCAGTCGATGTCTGCACAAATCCGATACTGCAAATCGTAAGGCAACGCCCGTTCCCTTTTAATCACAAAGGCTTGGTGGCTCACCACCATACCAAAACGCAGCGATCTCCAATTCAAGTGTTGAGGCGGCAAGGGCTTGCGTAATCCTAATTCACGACCACCCATCGATTCAACTACCATCGCCTGCCCATAATAAACGGCGGCTCCCTTTCTCTCCGACCACAAATCAGCCAAAACACGGGGATGGGCGAGGGTATCTCCGGCGTTCAAAAACAGGACATAATCTCCCTGCGCCATTACCAACCCCTTGTTCATGGCGTCGTAAAGACCCTGGTCGGGCTCGGACACCCAACGATAGACCAACGAACCTCCGTGAACCGGCTGGCCCTGAACTAGCTCACCGTGAGCCTGTTCACCAAACGCCCTCAATCGCTCCACCGTTCCGTCTTTGGATGCCCCATCCACCACCACATAATCGATTTGAACACCTACCTGTTCCGCCACCGAACGCATCGTTGGTTCGAGCAATTCGCCTGGATTGTAAGTAACCGTAACAATGGAAACGAACATACGTTCGGGGTTGCTCATAGGTCCTTGGAGGGTTTCTTTAACATATCTTGAAATAATTCACTGTACGCTCTGGCTATGCGTTCGGGACGGACCAAGTCCAGGCTTTGGTAGGCCCCCTGGCGAAGCAAATCACCTTGGGGATGCTTTACGACCCTGACCATGGCCGAAGCCAGGTTCATCGCAGCCATCGTCTTAGCACTTTCGGATGCCCACGGGTCCACGGGAGGAGCCAACGCCCCGTTCTGTCCCTCAACGATCATATCGGCGATTCCTCCTGCCGCAAAACCAACCACCGGGGTTCCAACGGCAAAGCTCTCCAAAATCGTATTGGGAAAATTCTCTTGCAAGGAGGGTATGACAAAAAAATCCGCTCGGGCATAGGCTTGCTGCATCGCCAAGGGGCCCAGCAAACCCAGCCAAGAAATCCGATGGCCTCCGACCTCCAAAGCCTGAACCCGCTGACGTGCTGCGTCCGGTACCTTACCAGCCACTTCAACCTCAAAGACCAAACCCTCCCGGCTCAAGTGCTCCAAAGCCATCATCAGCAAGTCCCAACCCTTGCGCGGATCGGAGGGATTCACCGCTGCAAAAAACAAACGATGCCTGGCCAAACCGTTCACGGTTAACCGGGGTTCTAAACCTTGCCCATCAGCCTCTGAATCAAAAGGATTGGGAATGCAACACACCAAGGCTCCGCTCCCTTGTACAATACCGGATTTGGCAGCCATGCCTGCCAGCCACTGGCTTGGAGCAACAAGCGCTAGTCGATTGCCGGCTTGAGTCGCCCATTTTTGACGTTCGCTAAACTGTTGACGAGAACGATCATCGGGGCCACGATGTCGGAGCTGCGGACACGATCCACAAGACCGTTCAAAAGCCGAACAAGCCCCGGAATAATGACAGCCCCCCGTAAAGGCCCATTGATCATGCATGTGCCATAGGATAGGCTTATCCAATTCCAACAAAGCCTGCAAATCGGCGGACCCCAAAAAACCATGATTAATCCAATGCAAAACAACCGCATCCGCCTCTTGGAGGGCCGGATGGGCCATGCGCCTTGGGTCACCTGACGGCCAGGGGTTCCCGCTAAACATGGCTCCTGGCGTCCAAACCAAAAATTGCTGAAGCTTGTAAACCAAATGTTTGCGCAATGTATACCATCGTCTCATCCACTTCCCAAGAATTCCGTCCGGCCACCAAGTCTCTGGACTCATAACGGTGACATGATGCCCGGCTTGGCGCAGCGCTCTGGCCTGACGCATGCAGGCGATGGCAGCACCACCGGATGATTGAGAACTTGTCAGCAGAACCAGTCGTAGAGGCATGGTATTTTGCATGAAGCTCAATGAGGCGCTTCGTCCTTGGTTGCCTTTGCCAAAAAAACAGTGTTACAATACCAGCTTTTTGAGCCCGGATAAACAAAAACCAATGCAGCTGCCAGCAAATTCAGCGGGGCGAGCAAAACCAAACCCAACACAAGATTCAAATATTTGTTACGAGTTTCCCATATTTGATACCATCCCAAAATACCCATTTGCAACCAGGTTGCCGTATAGCCGTTGGTTTTGGAACTTCGAACCACTTCGAAACCATTCCGTTCCAACAAGGCCGTAAAACCCCCTTGGCTGTAACGGGCATAATCGTAGGGCATTTCGTGTTCATTCCAAGCAAAGGGAACGCTCAACAGAACAAGGCCTCCCGGCTTGAGAACCCGATGAAGTTCCCCTAAAATCAAATCCGGTTCAAAAACATGTTCCATAACCTCGCTGGCCAAGGCATAATCAAAACAATTGGCCTCAAACGGTAGGGTCCTGCCATCATAAAAAACATCCACCTCTTCGGTGAGGTGGGGATGTCCAGGGTTCTCCATATCCAGCCCCGTATAGCTCTCCACGCCAAATAGATGTTTGTAAGGCTTGGCCCCGCACCCAAAATCCAGCATAGACCCTCCCCGAAAACCGGTAGCCATAGCGGCCAGTGTTTTGTACAAATCCCTCCTGATGATATAGAATGGATTGATCAAGACGCTGTACCATCTTGGCCTGAATTGCTGGGCTTTGTACCAGGCCTTAAATTGTTCTGTCATCGTTTTCACGAACTTGTTGGAATTCGATTGGATCCAAAGCACGCAGTGGTTTGCGAAAAACGGCAAAGACGGTATGTCCATGAGGGCTGTTGTGCGGACCCAATCCTTTGGCCAACAATTTCCCTAAAATAAAGGCCGGAATACGCGCCATCCAATTCACCAAGCGATGATCCACCATGGGACGCTTCCAACCAAACATTCGATAAATCGAAGCAATGGTCAATTGATAAATGTAGTCAAAACGATGGTGGGGTTGCAAGGGGTCGTGTTGCACGGTCACCAATTCCAGGTTGAGATGCTGGGCCGCGTGCTCAAACCAGCGATCGGTATAACGGGAGATATGATGCGGTGGCAGATTGAGAGCCAAATTATTGGACTGACTGATATAGGAATCCTCGGATGGAACGGCCATGAGGAGGGTCCCGCCGGGACGAAGGGCTTTCACCATGGCATCCAGAAAGGACCTGATTTCTACGACATGTTCCAAGACCTGAAAAGCACAAACCACTTCGTGGCTTTCGGGATGAGCTTCGGCGTATTCCTGTACGGATTGAACCCGTATATCAATCCCGTACGTTGCAGCCATTCGCCTTGCTTCTTGGCTAAAATCGAGTCCGGTATACGTTAGATTCAAACCCGATTTATGCAGAAAGCGGGCAAAATTCCCTTTGCCCGAGCCTACCTCCAAAACTTTGTTTCCGCTCGCTAAGTAAGGCAGGGCCAAATCAAACTCATGCTTGTGATCAACATAGTACCAAGGCTTGTGTTGAAGGGTGTTATAAAAAGCCTCGTCTCCACCTGCCAATGGCTCGTACCACCGCAAATCACAGGCCGCGCATCGAACAATCGATAACACAGCGCTTCCGCCAAAAAGTCGGGCAACCGGCGCTTTGTACAAACGACGATACAATACATCCAGGTCAGCAACCGGAAGGCTTTCAAGAACCTCTCCGTGCCCGGACGAACAAAAAGGACAAACCACCATAACGATGCAATTTAAAGATGAGAAGGCGCCAGAGTTTCAGGGCAGGGGATGGGAACATCTTGGTTCTCAACGTGCGAATATCGGCCTTTTGTTGGTGCTTCCATTGGTTGGGGTGCCGCATTGGAAAGGGCATGGCCTCCATGGAGATTCTGGATAGACCGTGGTACACATCCGTAGTCGTATGCGTAGCGCCTTGGTGGCCAAAGCCAATATTGGTTACCAGATTCACCGATGGCAAGAGGGCGTATTGGCCATGTTTCCAGGCGGCAAAGAGAAATGGATAATCCCAGGTATTGTAACGGCCTTGGCTGTAGCGCTCAAACGTCCTTTTCCAGGCCCTTTCCCAACGGCCCGGTCCAAAAAGTCGCTTTAGCCCCCCCCTTTGGACCCATTCATCGTAGCCCGATAGATCCAAATCCACCTTTTGCCAGGATCGCCTCCAAGCGGCCCATCCCCATATGTGGGTCAAGGCTGAGACATAGTAGCTATCATCGGAGACGCGTTTGCCTTCCTGAAAATTATCCCCACTGATCATAAAAACCCGGTCATCGTCTGCGTATTTGTCAAGTAATTCGCTACAAAACCTCCAAAAATCGGGATGGGGCAGGCAATCGTCCTCCAGGATGATCCCCGCTTCTTCGTGTTCAAAAAACCAATCCAAAGCCGAACTAACCGCTTTTTTGCAACCCAAATTGGTGTCTCTGTAGAGGGTGAACAGGCTACAGGGCCAGTCTACGCCCTCCGCAATCATTTGGCGAACCCGGTGAACAGCTTCCCGCTCATCAGGCCTGCCGTCTCTTGGACCATCGCAAGCCACATAAAGGCGCTCCGGCCGCTGGATCCGAATGGCTTTCAGGACTTCGTGGGTGGTGTCGGGGCGGTTAAAAACCAAAAAAAGTAGCGGGGGCTGCAATCGCTTTTCTTGGTTATCCACAATTTGTCCCTAATTTTGCGTTAAATTAGCGTAGAAAACCAAGTCAAATTCAACCATAAACCCATTCACCATGAAAAAAGTAGCCCTTTTACTCAGCGCCGCCGCTTTGCTGGCCCTGACCACCCCCGCTGATGCCGCTGGCCTCTTCGGCAAGAAAAAGAAATCCTGCTCCACGGAGCAAACGACAAGCACCACAGCTGGCAAAGCCGGTTGCGCTTCCGGAAAAACCGAAGGCAAAGGTTGCTGCTCCAAGAAAGCCGCTACGTCTACCAGCAGCACTGCTCCGTCGATGTAATCCTTAGGGTTGGGTCTTCGAGGCCTTTCCCTTTACGATTTCCCCTAATCCCGGCCGTGTCCACCACGAGCCGGGATTTTTTTTGCCTTCGGATGATGACCTGTTGGAAATTTTAGACCCCGGCCCTACCTCCACCGCAGCCCAACCTTTATCCCAGCCCGAATCCTCCCAAAAAAAACGCCCCTCCTTTCGGAGAGGCGTTCAAGCTTAGGAAAAAGCTTTCTTGATTAGCGAACCACCACCTTCTGGGTTTCGCTGCGGTCACCGCTGCGAACCTCGACAGAATAGATTCCCAAGGGGAGGTTGGAAAGATCCAGCGTCCAGCGGTTGGAAGCAGGGTAATCGACCGATACCACTTTGCCCATGGCATTGCTTACCCGAACTTGATCCATGGTGTTGGCGTGTTGCAAATTGAACAGACCGGCGGTTGGATTGGGGTAACCAAAGAAACCTTCGTTCTGAAGAACCAAACGAGCGGCACGCAGATTCAAACCAACCAAAGGCTCGGCGTTCATATCCGCAATCTCAGAGGCGTTGTCGATTTGAATCATTCCTTCGGCATTTCCACGGGCTACGATGCGAATCAATGCTTGCCCTGCCTGGAGATTCCAATTCTTCAACGTATACCAGGCAATGTTAAGGCGGCGACCAACTTGTTTGAAGGAAACTTCAGTTCCTGATTCGGCCAAAGCCGATTGAACATCACGAACTTCCATACCAACAGGTAGGTCGATGAACAAGGTAACCGCGCCAACATTCACAGGACGATCAACCTCGACTTCCAAGGTATACTCTCCACCACGGGTGGCGAGCAGACCACTGATTTCGGGCCACATCGATCCGCTACGGGCTGCTGTGCTTGGAGCATACGAACCGTTGACATCACCAACGCAAATCGCTTTGGAATTGACGGTTACAGTATCATTGTTAACGTTTCCACTTGTAACGGAGTAGGTCCAGTTACCAGCTGTGAAAGTGGAAATCAATCCTGCAACACGACGATTCACCAAAAGGGCATCGGCTGCGTTCACGGCATTGTTTCCGTTGGCATCGGCGGCTTTGAGGCGAAGGCCCGCCAAAGTCACGGCCCCTACACTGAAGCGATTGACCAAAAGGGCATCGGATGCATTAACGCCGCCCCATGGCTTGTTCGTAGAGAAGGCGAGGTTGTAAGCCCCATTAACCATGCGATCAAAGCCAAAGGATGAACCGGATCCGGTGGATTGGCTACCGGTATTGACACCACTCAACGTGACCGTGCTGTTGGTCATGGGGGTTGATGCGGTGTTATCGTAGGTCAATGTTCCGGCTAAACGGCCCACAAACTGGTCTCCGCACTGGCCGTAAAGCACAGCAGACAGAACCAAATCCGAATTCACGGTTACCGTACGAAGCGCTCCGTGGGTTGCATCGTTGATGCTGCAAGCGGCAGGAACAATTTCGGCATCGGCAATTTGATCCCCGTTGGCAAACTTATAATTCATCGTGAACCCGTTGTAAACCACGGTATCTTTCTCGTAAATGTTCGGGTTGGCCGCTGTAGGCATCAGGCGAGTAACACCTGCATTGAAGCCCTGAAGGTTACCAATCACGTAAACCCCGGCAGGATTCACCGTAAGTCCAGTCATGTTCACGCGGAACTTGACATTGCGATTAATGTTACCTGTTGGCAAAACGGTGATGAACGAAGAACAAGACCAGAAAGTTCTGTTGCCCACTTTGGCGCCGGCTTGTACCTCAAAAGTACCTGCACCGGTAACCAAGGTATGCGGACGGTTGACAACCACCGCGCTGCTCCAAGTTGTTGAACCCGTGGAACGATAGCGAACCCAATGCTGGGAGGCCGAAGGCGTTGGGTTGAAGTTAATGGTCATGGTACCATTGCTGCTGTTGGCGGTCATGGCCAAAGCGCTTGGAGCAAAACGGGCATAGGCCTGTGTTTCGGCGCTGTAATCCGAAGTCTGTGGGTCAAAATTCGCCCAACCAGCGGTCCAGTCCTGGGCACCAAAGGCACCGCGGAAGGTTGTCGGTGTCCAGAACGGATCCGTGCTCAAGCGGCTGTTGCTGAA